>Ga0187893_10000382_pt1 | contig 115504 bp, 120 predicted proteins | sample MA1701074metaG_FD_139574 | JGI IMG/M metagenome (GOLD analysis project Ga0187893, IMG submission 139574) | White microbial mat communities from a basaltic lava cave in the Kipuka Kanohina Cave System on the Island of Hawaii, USA - MA170107-4 metaG ...
CGAATTCGGCATAGTCGATTTTCCGCTTCAGATTCGTCAGAGGGCCGGAAATCAAGGGATAGGCCAATCGACCCAGGAAGTGGCCGGAAATTTCCTTGAGCAGCAGCCTCTTGATCATCTCGGCAACGCCCTCGGAAATCTTCAACGCCACGTTGCCGATAAACCCGTCGCAGACGACGATATCGGCGATTCCACTGTACACATCCCGTCCCTCCACATTCCCCACAAAATTCATCGCACTCCCTTTGAGCAGCTTAAACGCCTCTTTGGTGACTTCGTTGCCCTTGCTGTCTTCTTCACCGATGCTCAGAAGACCGATACGGGGATTCGGCTTACCGAGCAGATGCTTGGCATATTCGTTTCCCATCAAGGCGAATTGCTCGAGATGCTTGGCGGTGCAGTCGACGTTGGCCCCCACATCGAGCATGATCGCTTCTCCGCTCAGCGTCGGCAGGCTGGTGGCGATCGCAGGCCGCTCAACCCCTTTCGCAAGTCCTAATACGAAGAATGCCGCCACCATGCTCGCCCCCGTGTTCCCTGGGCTCACGACCGCATCGGCATGGCCGTTCTTGACCAATTCCGTCGCGATCCAGATCGACGAGTCTCGTTTCTTCCGAGCCACCGCGGCAGGCGACTCATGCATTTCGACGACTTGGGAAGCATGCCGGATAGAAAGGCGGGAGTCGAGACAGGCCAGACGCGCACATTCCTGTTTGAGGGTCGTCTCGTCGCCGACAAGGACGACCTCGACGTCCAATTCCCTGACAGCCTGAAAAGCACCCTCGATGCACGGCGCGGGGCCATGATCGCCGCCCACGGCGTCAAGCGCGATCTTCATGCGAGACAGTGTACTCACAGATGGCGTTGAACAGACAGGCTGAACACGCGTCGCCCCCCTGGGCTCACGTCAGGCGCGCTGAGACATTAGCGCGATGGACCGATTTGCCCGAATACTTACGCAAGAAGACGCATCACGTTCGCGACATCCTGATTGCAATGGACGTCTTGTGCCCTCTTCAACACTCGGGGCCTTGGCACGTCGGCAAACCTTCGACATTCCGTTCACGCTTCTTCGACCTGAATGACTGCCTTGCCCTTGTAGGTTCCACAGTTCAAACAGGTGTAATGCGGCAGCTTCAGTTCATGGCACTGGGGACAGACGGCCATCCCCGGCGGGGTCATACGCAGTTTTTGGGTGCGACGCTTATCGCGTCTCGCCCTCGAATGTTTATGTTTTGGATTGGGCATGGTGGCTCCTTCTTCCGCTCCATCAAGATCGCCGCTCAGCGATCACCGGGCTCTCGCAGTTTTTCCTTCATCTCGCGCAACACGTGAAATGGACCTCCCGTCGGCGCCTCGACGCAACCACACGGGCCTTCATTCAAATCTTTTCCACAACGAGGACACAGTCCGAGGCAGTCCTCGGAACACAGGGGATGCATCGGAGCAGCGAGAATCAATTGCTCACGCAGCATCGGCGCCAGCTCCAGATGATCGCCCGTAAAGTAGTAGAGGTCGTCGTTCTGCTCTTCGGCGTCAACTTCGACCGGTGCCGCCATTTTTTTCTTCCACGCATCATCTCGTTTTGGGGCGGCGGGCGTCGCCTTGGCTTCCCGTTCGTAGGCCACTCGTAAAGAAAACGCCATCGGGTCTTCAAAATCTTTGAGACAGCGCACGCATTGGCGGACCGCCGTCCCTTCGACCACGCCGGTCACATAGATGGTGCGCTCGATCGTGCGAAGATCCAGTCCCACCGCCAGGGTTCCGCGAATGGACACATCCGCATCCGTCAGTTCGAGCTCTTCGCCCGTCAGGTCGCCCGACAACGAAAGGCCTTCTGCCGTGATATCCGCGATTTTCGGTGTCAAGACATCCATGGTCATCCTCAGCAACGTGCCGCTGCCCCACCCCGGTGCATCGAAATCGCCCGTCATGTATGTCATCGCTCCTCGGCGAAGCTGATAATCGCGATATGCCGAGCCCGCTTGACGGCCACCGTCAGTTCACGCTGATGACGCATGCAATTCCCGGAAATACGGCGCGGAACGATCCGTCCCCGTTCTGTCAAAAAATTCCGCAGGAGTCCGGCGTCCTTAAAATCGATCGGCGCCTTCTCCAAACAGAATCGACAAGGACGCCTGCGCTGAAATAACCGGCCCCCACCCCCGCCACGCTCGTTTTCGCTTCGATCCATTACTGCCTCCTCATGCTCCTGCCGTTAACCTTCCTCGCCTATGTCATAGCCGGGCTCGTCGTGCATCGGAGGTTCGGCACTTGTGCCGCCATCTTGGCGCTTCGGCATGAACGTCACCGTCTGCGCGACCACTTCGTGCTTACTGCGCTTTTGGCCATCTTCAGTTTCCCATCGGCGCTGCTGCAACCGGCCTTCGACGATCGCCCCGTTCCCTTTGCTCAGATACTGCCCGCAATGTTCCGCCTGCCGGCCGAACACGACGATGTCCACAAAGCAAACCTCTTCTTTCAAATCTTCGGCCTGTTTAAACCGACGGCTTACCGCGAGGCCAAAACTCGCCACCGGTGTCCCGCTCGGAGTGTACCGAAGCTCAGGATTCCTGGTGAGGTTTCCCATCAGAATGACTTTGTTAAATCCGGCCACCGTCGGACTCCTGTGCTGAAGCTTCCACCGGACGCCGTTCCACCAACGGTTTTTCGTGATGGACCGTCAAAAACTTGATGATGTTATCTTCCAATCGATAGGCTCGTTCGAGTTCGCCGACGGTGTTGTTCGGGGCCTTAAAGTAGAAATAGGCGTAGGTGCCCTTCCGTTCGCGACGCACTTCATAGGCGAGCTTTTTCTTCCCTAAATTTTCGGCTTTGATGAATTGGGCGCCGGTTTTGTCGGCGACATTTTTCATCTTGTCGATGAGCGTTTTCGTCTCCTCATCGGAGACGGACGGACGAATAATAAACAGAGACTCGTAGAGCTCCATGCAGCAATCCTCCTGGGCAAAGGCCCCCGAACCGGTCGGGAGCGAGGTGTAGGGCGCCTATTCGGCGAAAAGAACGGTGGACGGTAGCACAGGATTTCTTACGCTGTCAATGAATCCGGTGAGACCGCACCATCGATCGAACCCATGGAGCTCTTGTCACCGCACTCTCTGAGCGGATGAGGCTCATGGTTGAATGCCCAGATTCCAAAGGCCCGTAGGAAGTTTCCCCGCATTGACAGGAAGGTCTTCTGATTGTAACCATTGGTTACTACTGAATCCGATTGATTCGCGATGGATCGACACATTGTCTGCCTTCACATCCCCTCCTTTGGAATCGTACTCGCCCGGGCGGGCGACGCTTCTCTCCGAAACAGACCGGTGGCCATGGCGCCGATCCATACGCCGCGCGCGTTGATCCGCGAGATTTCCACTGAAGCGTTTTGTGAAGGCATTCAGCCGGGTATGGCCGTAGACTTGGCGCAGCTGATCTGTCCCGGCTTGCGAGTGGTCTCTCCGGACTCATCGCTCATACAAGCCGCGCATCGTGAGCTGCAGCATCGTGTCTCGTGTGTTGCACCGACCTGGGAATCGATCAGGCCCGGCTCGCTCTTCTTGGACCTTACCGGCACAACACGACTCTTCGGACCTCCTATCGACACGGCCACCCGCATCAGTCGAGAGTTGGCGCATCAGCAGGGATGGTACAGCACCATCGGGCTGGCGGGGAACAAGCTCGTTTCGCAATTGGCCGCAACTACATTGACCAAACCTCCGCAACTCCTATCGATCCATTCCGGCTCCGAACAATCATTCCTGGCTCCGTTGCCGACCCTGTTGCTCCCCGGCCTTCATCGCGCCCAAACCTCACGAGTCTCGCAGCGGCTGGAAGATTTAAACCTCCTCACCCTTGGTGCGATCGCCTCCGTCTCATTGACACACCTGCAAGCCGCCATCGGCGCTCCCGCTGGTTTGTTGCACAACTGGGCGCTGGGGATTGATTCCTCACCGGTCCGGTCACCGATCACGCAGCCGGTCATCGAACGTGCCATTCGTCTCGATCCGGATGAAGTAGACGACCGACTTTTGTTAGGTCGATTGTACGGATTATTAGAGCAGCTTTGCGCAATGCTTCGACAACAAGGGCGTGTGTGCCGGCATATCGCACTGACGGTTCGGCACAGCGACCATGTCGAACTGACCGCGCAAGAACGCTTGCCGCACGGCACGTACTGGGAGATCGATCTCCATCCTATCGTGACACGATTATTCTACCGGTGCTTCCGCCGGCGGATACGCCTCACCCGTCTCACACTCCAAGTCGGTCAGCTGGAATCGCCTGCGGAGCAACTTTCGCTCTTCGACGAACCGAAGCCCACAGTCCTCCCATGCTCCCACCGGCTGTCTCTGGCACTGGATGAGATTCGCGCGAAGTTTGGTGAACGGGCCCTGTCCTGGGGGAGAACGTTGCGATGAACTCTCACCCGTTCGTGCACCTGCATGTCCATTCGGACTATTCACCGATGCGCGGCGTGTCATCGCTGGAAGAACTCTGTGCTTCGGCACAGCGGCAGGGGTCACCGGCCATGGCGTTGACCGATACGAACGGCTTGTACGGTGTGATTCGATTTGTCGAGCACGCCAAGCAACAGCGGCTCCGGCCGATTCTCGGCGCCGAACTGACGACGGCCGATCATCGGGCGGTCTTGCTGGCAAAAACACCGGTCGGTTACGCCAATCTCTGTCGCGTGCTGTCGGAGCGGCACTGCAATCCCTCGTTCAACTTTCTCGCATCAGTCTCACGCCATCGCGACGGTCTGATCATCTTCACGGACGATGAAGCCGCACTCATGAGATGGGCGAAAGAATCACGGCAAGATCTCTATGTCGAAGTGACACCTGGGCTCACGATGCACCGTGCGCTGCTCTTCAGTTGCCATATCGATCTTCCACCTGTCGCCACCAATCGCGTGTACTTCTCCCAAGCAGGCGGCTTTTCCACGCATTGCCTATTGCATGCCATCGCCCTCAACACAACTCTGTCACGGTTGCCGGAAGACGCCTGTTGTCGGCCCACGCAATGGCTGATGCCAGCCACGCTCATGGCATCTCAGTTCCCGCACGTCCCGGAGGCGGTGGAGAACACCGTCCGCATTGCCGACGCGTGTTACAGCGACTGGCGTTTCGGTGAAATCATCTTCCCGGCCTTTCGCCGGTTGACCGATGAAGCCGCATTCATGACGCTCAAAGAGAAGACCTATGCCGGTGCACATGAACGATATGGTGCCATTTCTCAAGAGATTCGCGATCGGATTGAAAAGGAGTTGGCGATCATCCGAGAGAAACGTTTTGCTCACTATTTTCTGGTCGTGGAAGACATCGTCCAGGAGTCAAAGCGGACCACCTGTGGCCGTGGTTCAGTCGCGGCCTCGATCGTCTCGTACTGTCTCAACATCACCCATGTCGATCCGATCAAGCATCACCTCTTCTTTGAACGGTTTCTCAATCCCGGCCGCAAGGATCCGCCGGACATTGATATCGATTTTGCGTGGGACGAGCGCGACGACGTTTTGGGATGGGTATTCAAACAGTACGGTAACCGCCAGGCTGCCATGGTGGCAAACCAGAACAGCCTGGGCTTTCGGGCCGCGATCCGCGAAGTCGCCAAAGTGTACGGCATGCCGGCCGACGAAATCGGCAGGGTGTCTTCACGCGTGGTACGTCAAAAAGATCTCCTTGGCTTTTCCACTCCACCGACTAACGGGCAATGGCTCCATCGATTGTCACAAATCCTACAACTGAAAGCACCGTGGCCCGAGATTTTGGCTCAGTCACTGAAGGCACAAAACCACTTTCGCCATCTTTCCATGCACTGCGGCGGAATCGTCATCGTGCCGGACGACATTCGGCGCTATGTGCCCGTCGAGATTACGGCGAAGGGCCTGCCCGTCATCCAATGGGAAAAGGATCAGACAGAGGATGCCGGGCTCGTGAAGATCGACATATTGGGCAATCGGTCATTGGCTGTGATTCGGGATGCCTTAGCAGCCATCGCCAAGCATACGGGCCGGCAGATCGATTATGAAACCTGGGATCCGCTGGAGGATGCCGCCACGCAGGACGCGATCCGATGCGGCAATACGATCGGGTGCTTCTACATCGAATCGCCCGCCACCCGTCTTTTATTGAGAAAGCTATGGATCGGCATGCCGCCTCACCGCCGTGCGGTTGCCGATGTATTCGAGTATCTGGTCATGGTTTCGTCCCTGGTCAGACCTGCCACCAATCCCTTTGTTGAAGACTTCATCCGACGAGCGCAAGAAGGGTCATGCGTAGACTGGCATGACAAGTTGAAGGGAGTTTTGGATGAAACGCACGGCATCATGACCTATCAGGAAGACGTCTCGAAGGTGGCAATGGCCTTGGCGGACTTTTCTGTCGAAGACGCGGATCAGCTGCGCAAGATCATCAGCAAGAAACACAAACAACGGCAATTACAGGACTACTATCAGCAGTTTTGCCGCGGAGCAGAAAAGAATCATGCGTCATCGGAGATAATCGACAGAATCTGGAAGATGATCATGAGTTTCGCCGGCTACAGCTTTTGCAAACCCCACTCAGCCAGCTATGCGCAGGTGTCGTTCAAGTCCGCGTATCTCCGAACTCACTATCCGGCGGAATTCATTGCCGCCGTCATCAGCAACCAGGGGGGCTTTTATTCGACCTTCGCGTACGTCTCGAAGGCCCGGCGCATGGGATTGGCAATCCTCCTGCCGGACATCAACGCAAGCGACTGGGCTTACCGCGGTGAGGGCGAACGGCTGCGGATGGGCTTGATGCAGATCAAGACCATCCCTCAAGAACTCGGCGAAAGAATTATCGAGGAACGCACACAGAACGGCGTTTATCGGTCGTTTCAGGACTTTCTGGGGCGTGTGAAGCCGGAGCCGGCGCATGCCAGAACATTGATCCGCGCCGGCTGCTGTGACTCCGTCGCCGGCGAGTTGACAAGACCGGCCTTACTCTGGCGGCTGTACGCGGGCAACGATTCCACCTCAAGCCCCTTGCCAGTGCCCGACGATTATTCTGCTGTTCAAAAGCGGGCCCATGAAATCGAATCGTTCGGATTTCTTGCCAGCCGCCATCCTTTGACCCTTTACCGCAAGCAGATCGAACAGCTCCGACCGGTGCCGGCCTCCCAGATGCATCGCTTCGTCGGCCAGCGCATCACGATGGTCGGCTTGTTGATTACGGAAAAGGCCGCTGAAACGAAGCACGGCCATGCCATGGAATTTATGACCCTCGAAGACGTCACCGCACTGTACGACACCACACTGTTCCCCGACGTCTACCGCCGTTGCTGTCATCTGCTCTCGCCAAACCAGCCATACGTGGTTCGTGGACTGGTGGAAGAAACATTCGGTGTCATGACACTGACCGTGCATGATCTCCGACTCCTGGAGCCGACAATGGGCGACATACAGGACCGGTTGAGCCAGAGAGGAATGCGCTGGTAATTGATAGCACCCACCCCAGCCCAATGAGCCGGAAAATCCCTTTGAGCGTGGGTCTGTTCTCTATAAATCCGCTTATGCCTACCTCCTGTTAGTGAGCCGATTTCCATCTTTAATCGGCTCATGACATATAATTGGCAGCAACCAGACTGGCCTAACTTTCAATACGACCTCTCTGGAACAGAGGAAGCCCTGTTCCAGCTTGCCGAAAAGACCGGTCGAGCCAGCGGGCTCCTCAAAGGGCTGACAGCTGACGCGCAGATAGAGGCAACGATCGAAATGATGGTGGTCGAAGCGATCAAGACGTCTGCGATCGAAGGAGAGCTGCTGAGCCGAAAGGACGTCATGTCTTCGATTCGGAAGAATCTGGGGATAGAGACCGGCCAGCCCACTGGGGACAAACGCGCCAAGGCACCGCCGCGCTGATGCTCGCAGTCCGCAACAGTTTCGCCGCTCCCCTGTCGAAGGAGACACTCTTCGAATGGCATCGTATGATCATGACTGGACACCGACACGTGGCTGCGGGGCAGTGGCGAACCCATACTGAACCGATGCAGGTCGTATCCGGCGCGGTGGGACGTGAACAGGTGCATTTTGAAGCGCCGCCGTCGTCGCACGTTCCGGAAGAAATGGCGCGGTTCATCCAATGGTTCAACGACACAGCGCCCGGTGGATCGAAAGAAATCCGCAAGGCCGCTGTGCGCTCCGCCATCGCCCACCTCTATTTCGAATCGATTCATCCCTTTGAAGACGGCAATGGACGGATTGGAAGGGCATTGTCTGAAAAGGCCTTGTCGCAGGGGCTCGGACAGCCCGCCTTACTCAGTCTGTCACGAGCAATCGAAGCCACACGGCGGGACTACTATGATGCGCTGAAAGAGGCGCAGCAGGCGAACAAAGTAACACCCTGGATCATATGGTTCGTCAACAAGGTCCTGGAGGCGCAGACCCAGGCTGAAGAACAGATTGATTTTACCCTGAAGAAGACGCGACTGTTTGACCGGTTTCGAGATCAACTCAACGACCGACAGACGAAGATTCTTCGACGCATGCTGGAGGAAGGGCTGAACGGCTTCGAAGGAGGCATGAACGCCAAGAAATACATGTCACTCACCGGCACGTCGAAAGCGACCGCGACACGCGATTTGCAGGATCTGGCAGAGAAGGGCATCTTCGCGCCGGCCGGCGGTGGCCGGAGCACTCGCTACAAGATCAGCTTGTAGCCCCACAACCAATGGTCAGAAGACAATGGTCAGAAGAAAACCGGTTCCACAATGACCTTACGCCCTCCAGCCTTGAGGAAGGAGCACTGGTGAGATCTCATCGATACTTCAGCGACGTGAGCAGGACGCACTACGTAATGTAAGACATGACGATCAGGGAGGAGGAAATCACCCGCCACCCTTCGCGGAAGCACCGTTATGGTGAACCATGCGATGGCAACAGGACTCACGAGTAAATGACTAGACGTTAAATCTAAAGTAGACGATATCTGCTTCTTTGATGACGTAGTCTTTGCCTTCCAGGCGGAAGAGCCCCTTTTCCTTCACCTTGGCCTCCGTCCCGCAGGCCAGCAGATCGTCGTAGTGATAGACCTCAGCGCGAATGAAGCCACGCTCCATGTCGGAGTGGATCTTGCCCGCCGCTTGGGGTGCTTTCGTGCCCCGCGGTATCGGCCAGGCTCGGGATTCGATCTCACCGGCGGTGAAGAAGGTCACCAAATCCAGCAGGGTGTAGGCTTCGCGCGTCAACCGCACAAGTCCCGATTCGGTCAGCCCCATTTCATTCAGGAAGTCCGCCCGCTCGCTTTCGGGCAACGACGACAATTCGGCTTCCAGTTGCCCACAGATCGTCACGACCCGGGCGCCACGCTTCGCCGCAAACTCGCGTACCATCTGCACCATGGCCTCATCGGCATTCTTGCCTTCGGATACATTGGCGATAAACAAAACCGGCTTGGCGGAGAGCAACTGACATTCGTTGAGAATCAACCGCTCTTCCGCCAGATATTCTCGGTTGCCCAACCACTCGCCTTTATCGAGCAACCCGATCAATTTGGTGAGAAACTCCACTTCGAATGCGGCCTTTTTGTCTCCCGCTCTCACCTTTTTTTCAGTTTTCTGCTTTCGACGATCGAGAGTCTCCAAATCGGATAACATGAGCTCGGTTTCGATCACCCCGATGTCACGGAGGGGGTCGATCCCACCGCTGACGTGAACCACGTCGGTTCCTTGGAAACACCGCACGACGTGCAGCAACGCATCCACTTCGCGGATGTGGCCAAGAAATTGATTGCCGAGTCCTTCGCCTTTGCTGGCCCCCTCGACAAGCCCGGCGATGTCTCGCACTTCCAGCGTGCTGTAGGTCGTTTTTTTCGATATGAAGATCTCGGTCAGTCTGATGAGGCGAGGGTCCGGAACCAGCGCAATACCGGTGTTGGGATCCACGGTGGCGAATGGATAATTGGCCGCCAAGGCGCCGCCACCGGTCAGCGCATTGAAGACGGTGGTCTTGCCGACGTTCGGCAAGCCGATCATGCCGCAACACAGACCCATTTAGTTCGTGTCCTCTTCTCCGTTCGTAACCTTTTCTCTGACATTGAACTGATTCATCGCGACTTCCGGCCCGCGATGAATCAGACATTCCAGCGCATCGACGGCCCGCTCGAGACAGGGTTCAAAGACGACCAGCTCATCTTTCGTCATCGGCTCCAAGACATAGTCGGCGGAATCTTGGCCCGGGGCAGGCCGGCCGATCCCGATCTTCACCCTGACAAACTGCGGAGTCTTGAGCGCCTCGATGATGGACTTGATTCCGTTATGTCCTCCATAGCCACCGGCCAGTTTAATCCGCAGACGCCCTGGCTCCATGTCCAGATCATCATGGACGACAATGAGATCGCCGGGGGTGAGCGTGAATTCGCGCAGGAGGCCTTTCAGTGGAGGACCGGAAATATTCATCCAGTCGAGCAGGCCGGCAAGCTCGATCAGTTCCCTTCCAAGTCGCCCGGAGCCTCGCTGAGCTGTGCCGCGCGGTGAGAGCCGGATCGACCATCGAGCAGCAGCCCGTTCGATGACCCACATACCGACATTGTGGCGGGTCTGGGCGTAGGTTCTGCCGGGGTTGCCCAGTCCAACGAGAAGGCGCAACGTTACTTCTTCTTTTCGGCTTCTTTCTTTTCAGCCTTGGGAGCCGCGGCGGCTTCTTTCTTTTCTCCTGCCTTGGCTTCCCCGGCAGGCGCTACCGCACCGGCTTTGGCTGGTTCGGCACCCGCAGCACCTTCAGCCCCAGCCGCTGCTTCTTTACCTTTCGCCAGGACCTCCGGCTCCCCTGCCGGGCCCGCGGTGCTGGTGAGCAAGGCTTCGAGTTTGGCGTCCGACATCGGCGCGGCGACGCTGACGACCATCTGATCAGGATCGTCCAAGAAACGGACCCCTTCGCGCGCTCCAAGGTCCTTCAAATGAACACCACTGCCGATGGTCAACGATGAAGCATCAATCTCGACATGGTCCGGTAGCGCCGCTGGAAGACATTCTACGTGCACCTCACGCATGTTGTGGTGCAACACACCGCCTTCTTTGACTCCGGCTGGAACCCCGCCGATGACCTTGATGGGGACTTTCACCCGGATCGGCTTGCTCATGGAAATCTCAAAGAGATCTGCATGCAACACAGCCCCACTGACCGGATCCACCTGAAAATCCCGCAGAAGCGCGGTGCGATTCGGTTTGGACTTGGCGCCGTTCACCGTCAGAGAGATCAACGCGGTACTGCCGGCACGAGACTTTAAAATTTTGATTAATTCATCGGGGTTGACGGTCAGCAAGAGACATTCCCCTTGGCCGTAGAGCACCGCCGGGATTTTTCCCGACCGCCGCATAGACCGTGCGGCACCCTTGCCCGCTTCTTCTCTTACTGCCACTGTCAAATCGAATTTCATGATCTTCCTCCGTCTCCTCCGCTTCCGACGCAATACCCCGTCGATACAGGTCGCTTAGGCAAATAGTGAACTCACCGACTCATCCTCATGAATCCGTCTGATGGCTTCCCCTAACAGAGGCGCCACCGACAATTGATGCAACTTCGGGCAAACCAGCTCTTTCCCCCGCAACGGAATGGTGTTGGTCACGACTACCTGGGACAGACACGACGCCTGTAGTCGTTCCAAGGCCGGCCCCGACAGCACCGCATGCGTGCAGGCCGTCATCACTTCCCGGGCCCCTTGATCGACGCAGGCCTGGGCGCCTTGCACAATCGTGCCGGCCGTATCGATCATGTCATCCAAGAGCAACACGCTTTTCCCTTGCACGTCGCCGATGATGTTCATAATCTGCGCCTGGTTCGGGCCTTCGCGCCGCTTGTCGATGATCGCCAGATTGGCCTGGAGACGTTTTGCGAACGCCCTAGCCCGCTCCACACCGCCGGCATCCGGCGACACGACGACCATGTCCGCAACTTGTTTCTTCACAATGTAGTCCAGCAAGACCGGAAGCGCATACAAATGGTCGACCGGCACATTGAAAAACCCTTGGATCTGTCCGGCGTGAAGGTCCATCGACAATACACGATCGGCTCCGGCGGTCGTCATCAAGTCCGCGACCAACTTCGCGGTGATGGGAACGCGCGGTTGATCCTTGCGGTCCTGACGAGCGTACCCGAAATAGGGCACGACGGCGGTGATGCGGTTGGCCGAGGAACGTTTCAACGCATCGATAATGATCAACAACTCCATCACGGAATCATTGACCGGCTGACAACAGGACTGCACGACGAACACGTCGGCGCCCCGCACATTCTCATCGATCTTGACCCGAATCTCTCCGTCGCTGAAGGACGAGACGGTGGCTTCACCTAACTTCTGCCCGAGATAGGCACAGATTTCGTGGGCAAGCGAAAGGTTGGCGTTGCCAGAGAAAATTTTCAGTTCCCTGTTCATAAGGCTTGCCTGGGCCGTCTTCTCGCGTGTCACTAACGTCCTGGATTCTCTAGTGGTTCTTGTGCGGTGAGTGAAGGCGGTTTCGGTCAACCGTCCCCTCGGTCGCTGCACACACTACTGGGGAAGCCAATCAAAGGGTGAAACTGTATCGGAAATATCAGGCTTCTGTCAATAAACGCGCGCCGATACTTTTAGGGATGGACCGGCTAGGAATGTGAACACATGGCCGCCGTGAACACCTTGAAATACGGCTCGTTTGAAAAAGCCGTCTCTGCGTGACGGGCCTCGGCCTCTCCACGAAACACACCGAAAACCGTCGCACCGCTGCCTGATAGCAACGCAGCCTCGGCCCCTGCCGTCAGCAGCCGCCGTTTAATATCGTCGAGCGCGGGGTGCGCCTTAAATACAGGTGACTCAAAGTCATTTTCTGCTGTCTCAAGCAGATGTTTCCATCCTAACTCACGTGTTGCTCCCAGTGAGGCGTGAGAATCGGACAACGGTACAATTGCGGTTCGGCTTGTGGAGAGTTGGTGATACGCCCACTTCGTTTCGACCGGGAAGCCCGGATTGACCAAGACCGCCCATCGACTTCCATTGATTTGCACCGGGGTCACCTTCTCACCTCGCCCCTCCACGATCGCAGAAGGGGCGAAAAAGAAGAACGGCACATCGCTTCCGAGTGCTTGACCGACCTCGGCCATCTTCTCCGCCGACCATCCTAACCTCAACAGCCGGTTCAGTCCGAGGATCGTCGCAGCCGCATCGCTGCTCCCGCCTCCTAATCCAGCTCCCATCGGAATCCGCTTTGTGAGGACCACGTCCAATCCAACGGGTCGTCCACTCTGTTCGAGTACCTCCGCCGCAGCACGATAGACCAGATTGGAAGGGTCCGTTTTCAAGGAGGGTTCATCGCATCGCAATGCGATGGTCGTATGACCGTGATTGATGGAAATCGAGAGTTCGTCTTCCAGTCTCACGGTCTGCATCAATGACCAGAGGTTATGGTAGCCGTCAGGTCGACGGTCCAGGATTCGGAGCACGAGATTGATCTTGGCTGGTGCAGAAACGGTAATCGACGAGGGGGAACCGGTCGGTTCGGGAGAGGGATTAGTCACGACCTCCTTTTATAGCATACTTCTCCAATCGATACCGGAATGATCTCGTGTTCAGTCGAAGCATCCGCGCGGCTTTCTTTTTGACCCATTTCGATCGCTCAAGAGCCTTCAGCAACAGATCTTTTTCGATCCCGTTGATGAGTCCTTCAAGGTCCAATCCCTCGTCGGTCAAATCCATCGGCATCGCATGTGCCTGCGATTGCGCCGCCGGACGGTGGAGCCATCCGCGCACATCTGTGTCAGTCACCGGTCCCTCCGCAGAGAAGGCGACGACCCGTTCGATCAGATTTTCCAACTCGCGGACGTTGCCGCGCCACTCGTGTCCCAACAACACGTGCATCGCCTCCTGGCCGATTACGGGTTTGGGCTTGCCACTCTCTTTTGAAAACCGCTCCAGAAAGTGACTGACCAGCAGCGGAATATCCCCGGTTCGCATGCGTAACGGCGGAAGCCGGATGGGAATGACATCCAAACGGTAGTAGAGATCTTCTCGAAACGAGCCGTCCGCGACTGCTTTTTCGAGATCCTTATTGGTGGCTGCGACTATACGCACGTCGACTTTGATATCCTGATTGCCGCCCACCCGTCGAAATTCCCGCTCTTGGATGACACGCAGGAGTTTTACTTGAATCGTGGGAGTCGTATCGCCGATCTCGTCCAGAAAGATGGTTCCGCCGTTGGCAATCTCGAACAATCCCGCCTTATTGGAAATGGCGCCCGTGAACGATCCCTTCATGTGGCCGAACAGCTCGCTCTCCAACAGAGTTTCCGGCACCGCGCTGCAATTGACGGCGACAAACGGCAGGGCGCTTCTGACGCTGTTGTAATGAATCGCGCGCGCAACCAACTCTTTTCCCGTTCCACTTTCACCGCAAATCAGCACGTTGCTTTTCGAATCGGCGACTTTTCGAACCACGTCGAATACTTTTTGCATCGCCTCACTTTGGCCGACCAACTGCGCAAAAGACGATTGGCTCGCCATTTCGCGCTTGAGGAGCATGTTCTCGGTCGAGAGGCGCCGTTTTTCCAGCGCATTGCGAATGATCAACTGGACTTCATCGACCTGAAAGGGCTTCGTCAGATAGTCATACGCGCCCTGCTTCATGGCTTCGACTGCGGAATCAGCGGTCGCAAAGGCAGTGATGATCAGCACCACCGTTTCAGGAGCGGTGGACTTCACCGCCTTGAGGATCTCCATTCCATCGACCTTCGGCATCCGCAAATCGGTGATCACCAGATCAAAGATTTCCTTGTGCAGGAGCTCGATCGCTTCTTCGCCGTCCATGGCGCTGGTCACGGCATATCCCGCTCGTTTGAGCATGATGCTCAATACTTCGCGCAAGCTTTGCTCGTCATCAACGACTAGGATCTTTTCCACGGCTCTCTACCCTCGTGCCACAGACGTACCCCTGAATCTGCCGTGCGAGGCAAGCAGACTCCGAATCGAGTGCCTTGACCTTCCTGACTGTCCACTTTGATCCACCCACCGTGAAGGTCGACGATACGATGGACGGCGGCCAATCCCAACCCAGAACCTCGTTTTTTGGTGGTAAAGAACGGGAGAAAGATTTTGTCGAGATTGTTCTTCGGAATGCCTTCCCCGGTATCATGGAAGGACACCTCGACCACTTCCGCCTTGCGCCCCGCGACATCGATCTTTCTGCACCCCGTCGTGATCGTCAGCTGTCCTCCCGTGGGCATCGCATCGAAGGCATTGACCGCCAAATTCCAGAACACTTGCTTCATTTGATCCTGATCCACTTGCGCGGGCAAAGCCTCACTCCACGGAGCCGCCGCGATGATGATGTTCGTTCTGGCTCGTGCTTCATGGTGTACCAGATCAAGGGTCTCGGCAAGGACTTTGTTTAAATCGTGCTCCGCCAAATTCAGCGCAGGGGGTCTGGCATACTGGAGAAACTCGGTGATGATCGCATCCAATCGAGTCGCTTCTCGAATGGCAATCTCCGTCAAACGCCGACTGGTTTCATCGGCATGGAGATCCTTTCGAAGCATTTGCATGGCGCCGGCGAGCGCACCCAACGGGTTTCGGATTTCGTGCGCCATGCCCGCCGACATCTCTCCAAGACCGGCCAGCCATTCCTTGCGCCGCATTTCTTCTTCCAGATCACGGATCTGAGTGAGATCCTTGAACACTCCGACAAGGCCCGTCTTTTCCCCTCGTTCATGTAACGGCGCGAGCGTCATACCGAGGATCAACCGATTGCCGTCAAACCGTTTGCACTCGACTTCAAAGCGCAAGTTGGCGGAAGCATCCAGCATGTGGTCGTCTTCTTGCTGACTGGGATGCCAATTAAACACTTCCCGCCAGGGCCGTCCGTGAACTTGTTCAAAGCTGTAGCCTGTGGCTTCCTGCGCCGCAGGATTAAATGACGTGATCCGACCTTGTTCGTCGGTTGTAAACACACCGCTGCTGATACTATGAACGATATTCTCGTGGAACGCCTGAAGGCGGCTCAGCCCCTGTTCTTTCTCACGAAGCGATTGATCTGCCAGCCGTAGCTGATCCGCGAGCGCCCCGCTCAAAAACCCGACGACCAGGAACGCCAGACTGTACACACCAAACGCCTGGAGCGTTTCCGCGGCGCTCAGGCGAGAAGGCGGAAGCCAGCCCCATATCTCCGCAAGTCCATACAGCTGCATATTGGTCAGAATTCCGAACAGGATAATGCAGAGGCTGGCCGTCAGGAGGCCCACACGGCGCCGCGGAACCAAACTGGCAACCGTCACACTGATGACATAGAGCACCGCGAACGGACTTTCGATTCCTCCCGTTCTTGCGATCAATACCGTTTCCAGCATGAAATCGACGGCGATCTGAGTCCACGCAAACTGCACGAGGATTTCGGGGTCGGTAAGCTGGCGAACCACCAGCGCGTAGAGAATGGTAACGGCGTACGTAAAGATGATCAGAGCATAGAAGGTTTCGACACGTTCGCCCTTCGTGACTTGGAACGCAAGGGATAATCCCAAGAGGAGCGTGACGAGAACGACTCGCCACCCCATTAACCGGTAGATTCTGGCCTTGATATCCGCCACGCAATAACACTCCGTCTAGCGAACAGCTTCCACCGTCACGGCTCCCGGATCACTGTGACTGTGCATGAAGTTCCATCTGACAGAAGTATGTCTGGAAAGGAGATCGCTCGCTATTGAATCGACGCAGGAGTTCACTGAGAAGTCGGCGCAGCTTCATTGCCCGGTCATGTGGGCAATGAAGCCGCCGTTCAGACACGAGTGGTACGCTTAACCGATCGCGGACGCCATCGTAAAAATCGGGAGATACATCGCGACCACGATGAATCCGACGGTGACGCCCAAGAACACCATCATCATCGGTTCCAAGAGTGCCGTGAGGTTCCCTACCGCTTCATCGACTTCGTCCTCGTAGAAATCCGCGATTTTTCCGAGCATGTTATCCAACGCACCGGTCGACTCTCCGACCGAGATCATGTGGGTCACCATCTTGGGAAACGTTCCGCTTTTCGCGAGAGGCTCGGAGATCGTCTTTCCTCCGCTGATGCTGACTTTCGCATCAAGCAACGCTCCTTCCACAACCTTGTTCCCGGAGGTCTTCGCACAAATCGTCAAGGCTTCCAGCAGCGGAACCCCGCTGGCCAACAGCGTTCCCAATGTCCGCGTAAATTTCGCCACGGATGCCTTCCTGACGAGGTCCCCGAACACGGGCAATTTCAGCACGAGCTTGTCGATGGCCAACCTGCCCTGCGGAGTCGCGTGATATTTCTTGACGGCGACCACAAGCGCCACGATGACGCCCAAGATGATGTACCAATTCCCTTGCACGAAATTACTCGCGTCGATGACAAGCTGCGTCGGTGCCGGCAGCGCCATCTTCCCGCCGGACATTTCTTTGAACATCTTTTCGAATACCGGGATAACCCAGATCATCAAGACCGTGATCACGATTGCGGCGATCCCGACGATGGCCGCGGGATAGACCAATGCGCTCTTGATCTGCCCCTTCAACTTCATCGCCTTCTCGATGTGTTTGGAGAGACGTCCCAGAATCGTATCCAGCAACCCTCCGACTTCACCGGCATGAACCATGTTGACATACATGTCATCGAAGATTTTGGGGTGTTTGTGGAGCGCATCGGAAAACGTCGAGCCGCCCTCAACCATTCCTTTCACTTCGCCGACAGCTTTCCTCAGAGGCACGCTCTCCGACTGCGTCGAGAGAATCTCCAGGCACTGGATAAGGGGTAATCCGGCATTGATCATGGTTCCGAATTGTCTGGTAAAAACAACCAGGTCCTTTTCGCTTACTCCACTCCCCAGGCGAAGGCTGAAACCTTCCTTGGCAGCCTTTTCTTCGAGACTGGTCACCACGACGCTTTGTTTGCGCAGCTGTTCCACTGCCTCATCGCGCGACTTCGCGACAAGCTCCCCTTTTTTCACCGCTCCTGATTTACTCCGTCCGACATACGCAAACGTGGCCATAGGTGTTCGTCCTGTTGTGGCTCTCTGAGCCGGTTGAAGAGGAAGGCTAGGACTACAAAACGAGTCTACTGGTGGGTCAAAAACCTGTCAAAAACTATTGCATTATTTACCGAAGCCATTCGGCGCAGGATCTTTACGGTAAGCCCCTTAAGCAAGGGGAGGAGCGGTGTTCGCGTCTCGATACCCTCGATAGAGATAATGCAACCCTGAGGACAGGGTGAACGCAACCATCACCACGAGAAGCGGGGTAAGCACACCGCGATCATGTTCTCGCCACGTCAAGAGGACGGTCAGGAGAACGTAGCTCAGCTGCAACATAGTCGTTCCCTTGCCCAGGAACGTCGGAGTCACATTGATCGGCGTACTGGTGACGTGTGCGACCGCTGTCCCCAGCAAGAGAATGAGGTCTCGACTGACCACGAGGATGACAAGCCATGACGGGATTAGATGCAGGATTGCGAGCGAGATGAAACTCGAGGTCAGCAGCACCTTGTCTGCAAGGGGATCAAGTAATGTCCCCAACCTCGTTCGCTGATTCAGTTTACGCGCAATATAACCGTCAATGGCGTCCGTCAGTCCTGCGACGAGTAGCGTCAGGAGCGCCAACCCGTATGACCCGTAGGTCATAAACCCAATGTAAACAGGGACCAAGAGGATGCGAAGAATCGTGAGGCTATTGGGAATGTTCATATGGTGGGGGTTAGACCGGCCTCCGACTGGATGAGGGAAGGCATCATAGTAAGCGAGGCTAAGCTTGTCAACGAGTTGCAGGCACGGAGGACGACCTTCTATAATTGCCGGAGTTAGCCTCGTCGCCCACTGTTTGCCGGAAGGATGAAGAAGTATGAGTACGCTGCCACTGATGTTCAAAAAAGAAGGATTGGTCGAGAAACACCAAATTGAGGGAGTAGATCCGAGCGACCGGTATTTCAACCGCGCAATTTTGGTCAACCGGACATCGACAGGATACTCGTCAAAGGTGATGTATGAAGCCCTCATTGTTGAGAGTCGGTCGCACTCTACCATTGCGGCAGCGGTGAAGGAATTGGTCGAAAAGCTTCAAGATGTGGGATTCACGCGCATGAGAACACGGACCAATTTCAAAGGCACGCGTTATCTGGCAGAAAAAGAGACGTGGATTGACTACCCGGATCGGCCTTGACCGAGCCCGACGAACGCCTGATACACCAGGTCATGAATCACAGGTCGGAACTCCCGAATGGCTTCATTCCGGCTCGAAGGATGTACGCGATTCGAGAGCAGTACAACCTCTAATTCCCGAACCGGATCGATCCAGATCGAAGTCCCCGTGTAGCCGAGATGGCCGAATGATCGGTCGGTGAAGTAGTGCCCCGAAGATGACGGCACCGATACCGTATCCCATCCGAGCGCCCAACTCGATGCTCCTTCCTGTTTCCGGCGTCGTGTAAATTCCTGGACGATGCCCTGATCGAGAATAGCTGCCCGCCCGTGATAGGCCTGCAGCCATACACCCGTGATCGCCAGCACAGCGTCGGTGTTCCCGAATAACCCGGCATGACCGGCCTCGCCGCCCAGTGCGGCTGCATTCTGATCGTGTACTTCCCCGCATAGGAGATGACCTCGCCATGAGTCCACCTCTGTCGGCGCCACGCCACTTCCATCCTCACTTGCCTTCTCAAGAAACGCATGCAATCGTTCCGGCGCCACGAATTCAACGTGGACGCCGCCCAGAGGATCCACAATGTGTTCACGAAAGAAGTCGTTCATCGATTGCCGGCTGTGTCGTTCAACGATAAAGCCGAGCAACATGAAGCCGAGATCACTGTATAGACTGCGCGTGCCCCGTGCGTACACGAGCGCTTCAGATCGGATAAGACCGAGCATTGACTGCTTCGCTTGCTCCCTCTCGCGATGTGATGAGGGAACCCGTCCGTCCGAGGTGAGGCGTTCATAGAATCCTCGCCATCCCGGCAATCCGGAAGAATGTGTCAGCAAATGCCGAAGCGTGGCTGCGCCGATAGGGGTATCGGTGCAGTCGGGTAGATGGTCGGCCACGGTATCTTCAAGCCGGCAGCGGCCTGTCTGAATTAGTAAGGCAAGGGACGTGACAGTCGCCAAGGGCTTGGTCAATGAGGCCAGATCATAGGTGGTGGAAGCGCTCACGGGAGGCCCTAGCGGGGAAGTCGAAAGCCGTCCGGCAACGAAGCGAGAAATCGGCCTGTCTCCGCACCGCACTGCCAATACCGCCCCAGGGAACACGCCGCCGCTCACGGCCCGATCGAGGGCTGATTGAATGATCTGTAGCTCAGACATGGGGATGATGGCCGACCCGAGAGGTGTACGGGGAATGAGTCGCACCACCCACTGGTGACACCATCAACTACACAACATCAACGGGTGGGGCTCGATTCACCTTCCATCTTTTCTTCCTGCATGACGCTATGATCCTGATATACCTCACTGGCTTCGACGTCCAACATTCGTTCGAACGTATGCAGCGTCGCACGCATCCGCTCAACAATGAGCAACCGTTGCTTTTGAAGCATGGATAGGTCGCGTTGCGTATTCCCCAGTTCGGCTCGTGCTTGCCGGAACAGCTCGCTCGCCTTCAATTCCGCTTCTTTCACGATCAATTCGGCGTCCCGTTGAGCACTTCGCTTGACGTCATCAGCCAGCGACTGCGCCGAGACCAATGTGTTGGACAGCGTCGCCTCCGTCCGCTTCAGGTCCGATACCTGTTGCTCGAGTGACACAATCCGGTCACGCAATGTCATATTATCGCGGTTCAGAGACTCGACCGTTTGCGCGATCTCCTCCAGAAAACGGTTCACCTCTTCGCGATCATAGCCACGAAGTTTGACTTGAAAGACCATCTGCTGAATATCGAGCGGTGTGATCTTCATGGCTTCCCCCATTGGTTGAGTCAGTTCATCCGCAACGCAAAATCTTTAATCGACTGTACGACGGCGATCTGCACAAACCATATCCCCACGATGACGACCAGCGGCGACCAATCGATGCCCATCCCCCAACCCAGTTTTCGTCGGAGCGGAGCCAGCACCGGTTCCGTTGCGCGAGTCAGGAATTGGACGATCGGATTCCACGGGTCCGGATTCACCCAAGAGATGAGTGCCCGTGCAATCACGATCCAGCTATAGAACGTCAACGCATAATCAAGCACGGTCGCAAAACCCAACAAGGTATTTCCCAGCACGAACATCAGCCTCCAAGCTCCTGAGAACGTTTCGTGGCAGCTTCAACGGCATCGATCAACACCGCTCGAAGGCCGCCCTGCTCCAACCGATGCAGGCCCGCGATGGTCGTTCCGCCGGGAGATGCAACCTGATCCTTGAGACGGGCCGGATGTTGCCCAGTCTCCAAGACCAACCGGGCGGCACCCAAAACGGTCTGGGCTGCGAGCAGGCCGGCTGTCTCTCTCGGCAACCCCATTTTTACCCCACCATCGGCCATGGCTTCTATCGCGAGAAACACGTATGCGGGTCCGCTTCCGCTTAACCCGGTCACCGCATCCATGAGACGCTCCTCGACAGAGACGACTCTGCCCACTGATTCGAAGATCTGCCGGGCGCAGGCGATCCCGTCTTCACCCACTCCGGGTCCGATCGCCAATGCCGTCATCCCTTCCCCGACCATCGCCGGCGTATTCGGCATGGCACGAACGACGCGGGTGTGCCGCCCACACGCTTCCATGATTCGGCTGATTCGCACACCGGCAACCACTGAAATCACGAGCCGCTTGGTCGATACGGCGCCGACGCCCTTGAGGGCTTCTGCCATCACCTGCGGTTTGACGGCCAGGACGACGACGTCGCTCGAGACGACGATGTCATGATTCGAGACACCGACCTGCACCCCGTATTGTTTCTTGAGGTGATCCAGCCGGGTTGCATCCGGATCACCGACCTGGATCTGTTCAGACTTGTATAGTTTGGCCGAGAGAACTCCACTAATCAACGCCTCCGCCATTCGACCGCCGCCGATAAAGCCAAGATGTCTTGCGGGAACCATCCTAGGCATGACGCGCTCCAAACAGGGCGGTGCCGACACGGACCAGTGTCGCCCCCTCCTCGATGGCTGCTTCATAGTCGTTCGACATACCCATCGACAGTTCCTCCATGCTCACGGAGGGTATCTGGAACGCCACGATCTGGCGAGCCAATTCTCTGAGTTTCCTGAAATACGGTCGAGCCGAGTCCGGATCAGCAGTTGGTGGGGGGATCGTCATGAGACCTTTGATACAGAGATGGGGAAGATCCACCATGCTCAATAGCGATCGCATCACGTCGTCCGCACGAAACCCTGTCTTCGTCGGCTCGTCTCCGATATTCACCTTCAGCAAAACATTCTGTCGGCGGCCGGCTTCTCCCGCACGACGGTCGATTTCATGCGCCAGATCCAGGCTGTGCACCGAATGAATCAAGTCGAATACGCCGATCACCGACCGTACCTTCCTCCGCTGGAGGTGCCCGATAAAATGCCACTGCACGGACGCCTGAGAAAACGCGGGTATCTTAGAAAGTGCTTCTTGCACACGATTTTCGCCCAAGATGGACAAGCCGGCGCGCACCCCTTCTGCAACGTGGTCGACGATCACGGTTTTCGTCACAGCCACGAGTCGAACGCTACCGCCGGGGCGTCCGGCCTTGTCTTCGGCTGACCGAATTTTCGTCACTACCGTTTGAACACGCGTGGCGATCGTCTCTTGGATGAGCGGTTCCATCGTCCATTCTCATGAGTCGCGGCCGCTCATTCAGCGAACCGTCCCTATTCTAGCGGAAGAACCTGAGAATTGGCAGAGTCTGAGCTATCTTCGCTTCAGCGGCAAGCCGATTGCGCTGACCATAGTCCCGTTGACTTTGCCTTCTCGCCGATAGGAAAAAAAGAGATCTCCATGACAAATGGTACACAGGTTCACGGTCGTGATGGACTGAGAAGCGGCCCCAAAGGCCTGTGCTTGTTCTTTGACGAGCGCTTTCAAATCAAGGTGTGTTTTTCCGCCCTTCCTGCTTTGAATCACTCTGTCCCAACCTGAAAACTCCTTACGCAAGTTGTTCAGAACGGGCTCATCCACCTCATAGCAACAGACACCGGCGGACGGACCGATACTGATACGGATCTCTTCAGGGACTGAGCCGAAGCGAGACTGTAACAGCGCCAGCGTTTTGGGCACGATCCCGGCGACAGCTCCCCGCCAACCGGCATGGATCGCGGCTACGACACGACGCTTGGAATCATGCATCAATATCGGAACGCAATCCGCTGTCCGCACAGCCACCATGATCCCGGGCCGATCAGTCACCAAGGCATCCCATCCGCCGATAAATCGGTCCGTTGAAGCGAGGGCGCGATCGACGACGAGGGCATCCGTCCCATGGACCTGCTTGACAGAAAGCGTCCATGAAGACGATGCGGTCCCTTGTAGGCCCCGCAATGGAACACCCACTTCAAGGTCGAACCCCACTGCATGCGGACGGGTCCCGAAAAAATGACGGATCTGACTCCGGGCATCCGCAAATGCCGGGACAGTAATGACCGATGGACTCGTCATCTCAACGCTCAACCCCACATCATGTGACGACCGGTACGAGAACTAGTCCGCTTGTTTGCGAAGAAACGTCGGAACATCCCATTCATCTTCGGCCGCCAAACCACCTCGGTCCAGGGACTCACGCGCATCGGTCATTCGTCTCAAAAACGTGGGGCGGTCCAGATCCTTCATCGGCCGATCCATGCCAACGGAGGCGCCCACGCCTGCCAACACCGGTTGCACAGGTTTGGCCGGCCGATTGGTTCCCCGGTCCATCCCAATCGTGGCAGCTGCTGCATCGTCTTCTCGTTCAAACCCGGTCGCGATCACCGTAATGACGAGTTCCTCACCCAGGTCGGGGTTGATGACCTGCCCGACAATGATATTGGCTTCCGGATCCGCCGTCTGCTGAATGATGGATGCAGCCTCCTCGATTTCATGCAGCGACATGCTGGGACCTCCCGTAATGTTCAAGAGGACCCCACGGGCGCCTTCGACACTCCCTTCTTCCAAGAGAGGACTGCACATGGCCTTTTGGGCCGCTTCGATCGCCCGGTTCGGCCCACGGGAAATGCCCATGCCCATGACCGCGCGTCCGGTGTGTGACATCACCGTGCGGACATCGGCAAAATCGACGTTCACATGGCCTGTGGTGGTAATGACATCGGCGATGCCTTGAATGGCTTGTCGCAATACATCATCCGCAACCTTGAACGCTTCCAGCAGCGGAGTTGATTTGTCGACGATCCCCAGCAACCGCTGGTTGGGAATCACGAGTAACGTATCGACATGCCGGCGCAGGTCACGGATTCCCTCTTCGGCATGCTTGTGCCGACGTTGGCCTTCATACTGAAATGGCTTCGTCACGACGCCTACCGTGAGAATACCCATTTCGCGGGCAATGCTGGCCACGATGGGGGCGGCGCCGGTACCGGTTCCTCCACCCATTCCCGCGGTGACGAAGACCATATCGGCCCCTTCGAGACATTCACGGATGTGCTCCTTGCTTTCAAGCGCCGCGTCCCGACCGACTTCCGGCTTTGCCCCCGCGCCCAACCCCCGGGTCCGTTCCGGCCCGAGTTGGATCTTGAAAGATGCCAGGGACCGATCAAGTGCCTGAAGGTCGGTGTTGCTCGCGATAAAATCGACACGAGCTAACCCGGAGGTGATCATCGTGTTGATCGCGTTGCATCCGGCGCCGCCGATCCCGATCACCTTAATACGGACCGGCGACAGCACATCTTCCTGGAATGAGAACATTGGGACACCTCCCTCACATCACCCAGCGCGACAACCATCGGTTGTCCGCATAAGGTTTTAAGGTTAAAAGACCTCCAACACCCGCTTTGTCCACCCGAACATTCTGGCCCAGGTTCCTCCGTTACGTAGCCCGGCCGTCTCCAATTCATCGACATGTCGCCGGGCATGCCACAAGAGACCAACCCCCGTCGAATGACTGGGATGGCCGACAATATCTCTGAGCCCTCCGACACCGGAAGGTATCCCTCGGCGCGCCGGCAGGTTCAATACTTTCTCGGCGGCATCGGGCATGCCGTCCAAAAGTGACGTGCCGCCGGTAATCACCACACCGGCGCCCAACATCCCTTCATAGCCGGCGCGGGCAATCTCTCTACGGACGAGTTCAAACATCTCGTCAACCCGCGGCTCCAAGATCTCGGCGATATCCCGCCGGGAAAATGTTCGAGCGGGCCGATCCCCGACCGAGGGCACTTCGACGATCTGATGTCCGGTCACCAACTCGGTCCGCGCCACACCATGTTGGGTCTTGATCTTCTCGGCTTCGGTTTGTGACGTGAGCAGGCCGATGGCCAAATCCTTCGTCAAATTTTGACCGCCGATGGGGAGAACCGCCGAGTGACGGATACTGCCGTCCAGGAAAATAGCGAGGTCTGTTGTCCCTCCTCCCAAATCCACCATGGCCACGCCCAAATCGCGTTCTTCCTGACTCAGCACAGCTTCGCTCGAGGCCAGCGGTTGCAGAATGATGTCCACCACGTCGAGTCCCGCCCGGTTCACGCTCTTCACGATGTTCTGGGCGGAAGTGACGGCACCGGTAATGACATGGACATTGACTTCCAACCGATTACCCGACAGACCCAATGGTTCACGTACTCCTTCTTGTCCGTCCACCATGAATTCCCGCGGCAGGACGTGAAGAATCCTCCGCTCATGGGGAATCACGGCGAGCGTGCGCGCGCTTTCGATGGCTCGATGGATATCTTCGCGGGTCACCTCGGCCCGCTTGAGCGCCACGACGCCCTTACAGTTTTCAGCGGAAATATGGCTGCCTGCGATACCGGTATAGACTGAATTGATCTGGACCGCCGCCATCAGTTCCGCTTCTTCGACGGCTTTCTTGATGGATTCGACGGTGCTTTCGATATCGACGACCACTCCTTTACGCAAGCCGCGCGAAGGGCTCGATCCGACACCGATAATGTTGAGACCTCCGCCATCGGTCATCTCCGCCACGATCGCGCAGATCTTCGTGGTTCCGATGTCGAGCCCGACCAGAATTTGATCCCGTTTTGGCACCGCAATCACCCCCCTTCGCGTACGATGATCCGGTTCTCGTACCGCAGATCCACTTCGTGTGCTCCGTGCCCATGCCCATCAAAGTTCAGCGTTTTCAGCGTCGGTTTGACGCGTTGGAACCGCTCCCACTGCTCCCCGATCGCTTCCTGCCCAAATTGAAACCGGACTCCCTGGACAAGGGCCACTAAATTCGACGGGTTTTCCGCGTGTACTTGTAGCCGGCCATCGAGCGTTCTCCCGACCACTCTGGCGAGTTCGACGCCGGACACAATGGCATGTCGCACCGCTTGCGTTCCTTGCAGCAGCCCTTGCAGATCGATTCCCGTGACGAGAGGCAACGCGTCATCGTCGGTCTGACCGAGCCGGGAAAGCACATGCCCCTCGTCATCGCTCAGAAAGTTCTGTGACTCGGCACGTACGATCGCCGCAGGCTTTCGTTCGACCACCGAGATCCGCAACTCATGAAGGGGAACACGGGTCACTTCAGCCGTTTTGACCCACGGATGAGATTCGACCTGTTCCTTGATGGCCGTCGTGACGATAAGGTGGAGCGGCGTCCCGGGTTTTACCTTTGCAAGATCGAGCACTTTCTGTTTATCGATATGGTGCGCTCCCTCGACTGTGATCGTCGTGATCTCCAACAGGAGTTGGAACGCCGGTCCGGTGTGTCTGACGCCCATCACGATGAGCCATGTCCCGAGCGCTATCCCGGTCGCCACGCCGGCCCAACGAACGAGGGCCTTCCGTCTGGCGGCGTTCGCTCGTCCGGCTTCCTTCACGGCTTTCTCCCCTTGCGGATCCTTCCACTGATTCTTTCGGGGAACTGCATCCCCCGTCCGCCGTTTCTTCAAGAAGAATCGCATCACGCTGACTCCCGATTGACAGCTTGTGCACGCCGAGCCGCGCGATCGAGCGCCGACTGCAGAATTCGCTCAACCAACGTGTCGTACCCGATTCCTACTTGAGCTGCGGCCATCGGCAGAAGACTGGTTTCTGTCATGCCGGGCACGGTGTTGATTTCCAGGACATAGGGACGACCTCTCGGAGTGATTCGAAAATCCACGCGGGCAGCTCCCTCACAGCCCAACACGTCGTAGGTTCGGCTCGCCAATTCACTGACTCGCCGAAGCACCTTAGGAGGAAATGGAGCAGGACAGAGGTACCGGGTCCTGCCCTTCTGATACTTGGCCGAGAAATCGTAAAAACCCTCGGGCGCCACGATTTCAATGGCCGGAAGCACGGTCGAGCCGTCCGTTGCCGTCCCAAGGATGGAAACGGCCGCTTCATGCCCCGGAATATAGTTCTCGACCATTACCTCCGGGTCATAGCGATGGGCCAGTGCGAGCGCCTCTTTCCATTGGCTCGTACGACGCACAATCGTAACCCCGATGGTGGAGCCCTGAGAGACCGGCTTGACGACGACGGGCAATTCGAGTCGTGCCTCCCGTAGAATCTTTGCCAGTGACGGTCTGTCACCTTCCCGTACGACTGTTCCGGCAGGAACCGGAACACCATGCGCAGCCAATAACGTTTTGGTGACCGCCTTATGCATTCCCACGGCGCTCGCCCGTACACCGGACCCTGTGTACGGAATACCGAGTGTCTCGAGAAACCCTTGGACCGTTCCGTCTTCACCCCCGGGTCCATGCAGCGAGAGAAAGGCAATGGCCACCTTCTGATCTTCCAAATCACGATGGAGACGATCGGTGACGTCGATGGTCACCGCATCGTACCCACGGCGGATCAGCGACTGATGGACGGCCCGGCCGGTTTTCAGGGAGATCTCCCGCTCCGAAGATTGTCCTCCCATCAGCACACCGATCCGCGCATCTGTCATTCGACCAGTCGGCATCAACAGTCCCTCTCTTTAAGCTTGCCCTACCAGTTTCAACTCCAATTCCAACTTGACCCCGGTCTTGCGAGCGACCTGAGCGCGCACCTTCCTGATGAGCGACAGCACGTCACCGGCGCTGGCGTGGCCTTGGTTCACGATGAAGTTGGCATGCTTCGTCGAGACACATGCATCGCCGACCGACGCTCCCTTCAGCCCTGCCGCTTCGACGACTCGCCCCGCTGAATCGTTCGTCGGATTCTTGAACACACAGCCGGCGCTCGGCAGCGTGAGCGGCTGGGTATCGCGGCGATAGCGCAGATAATCCTTCACCACCTTTTCAATGTCCGCCCGCACCCCCGGCTTCAGCTGAAGCCAGACTCCGACTACGATGCCCGGTGGTAATGTCGCCCGGCGATACCCAAATTCGATCGTTCTGGCCTGACAATCGATGAGCGCGCCGTTCGGCGATACGATACGGACCGCTTTCACCGAGTCCTTCATTTCGCCAAGCCTCGTTCCCGCATTCATGACCACACAGCCCGCCGCACTTCCCGGTATCCCGGCAGCCCACTCCAATCCCGCCAAAGACCGGCGGATGGCATAGCCGATGAGTGTCGGCATCCCGACACCTCCCTCGGCGTACAACACAGACCCCGGTTCTTCTGTGATGGCGCGTAACTTTTCCAAACCGACCACCACACCTCGAATCCCCTTGTCGCGAACGAGGAGGTTGGTGCCGCCCAACACAAAGATCGGAAGTTTCTGTTCATCCGCCTGCCTGGCAAGCCGGACGACATCCTCCACGTCGGCCGGCAGAACCAAGACGTCGGCCGGGCCGCCGATGCGGAACGATGTGTAGTCCTTAAGGGGTGCATTGAAGCGAACCGTCCCTCGCAGGCCGACCACCGCCGACCGTAATCTGTGTTCGGCATATCTCGGTCGCGCCCTTGACTCATGTTGCAAACTTTGGGACATCTTGGGCCATCACGTGGACTCAAGGCGGGAGAGAATTCCGGTTCCCGCTTTCCAAATATCACCCGCCCCCAACGTCAAGACGAGATCACCAGGCCTCAGGTAAGGCAACACCTGATCCGGCAGAGTTTCTTTGCGCTCGATAAAGGTCACCGATGGATGGCCTGCTGATTTGATCGTTTCAGCAAGGACCGCGCCGGACACTCCCGGAATCGGTTGTTCACCCGCCGGATAAATGTCGGTCAAGAACAAGGCATCGGCGTGATCAAAGGCATGGGCAAACTCTCCGATACAATCCCGTGTCCGGCTGTATCGATGTGGTTGGAACAAAACGACCAATCGACGGTTCCAGCCCTGCTTGGCGGCGGCGAGAGTCGCCTTCACCTCCGTGGGGTGGTGACCATAATCGTCAACCACCATGATCCCACCGGTTTCGCCGCGCAGATGAAAGCGCCGTTCGACGCCGGTGAAGGCCGCCAGCCCTTTGCGGATCAGATCGACCGGAACCTCTAGTTCCATGCCGATCGCGATCGCGACAAGCGCATTCGACACGTTATGAATGCCGGGGACGGTCAACCGGAAAGGACCGAGGTTTTTCCCTCGGAAGTACGCACGAAACTCGGCGCCCCATTGCTTAAGACTGACGTCCGTTGCCTTGAAATCCGGCGCCACCCCGTCCCGATCGAACAGTCCGTAGGTGTGATAGCGCTTCACGATGCGGGGAAACAGCCCGCGGAGATGATCGTCATCGGCACACAACACCGCCAATCCATAAAAGGGGATCTTGTTGATGAACTCCAAGAAACTCTCGTTGATTCGCTCCATCGAGCCATAGTGATCAAGGTGCTCACGGTCCAGATTTGTCACGGCGACGATCGTCGGAGACAGCCGAAGAAACGATCCATCGCTTTCATCCGCTTCCGCCACAAGCAAGTCGCCTCGTCCAAGCCGCGCATGGCTTCCCAACGCGTTGACCTTACCCCCGATCACCATCGTGGGGTCGAGGCCGCCCTGCGCCAATACGTTCGCGACCATCGAGGTCGTCGTCGTCTTACCATGGGCGCCGGCGATGGCCACTCCGAACTTCAGGCGCATCAGTTCCGCCAGCATCTCTGCCCGTGGAATCACTGGAATCTGCTTGGCCTTCGCGGCCACCACCTCGGGATTACTCGCCGCCACGGCGGACGAAATGACGACGACTTGCGCTTCCCCCACGTTCGATTCTTGATGACCGATGAAAACTTTTCCGCCGAGTTCTTCCAGTCGCCTTGTCGTTTCAGAGGCGTGCAGATCCGAGCCGGTCACTTTGTACCCCATCGTCAGGAGGACTTCCGCGATCCCGCTCATACCGGCCCCCCCGATTCCGACGAGATGAATCTGCTGTGTCTTACGAAAGAGCGTCATATGATTCACCCGTTGTCGTCTCGTTACACTCTGTGTCCTGGCGCCTTGTGCGCCAACAACACTAGCCTCCGGCCGCTCCAATAGATCGGTTGATGTCATGTGTCACTCCCATCAGCGCGTAACATTCACTGACGATCACTTTGCCGGCATCGATTCGTCGCATCTCCAAACTTTTGCGTTGCATCCTCTCCAACTGTTGCGGGTCCGATAGGACAGCTCCTATCGTCTCGCTCAATTTCATCCCGGTCAGCTCCGCCTGAGGAAGCACAATGGCTCCCCCAGCCGCTTCCATCGCCCGAGCATTCTTCATCTGGTGATCATAAATCGCCGTGGGTAACGGAATCAGAATCGCGGCTTTGCCACAGGCGGTCAGTTCGGCGATGGTCATCGCACCGGCACGAGCCACCACCAAATCGGCGGTGCGCAAAACAGCGGGCATGTCATAGAGAAACGGGACAACCGTGGCTTGTACCCCCTGGATTCGGTAGGCCTCGCTGACCCGTTCACAATCTCCTTCCCCGGTTTGATGCGTGATAGAGAGGCCGGGAAAACGGTTCCTCAATTGAGTCAAGCCCTCCACTACCGCGGTATTGATGGCCTTCGCACCTTGGCTTCCTCCGAAAATCAGCAAGTGCCGGCGAGCCTGCTTGGTTGCTTGATCACGGAGGTCCGATTGCGCCAAGAACTCTTGTCGGATCGGTGTCCCAACCACACGCACTTTTTGAGCATCAAAGGAGGTCCCGGCCGATTCAAACGCCAAAAAGATCCGCTGTGCAAACGGAGCCACGACTTTGTTGGCCAAGCCGGGATACGCATTCGGCTCCAGAATCACCCGGGGAACCCTTTTCAAGACAGCGGCTGCCAGCATGCTTGGACTCGTATAGCCTCCCACACCGATCACGAGATTCGCCTGCCGACTTCTCAGAATTTCACACGATTGCCGGATCCCGATGGGGACGGACAACACACCTCGAATGATATCCAGCAATCCCTTCCCCATCACCGGCTTGGCTGTGATCAGCGCCAATTCAAATCCCTCATGAGCGAGCACCCGAGACTCAATTCCTCGCGCGGTTCCGACAAAGAGAATCTTTGTGGAAGAATCCCGGTGTAAAAACTCCCGCGCCAGCGCGACGGCTGGATAGAGATGCCCGCCGGTCCCCCCTGCGGCGATTACGATCGTCATCGTCGATTCGACCAACCACGCCCACCCCGAGGTCTCATCTCTTCCCGTCCGGCCTGCCGATCCCTTGAGATGTTCAGCAAGATCCCCACACCGGCCAGGCTCATGACCAACGAAGAACCGCCATAACTGACGAAGGGCAACGTGAGCCCCTTCGTCGGCAACAACCCCGTCACCACGCAGGCATTGACCAACGCCTGGGTGCCGATAAGCGTCGTGATACCTATCCCAAGGTAACGCCCGAACGGGATGCGCGCCCGGGTGGAGATCTGAAATCCGCGGACGACAAACAGTATGAACAGAAGCATGATGATGCCCGTCCCGGCAAAGCCCAGTTCCTCGCCCACAAGGGCCAACACAAAGTCTGTGTGCGCTTCGGGGAGAAAGAACAGTTTCTGCTTGCTTTCTCCCAACCCGACGCCGAAGAGCCCCCCGCTTCCAAATGCCAAGAACGATTGGGTAATTTGGAATCCCGTATCCGACGCATCTTTCCACGGTTCCAGGAACGCCATGAGCCGCTGGCGCCGATAGCTGGAGCTCAGGACAAGCACCAGGCCGATCGGCACGGCACAGAGTGCCAACGTCGAGAGATGGGTCAGACGTGCACCGCCGACGAACAAGAGGCCTCCTGTCACAAGTCCCAGGACCACCACGGTCCCCATATCCGGTTCCATGAGGATCAACCCGCTGAGGACGCCGATCACCAGAAGCGCCGGCAGCAACCCTGTCGAAAAGTATTGGAGCCGATCCTCCTTCCTTGCCAGGTATGCTGCGAGATAGATCACACCGATCAATTTCACCATTTCGGCCGGCTGAATCGAAATAGACCCCAGTCGCAACCAACGCCGGGCTCCTTTCGCCGCGACACCGATCGATGGAACCAATACGATGATCAGCAACGCCGTGACGAGACCCAGGAGCGGAAGAGACAGACGTTTCCACCAGATGTAATCGACACGGGATGCCACGTGCAGCAGCATCAAACCGAACACCAGCCAAGCGAGTTGCCGCTTGAGGTAGTACCAGGAATCGTGGAATCGATTGCCCGCCACCACCGCGCTCGCACTGAACACCATCACAAGGCCGACGAACGCCAGTATGAGCGTCACGAACAGCAAGAGGTGATCCATACCGACCCGCTTTGACGCCTGCGGGGCGGCGGTAGACCACGGCAATGCCAGGGTCCCTGCAGATCTCTGTGACATCGTGCGGTGTCAACGCTCCTCTGCCTTGCCGTCGGTTTATGCCGGCAAAGATTCCACGAGGGCTTTAAACTGACGCCCTCGATCCTGGTAATCCGCAAACATGTCGAAACTCGCGCAGGCCGGCGACAGAAGCACCACGTCGCCTGCGTCAGCTCCCGATGCCGCCGATTCAACGGCTTCACGCAAGGAGCTTGTCCGCTCGATCCCTTGATACCCCTTCATTGCGTTCGCAATCAGCGGAGCCGCCTCGCCGATCAGAAGCAGTCGCTTCACTCGCTGACGGATTGCAGGAGCGAGCCGGGAGAAATCTCCCCCCTTGTCGCGGCCACCGGCAATGAGCCAGATCGGCTGATCGATGCTCTCCAACGCCTTGAGTGTGGCATCCACGTTGGTTCCTTTGGAGTCGTTGATGAACCGTACACCCCGCCGCTCCCGAACGACTTCCAACGCGTGCTCCAATCCGGGGAATTCCTTGAGCGCCTGACGAATGATACTGAGAGGACATCCGCTCAGCAGGGCATAGGTTGCGGCCACCATCGCATTCTCGATGTTGTGATTGCCGATGATCTTGATCTCGTTTCGTCCGCATATTTCCTGAGTCCGCCCTTCGATGGTGATCATGATGCGATCGCGATCAAAGTATGCCCCACCGGCCAGATCGTGAGGCAACGAGTGGGTCCTCGTGAATCCCAGCGCGCGAGCTCTTACGTTCCGCCGCAATGGAGCCACTCTTGGATCGTCCAGGTTGAAGAGGGCGTAATCCGACGGAGTTTGGTTCTCAAAAATCCGGTTCTTGGCGGCGACATATTCGTCGATCGACTCATAACGATCCTGATGGTCCACGGTCACATTAAGAATCCCGGCGATCCATGGATGGAACTGCTCCACCGTTTCAAGCTGGAAACTGGACACCTCCACCACCAAGGCGTCGTATGGGCAGGATCGACCGTGCTTCATGGCCTGCAAGGATTGTAGGGCAGCATCACTGAACGCCGTTCCGAGATTCCCGCCGACAAAGACGCGTTTTCCACTCTCCTGCATCATCTTCCCGATCAGCGTGACCGTCGTGCTCTTTCCGTTTGTACCGGTGAGCGCCAGGATCGGAGCGGAAAGAAATCGTGAGCCGAGATCAAGCTCACTGATGACCTTCACACCTCGCCGACGTACCCGTTCAAGAGCCTCCATCCGATAGGGGACTCCCGGACTGATGACCACCAATTCGGCAGTGTCGAGCGCCGATTCATAGCTGTTGCCCAGAACGAAACGGATCGTCGCCTGGTCCAATGATCCAAGCAGGCTGACCAGCTCTCCTCTCTCCTTACGGTCAGCCACCGTGACCAGCGCGCCGGCTTCCTGCAATAAGCGGGCAGCAGCGAGGCCGCTCCGTGCAAGTCCGACAACCGTCACGTGTGCTCCTGCCAGTTGCATGGTGTCCGCCCCCACCATCCTCATCACCTCAACTTGAGTGTGCTCAGGCTCAGCAACGCCAGCAGAATGGCGATGATCCACAGACGTACGACGACTTTGGGCTCTTCCCAACCTTTCATCTCAAAGTGGTGGTGAATCGGAGCCATGAGAAAGATCCGCTTCCCCCGGGATTTGAACGAGGCCACTTGAAAAATCACCGACACGGCTTCGATCACGAAAACGCCGCCGACCATCAGCAACAACAATTCGTGCTTGCTGATCACGGCCACCGTTCCAAGGGCCGCTCCAAGCGGAAGCGAACCGACATCGCCCATAAACACCGAGGCCGGGTAGGTATTGAACCAGAGGAACCCAAGGCTTGAGCCCAACATGGCCGCCGTAAACACCGCCAATTCTCCCGCCCCCTCGATGTGCGGAATCAGGAGATACTCCGACATCAATCGATGGCCGGTGACATAGGCCACGACAGTGTATGCCAATGCCGCGATCATTACCGGCCCAACGGCCAGTCCATCGAGACCGTCCGTAAGATTGACGGCATTGGAACTGCCGACGATCACAAGGACGGCAAAGACCACGTAAAACCATCCCAAATCCGGCATGAAATTCTTGAAAAACGGCACGCTGAGCTTGGTGTTATAACCGGGCAATGAGTACAGAATCAGCGCGACGACGAGCGCGACCGCTATCTGTGCGGTAAACTTTTGCGCCGCCGACAGTCCCTTCGACTGGGCCTTGATGAATTTGAGGTAGTCATCCGCAAAGCCGATGGCACAAAACCCCAACGTCGCCACAAGAACCAGCCAGATGTGGGGTCGCGAGATATCGGCCCAGAGCAACGTCGACAGAGCCACGGCAAAGATGATGAGGATTCCCCCCATCGTGGGTGTTCCGCTCTTGGCCAAATGCCGTTTCGGTCCATCGTCGCGTATTTGCTGACCCAGCTTGATCTCTTGGAGCTTTCGGATCACCCAGGGCGCGAGAATAAATGCGATCAGAAATGCGGTGACTGCGGCATAGATGATGCGAAAGCTCAGGTAGCGAAACACATTCAGGAAGGAGAATTCGGTGTGGAGCGGATAGAGCCAGATATACAGCATAGTATGGACGATTCTTACGAAGCCTTTTTTGCCGAGCGTTTGATTCCCTGAAGTGCGTCCGCCACGAGTTCTAACCTCATCCCGCGAGACGCCTTGATCAGCACGACGTCCCCTGCTTTGACGATTGCTTTCACAGCAGCGGCAGCAGTTCGTGCATCCCGCGCTTCGAGAATGTGAGTGCGATCAAACCCCGCCTGCCGTGCCCCTTTGGCAATGCTTCGGCCTAACGCGCCGCAAGCCACAAGTTGATCGACCCCGTGACGCGCCACAAATCCGCCGACTTCTTCGTGCATCTGAACGGCGTGTGGACCGAGTTCCAGCATGTCTCCCAAAACTGCGATCTTTTTTCGGTTCGTTCCAGCTTGCGCGAGCAGCTGCACTGCCGCTTTCATGGAGGCAGGGTTGGCATTGTAACAGTCGATGATCAGCTTCATGCCGCGATTGACCAACACCTGTGACCGCATGGCAGCGGGTCGAAAACGGGAGAGTCCCTGAGCGATGACCGCTCCAGGAAAACCCAAAACCGATCCGACCGCTCCTGCGGCCAATGCATTGGTGACGTTGTGCTCACCTTGGACTCGAATATGAACGATCGTATGCCGTACCTTTCCTGGGAGCAGAAGACGAAAGATCGTCCCGTTGCGTCCGTCGGACTTCACATCCATCGCACGAACGTCGGCCTTCGATGAAAACCCAAACGACACCACCCGGCATCGAGCTCTCGCGGCAAGATAATCAAAGTACACATCATCGGCGTTGAGAATCGCCGTCCCGTCGGCCGGAAGCAGATCGAGCAACTCCGCTTTCGCTTGAGCGGATGCGTCCATACTCCCGAAAAACTCGAGATGGTCGGGACCGATATTCGTAATGATCCCGATCGTGGGCCGGACGATTTCACAAAGCCTGGTCGTCTGACCGAGGTTATCGACCCCCATCTCGATGACGGCCCCTTTGTGCCGATCATTGAGGCGGAGCAAGGTCTGCGGAACTCCCAACCGGTTGTTCAGGTTCCCCTCGGTCTTGAGGATTTTCCAGTGATGCGCCATGACGCTTGCGACCATTTCCTTGGTCGTCGTCTTGCCGTTACTTCCTGTGACTGCGACGACAGGGATCTGAAATCGGCTCCGGTGGTAGGCGGCCACCTGCTGGTAGGCAAAGAGCGGATCGCGCACACCCAGAATAAACGGTGCCGTGCGTTTCGAGCCTGGCTTGAGGGCAAGCTTCGAAACATCATAGGAATCGAGCACGATGGCGCCGGCCGCTCCGCGCGACAGCGCCGTCGCTACAAAGTCGTGTCCGTCAAATCGATCTCCTCGTATCGCCAGAAAGAGATCGCCCGGCTGGAGAGACCGAGTATCGAGGCTGATGCGGCGTATACGCTGCTTCGTCCACCCGGCTCCTCCACCGGCCAAGACTCGATCGCTGATCACTTCCCGCAATTCTTCGACGGTAAACAGCGCCATCTGGATGCTTCCCTGCACCGATCGATTCCTACACCTTGAGCTAGACGCGGACTCCGAGTCGTTCGATCGCGTCGCGCGCGACTTCGCGATCGTCGAAATGGAACTTCTGTGTGCCGATGATCTGATAATCCTCGTGCCCTTTGCCGGTGATCAACACCATATCTCCTGCGCGGGCTTCCCGCACAGCTTCCTTGATGGCCTCCCGTCGATCAGCTACTTTTCGATATTGGACGTGTGACCGTTCTCGCAGTGCGTCGATCACCCCGACTTCTACTTGTTCGAGAATGGCATGAGGCTCCTCGGTCCGAGGATTGTCCGAGGTGAGAATCACGACATCGCTGTAGCGCACCGCCGCTGCTCCCATCTTCGGCCTCTTCCCCCGATCGCGATCCCCACCGCACCCAAACACCGTGATAATGCGTCCGGTCTTCAGCGCTTGTGCCGCTGTCAGCAGCCGGACGAGGGCATCTTCAGTGTGGGCATAATCCACGACGACCGTAAATGACTGACCCGCTATGACACGTTCGAACCGTCCCGGCACATTGATGACCCTACCCACAGCCTGACGAATTTGATCGGGTGTCGCTCCTTCGTGAAGGGCCACCCCGATAGCGGCCAGTAAGTTGTAGACGTTATGCTCACCCACAAGATGACTCTCGACGGGAAAGTTCCCGACCGGAGTCGCAGCGGTAAAGGTTGTCCCCTGAAGCGACAGCCGTACCGCTTCGGCACGCAAATCCGCTTTGGTCTTTAACGCATAGGTCCAAACCGGGGCAGGGCACTGCTCGGCAATACGGTTTCCATAGGAGTCATCCACGTTGACGATGGCCCGCTTATTCGTCTTCCGTCCTCCGGTCAATTCGGTAAAGAGTCGCAACTTTGCCTGAAAGTACTCCTCCATCGTCTTGTGAAAATCGAGATGATCCTGAGTCAGATTCGAAAAGACCGCCACGTCGTATTCGCATCCACTCGTGCGATCCTGCGCCAAGGCATGAGAAGACACTTCCATGACGGCAGTGGCGCACCCGGCAGCCACCATCTGGTCGAGCAACTGCTGTAATTCGAGGGCACCGGGAGTCGTGTGCGCTGCCGGAATGGTATTTCCACCGATCTGATATGCAACAGTTCCTATCAATCCCACTTGGCGGCCCAACGCTTCCAACAGAGCTTTGCAGACATACGTCGTGGTCGTCTTACCGTTTGTCCCCGTAACACCGATCATCCGGATCCGCGAGGACGGGTCTCCATAAAACCGGCTCCCCAGAAGCCCGAGCGCCTTCCGGGAATCCTCGACCTGTACGAACGGAACGGGAACCTCACGCACCGGCTGCTGCGTAACCAGCGCAACCATCCCCCATTTCATTGCCGCCGGAATGAAGTGGTGCCCATCGACCCGCTCCCCTTTCACGGCGACAAAGAGACTTCCGGCCGAGACGGCTCGAGAATCATCGGTGATGGCGTGTATCGACACGCCGAGATCTCCGTGCTGTTCAAGAATCCTCACATGTCCTTCAAGCGTTTGAAGCATGGTTGCAAAGGTCATCGGCATTTCCAAGTGCGATCACGATTTCCGCAGAGCCATTGCCAACGTGACCGGCTCATTCGAGGACACGCCTAAGTAACCTAACACCTGCTCACCGACACGACTGAATACCGGTGCGGCCACGGTCCCACCCCACGCTTCGCCTTGAGGCTCGTCGATGACCACGATCATGGCAAGCCGCGGGCTGTCTGCCGGGACATACCCCGCGAATGAAGACACGAATCGAGAGTTCGAATAGGTTCCTGTCCGAGGATCGATCTTCTGAGCCGTTCCGGTTTTCCCGGCGACCCTGAATCCAGGAATGGCCGCTTTCACCCCGGTGCCGTCCGTGACGACGCCTTCAAGAATCTTCGTCACGCTATGGGCGGTTTCCGGAGAAATCACGCGTCGCTTCGCCTGAGGAGGCACCTGCTTAATGATATGACCGTCAGCGTCTCGGATTTCTGAAACCACGTAGGGCTTCATCAGCACACCGCCGTTTGCAAGAGCGCCGACAGCGGATGCCATTTGAATCGGCGTGACACCGATCTCCTGCCCCATTGAAATAGACGCGACGGAACGACGTCCCCAGTCTTTCGGATTCTTGACCAACCCCGCCCCTTCTCCGGGAAGATCAATCTCCGTTCGCTGCCCGAATCCGAATGCTTGAAGATAGCGATATAGCCGCTGCTCTCCCAACGCCATGCCGGTCTTCGCCGCTCCGATGTTACTGGACTTCTGAATAACCTCGGCAAAGGAGATCCACCCCAGCTTTTCATGGTCATGAATCACGGTGTTCGCGACAGTCATGTGACCGTGCTCTCCAAACACCATCGTATTCGGCTTCACCACCCGCTCTTCAATGGCGGCCGCAGCCATCATCGCCTTCATGGTTGACCCTGGTTCATACGCATCGGTGAGGGCCTTGTTTCGCCAGCGATCAGGACTCAAAGCCGAAACGACATTCGGATCGAATCGCGGGCTGATCGCTAGAGCCAGCAGCGCTCCCGTCTTCGGATCAAGCACAATCATCACACCTGATTTTGCCTGGGCGCGGGTGACGGCATCTTCCAGCTCCCGTTCCGCTATGTACTGAATCACCTCATCGATCGTGAGCGTGAGACTATGACCCGACGTGGGAGTCCGCTCCATCAAACCCTTGGGAAATACCGTACGTCCGAAGGCATCACGCTGCAGCACCATCATGCGCTTTTCGCCGTGCAAGGATGATTCGTAGCGACGCTCCACGCCTTCCAATCCTTCGCCGTCCATGCCCGCAAAACCCAATACATGCGCGAGTAGTGGTCCTTTGGGGTAGAATCGCCGCCCTTCCATCACGACCCCGACTCCGTCAAGCGACAAGCGATCAAGTCGGCGCCCCTGCTCAGGGTCCAGCTTTCGAGCCAACCACACGAAACTCCGGTCCTGTCGAAGCTTTCTCTCCAACTCATCAATCCGCACATGTAGAACAGGCGACAGCTGCCGAGCAGTCTTGGCGGGACTTTCCAATGTCGTGGGGACTCCGAACACGGACGGCACCTCTACGTTCATGGCGAGAATCTTGCCGTGCCGGTCGACAATAGTGCCGCGCGCCCCTTCAAGCGAGACTGTTTTCTGATGCTGTCGGTCCGCTTTGACGGAGAGTTCAGCCGCCTGCAGTACTTGGAGGTTGACCAGCCGGAACAGAACCACTCCAAACCCACATAGCAACACCAGCAGCAGCACATATCGACGGCCACGAGAGAAAGAACCGGACACTAGTACCTCCCATTGGGAAGATCATTCTTGGCGACTTTCACTTCGGCCGGCGAAACGTCTGTGGGCTGGACACCGCTCGGCTTGGTTTGAACCACGATAACCTGACCTTGCTGGGGCAGACTCATACCCAGTTTTTCTGTCGCCACCTTCGCAATCCGGCCGGATGCACTCAATGCCGAAACCTTGACGCGGAGTTCGTCCCGCTGACGCTCCAATACCGTCTTGTCACGCTTCAACCGTTCGATGTGATAACCGACCCGAACCATATCCACTCGCTCCCACACGAACACGAATACCAGACAAAGCCCTATGAGAATGGTGAGGGTCTTCATGAAAGCCTCAACTTCGGTTGATGTTCCGCGACTCGCAACTTGGCGCTTCGCGACCGTGGATTCGCTGCACACTCTTCTGCGGAGGGAAGGATCGGTTTCTTCGTGAGCACCGAAAGCCTGGCTTCGGTCCCTTGCGCGAGGGACCGGAAGGTATGTTTGACAACACGGTCTTCGAGAGAGTGAAAAGAGATCGCGCAGATTCTCCCGCCGGTCGACAGGACTTCAGTCGCATCTCGCAGCGACGGCTCCAAGCTCTCCAGTTCTTGATTCACCGCGATGCGAAGCGCCTGAAACGTCCGTGTCGCATGATGAATCCGTCCATGACGATAAGAAGCCGGCACCGATCGGGCGATGACGGACACGAGTGCCTCTGTGGTCTCGATGAAGCGGCGCTGTCTTTCTTGTACGATCGCTCGAGCAATGCGCCGCGCATATCGCTCTTCTCCATACTGAAATATGATGTCGGCGAGTTCGTGTTCCGGAGTGCTATTCACCAAGTCGGCGGCGGTTTTACCTGTCGTTTGATCCATGCGCATATCGAGCGGGCCTTCTCGCTGAAAGCTGAACCCTCGCGAAGCATCGTCTAGCTGCGGAGACGAGACACCGAAATCGAAGAGCACTCCGTCCACCGTAGAGACACCGGCTTCGACAAGATGCCGCTTCAAGTCTCGATAATGTCCTTGGCGCAACACGATGCGTTCCCCAAATCGAATCAACCGCTGCCGACAGAAATCAATCGCCTTGGAATCTCGATCTAATCCTATGACTCGTGTTGCAGCCGAACTTGCCTCCAGAAGCAATTCTGCATGCCCACCATATCCCACCGTACAATCGAGAATCGTCATTGGCTGATGCGAAACGAGCCAATAAAGAACTTCCTGTCTAAGGACTGGAACATGCATGAATTCATTACCAATACTTTTACCCACTCATTGCCACTTTCACCCACACCTTGCGAAGTATACTCTCGCCTTTGCGGTTGTCAACAGTATTTTCAGTAACTTAGAGAGGTCTCACATGATTATATACTTGACAAACCCACATCCAGAAAGGTATGATCTAACCATCACATACAGGGGGTGGGAAAATGTCCCAAAATCTACTGACCGGCGAACATTTGACAGACGAAAAAAAGGCGTATGAGTACCTCGCCAAATTGCGATGGCCGAATGGTGCGAAGTGTGTCCATTGTGGAAGTGAGAAAGTTTATACGTTGCACGTCAAGAACGTGAAGCGAACGGTCCTGAAATGTGGGAAGTGTCGCAAGCAGTTCTCGGCAACCGTGGGAACAATTTTTGAGGATTCACACATTCCCTTAACGAAATGGTTTATGGCGATGCAGTTAGTCTGCTCAAGCAAGAAAGGCATGAGCGCCCACCAGCTCCACAGAATGCTCAAGGTGACGTATAAGAGCGCCTGGTTCATGGAGCATCGTATCCGCTACATGATGAGCCATTCGCCGTTCTCAGGGAAGCTGGGAGGCATTGTTGAGGCTGATGAGACGTATATCGGTGGCAAAGAGAAGCGGGAAACTGGCAGATCTAAGAAAACTGCTGTCTTTGCACTCGTACAGCGTCAAGGCCATGTTCGCTCATTCGTGGTGCATCGCGTCACCTCGAAAAATTTACGCGAAATTATTCGAGAGAACGTGACGCCTGAAACACGGATGATGACAGATGAGTATCATGGCTATCGTGGGCTTAAAAACGAGTTTGCCAGTCACGAGACGGTCAATCACTCGCGTGGGCATTATGTGCGCGGAGAGGTTACGACAAACACTATTGAAGGCTATTTCAGCTTATTGAAGCGAGGATTGAACGGGACTTATCACCACGTGTCCAAGCATCACCTACATCGATACCTGGCCGAGTTTGATTTTCGCTATAACGCCAGAACTGAGGATGATGCCACAAGGGCACAGATGGCCATAAAAGGCGCAGAAGGTAAGCGTTTGATGTATCGGTGACTCGTTAGGAAGCGGACTTCGATGAGGGTTTGGACTTCGATCGTTTCGGGGTGACTCGCTTCCTGGGCAGAGGTACGGAAACGGCGAGCTTAAGAGCCTGCTCAAAGGTCATAGGATGCAGGGAGAGCGGCTTTTCCTTCGGCATACGGCCCATTCTACCCTCCTTCACAAGACACTTGCAAAACTCAAAATAGTCTGTAATACTTAATCCACTTTCTCCCACTGGTTTGAGGGAAGGGACAACCAGCCGGTTTCCCGCTCCTTACCGCTTGATGGATCTGAGCCAGATCGGGAGCTTTGGAGCCCTAGGCGTGGGTCGCCTGGGGCCCCTATTCTTAATCCTACTCATAGGTTCCTCCTTTCTAGGCGCAACGGCCCCATTGCCGTCGCCCGTGCATGCCTAGTTAAGGATTCACCTATAGCGGGCCCGTACTGATTGCCCCTTCCCGTTGATTACGGTCTCATAAAACTCAGGGTTCGTCAAGTGTCATTTCGTAGGTTGGTCTACTTAAAAAGTGGGCTGGCAAGTATCTGTTAAATGGTGGCATTTGTCAAGGAATTGAACTGCACAAGTCTTTGATTGACAAGTTACTTACCATCGCTTTCCTTAAACATTTTCGGACAAAGCGCTCTTGCTAGAACTTCAAGCTTATCGGCTGCTGCCTCAATACCAACAGCTCCGATACCATAAAAGTGAGCGTCCTCGATTAGTTTCTCTCCAGCTGGATCTTTTGACGATGACGGCGGCAGCCTATCTGTTAACTGTTGCCTGAGTGAAAGCGCCTTAGGTCTAAATCTGTTTTCATAGTCATAATTATAATCATCCTGCCAACGACTCATGAATTGATGACGTTCCTTGCCCAACGCTTCTCTTTCTTCGTCTGTCTTGGCAAGAAGCAATCGCTTCCTAATGCCCTCGTTATATTGTTCGTCTTGCATCCTGCGTTCAGTATGAAACTCGCGTATCCTCTGAGCAACGGCCTTGGCATCAGAGCATAGTTCCAAATCGCTCACCTTATCACTTACCTTATCGATTACCCTAGTACCAACTGGCCACTGGATGTACCCGAAAATCATTAGCATGGCCCCTATGGCGACTAAGGCTGACATTTGACGCCACCGCTTTTCTTCTATCCACCAGCAATTCCAAGCCGGATGAATAAGCAGCAGAAAGGTCACTACCAGCCAAAGTACGATTGAGGTGGGCGTCTTGTCGGTCAGACCAAACATGATACTCACCGCAACTGCAACCAGAGTGAGCCAACGATCAATTGGCTTACCGACTGGCTGATTTGGCGAGTCCGACTCCGAACCCCCTTCCCTTTTTCTACGGGACGCTCTTCCCATGTCCCACTCCTTTGAAAGAGGCCGCTAGGATAGCCTGGCCTATTCCAGCCTGTCACCCACCTAAGTGGGCGAAAGTGGGACCTGATATACACTATATACATGGGTGTGTCATGTATATAATCATCAGGTCTCATCTATCCAGGTTATCGGGAGATATTAGGGAGTTACGGGAGGGGCAACTTTCGATCGTTTTGCCCTTCCCCATACGGTTGTGCATGGTCTTTGCGGAAACCGAAATCTTTTCGGCCCTCCAACTCTTAGGGTTTCGTTGACTTCCAAGGACTTGAGTTAGAAAATGCTTTCATGTATACGGTACGCTCAACATTCCAACTTGCAAGACTCTCCTTTTTCATTTTCTTGCTCTCTGGTCTCGAGCAGACTGGGGCGAAGGATTTCAGTCCCGACAATCCCCTCAACCAACCGGCTCCCGTCTATTGGTGCTCGGGCAAGACATCCGACCAACAAATTTCAACGAAGAAGAGCCCAGACTGTCAACCGCTGTACGACCAGCAGACAGTAGAGGCTTTTCGAGAAAGCGCGCGAAAACGCGGTTTCGATCTTCCAGAACGCGACCCCATAAAAATCGTTGAATTGCAGAATGCGGCGTCGAAATTTTCAGACCGCTATCGAACGTTCCTCTCCTGCTGCATAACGGGCAACGATGCGCCGGAACACATCGTTGACTTGATCGATGAGGCGAACCACATCCTACAAGCCGTTCAGCAAAAGGGAATCTACAATTCAACAGGGTTCGGAAAGGGACAAGGGGCCACTGTCGCCGGCCCCGGAAATGGCACGGGCAATGGAGGGCTCGGCGGTGGTGCTGGCGTGGCTCCCAAGCTTGGCACGTTCGCTCGTCAATTCACGCTCGGTGAAATTGTCGGGACAGTTGCACGTGCGCGTGATGACCTGTCTCGACTTAAGACGCGCTTGGACACATTGAACGAGGCACAAGAGAGCCTCAGCGGGGTCGACTACGAAAGCAGCGGCCGGGCCAAAGTGAAAATCCAAGAGGAAGAAGAAGCGATCAGGAGAGAGTTTCAGGCCAAGAAGCCGCCGTCATCAGCTCCGACAGGAATGGAAATTCAAGACACGACCCTGCGCTCACGAATCGGAGGGGACATCGAGGACACCAAGTTGAATTCCCAGTTCGGGGCAGACATCAACTCTGCCGTTTCCCCCTACAGCAGAGTCAGTGAATCACTCCGACCGCGTCGAGGCAATGATATTCACGACAGCAATCTCCCGCACCGACCGGGAACGGACATACAGGATACAGTCGTTCCCAACAGCACGGGCTTCGAGGTCGACAAATCGCAAAACTACGAAGGAACCTCGACCCTTCCACGCCGCGGAGTCGGCGCCTCGATTGGGGACTCCGATCTGAACAGCAGACGGCGGTAGTCCTGCCTTTACGGCCTCCCTCCCACCACCGGCATCGCCTCCCAGGTCTCCCCCGCGTCCTTGCTGCGATAGAGCCCGCTGCCGTTGGTCCCGGCATAGAACACTTTCGGATCCGTTGCACTTTGCGCGATTGTTCGAACGTTGGTGGTTGTGAATCCGTTATTGATCGACTTCCACGTCATACCGCCATCTTCACTCTGATGCACTCCGTCCCGTCCCGCAATGTAGATCACACCTCGACGCGCGCGATCGAGCACCATCGCGACAATCATCTGATCGGCAAGCGACTCCCCGATCCGCTTCCACGCCTTGGCCGCATCGGTTGTTTTGTACAGCCCTGCCAGCGTGGCGGCATAAACCGTATCAGGCTCGGACGGATCGACCAGAATCGACGTGACGTTCAGGGCCCTCGACGTTTTCAGCATGTCGGGCGGCACCAGTCCATTATTCACTTTCTCCCAATGGCCGCCCTGGTCGATTGACTTGTACACGCCGCCGCTGGTTCCCGCATACAAAATAGCGGGTCTGGTGGGATCCATGCCCAGCGTCACAACCATCAGCACTTCCTTCATGCCCTCCATTTTTTTCTTCCATTGTTCGCCCCCGTTCCTGGTTTCGAACACTCCCATCGTGGTGGCAATAAAGATATGCTGCGCATCGGCGGGATCGAAGAGAAATTGATTCACCACAGACGTGATCGTTGCATCATCAAGTCCGGTGCGCATCGATGTCCAGCGCTGCCCGCCATCATGGCTCTTATAGACGGCATCGCCTTTGGTGCCCGCATAGACCGTCGCGGGATACGCCGGATCGATCGCCATCGCGATCACGCGGGAATAACTCATTCCCTGAGACAAATTCGCCCACGTCTGTCCGCCATCGCGGGACTTATAGATGTAGTCGTTCGTGGCCACGTAGATGATATCGGGATTCTGAGGATGGAGTTGGATGACGACGATCGCGTCACTGCGACCGCAACCGACAAGAGCGGCCGTGAGAACGAGGGCCGCAACGAGGTTTCGCATGAGGGTGTGCACGTCGCCTAGCGATAGTTCGTAAACTGCAGATCGATCTCAAAATCCTTGCTCTTCAAAAAGGCAATTGCCGACTGCAGATCGTCCTTGCTCTTACTCAGCACCCGCACTTGCTCACCCTGGATCTGCGCTTGGACCTTCAACTTCGAATCCTTGACCGCCTTGGTGATTTCCTTCGCTTTGTCCGATGCGAGTCCGCTCTGAATCTTGGCCGTTTGCCGCACCGTCCCGCTCAATGCCGGCTCGATCGCGCCTTGAGTAAAGGCCTTCAACGACACCCCGCGTTTCACGCACTTGACCTTGATGATCTCCTGCACCGCCTTCAGCTTGTACTCGTCGTCCGAGATCACGACCAACTCCTTTTCCTTCTCTTTCAGCGTGATCTCGGTCTTCGAGTCCTTGAAGTCAAACCGCTGCTTGATTTCCTTCGTCGCCTGATCCAGCGCGTTCTTCAGCTCCTGCATATTCACTTCCGACACGACGTCAAATGAAAACTGATCAGCCATGTGTCAACCCCTCATCTTTCAGATTGTGCCCGATCCTACGGATGTTCAAAAAGGCCGCCGTTTTACCCGCCCAACCCCAGCGCGCCAAGACGCGCCGTTCCACGAGCAAGGCCGCAGCGAGCGAAGGGGCGAGGCATACGTCGTTTGGTATGTTGAGCCCCTTGAGCGATGCGAGAACGTAGCTGGAAGCCTTTTTCAACATCCGTTAGCAACAGCCTGTCCCATGCGGCAACTTGTAGCCCTTCTCAGCATCACAATGAATTGCCGTCTGCATCCGTCCTGCCGATCCTCCACCCGCCGACACCACCACCTCGCTGCTCGTAAACGGCTTTTTCAGCACGACATAGCCGTACCACTGCCTCATACTATCGCTCAAGACGATCACACCCAGCACCGCCACCAGCGCCACCAGCACGGCATCCAGATAGAGCGCGAAGGCCTGCCCGGCCGCCAACGTCGTCGCTTTCTTCAAGAACATCCAAAACATCTCATAGGAACCGGTCAGGGTGATCATGCCCACGAACAGCATCGGCAGCGCCGTAACCCAGAGATAGGGGGACTTCCACATTTTGATCAGCACCGTCGTCCCGATGCAGAGCGCCAACATCCCCAGCAGCTGGTTTGCTGCACCGAACATCGGCCAAATGGTTGAAATGCTGCCCGTCCCGATCAAATACGCCCACGCTCCCACGACTAAGCCGCTGCTCACCATCACACCAGGCACCCAGTTCATCCGGCGAAAGGGCGCATAGACCTTGCCTGCCATTTCCTGGATGAGATAACGAGCCACGCGTGTTCCCGTATCAATTGTTGTCAGAATGAAGAGCGCTTCGAACACCAACGCGAACTGATACCAATAGGCCATGAGACCCGACATGCCGGGCAGCGCCGAAAAAATAGACGCCATGCCGACCGCCAAAGAGACCGCCCCGCCGGGACGTCCCGCCACATCGACTTCGACCAATTGTGACAGCTCGGCAATCCTCGATGGAGCAAACCCCATGGCCGCCAGCGTATCGGTGCTTAAAGTTGTGTTGATCGCCAAGTAATCGCCGGGAATCAGCACTGAAGCCGCGATCAGTGCCATCACCCCCACAAAGCTTTCCAGCAACATTGCGGCATACCCCACCACCGCTTGAGATTCCTGCTCGATCATCTTCGGCGTCGTGCCGGAGGAGACCAACGAGTGAAAGCCCGAGATGGCCCCGCACGCAATCGTGATGAAGAGAAAGGGGAAGAGGGTACCGGGAATAATCGGACCACCGCCGGCGGCAAACCTCGTTACACGCGGCATCTCAATCGTCGGCGCCATGAGGATGACGCCAACCCCCAGCAGAAACACGACGCCAAGCTTCATAAATGTGGAGAGATAGCCGCGTGGCACCAGCAACATCCAACCCGGCAACACCGAAGCCAGAAATCCATACCCGGCGAGCAGCCAGATCAGCGCGGGCTTGTCGAACTCGAAGAGCCAGGCGTAGGGCGACTGCGCAACAACGCGACCGAACAGTACCGCTGCAATCAAAAGTACGACACCGATGATTGACACTTCGGCCACGGCGCCGGCGCGAAACTTCTGGAGATAGAAGCCCATGAGGAAGCCGATCGGAATCGTCATCGCAATCGTAAAGGTTCCCCAGGCATTATGGTACAGCGCATTCACGACCGCGAAGCCCAACCCGGCCAGCGCCACCACCACAATAAAGAGGACCGCGACAGCCGTCGCTGTCCCGGTAAGTGAGCCGAGTTCATCGTGCGCGATTTCGGGCAACGAGCGGCCGTTCCGTCGCATAGAGGCAACCAGAATGATGAAGTCCTGCACCGCTCCCGCAAGCACGGCACCGATCACGAGCCACAGAAAACCTGGCATAAATCCAAATTGTGCCGCCAGCACCGGCCCAAGGAGCGGCCCGGCCCCGGCGATGGCCGCAAAGTGATGGCCGAAGAGCACGACCTTATTCGTAGGATGAAAATTGACCCCGTCGTTCAACCGCACCGCCGGCGTGATGTGCTGATTGTTTAGTACGACAACTTGCGTGGCCAGCCACCGGCCATAGAACCGATAGGCCAGCACATAAATGCAGGCCGCCGCCACGACCAGCCAGAGACCGTTGACCTTTTCGTGGGGATTGACGGCGCCCGTCACGTGAGCAAGCGCCAAGGCGCCGAGGAGCGAGAGCAGCACCCAGAGCAGATTTACCGCCGCCTTCATGCGCGGCATCCTAACAATCCGCCAGGCGCTTGTAAATCCAGAGTTCGTCAGTGGTTTGCCTTCGATACAGGATGTGATTACAATGTAGCCTCATAGCTGGAGGGTGACATGAAAGCGCACATCGTCCGCATCGGCAACTCAAAGGGAATCCGGCTCCCGAAGACCTTGCTTCAGGAAGCCCAGCTTGAGGATGAAGTCGAGCTCCAAGCAGAACCAGGTCGCATTCTGATCTCCAAATCGGCACAACCACGTGCAGGCTGGGCTGATGCCGCTCGACGCATGCGAGTGCAAGGAGAAGACAACCTCCTCGACCCACCGACTGCCACGCGATTCGATAAGGAAGACTGGAAGTGGCGCTAGAGCAGACGCCCCCGACACGCGGTGAAGTCTATCTGATTGACCTTGATCCAACCCGAGGCAGTGAAATCAGAAAAACGAGGCCTTGCGTGGTCGTCTCTCCCGATGAATTGAATCAGCACCTGCGGACCGTGATCGTCGCGCCAATGACTACCGGCGGGCAAGCCTACCCCTGGCGAGTGAGATGTCGTTTCCGCGACCGTTCTGGATTCGTGGCCATAGACCAGTTACGCACCGTTGATAGCGAACGCCTCGTCAAGCGGCTTGGCCGCGTCACGCCCGGAACCCTTGCTGCCGTCCTCGCAGTCCTACAGGAAATGTTCACACCATAACGATTGGCCCCACCCTTTACATTCTTCCGGGACCCACGCGAGTACTAGATTGACCGCACTAGTCATGAAAGCAACCAACACACGTATCGGCGCTTGCGGTTTCTCCTCGCTTCAGTCATATAAACTTTTATGCTCACCCTCATCCAGTTTCCTTGGTCTCCCTTCTGCATCACGATCAGGCACATTCTGACACGCCATCATATTCCGTTTCGGCTCCACAACATCGCCTACCATGATCGGGCTCTGATCATTAGAGCGACGAAGGGGCAAGGTCATACGGTGCCCTGCCTGATCGATGGGAAGCGCGGCATCTGTGACCGAACCGATTTCGGGCAGGAAGTTGCCCATTATGTGAATCGGCGCTATCAGCTTCACCTCTTTCCCAAAGACCTCGATGGGCTGCAGTTGATTCTCTCACGCTATATCGAGAACGATTTAGAGTCGGTGGGATTCAAGGTGAACGATACCTATGTGATTCCAACCCGCCCTCTGATTGAACGGACGATGCTCATTCGCCACAAGGAGCGGAAATTCGGAAGAGGATGCGTCCGGGAATGGACCACCCACCGACGGTATCTGTGCACTCAGTTTGCAGAACTTTTGAAGCCCATCGACAGCATGCTGGCGGCCTCACCGTTTCTTCTGGCCGATCGCCCGTTGTTCGTGGATTATGATCTGTACGGCATACTGGGCAACTACCTGTTCAACGGAAAGACGAGATTGCCCAATCTGAAACACCTGCGACGCTGGTATCAGACGATGGACAGGAGAGAATAGCGTTGCCTAAATCTTAAAAAATACCCGATACCCGTGTGACCGGTGACACCAACCTTCTCAGCCTAGGTCTTTTCCCCCTCCATAACCGCATCGCTGTCGTTAAGACTCAGGCTCCCTCCCAGCCACCATCACGCGCGAGCGGCTCTCGCATAAACTTTCACCTCGCCGCTCCTCTAATCGTCAGAATTTTTGCTATACTTCTCTTCATCATGTCCTCAGATACCCCTACTCCTTCGCCTAATGGGCAAGACCGCCGAGAATATTACCGCATCAACGTCACGCTGCCCATTCGCCTCCAGCCTGAGACGGACGACACCGAAAGGGAATTCACCGAAAAATCCGTCAACCTGAGCGGTGGCGGCATCGGTGTGGTGGTCGAGACACTCTACCAGGCCGGCGACATTCTCTCGTGCAGCCTGCTCCTTCCCGACCAGGTGCTCTTCAAGTCCGCCATCGAAGTGTTGCGGCTCGTTCCCATCGCCTATCCGGGCGATACCTATCGTCTCCACGCCCGATTCATTCGGATGACCGCACAGAACCGGGAATTGCTGATCAAATATGTCTTGCAGTTCCAACGTTATCACCTTGCCAGACACTATTCCGTCTGACACGATTCCGCCTGAACGTACCCTGCCCACTCCTCTGACAGCAGCCAATCGAGTTTGATGACTCCGCGTTGTCCCCACGAAAGGGGGATTCACTCGCCGGTAGAAGGCCGACTAAACTGGGCCACCGTGGAAGCCATACGCACCTATCAACGTCACCACTACCGAGTCCCGCTTGCTGTGCAGTACCCCGTGATGTTTTCCAGCGCAGAGATGATTGCTGAAGGGAAAGTTGTAAACCTCACGGTGTTCGGCTGCACGATCGAATGCGCCGGGACCGTACCGGAAAGGACGACCCTTCAAGTGCGGCTAATCCTGCCGGATCAACCACAGTCCCTACCGGTTGACGAGGCCGAGGTCCGATGGATCCAAGGTAATCGAATAGGCCTTCAGTTTCACAAAGTGGAGCGGGCCGCGGATTTTCGGTTACACGGATTTGTCTGGGATCGCATGCTTGAACGGCTCCGGACCATTGCTCACGAAGGGCTTTCAGCTCCCTGATCCTGAGGGACTCTGCTTTTTCCTACCGTCGCCAAGCACAACAGCCCGATGCCGATCCAGATGAGTTCGCGGAACCGCCGCAGCAATGCGAAGGTGATCCCCGTCACGTCACTGTAGCCGAAGGCTTGGAGCAACAGGAGATTCCCGGCATCCTGGGCGCCCAGACTGCCGGGAATGAAGAAGGATCCGCCCTTGATAAAAACTGCCAGCGCCCCTATGGAGAAGGCGGACAACACACTCACCGAACCGCCGAGTAAGTAGATGATCCCGAACACCTCCAACGATTCGGCCATCCAGCCCAAAAAGTACACCCCCATCGACGCATAAAAAGCCTTTTGATGATGGCTGTAGAAATTCTGAATCGTCTGGTCGATCGAGCGCAAGTGCTCTTCCTGCGCCTCCAGGCTCTTGATTCGCAATCCCAGTTTCTTAACAAGCGATAAGATCGACGCAAAGAGTCCCCGGTGTTGGATGAATACGAACCCTGCTATTGAACACACCAGCAGTCCGACACTCAACAGCGCCGCCGTGATCGTCTGCCCGGCCGAACTCCCGGCACCCAGAATCCAGAAGGCCAGGGCGATCCCCATGAGGATATAGAACACTTCCGATATGGTCATGGTCGTCTTTGCGATCACGACTGATGCTCCACCCTCCACTATGGGAACCTGGTAGTTTTTGTTCAGCAAGTAGACCTTAAGCGGTTCACCACCAATGAACGCCGTTGGTGTTGTGATGTTCACGACTTCGCCCGCTGTCCGAATGGCCATCAAGCGCCAAAACGGAACCCCTTGTGCCGCTCGCCCCAACACCACTTTCCACCCATACGCTTCAACGGAATACATCATGAACGATGGGATCAGGATGGCGAGCAACGATGCTGGACCGAGTTGTGTGGCGGCCTCGTAGATATTGGCGGGGCCAATATGCCAGACAAGAAGGCTCAGAACGATGAGGCCAAGGGCGAGTAGGATATAGCGCAACACGTTAGTCGGATGGCGAACGCGGCATTTATGGTCGAGGAGACGAGACGGCAGACGGGCGGATGACCCAGACCATGGCGCCGGCAAATAGTAAGGAGCCGGCTGCCGCAAAGAGAAGAAACCAATAGAGTTGATCGAACAACGCAAACCCCAGCAAGGCCGCAGAGAAATCGCGGCTGGCGACATTTTTCAGCATGACATCCGCCCAGGCCGCATGATCGGGAGTGCTCCATCCGCTGACTGCTTTGATCTTTTGCGCCTTCTCGACAAGCAAGAATGAGATCCCGTTGCCCAAGACCGCCGCAATGCCGAGCATGAGTGGAATCCAATCATCCTCTCGTCCGATCTGCGTCGTATACAGCCCTACGGCGATACCCGCAAAAATCGCCATGTGAACGATGTTGTCCAGGACAATATCCAGCCAGGCGCCGAGGGGCGATTCGGTAAAGGTCAATCGCGCGACCTCACCGTCGCAGCAATCGATGACGGCGGCCAATTGAAACAACACCGCCGCCACGATACCGGCGGTGTATGTTCCCAGCCCAAATCCCGCCGCGGCGACCAGACCGATCAATCCGGCGAGAACGGTGATGGAATTAGGTGCGAGGCCGGCGGCAAGAAACAGGCGCGTGAACCAACGAGAGAGTTTCCGATTAAAGTACCGATCGACGAACCCTTCAAATTCCCCCTTGAGCGAATTGAACAGCTTCTTTTCAGCCGACTCCACATCAGACAAGGTTCGGACCTTCTGATACCAGGTACCCCGCTTCTCTTCGGTCGCAACGACACGCACGCGACCGTCCGCTGCCGCCCGCTCGATCCACTGGCGGATTGGAGGGCTTCCTTTCTCATTGACCACGTGATTCCCGGCGTTCATGAGAGTCGCCGGTACGACAACCAGCTCAGCGACCCGCAGACTCGGATCGTCCAGACGAGTCGATGCAAAAGTCTTCGGGCGACCGGGCGGTACTTTCAACGGCACCCCCTGTCTAGGCTGGGCGACCACGATTGCCTGCCCTTCCCGCACGTCGCGGCGCAATTGCTCGATCAATCCGCGCGAAAACACGCTATTGACGCTCGCGACCAACGCAAAGCCGTGCACCTCTGCCGCCAACGCTTCCCATGTCCGAGGGTCATCCAGCGGAAACTCTCGGATCGGCATCCACCGGACAGGAATCGTCACGCGCGGCCCTTTCCCCAATGCCTGTTTCAGCTGTTCCTCTTCGGAACCGGAGAGGACGATCAATTGGCGAATCCCCGCCCGTTGCAACGTGAGCACGGTGCGTTGAAAGAGCCCGATTCCCACGACGCTCGTCAGAGGTCCGACTTCACCGACCTCAGGCCCGGACGGTCCGCCGAAGACCCCAACGGAAGGCAGGAGGATCGCGGTCGCCAACCCTTGGATCTCGGCTCTGCGCTGAAGAATACTCTTACTCATGATTCCACATGCAATCGAACGCGCCAGTCATCAGTCCACGATGCAGGTCCCTTCTGCATCGAACATCTCATGGTGAAGACTTTCTCACAATTTTGGCAAAACTTCCAACTCAGCTTTTTTCACGTCTTCGATGAAATCGATCTCGGTCCAGGGCAAGCCTCCGATCTTTTCATGGCCGACTCTCACGTCCTGAAAGTACGGCAGCAGCGCGTCTTCGTATTCCATATCCCACGCACCTCGATCGATGTAGCTATGGAGCGAGGAAACGACCCGAGGCGTGTCGGCATGCCGAACCCTGAGAAATCCCACGCCTTCGCCGGCATAGTCGTACTGTTCCGGCATTTTCTTGGTCAGCGCAATCACCCGACCGCCCGCCACAACCACCATGCATTCCTCTCCGGTCTGCTTCACCGTCTCATCCATCAACAGCGCATTCTCGAAGGGCGACGACACCAGACGCCGGAGGATCTCTCGGTGAAAGAGCACATCGGCATCCATCACGATGGTATCGTCGTCGAGCGCGGTTCGCGCAATCCACAGAGAAGAAATACTGCCCCGGTGAAACTGCTCATTGACCAGAAACGTGACGCCGACACCGCACGAATCTTGCTCTACCGCGGCACGAATCATCTCCTGCTTGTATCCGACGACGATCTCCGCCCGCCGAACCCCGACGCCGGCCAGTGCCTCCAGGTAGCGATGCAAGAGCGACCGTCCACCGATCTCAATCAGGCACTTGGGACGATGTTGCGTGACCTGCCACAGCCGTTTTCCGACTCCTGCCGCCAGAATGATCGCCTTCATGCTGCCTTGCACGCCTGTTCGAAGGCATCCAGAAACCCGTTAAACTGCGCCTCGGTTAACGCTCCCATATTGGCGACACGGAAAATTTTGTTTTCCAAGTTGCCTTGCCCGGCGTAGATCACATAGCCCTGCTGCTTGAGTCGATCGTGCAACGATTGGTACGAAACCCCTTCGGGCAGATGATACGCCGTAATGGTATTCGATTGTCGGTCCGCCGGGAGGAGGGCCTTCACACCAAGCTTGGCCATTCGCTCGCGGATCATGGTCGCCATTTTCTTATACCGCTGGATGCGATTCGGCACACCTTCTTCGAGCAATTCATTCAGCGCTTCGTCGAACGCATAATACACTTGCACCGCCGGGGTGAACGGAATCGTGCCTTGTCCGTCGTTGTCGATATAATGCGTCAGATGGAGGTACCAAGACCGTTTCGGATATGAGCGCATCTTTTCGACGAAGCCCTTCCGCACCAGCACAAACGATACGCCCGGGAATCCCTGAATGCATTTGCCGGCCGTCCCCACCACCATGTAGATGTGCGACTTGGCGATGTCGAGCGTCTCGCCGGCCAACGCACTCACCGCATCGAGCACAAACACGCGATTCTGATTATCGACAATTTCGGCGATCTCGTGGACGGGGTTGAGAAGGCCGGTCGTCGTCTCGTGATGCACCATCCCGACAACATGCACTTCCTGGTGCTGCCGCAGGGCAAGCAGCAGCCGTTCAGGATCCGGCCGAGCCGTCCAGTCATACTTCAACTCGCTCACACCGAGGCGATGAAGCCCGATGATCTGAGATATCCGCTCGCCATAGACACCGTTGTTCAGGACAAGCATACGACGGCCGTGCGGGAGCGACGACATCAAAGCCGCTTCGACGGCAGCCGTTCCCGACCCCGTCATGACGACAGCGACGTACTCGGATTCAGCCCCTGGGACGAAAGCCTTGAGCAGCTTGGCTTGGATACGGTGGAGCAGTTCTGAAAATTCGGCTTCGCGATGACAGATATCGGGCCTTAGCAGCGCCTGCCGTACGCGCTCGGAAACGTTCACCGGCCCAGGATTCAGGAGAACCATTCTTCGACCCTTCCTCTTACAGAGACTTCGTCTTGCGCGAGTCGTGCACGTGCAGCGAGTACAAGCTCGTCGCGTCTACTACCCCTCGATCGCCTTCATAAACCGGCGAGTAATATCCGGCGGATCATGCACGACACGGCCTGCATCCTCCGCAAATTCATTGACCTTGATGAGCAGCATGCTGGGCCCATCCTTCTTCAGCATGTCCTTGAATTCGTAGATCAGATCATCACGATCGAGGACCCGCTCGACATTGACATAACCTGCCGCCTTCGCCACTTTCTCCAGCGGCACCACATTGGAGATGGTGGGCTGATTGCCGGTCGTGCCGTACACTTCATTGTCGAAGACCACGTGAATGAAGTTCTTCGGTTTCAACGCGCCGACAGTCGCGAGTGTGCCCATGCCCATTAAGACGTTTCCGTCACCGTCAAAGGTGACGACTTGTTTATTCGGCTTTGCGAGTGCCACACCAAGCGCGATAGCCGGAGCATTGCCCATAGAACCGATCATGTAGAAATGCGTGGGCCGATCCGCAATCTTGTGAGCCTCCCGAGAGGGAAACCCGTTGCAGATAATGACCGGCTGATCCGTCAGCAACTCCAGCAAGGCGGCCATGGCTTGCGCGCGACTGACCAAGGTGCCTTGCTCGGGCCTCATGGGTGCAACCCCTTCACCACACCCTTCGTAATAAAAAGCGCGACCGGAATCCGCCGTGCCATAAACGTCGCCGCAACCCATCTGAAATCTTCGATCGCTGTGTTTTCCGTCAAGGTACGGTGTGGAATCTTGACCGTATCGAGTAATTGCGGCATCACTTCGCCCATCACCAGATGCTCCGGAGCGTCTTTTCCCCCTCGGCCCCGCCATGACACAATCAGCACACAGGGTTGTTGATAAATCAGATTAAGGGAAATAAGCGCGTTCAGGGAGGTGCCGAGACCTGAGTTTTGCATTAACACAGCCGGGGTTCTCCCCGCCATGTATGCGCCCGCAGCCATGCCGACCGCTTCATCCTCCCGGACCGCAGGGACATAGAGCCGGCGGGTCATCAACTCCGCGATAATTCCTCCCAGAATCGAATCCGGCACACCGGTGAAAAAATTTACTCCCATGTCCTGCATAGCCTGTACGAACACGTCACTCTCGATCACTGAGCGCTCCCCCCAGAAGTCACCGGCACACGCCTGCGAAAGCCGGCGCATTATAAAATACGCCTCGGCGCCTTCTCAAGGACGATCGGCGGTTGTGTTCGCTCCAGCAGCATGCTAGCGTGAGTGCACCCGATGTGCTCCCCGATTCACCAGCGCACATGAACTGTCCCCCCCGCCTAGCAACCCGCACGTGGCCGTTGGTTGTGATGCTCACGGCCATGATCGGTGTCGGCACGACATGGGCGGTTCCCATGACCAACGACCCGAAAGGATTTCATGATATTCCTTGGGGAGCTTCTTTGACCTCCCGCCAGGACCTGGAAACAATCCGGACAAGCCCGCATATCGTCGAGTATTTTCCCAAGGCAGCGCCGGCATCCTTTGCCGGAACTGAGATGACCAGTATCCTCTATATTTCGGTGGATGACCAATTCGCGCGTGTCACGATTCGGTATCAAGGGAACCACATCCATAGGCAAGTGCTGAGCTTCTTGGAAACCCGCTTCGGGCGGCTGGAGCGCGTTCCTGGGCAAATGGCACGTGGACTCACCCAGCAATACAACTGGCGGGGCTCGGACACCGAAATCAATTTGACGTATCAAGCCGGTACGGAACGTGGCTACATCTTTATCGACAGTCGCACACTCGCACCGCGGTTCAACGATGACATTACCGATTCCGCAGAGTAGGTCGATGGACAGGCCTCTCTCCGAGCGGGTCATGCCGATCGCAGCAATGCTGTTCTGTCTATTGGGATCGCCACCTACAACATGGAGTGTCCCCATCGTGAACGATCCCAATGGATTCGAAGACGTCTCTTGGGGGACCATCTTATCCGAGACGGAGCACTTCGTGAAGGTCGAGGATTCAGGTCGCGTACAGACTTACGAACGGAGAGGGCGACCTCCCTCGCTTGGCGCTACACCGGTCGATTCCATACGATTTACCACGTTTGAGAGGAAGTTTGGTCGAGTCACGGTTCGTTACAGCGGTAAAGACACCCATGACGGAATCCTGACCTATCTTCAAGCGACCTATGGCCCGCTCGATCGAACGCCGGGACAGATCGCCGTCGGGCCGGTCAAGGTCTATGCGTGGCATGGTCTTCTCAGTGAAGTGACGTTGCGATTCGAAAGCGGGATCGATCGCGGGATCATCTTCTTTGAAAGTCGGACACTTCCTGAAAAACTGGCTGACGATACTTCCACTACAGCCTTTTGACTATCATCTGCGGTTCCAAGCTCGTCCCAGAATCTCCATTCACATGCGCCGGCTTCTCGACATCCGTCCCAATTATTGAATTGATTAGGAAAATATCCTGAACGCAGCTATGATGACGAAGCCTAAGATGAACAGTCGAAAACCTTACGTGCCGCTGGACAGCCGTTATGCCGAACGCGTCGCTGTCACGTGTCGAGTGCGTTATGTCGGTGAGGTTCCAACACAGCCGCACCAAGGCGAAGGGCTCACCAAAAACATATCAGTTTCCGGATGCCATGTTATCAGTGACCGCTCCGTCACACGTGGGACATTACTGACCCTTATCATTGCCCTGCCCGATGGGTTACCGCAATTCTCAATCAAATCGGCGCATGTTGTATGGGTCTCAGGTTGCCAGTTTTCCGTCCGATTTATGGACCTGAGTCGCGACCACCGGAAACGCCTGCAAGCTTTCATCTGGAAAAGCATCTCCCACACCACCGTGAGCGATCAACGAACGCGATTCCGACTTATCTAGTCCGTCCTCGACTGCGCCCTGTCGGCTTCTCCTATTCCATAGCCCGTTCAAACGGCACATCGGTTCCAAGCAGCCCGTAAACTGTTTCATCGTCACGCTTGTCTTTCGAATAGATACCGACTTGTTGATTGAGTGCTCATATCTCACCCCACTTCTGGATGGACGGTTACCCCTCCCCTAGGGGAAAGGCAAGGTCGGTGCTCAGCGGTAGCTTTCATCTATACCGAAGTCCCAACAGGAGGAGGGTGCCTATGAGACAGATGAAACACATACGCGGCTCTCAAACCCATCAGTCCCATGGCTCGATCGAACGCCGCAGAATGACAAGGACCAGCGTGTCCTTCGGCCTGATGTATTCTGGAATTAAGGGAGAAGACGTTCTGATCGGAGACGGTACGGTAGTAGACCTGTCTGATGGTGGGTTGGGCATTCGTGGAGATGTCCGTGTTCAAGTTGGTATGGATCTGACATTGTTCTTGTATCTCGCTGACAGTGAAGATCTCTTGTTCGTCGTGGAAGCGACGGTTGCCTGGACAAAGGGACACCTGTTTGGTGTTATCCTGGATGAACTCAGCCTGCGCGACGGCAGCCGCCTGCAGTCGTTCCTCCGCTCCCAAGGCGTTGGTCAGGCCTAGTTGGTTCGCTGCCGATGATCATGACTAGGAAATGGAGACTGTGCGTTAACAATGAGGTACCTATCACCTAGGAGGAGACAACCACCTGACTATATGTAATCGCCGAGCCTTCTATCTCTTCCATGCCGATACGTCATCTGACCTTGTTTTTCATATGACCACATGCTAGCTTTCGGTGAGTAATCACTTACTCACCATGAACAGGACAAAAAAACCATCTCCGCAAGTTCATTCACCTTCACGAACATCAGGTCATGAGCGACAAGCCAGCCTGATCAGTGCCGCGGCGGCGCTCTTTGCAGCCAATGGGTTTACCGGAACGACCACGAAGGAAGTCGCCAAGGCAGCCGGTGTCAGTGAGGCCCTGCTTTTCAAACACTTCCCGACGAAGCACGCACTGTACACCGCGATTCTAGCAGAAAAAGCCCAATATTCTGGACTACGAGAAGCAGTCGAAGAAGCCGCCAAAAGGCAAGATGACGCACGGCTCTTCACATTGCTGGCTAGCTATCGGATCAGAAGGGGCGCGGATCCGACATTGCTTCGCTTGCTCCTTTTCAGTGCCTTGGAGGGACATGAACTGTCCCATATGTTTTTTCAGAAGCAGTATCGCGTCTTTCACGATCTCCTCGCCGGCTATATTCGCCGACGCATTGACGACGGCGCATTCCGTCCGGTCGATCCACTGCTTACGGCCAGAGCGTTTTTCGGGATCATCGTCCACCATCGACTGCTGCACGATATCTTTGGTTTGCCGATGCACCTGACCCACGAAGAAACGGTGGCAGAATATGTGTCGCTGTTCCTTGGCGGGCTCGTTCGACAATCGCCGAACGCGTAAGCGACCAGCACTGATATGAGCCAACTGTCACGATATCCATTTGTGATCCTTGGGATCATCATCTTTTTCGCCGTCACGGCTCTTGTCGTCTTCCGTCTGAGCACAGGCGCTAAAACCGACACCAACAAGACACGGCTTATCACGGTAGGAGTGATAGCCCCGCTGAGGCAGGATCTCGATATTCGCCTGGCCTATACGGCGGACATCTCGCCCTATCAAGTCGTCAATGTCTTTTCGCGGGTCGACGGTTACATCGCGAAACTGCATGTCGATAAGGGTGATTTTGTGAGGGCCAATCAATTGCTCGTCGAAATCGACCATACCGACTATCAACATGCCGTCGATCAGGCGAAAGCCAACCTTTCAGCGGCCAGGGCGAAGGTCGCACAACAAGATGCGGCGGTGCGCAATGCCAAGCTGACCCTCGATCGCATGCAAACCCTCATCAAAGATCAGTTTGTTTCACAACAAGATTTGGACAACGCGCAGGTCAACACTGATGCCGCCATTGCCGCGCAGGAATCCTTGCAAGCGCAGGTCAAACAGATGGAGGTCGCTCTGGCTCAAGCGGAGACCAATCTGACCTACTCCTACATCCGCGCTCCGTTTTCCGGCTATATCGCGGAACGAAATCTGGATACCGGTGCCTATGTCACCGGCGCAACCGCGAGCACATCGACCATGTCGCGGGGCATTATGAGCCTGCACGACATCAATACCATCCGGGTTCTGATCGAAGTCGTCGAAAAAGAAATTCCGCTGGTGAAGATCGGACAAAAGGCTGAGCTTCGTGCCGAAGCATACCCGGACCACGTGTTCGAGGGAACCGTCACGCGTATCGTTCAAGCCTTGAATCGTGCAACGCGCACGATGACTGTGGAAGTCGATTTACCCAATAAGGACCTTCGGCTAAAAGGCGGCATGTTCGCCCGGGTTGAGGTGATGGTGGGGATCCATCATCAGGCATTGCAGATTCCCATCGACGCCGTCAGTCGGCTGGAGGAAACGCAGTACGTCTATGTCGTCCGAGAGGGGAAAGCCCAACGGGTAGATATTGCGATCGGTGCCCGTAACGGGAACCGCGTAGAAATCACCAAAGGTCTGACCGGCAGTGAAGAGGTCATCGTCTCCGGCAAAGATCTCATACACGACGGCACGCCCGTGCGCACTCAACCCCTTCCTCAGTCATCGGACTTGGATACTGAAGGGAAGAGCTGAACGGGGTCCATCATACGCTTTGCCCTATTTCTTAAAATGACCTCCCGATCAGCACTCAGCGATCATTACTCCGTTTCTCCGATATGTGGCTGACCTTACTCGCATTACGCAATCGCATCGGCATCTTGATGCTATCGCTCGCGATGGTGGTATTAGGCCTGACGTCCCTCCAGCGATTGCCGGTTGATCTTTTCCCGCAAATCCAGGTGCCGGTCGCCTTCGTGGGGGTCATTTACAAAGGAGCGCCTCCTCTCGATATCGAACAGAGCGTCGTGTACCCGATCGAAAAAGCGGTCAGCTCAGCCTCCAATGTCGAACATGTCGAATCTTTCAGTAAGCAGGGTATCGGAGCGGTGCAAATCTGGTTCAATTGGGGAGCAGACATCAACGTCGGACAAATGGAGGTGATGCAGCGCATCACACAGATTCTGAACAGCCTCCCACCCGGTATTCTGCAGCCCTTTATCGTCAAGTTCGACGTTTCCAACATTCCCGTCTCGATCGTGTCGGTATCGAGCGACGAGCTGGACGAACGCGCGCTCTATGATTTGGCGTACAACACCATCGCCCCACAGATCGAACAGATCGCCAACGTCGCGGCGGCGACCGTCGAAGGGGGCAAGATCCGCCAAATTAATATCAACCTTGATCCGGCACTACTCAGTGCCCGCGGGCTTTCGATTCTCGACGTCGTGAATTCCGTCAAAGCCGCCAATCTGATTTTGCCTTCCGGCGATCTCAAAGCAGGCAACCTGGACTACAACGTCTTCACCAACAATCAGTTCCGGACGATCGAGCCGATCCAAGACGTCATCGTGAAAGTCAATCCGCTGGGCAACCCGGTTCGTGTGCGCGATGTGGGAACCGTGACGGACTCGTCCGACATTCAAACGAACATCGTGCATGCCGATGGAGCCAAATCGGTATTTCTTCGAGTGAACAAGCAACCGATCGCCAATACGGTCGGAGTCGTGGACGCCCTGCGCGCCGCGCTCCCCAAGATGTTCGGCATTCCCGAAGGAGTGAAGCTCGGCATCTCGTTCGATCAATCCCTCTACATTCGGCAATCCATCAACAATCTCGTTGAACAGGCTCTCCACGGCTCATTGTTGGCAGCGGCTGTGATTCTCATCTTCCTGCGCAACCTCACCAGCACCCTGATCGTTTCGGTTGCCATCCCATTGTCCATGCTGGTGACATTTATCGTGCTCTATTTCACCGGACAGACCCTCAATGTTTTCACGCTCGGGGGACTCGCACTGGGTATCGGCCGCCTCGTCGATGATTCCATCGTGGAACTGGAAAATATCCAACGCCATCTCAATGCCAATCCCAATCGGTGGACGGGTATTCTGGACGCCGCACGGGAGGTGGCGATGCCGATCTTTGCCTCCACCGTCACGACGGTGGTGGTCTTCCTCCCGATATTTTTTGTCGTCGGCGTCGCGCGTCTGCTGCTGGTTCCATTAACCGTCACGATCGCCATTGCGCTCTTCACGTCTTTTTTGGTGTCCCGCACGGTCACACCGGCGCTCTGCTACAAATTTCTCAAACCTGAACAAGAGGCCTGGCGGTCGATGCCGACTTGGTTTGTCAACCTGATGGAGTGGAGCCGTAACCGGTATGAATCCCTCGATAGAAGTTACGAAGACTCGTTACGGTGGGTACTGGGCCATCGCCGAATCTTCATCGTTGCGGTCCTGCTGATCTTCGTCGGATCGCTCAGTTTGGTCCCCATGATCGGAACGGAATTCCTGCCAGTGTCCGATGAGAGCCAATTTCGCATCGTCCTACGGGCTCCCGTCGGCCAACGAGTTGAAAAGACGGAGCAGCAGGTCTCGGAAGTCGAGCGCGTCCTTCGCGCGAACATTCCTGCTACCGAACTGGAGACGATTGTCTCCAGCACAGGCATTTTGTCGCAAGGCCGATCGTCCCTCTTCAATCCTAATACAGGCCCCCACACCTCTTCGATTCAAGTGTACCTCGCCGAGCCGGCGAAGCGGACCAGAAATCAGGTCGAGATCATGAATGATGTGCGTCCCAAGATCGTCAAACTCTTCCCCGGCGTCTCGATGTATTTCGATCCCGGGGGTCTCGTCAAACGCGTCACCAGCTTCGGCTCGCAAAAGGCCGTGGACGTGGAAATTTATGGATATGACTTCGACAAAGCGAGGGACGTCATCGCCCGCGTCAAGGAGATCATGGAGCGGATTCCCGGCCTGACTGATATCGAACCGAGCCGAGAAGAAAACTACCCGGAGGTCAACGTCACCGTCGATCGAGAGAAAGCGGCCTTACTCGGCATCAGCGAAGCCAATGTCGCCAATGCCGTGCTCTTTTCATTGAACGGGAACGGCCAAACTGACCCGATCATTTACACGGACCCGCAAAATGGCAACGAGTATTTCATCAGCGCGTGGCTTGCCGAGGAACACAGAAAGAATCTCACCGATCTGGAGAATATTTTACTCACGACCAAAGTCGGTGAGCCGGTCTTGCTGAAGAACGTGGCGTCGCTCAAGCTGAATGCGGGACCGGTGAAAGTCGATCGGAAGTATTTCCAGCGCGTGGTCCATATTACGGCGAATCCTATCAATCGACCGCTCGGCGAGATCGCCGATGACCTCGAGTCGTCGTTCGCCGATCTTCAGCTGCCGGCCGGGTTCAGCATCAAGCTGGCGGGGCAAATTCAGCAGCAGCGCGAAACCTTCCAAGGGTTGCAGTTTGCGATCGTCCTGGCGCTCGTGTTGGTCTACATGGTGATGGCCGCACAATTTAAGTCGCTCATCGATCCATTCATCATCATGTTTTCGGTGCCGATGGGCTTTCCCGGTGTCATCTTGATCCTCTTCCTGACGAATACGACGCTGTCCACCACATCGATGATGGGCATCATCATGATGTTCGGAATCGTCGTCTCGAACGGCGTCCTGCTGGTCGATTACACCAACGTGCTGCGCCGTAGAGGCGAACTACTTCACCGTGCGGTCGTGACCGCAGCGCGAACCAGACTGCGCCCGATTCTCATGACTTCACTGGCCACGGTCTTCGGCCTCCTTCCCATGGCGATCGGCCTCGGAACCGGCGGCGAAACCAACGCGCCCTTGGCACGGGCGGTCGTCGGAGGCTTGAGCGTCTCCACGCTCCTCACGCTGTTTCTCGTCCCAACGCTGTACGCGATTTTAGAAGAACGGTTCCCAAGAAGACTTGATTTGCAAACGGGAGATCACTTGCAAGCTCCGGCCGGCGAAGTTCCTGTCACGGAGTGACGCTCGTTAATCCTCAACAGCGTTTGGGAACAAAGATTTCAGCTGCATGGCCAGCCCGATATCCCCTGTGATCTGCAAACGCCCGGACATAGCCATCGCCATGCCGCTCATCTGTCCATTGAGGATCTTGATGCAATCTTCTCCGGCCATCGACAGGGTCACATGCGGATCGGCATGGGTTCCGTCCTTCACGACACAGGTGCCGTTGTGCACCAGCAGTTGATACTGGCCGCCTTGAGTCCCTTGCAGATCGAACTGGTACACCGCATCGACATCTTCCGCTGCATCCTTATCCAATTTTGACGGAAGAGCATCGAGCACTTCTCTGATGGTCTTGGCTTTCATGAATAGACGTAGTCCCTCAATAATAATGAAAGCTTTCGGGGGCGCACTATCGCGCCCCCGAAGCAATCTCATGTGGTTGAAACCCTCTAGTACCGGAGAGTCGCTGTCGCGACACTGCGCCGGGCGCCGAAGAACTCCCTCGAAAACGACTCGACGACCGCGGGATCATAGCCCTTGCAGCTGAAAATGTCGAGGTAGGCGTGATTGGTTTCGTTTGCGAAATGACCGCTGATCAATGAGGTGGAGATCAACTGCACCATGGAGTACCCGGCCACAGGGCCTTCGCCGAAATCGACGACCTGACATTCACCGAAGCGCTTCATATCGATGAGCTCACACAACTCAACGACGTAGCGCTTGATATAGTCTGCGTCACGGATAAGATCGGGATTGCAATCGTGGAGGTCAACTGCCGTACAGAGTCCCCATGCCTTGCCGCTTCCCACCATGTCTTGGACAGGTCGAGTAGCAGGCGCAGGGGCGTTGGTCGGTAAGATCGTGGACTCGGAACTAGCCGAGGTACTCATAGAGGGTTGTTCCCTTTCTGTAAGAGGGTTGAGCAGACAGGAACCGTCATGCGTGAACTATACCATGATTTTTTCGCCGCGCACGTGAAGGTCAAGAAAATTTCGGCTCTATCGGCGAGACCCTCGTCAATCGGTTGACAAGGTCTCGACGCTCAGGAAACAATACACCCCATGGAATCCTCCTTAGACATGTCCCGGATAGAATTACCCGATCGCCTTTGCACCTGGTGCAAAGTTCTCATGAAGAAGCGGCTGGTCGGCGGCAAGCAGTTCATCCATTACACCTGTCCAAAGTGCATTTTTCAGCACACGACCAGACTGGGACCGAAGCCTCAGACATCGCACCGATAACCATCGCTCCCGTCAGGCGGTCCACTCTTGACTCATTAATAATACTTCTCGCGATAGATAGGACAGAGCCCTTTGGCCTGGATACTTGTCGTTACGTCTTTGATCATGCGTCCGTTGCCGCATAGATAGACGGCTAAATCGCCAATCGATGTGACTCGTTCCTCGATGAGCCCGTTCACCCGCCCTTTGGCTCCTGTCCAGCCCGGTCCAGGGCGAGACAGGGTCGTCACAAATGAGAACTGCGGATGACGGTCTGCCAATGCTCGAAACTCGTCCTGGTAATACAGATCACGCTCGTACCGTAGACCCCAAACAAGCGTCACCGGCTGAATACTGTTCCGTTCAAGATACGTCAGTAGCATGGATCGAAAAGGTGCAATTCCCGTTCCGGTTGCGACAAACAGGATCCGCCTGGTTAGGTCCTCCCGTAGAAAAAAGGACCCAGCCGGCCCCTTAAAGGTCACCGGATCGCCTTCCCGAAGACCATGGAGGAAAGTCGACCCAGGGCCTCCCGGTACCAAGTTGAAGAGCAGCAGCAACCGGTCAGAAATGAAAGGAGGTGACGCAATCGAATAGGGACGCGTGACCGGATATGGATAGCCTTCCTTTGGCACGTCAAATGAGATAAATTGACCCGCCTTGAAGGCGATTTCTTTCGGCTCGCGAAGCGTCAGCTCCAGTTCTCGGACATCGTGCGCCAAGTCCCTGATCCGACTCACCGTAGACTGAAAGGATGCTATTGCCATCCTGCAGCTCTCTTCCGACCTTCATTGCACTCTTTACCGTAACACATGCGATTATTCGCCGTTATCGAACACCCACCTCAGGCTTCTCACCTGAACTGGCTCTTCCCGCAGGTCCTGAGCAAAGAGGCACGTGCACGACCCAGGTCGCCGAAAAAAAGGTGAGCAAGGGGCTGTAGCGTCCTCCGAGGATGAAGAATTCTTTCAATCAAGCACGATTTTTCAGTGATATGGCCTGGAGAAGTTGGAAGCGTACCGCCACCTACACGACCTGATGCCCTAACCCCCGTCTCTACAATGCTTCAGATGAGGCACCACGGCCGAATGCGGGCAGCCAGTTTAAGGCTGGTACCGCTCAGCCACGTGAGAAACTACGCTGGACATGGTCATCGAGAATGTGGGTCAATCGGTCTCGATTCTCGGGGCTGATCGAAATAATCTTGGCGCCTAATTTGGGAGGCCGCACGTGGATAACTTCCAACTCACAGGTTAAGGTCTTCCCACGCTCCAGCTCGATCACGAGTCGGAGCTCTTCGCCACTCTTGACGTACAGACGGCTCTCAAGGCACACTCCGGACTCGCTGACATCAAGAACCTTGCAGGGTGCCGAGAGCGCCCCTCGCTGTAACCGACCGATACGGCCGACATCAACACGAGAATGCTTTCGTTTGAATCCCATCGGCAATCCTTCCTGTTGACGGCATCATAGCAGGAGGATGGACGATGCCAAAGACAATTGGCGAAACCGCTAGAGTTCTCTCACCGACGTTCGTACCGGCTCCATAGGCTGGCGATTGACGCCAAGATCGCCGCTGATACCTCTTGACCAAGAGGTCAATACGACACGGTCGCCAGTGTCGGGGATGTTTCAGCTTGAGTTTCGACTTTTACCGATATGCGCCCCACGATGCGGCCATTCTCGGTTTCCACATCCACCCGCCAGTCGCCTGGATCGAGACGCTGCTTGAAGCTATAGGCCCGATACCCTCCTTCGCGTCCGCCTGAGATTTTGATGGGAATTCTGTCAGCGTGCATAAAGGGCATCTTATCATTCGGACGGAAATACCAGTGGTGATAGATCGTCGTGTTGAGGTCGACGGGAGCAAACACCGCCGTGAAACAATAGATCGGTTCGTCGGAAGGGAAGGTCGTATCTGAACGTTTCCAGACCTGATACCACTGTTTCTCGAAGGACAGCTCGAACTGATCGCCGGTTCGCTTGACCTCATGATACATCCCGCCGAACTTGAGCGACAGCGGCACCGGCGGAATCCAATTCAGAAAGTAGAAACCGACGAGGAGAGCGATAAGTCCGGCGGCAGGGACGGTGACCCCGATCGCTTCTTGTTTCGACCGGTCGGGATTATTGCGGTAGATCAGGTGAACCACCCGGAACGTAACGGCCAGGCTCAGGACGGCTCCGACCAAGAAGACCACCACATTCATGGACCCCGTCATCACAGGAAGAAAGAACGTGAAAAAGGCGAAACAGACCACCGCGTGAAGGCTGACAAGCAACCGGAGATTCGACAATCGATCACGCAAAAACTCGTTGGCCACCAGGAGCATGATGAGGAAAGCATAGAAGACCGCTGTCCCGGTTAATGTGGCACTCCGTGAATAGAAAATCGCATAGGCGCTGAAGAGACCGCCCAGCAAGAACTGACTCGCCATCGGGTAGTATGGACGACTCTTCAACACCCAGCGCGCAAAAGGAGAACACCCCGTGAGCTGCTCACGATCGGGCGGAGCCTCAATGCCCAATCGTCCCGTCAATACAACCAGGGCCCCGAGCAATGCGAGATACAACATCAGGACCAGGTTGTCCTGGAGCCGGTCGATCCGCGTGAGGGTCACGGTGTCATAGGTGACGCCCGAGAGAAAGAACGCCGCCGGCATGACGGGTTTCGCGATGAGTGTTCTTATGCTCTGACTAATTGCCATGCGTCCTACGCTTCAGGATAATCATAAAATTGTCAAATGAAAGGGATGAAAGTGGACGGTTCAAAACGGTCCTCATTAATCACCCGCCCGACCCCGGCGCGCCAAGACGCGCCTTGTCCCAAGCGAGGCCGCAGGAGAGAAATAACCGGAGGCGTACCCTCAGGGGTACGTTGAGGATCATTTCGAACCGAGAACGAGGTTGGAGATCGTTTTCAGCCGTCCACTAGACGAATGCCGGTAACGGCGCATAGCCGACGGGATGGCCGATCACCCGTTCCAACCATGCAGCCATGGCATCTGCCGGGAGCGGCGTTTGATTGAGGCGGGCTTCGATCTTGAACTGCCCTTTGAGTCCGACAATCCCGATAATCGCGGAGGCATCCTCACCGTCAGGCACCAACGCCTGTGTTTGAAACTCGCAAAGCGTGGCATACAGAACGCCGTCGGGTTGAATCGTGTTCAGCACCTCGGGCAGATCATCCAGCGGACAGTGGACCGAACAGCGATAGGCAAGCCTCGCACCCGGCTCGATACACTGGAACTCCGTCAAGGCTGCTTCAGAAAACCCCGTCAGATAGGCCCGAACCCCGGCCGGTTCCGGGTTAAACGTCTCCGCAAGTTTGCTGGCCGGCACGAGGAATTCAAACGCATCAGACGTGTTGTACTCGAACTGGCAGGGACCGAACGCATCGGGCCATGAGCAGAAAAATGGAATGGAAGAGTCGGAAGGCCGGAGGACGACCGCATTCTTCTCCACATGAGTTTCAATCGGCAGATCCAAGACGGCAATCGCTTCCAGAAACGCCGCGCGCCGCTCATCCAACCAGCGCATCCGGTCGGCGTCGCCGCGCGTTTCCCCGGGGGTGATCACCGCCTGGGTTTGGAGACGAATGCGGATGAACGAGTGAGCATGCCGAAACCCGATCCAGAACATGCCGCGTTGCTCGTGATGCCGCAACACCTCTCGAATGCGCCAGGGATGGCTGATAGAGCAGTACGTGCCGATGTCTTGATGACGTTGGTAGACCGTATGATAGGCCCCGGATAGGAGAAAGAAATCACCGCGCCACTTTTCCCGCACATGAACCTGCGTGACGTCTTCGGTCGCCCAGGGATCCAGGTGATCGAAGTCGTCGGGAGAAGTAACCGTCCATTCCTCAACGTAGCAGATCACATCGTTGGCCGGGGCGATCGGTTTCAATCCCAGCGTGGCAAGCCGGTCTCCCACCGCAAGAGCCTGGCCGAAGGTCAATGGCGCCGTCGTTTCCCAACGCTGCTCACGCACGGTGAAAGTTCCTCGAAATCAACGCGAGATCGTGGTCGACGCTCAGGGAGACAACACCACCGTCCTCAGGTTCCCTGTGCCTCGCACGTTCAGCGTGTTACCGTACCGGACGTAGCGCCTTCTGTTCAATCGTCGTGTCGCTGATCAATCGGTCGATTCCGTCTTTCAAGGTCGACGCCAATTGCTCCTGCACATCCTCTTCATTGAACCAAAAGACGGTTCGATTCCGCCCGCCTTCAATAGTACGGGTCGTAGTGCTTCGATCAGCCAGGTTTCTGGCCTGGATCGTAAACCGGCTGCTGGTATCGATAACGGTTGAAAAAATCCGACTCTTTGCATGGGTGGAAAACTCCTGCACCTGCCCGCTGATTACGATATCCGCATCAGGCACCGTGCTGGCGGGGGCCGCGCGGACGTCCCATGGACGTTCCCGCCACCCACGGACTTTCAACTGGTCGGCCAACCGCTGGGCAATCACGTCACCGAGCCGCTCACCCGACACATTAAAATACGTGGCTCCTCCCCAGATGTGCGTGCGCATGCCCACACGACTTTTGTCGGACCGCCGATCCTCGAACGGTTCGATCACAATTTTCACGGGTTCAGTGTCGGCGGTCTGAGCCTGAGGCTCTTTTGTCTGAAGGTTGACCTGCCGAACATCGCCTTTCCCCGCACATCCCCCCAGCATCACAGCACACATGAATCCACACAGTGACAACCGCATACGCCAGTCCTTCACAGCATCCTCCCTCTCAAGATTCAAAAGCAGTGGGGTCCAGTCTACCCAAGTTAGGTTTCAGAGACAATTGCTAGAAAAAGGTCATGGGGTGATGATGGGGAGCAACGACCGAAACGTCTCACACGCCACCTGAGCCAATTGGCCGGCCTGGATGCGCTGGTCCCCAAGCGCCACACAACGGACAACTTTCATGAACGATCGTTCCGCCAGCACGGCCGCGATCTGGGCCTTGCGGTCGTGGGTGATCGGCAGCGTATAGCCTTCGCCTCGTTTCCACTCCCATAATGACGGTGCCAGTGAGAGCTCCAAATCTCTTCCCGCAAGCTGGTGAAATCGGCCGAGCAGCTGCCGCTTGTAGTGTTGAATCCCTGCTCCTTCCAGCAAGAGCGCACAGGCCACGTGATGTCCCCACCAGACCAATGTGCGAAACGTGAATTTGTTTACGCCGACGAAGTATTTAGGGCAATCGAGGTATTGATACGGAAAATCCTCCAGGTGCTCACCTTTCACCAGCTGATGGATCTTCGGATCGAAGTCGGGAGGCGTGATGAGCGACAGGCCGGCAAGCTCCTGCCGTAACGCCCCGTGTGTCACTTCGAGCAGAATTCGGATCTTTGTCGTGACGGCGGCCTTCTTCCGGAAGAAGTGAGCATCGGCGAGAAGCTCGGTTTCTTCAGCACTGAACGTAATGGAAGAGGCCATCATAATAGCGGTGTGCAGGCGTGATGCTCTCGCCTACTTGAAGTTCGGCTACTTCTGGCGTGTCTCAAATGCCGCGACCATCAATTCGTACTGCCGACGGCAGTCGGCACACCGCAAGAGCACGAGATCCTGAAACACATCCATTTCACGAAGCGTCAGAGACGCATGATGAGTCGAAACGCACGCCTTCAGGAGAGCTTCACCGTCCCCTTCATCATGAGGTGCATCCTCTTGGGCGGTTCGTTGCGCCAGAGGTACTTTCGACATGATGGTGGCGACCGTCAGATGATAGGCCGACTTACACGAACTGCAGGAGAGGACGACCACGCGTTCGTCTGTCATCCGCCGTACCGTCACGCAAAGGGGATGAACAGACCAACACTGTTGTAGAAACGCTCCGCTTCGGATGACCTGCGCCATAGTCGGTTTGAGGAACAGTCACGCGGTTCGAGATGCGTTCACAAGGTTCAGCTGACTCGATCTGAGATCGAAAGAGCAAGAGCACCACTCGCAAATGATAAGGCTGCAGACCAGACTCTGTACGATGAGTGCACAGTGGAAGATGGCCAACCGGAATTCATGACACGGCGGCCACAGGAGACACTCCCTTCTTCGGAGAAGGTGAGACAGTTCCTTCCTGAACCGAACGGCAGGTTTTGCACACCCGAGGTCGGGCCTTCAGAAAAGACACTTTCCCGTGGGCGAGACAACTATAATGAACGAACTCGTCGCAGATCGTGCAACGGGACCAGCCTCCCCGCAAGAGGGTCTTATCCCGATAGAGGTCTTCTTGGCAAACTCTGCACAGGCGCGGTTGTGCCGGAAGGAGTATCGGCTCCCATTCGCCACCGCCTTTTCGAATACTCATAGCCGCTCAGTATAACGGGGCGACCGACGGAAAAACAAGCGAAGGGATGCGGATACTTGGACTCGCGTGGTTTTCTAGTCTCGTCCCTTTCGTCGAAATCGATCGGCCAACTCCTCATACACATGCCGACGGTGACCGACGGCCATCAGGCGAATGATTCGTGTTTTCTGATCGACGGCATAGACGATGCGGAAGCGGCGCACGCGATACTTTCGGAGCCCGTCGAGTTCCCGCTGGTGCGGGTCTCCGCATTCGTGATCAGCCGTGATGGCACGAATGGCCGACTTGATTGATCGTTTCAGATCGGGATGGAGTGAGCGGATGACTTCGGCGACATGCGGAGGGATCTCCGGACGGAAGAAGGTCACGCGGTGCGCCGCTTTTTCACGGGCGTAAGAGGCTCACCAAACACGTCCTCAAACGAGAGCCCCTTATGCTTCCTTCCGTAAAACGCCCGGCTCTCGGAAATCTGGCTCATGAGCGCCGGATCACTAAGGACATCCACGGTCTCTTTGAGGCGAGTGTACTCATCGACATTCATCAAAACGGCGGCCGGACGCCCGTTCTTCGTCACGATCACTTCCTCTTCACGCTCTTGCACACCCGCCACCAGTTCAGGCAAGCGGGTTTTTACCTCAGACAACGGCAACGTTTTGGCCATAACCCACCTTACTATCAATAATGACCATAATTCTGGTCATGAGTATACGGCACCAAATGGGATGTCGTCAAATTTGAGGAGATGGTGGCTGGCACCCCTCCCACCGTTTGACTCATCCCCAAATCGTTTGTTACTCTCCGCGCGGGTTGGAACCGGTCCCTCAACACAGGCGAGCATTCATGAACATTGCGGAGTATCTCGAACAGAAACGAATCGACGTCGATCGCTTCTTGGATCAAGTGGCCCCACCGGCCGCCGTGCCGCCGACGACGCTGCATGACAGCCTTCGGTACAGCCTCATGGCAGGTGGGAAACGGGTTCGGCCGATCTTAACGATCGCGGCAGCGGAAGCCCTGAGCCAAACCCCGCCCGGCCTCATGGCAGTTGCCTGCTCGCTGGAACTCATCCACACCTATTCGCTGATCCACGACGATCTGCCATCAATGGACAATGACGATTATCGACGTGGCAAACCGACGAACCATAAAGTGTATGGCGAAGCAATGGCGATCCTCGCCGGCGACGCATTGTTGACGATGGCCTTCGATCTGATCAGCAGGCCGGACCTCATGAAGGGCAGCGATCCGGTGCGGCAAGTTCGAATCATTCAAGAATTGGCTTTTGGATCGGGAAATATGGGCATGGTCGGTGGCCAGGTCTTCGATATCCAAGCCGAAAACCAAGACATCGACCTCTCCACGCTTCAGAATATTCACAAGCATAAAACCGGTATGCTCATTCGCGCTGCGGTCCGTATGGGCGCGATTGCCGCCGGTGCGAACGACCGGCAACTTGACGACATGACCGGCTATGCGGAAGACATCGGGCTGGCCTTCCAGATCGCCGACGACGTGTTGAATGTGACAGGCACGCGCGAGGAACTTGGCAAGAATCCCAACACCGATGCCGAGCGCGGGAAGAAGACCTATCCGACGTTCTACGGAGTGGACGGGGCCAAGAAACTGGCTGACGACTGCGTAAGCCGCGCCATCAACCGGCTCTCATCATTTGGTCCTTCCGCCGATCCGTTGCGAGAGATCGCTCGATATATCACAAACCGCAAGAACTGATGTCGTTCGTGAAACGTATCTCGTGACACGTACACCCGTACAATCGAGCGGTCATTTTCATTTGGGTCGCTTTATGCTCGCCTCGCGCAGAAAGCGAAGCCTCACTGAAGGCTGGCGAAGCGGGCTTCACGCTGTACGCTGCACGTCCTCGTCATGAAAGCACTTGTTACCGGAGCGACCGGGTTTGTCGGCGCCGCTGTCGTTCGTGCCTTGCTCAAGACCGGCGTCGACGTCCGTGTGATTGCCCGCCCTGGAAGCGATTCGACCAATCTCCGCTCTCTGAACGTCGACAATGTCCTTGGCGATCTCCGTGATAAAGAATCCCTTCGGCAAGCCCTCGCCGGCTGCCAACACCTTTACCATGTCGCCGCTCACTATGCCCTGTGGGCGAAAGACCCTTCGATCTTCTATGACATCAATGTGGCCGGCACCAGAAATTTGCTGGAAGCCGCGCGTGATGTCGGTGTGGAACGCACGGTCTACTGCAGCACCATCGGCGCGATCGGCTTGCCGCCGGGCGGAGGACTCGGTATGGAGGAGACCCCAGTCTCCCTCGAACAGATGGCAGGCCACTATAAGCGCTCGAAATATCTGGCTGAGCAGGAGGTGCACAAGCTGGCCAAAGAAGGGTTGCCCGTCGTCATCGTCAACCCCAGCGCGCCCGTCGGTGAAGGCGACGTGAAACCAACGCCGACCGGCCAGGTGATTCTCGACTTCATGAAGGGCCGGATGCCGGCTTACATTGAAACCGGCATGAACATCATCGACGTCGACGATGTAGCCACCGGTCACCTCCTCGCAATGGAGAAAGGCCGGCAGGGGGAACGTTATATCCTCGGTAGTACGAACCTGTTGCTTCGTGAAGTGTTCGAGATTCTCAGCAAGCTCACCGGCCTCAAGGCCCCGGCCCTCAAGTTGCCGCGAGTCGCCGTGCTACCGCTCGCCTATCTCAATCACTGGTTCGCCAACCTGACTGGGTATCCACCGCGCATTCCGCTGGAGGGCGTGAAAATGGCCAAGTACAAAATGCACTACGATTGCTCCAAGGCGATTCGAGAACTGGGCCTGCCCCAACATCCGCCCGAGGTTGCACTGGGAAAAGCTGTGCGCTGGTTTCGCGATCACAAGTACGTATGACGTCTCGCCAGCCGCAATCCCCACAAACACATGATGCATGACGAATGACACGTAATTGGTATGGACGTTCTTCTGCTGTTCTTCAAAACAATCCTCCTGCGCCCTTACGTCTTCGTCTTTCTGGCTGCCTTCCTCTTCTCCGCCATCCAATTGATCGGTTGGCCACGCACCTGGCGTTTCTGGCTGATCAGCTGGGCCACGGCATTCGTCTGTGAGTTTTCATCGACACGAACCGGCATCCCCTTCGGCTGGTACTTCTATAACGGCTCGACGGTCGGTCAGGAGCTCTACTTTTCCAACGTGCCGTTCATGGATTCCATCTCCTTCAGTTTTCTGCTCTTCGCTTCCTATTGTGTGGCGCTCGGACTCCTGCTGCCTCGTGACTCCTGTCCAAGAATCGAACCTGTTCCTCTGAAACCGCTGCGCTTCGATGTGGATGCCCGCACGAGCTGGACCGTTTATGCGCTGACTGCGTTTTTATTCGCCTTTATCGACATGGTGATTGATCCGGTCGCCCTGCGTGGCGACCGTTGGTTCTTGGGCAAGATCTACTACTATCCTGACCCAGGTTGGCATTTTGGTGTCCCATTCGCGAACTATGTCGGCTGGGCTGTGGTCGGGCTGATTTCGCTGGCGATATATTTTCCTCTGGACCGGCGGCTCCCTTCCCTCTCATTACCTCAGTCGATGACGCAGCGGCTGTTGCTCGGGATCGGGCTGTACTATGGAGTCTTGGCCTTTAACCTCGGCATGACGTTTTGGATCGGCGAATCGTTTATGGGAATGAGCGGTGTGCTGATGCACCTACCTGTCTTGATCATTCTGATCATTCGTCTCGCGCGCACCAATTAACGCCTTCCGCTCGATGAATCGGTGGTATTCGCTTTGTGGAGTTTGTATAGTGATCAAAAGGATCTTTTCCTATGCTCAAGATCCTCCTGTCACTACTGGTAATAGTTGGTCTTGTGGTGCTCAGCGGAGCGCTGTGGCTGGGGTATGACATCTATACCAGCGGCTTCAGCGCCATGGCTGAGCCGCATCCGATAGAGGTCGCCGCGGTTCGGCAATTCCGCCGTTTGACCATTCCAAACGCGATCCGCAACAGGCTGAATCCCGTTCCTATAAGTCCGGCGGTGTTGATTGAAGGGCTCGATCATTTTGCCGACCATTGCGCCGGCTGCCATGCCAATGACGGCAGCGGGGAGACTCAGATCGGTAAGAACGTGCATCCAAGGGTACCGGACTTGCGTCGCCAAGAGATTCAATCGATGTCCGACGGAGAACTGTTCTTCACGATCCACAACGGCATCCGCTTCACTGCCATGCCGGCCTGGGGAGAAGGCGACATCGATGAAGACAGAGGGAGTTGGAAGCTCGTGCATTTCATACGGCATCTGCCGCAGCTGAGCCACAAGGAACTGGATCGCATGCAGTCATTGAACTCCAAAGCGCCCCACCAAGGCGAAGGCGGCGAACACCATCACTAGACGTCGATTATGTTAAAGAATTATGATGACCTGGTAAGAGGCTGCATGATCCTGGTGGCAGCGTGCGTGTTGCCTGCCGTCGTCATGGCTGCCGGCACAGATATTCATGTGTTAGGCATCGTCACGGCTATCGATGCGAAACACATCGAAGTCAAGACGGTCAAGGGGCCGATCGTCTCAGTCCTGCTCAATAAGCAAGTGAGGTTCAAGAACAAAAGTAACCCGAAATCGACCGACTCACCCACAGTAGGCGACCGTGTGATCATTGAGGCGTCAAAAGACGACAAGACCAAGAAGGTCACCGCAACAGTCGTTCATTATTCACCAGGAAGGACCGCGTCACCAGCAAGGTAGCCGATGCCTACCCTCCGTTTTGCAAGAGCTGTCCACGAATCACCGTTCCACGGCGGCGTGCGTACTGCCCTCATGCGCGTGCTGATCACCGGCATCGCGGTATTTCTTGCTATTTCGACGATCCCTGGGTTGGAAGCCGAAAGCCTCACCTCCGGCATCGCGGCAGTGTTGGTCCTCACGTTCCTGAACGTGATCCTTCGTCCGATCCTCTTTCTGCTTACCCTGCCCTTGATCGTCTTTACCCTCGGGCTGTTTCTCGTGGTGCTGAACGCGCTCCTGCTCCAACTGACCGCGTACTTCGTGAAAGGGTTCACCGTTTCGGGATTCTGGCCTGCAGTCGGTGGTGCACTGGTGATCAGCCTGGTCACCACCATTCTCAACAGCTGGACGGTCGACCGCCATCATCCATTTGAACCCCAAGATGTCGAACTGGAACCCCGCCGCCCTCCCAAAGTCATCAATCCGGACTGAGCTATCCGACGATTTCCAGGGCGATTGGCCGAACAGGGCTTCCCTGTCAGTTATCAATGGAAGAGCACCCCTCATTTGTGTTCCAATCATCGGCGTATCGTATGAGCGTGGTGACAAGGAGACGATGCTGTGGTGCGCCAATTCAGTTATTTTCTCCTCGCCGCGGCGCTGGGCGGTCTCTTCGTTTCGATCGTGCGGGCCGATGAGCGTCCTGCACCAAAGAGTTTGTGGCAAACCGTCCTGACTCCTCCCGCCAACGATCAACCACCGCCGCGAAGGCCCTGGGTTCTCCGCGATCGGGAGATTGCGCTCGACCTCCCACTCCTTCAAGTCGTAAAGGATGCAGGAGCCAGACCTCATCCCAGGATCACCGTTGAACTCTTTGACAAAGCCAACCCCGAATTGGACATCACCTCCACGGTCTCTCGTATCAACGACACCTCCGTCATCCGTGGCGCCTTCAAGGCCCCCTCACAAGGTGACTTCACATTTGTGGTCACGGGCAATCTCCTTATAGGGACTATAGTGATGGGAGACCGGCTCTATAAAACAGAGCACATCGTCAATGGTCGGTTGCGGCTGCTCGAAATCGATCCCGACAAAATGCCGCCGGAGTGATGCCAAAGGGTCGGCAGTGGGAAAGGATGGAGTTACCCAACCTGGCGCAATGAGGTGGAACTGATACCTCGTCAAGAAACGAGGGCTCCATCTACAGTCGGCAAGACCGCTGCCATTAGGAAGGGATGCCGTTCTGAAGAGTTCGAACGGCCTCGGCTGCTATGGCAGCGGCTGTAGTCCGATTCTCGACTCTCAGTTTGAGATAGATGTGTTCCAGGTGTTTGTGAACCGTTCGCCGGCTGATCCCCAGAATCATGCCGATCTCGGGGTTTGTCTTACCTTGCGCGACCCATCCTAAGATTTCCGACTCCCGCGTACTTAACCCAAGCAATGCGAAATCTTTTGCTATAGGCGCAGTGCTACGCTCCTTGAGAATCAGTAGGTAGCGTGACTCCCCCCACGATCAGCCAGATGGCAAGGTGGACTTCCCAGGGTTTTGTGGACACCGTTACACCGGGTCTAGTTGGTCAGCGGCGCTGTCATAGCTGCTTTTCTCCTGTGCGTGGAAACGATGGTGCTCCGTCGCAAGCCTTCCCGCTTCGGCTATACAATGATCCTCATTCTTTGCGTCGTTTCTGCTTGTTTTGTTGTCTGGCGGGAGCAATACCTTGTGACCCATGACTATGAGAAGAAGCTTCACGCTTCTGACACTGAAAAAACAACGTTAGCGGCCCAAGTCGATAAGCTGTCGAAATTGGTTGAACAACAGGCTAGAGTTCTGACCGCCCAATCTAATGCCATGGCCTCTCTAGAAGCACAATATCAGACGGCGCAGCGCTCCTTGGCAGCGCTGCAAGATAAACACCGATCTACTCGGGCAAGGGCCCGATTGGCGGCACTACGAGCAGAAGGATTACGACTCTCACAGAAAGTCATTACTAATCCCAGCGAACCTACACCAGACTGGGAATTTGAAGCGTGGTCGCAAGCGACAGAGAGAACTTTGTATACCCTTTTCCATGACGAGCAGGTTCAGGATTTCAACGCCGCTCGGAATGCCGTTCTCACTTACGCAAGGAATTATTACGACCGCTACCTATCTCGCTCCGGGGGAGTTTTGATGGAGGAGGAGTATAAAGAACTCCAGAGCAGGCTGATTGCTCTCTTCATTTCCGTTCAAGTTGCGACACTGGAAAAGTTTTCGAGAAATCTCAAAACAATCCCATTAAAAGACTAGCCAGAGTTTTTTGTGACAACTCATCGGCTCGAAAAACTGCCGAAGATTTAACGGTGCGAGCAACCCGGCCAGCAACAAGGCCTTCGTTTTCCACCTACCAAATCCTCCCGCATCCTCTCGATTCGCTTGTTTCTCGTTTCTTCTTTTTTCACGGATGTTAACCAACAAATCCATTCATTGCGAGCCAGCGGCGTAATATCCTCCCACGCCGCAAAAACCTTCGGCTCGGAAAGAATAACCCTTCTCAAATCGTCCGGCACTTTGTGCACTACCCCATCAGACATCTTTTTTCTCATCCTGAGTGTAGCCTTTCATGAAGCGGATTTCGCGCTCGGTGTCCTCGCCGGTGGCTTCATCGGTTTCATTGTCGGTGATGATATCCGATGCGCCGAGAGACAAGTCAAACGACTCAATTAGTTCTGTATCAGCCGCAGAAGGCTACCGTCCGGATCAATTAATGCCCCAATCTTGCCACCCCCAGCTTGGATTGTCGGCGGATGTACCCGTGGGTGACCGTCATTTTTCTCAGAAAGTCCCGCAGCCTTACAGAGTGTGTAAAAGACATCAACATCGTCCACCCTCAAGCAGCAACTGAACCAACTCGCCAAGGGATCAAGCTTTGGGTGAGGGAAAAACTCCAGCGCGATGTCATCCCGTTCAAGGATCATCCAATCGTCATCACGCCACGTCTCAGCAAAGCCAAGACGCGTGTAAAAGTGTGCGGTTACGTCAAAGGACCGAGAGGGAAGGTTCGGCGTCGCGTAGCTGCTCACGTCGACTCCTTTTAGTTTTGTCTAACTTAATAGGATTTTTAGGATCTTATTGACTCATTCATCGACAATAAGTATTGATCCACCATTAATCAAGCGTTTGTCATCGAATGGCATTGGGTTGGTGTCAAGTTATAAACGCGAGCAGAATGAGGGTCAGATCTTGCGTTAACATATCGGCATTGGAAAGAATCCGAGAAATCACCCGTTCTCAGATTCTGTAGAATTTCCTGATCATCTATTCGAGCCCCTTCAGGGCCGCTTCAAGCCACAGCCAAGACCTCGCGCCTACATCGGCTCCACCGTCACCGGTCATGGGAGACCGGCTGCGCCGCTCGTTCGATGGCGGCGAGGATCTTGTCGCGTGTTGACGCTTCGAATTCGTGTCCGTAGAACCGCAGGAACAGCCCCTTGCGGATCGTCGCCTCCGAGGCTAGAGGGTCCTGCTCACGGAGTGATGCTTCGACGAAGGCTCGTGCCGTATCACGCATGGCGCATCCCATGATCAGGCGTTGTTCCCCGGTCCGTTGCATGAGCATGGTGCGATACCGTTCGTCTATGTCAGGAGATGTGTCCGTCATGGCTGAACCTCACGGTGGAGACCAGCCAAACCAAGACGATCTGCCCATCGACTCAGATACGCGTGGTCGAGGTTCTGCAGCGACCTGAGCAAATTTCGCACGTCGTCGAGTTGCATTTGACTACGGCTCTCCTTGGCCCATTCCAGTTTCGAGAGAATGAGATCTTCAGGAGCCACAATGGTGACCGGCTCACCATCAACGATCACACGGCGTCGCCGGGAGAATTCTTCGCGACGATACGCGCTGTCTTTTCTAACGACACAATCGACCTTTACTACCAATGCGTTGTGGATCATGTTGAACATGGATCGACTTCGAACGGCCTGCTCGACCATATCTCGATCGATGTAATAGTCGTCCTGAAAGAGCGTGACGACTCGCCCAATGTCCGTTTCCCCTAACTCGACAACCAGGTCAATATCGCGTGTCATCCTCGGAGTCGCATAGAAGTTGGCCGCCATGGATCCAGTGACCATATATGGAATGCCAGCCCCTTCTAAACGAGCCGTGACCGATTTGAGTATGTCGAGTTCATCGCTCACGACGGTGGCAAAGCTTATGCTTTTCAGTATGAGAAGTCACGTCGTTAGGGCAATGGCGGCCACGCGAATCGTGATGTGGCCATCGTCTAAGAGAGAGTAGCTATTCATGAACGTTCCGGCTACAATGCGTTCGCTCACATTTGAACGTATGACCACGTCGCCTCCTCAAGCAAAGCCGGCACCGGAAACTCATCTTCAACGGACGTTGAATTCCGCGCTGAACGACATCGGAACCGATTCGGCGTTGGCGGCTATCTTCCACCAAGAAAATGGGCCGCTTGTCGAACATGCTTCGCGCGGGTTCACGCCGAGGGATGTCCAGGCAATCCTCCGTACGCTCTCGACTCAACGGGCCGCCGCCTTGGCCCCGACCACTCAGGATTCGGACGGGGGACGCACGGTTCGCCTGCGGCTGATCACCCCCGGCGCAAAGTCTCTGCTCGTCGTCCCCCTTCGTCATCTCAACCGCGCCTATGGGTGTTTGGTCATCGGACGGAAAGAAGGCGCCGCTTTCTCGAAGAAGGATCGATCGCAGCTGGACCAGATGTGCGAGAGCATGACCAAAGCGCTGGACCGCGAAGGTCTCTTCAACACCAACATGGTGTTGAGCCGTCCCTACGTCGCCCAAGAACCACCACCCCCGCAGCAAACCGGCGCGGAACTGTTTCCGCCGATGATCAAGCACTTTTCCCCGGAACTCCAAGAAAAGATCGAAACGGTCCTGACTGAAGCTCATCAATATGTGGCCTATGACCGTGCCTGGGCTTGCTACTACGATCCACTGGCGGGAAACGTGGAGGTGTTGGGCATCGTCGGAGACGTAAAGGGGGATCAGAAAGACGCAAAGAAAGAGTTGAAACCAGGCCAGCGCCTCACCTTGGATAGTTCGGCGGCAGGATGGGCCGTCCGCCATCGGAAGCCGCGCGTGGATCACGACCTGGCCTCCACTCAGGGCCGCTTTCTCGATCACAAACATCTCTTCAAGGACCGGTTTCAGTCGTCGCTCGTCATTCCCTTTTTCGTCAAGGGTCAGGTCGGCGGAACCTTTACGCTGGGAGCGAAGGACCCGCAACGGTATCAAACGACCGATGCTCGCACGCTGGAGCCCATCATTCTCAAACTCGCAGAACTATTACAGACACCGGCACCGCAGGCTGCTGTCCCTCCTCCGACGGACGATGTCGGAACGCCGGGGCTCCAACCCGTCTCGGCTGTTCCATCCGAACCCATCATTCGAAAGCAGGAACGCCAGGCCGCGATCGGCGAGTTCAGCGCATTCCTGGCGACGGAGATCCGAGAACCGCTGGCCTCCATCCGGTCGCAACTCGAAGAAGTGACCGGTGAGGGGATTCTCGACTTCGACCCACAGACACGCGTCGAGAATGCGATGCGCGACTTGATTCGGATTGAAGCGATCCTGAACGAGATCCTCGACTTCGCGAAACCGCTTGAGCTGAATCGCCATCTGTGCCGCATTCCAGAGGTGCTTGAGAGCGCCCTGGTGGTGGTGGGAACCGATCTGGAAGCAACCCGTATTCAAGTCTCCAAGGATTACGCCAATATCATCGCGCCGGTGCGCGGTGACGAGGCCAAGCTCCAACAGACGTTCCTCAGCATCTTTCGGAATGCGTGCGAGGCCATGTCTCCGGGCGGCCATCTCCATATCCAGGTGACGCAACATCGCGCCGGACGAGGGCTGGAAGTGCAGATTCTCATTAAGAATGACGGAGTGCCCATCCCGGCTGAAATCGTCGATAAGGTATTCGAACCGTTTTTCACCACCAAGAGCTCCGGCATTGGACTGGGTCTTCCCAGCGTCAAGAAAATCATCGAAGAGCACGGCGGAGCGATCGCGATCGGCAGCGCCGTCGGTGAAGGCACGACGGTCACCATCCGTCTTCCCGGGGTCAGCCGGGGACCGGCGTTTCGGCACCGTGGGCGTGGCCGGCGTCATCCTAGGCGACCGAATTGACGTATCTGTCCTCGTCTCGTCCTCCCCATTCGACGCAATTGAATCAAACGGGCTAAGGTAATCATTTTGTGGCGTTTGACAGAATGGCTATCCATCGCTATGATTCAGCCCGCATGACTGATCTTCCAATTGAACGTGCAATATGTATGATCCTCAATCATCGTCATAGCTCAAAGGGAGAACGGGTATGAAACTTCTTACCGGTGCGGTTGCGACAATCTCCTCAATCCTGTTGGCGTGCTCGATGGCGTCCGCCAACCCGGCGCTGCTCCCCAAACATGAAGGCTATCCCATGAAGAACTCAGGAAGTCCCGTGACCGGCCAGCCGACGGCCAATGATCCCGGTCAAAAGGACGGCCACGGAACGTCTTCGTTGCTGAAGGCGGCGGAGTTCGACGACAAACACAGCAAGCAGGAACTCATGAAAACCGATAACGCGCGGATTACCGAAGGACAGGGCGCAGGAAGGCTTCCGAACGTGCAGGGGCCTCAGATCACGATTGCGCCACCGGTAACTTCCGCCACGAAGATCACCGACGATCGTAAGATCGATTAAATTCTCCTCCAATGAACGGGGGAAGCCTGGGTAACGCAGGACTTCCTCCGTTTCAACGTTCTCGTTTCTTTTCAAGTCACACGCAATTCATCAGCCGGTGTTTCGCCCAGCAATCCCTTCGCCCCCGACAATCTCAGACAGAGGATCTGTGAAAACCAGGATTTAATCTGACGGACACGGCTTGCCAACGTTGGCTTCATGACGCACTGGTCGATTGATCGATGTCGCTCCTATTTGGAAATGACGGCCCAACGCGTTCCGGATATCGCTGCTTGCATGGCTTGGAGACGCGGTCATGAGAGCTGGTCCGGCATGGTGGGGTGTGGACACACAGAGTTTCCTCCCGATTCACGTTTTTCCATTTGGAGCATTACAAAAACTCTGACGGCAGTCCTCATCCTCCGGCTGGTGGCTCACGGCCGAATCGAGCTTGATTCTCCCTTAGCCACCTGGCTGCCGGCAGTTCCTCACGCAGACCTGATTTCGATTCGCCAGTGCCTTCAGCATACGAGTGGATGGTCAGACTATGGAGCCCTTCCGGAATATCAGGCGGCCATCCGGCAGAGAGAGACGCCGTGGAGCTTTTCAGAGTTCATGGACCGCGTCCATGCAGAAAACCTGTTATTTGTGCCAGGCTCCGGCTGGTCCTACTCCAATATCGGCTATATGGTTTTGAAGAAGTTAGCCGAGACCGTGTGTGAGAAACATTTTGCCGATATCCTCAAAGACGAGGTATGCGACCCGCTCGGTCTTGCTGATACGTCTGTGATCCAAACGCGCGAAGATATGCTCGGCCTTACCGTAGGTTATTCTCTTGACTTGAGCTCTGACGGACAGCCGGTCGATGTTCGATCTTGCTATGATCCCGGCTGGGTACCACCAGGATTCGCGGCATCAACCGTTTCCGAGGTCGTCCGCTTGTACGATGGTTTGTTTGCAGGACAACTTCTGCCGGCTCATCTGCTCGGTGAGATGTGCCGAGTGAAACCAATCGGGCACGCCCATCCGTCGTTTGTCACCCCAAGCTATGGGCTTGGACTCATGGCCGATCCAGACAATCGAGTTGGCCCGATCTATGGACACACCGGCGCGGGTCCGGGATACGCGGCGTCGGCGTTCCATATCCGACCCCGAGGAGCGAGACCCGTCACAGTCGCCGTCCTGACGAACGCTGAGAATTGGCAGGAAGTAGAAGAACTGGCCTTGAAGGTGGGTGAAGAATTAGCCGCGCTCGGCTAATCGGAATCGCCACGGTTTTTTCGCCCATACGCCGGCATACTCGACGCCGATTCGAGGGAAGGCTTCCACCTGCTCGCGAGCAACCCGTGCGCCTCGATCTTCGAACCAAAGTGATCGCCCGTCCGTCATGTCGTGCCGATTCAGTGATCGATCGATACCGAGCTCCCGGCAGAGCTTTCCAGGACCATCAATCAACTCACCGTCGACCTCAATCGCTCGAATCAACACGGCGGCGGGAAACTCGACCCGCTCCGTCACGACATTCAGCATGTGATACATGCCATAGATGAAGTAGACATAGGACATTCCTGGGGGGCCGAACAGCACCTCTGTCCTTGCGGTCCTGCCTTTGGAGGCATGGCAGGCCCTGTCCTGACAACCGACATAGGCCTCCACTTCGATAATTTTTCCGGCAACCCGCCCCGCTCCATTCTCACGTATGAGATACTTGCCGACCAGCGACCGCGCGATGGTCAGCGTGGGACGATCGAAGTATCTCCTCGAGAGGATGGTGTCGGCCATCTCGGTTTTTCAGTTCTCTACCAGCCGAGGACATACGCGAAGATCAGCGGCGCGACGATCGTGGCATCGGATTCGATGATGAACTTCGGTGTGTCCACACCCAGTTTTCCCCAGGTGATCTTTTCGTTCGGAACGGCCCCGGAATACGATCCGTAGCTCGTGGTGGAGTCGCTGATCTGACAAAAATATCCCCAGAGTGGTACTTGTTCCTTCCGAAGATCTTGACTCAGCATGGGAACGACACAGATCGGGAAATCACCGGCGATTCCTCCTCCGACTTGGAAGAATCCGAGCGAATTTTCACCCGTTGCCTTCATATACCATTCGGCCAAGTGCATCATGTATTCGATGCCGGATCGCACCGTGTTCACGTTCTTGATTGATCCCGTCATGCAATGGGCCGCATACATATTGCCCAGCGTGGAATCCTCCCAGCCGGGAACAAACAGCGGAAGATCCCGCTCCGCAGCCGCGCACATCCAACTGTCGCTAGGGTCGATTTGGTAGTATTCTTTGAGCTTCCCGTCGCGCAAGAGTCGGTACAGAAACTCATGAGGGAACGAGCGAACGCCGTTCCGATCCGCCGCCGTCCATTCAGTCGCCACTGCGGCCTCAATGCGGCGCATCGCCTCCGCTTCCGGGATGCACGTGTCGGTCACCCGATTCAGGTGCCGATTCAACAAAGCTTGCTCGTCCTGCGCCGTCAGTTCCCGATACCGGGGAATACGTTCGTAATGTTTCTGCGCGACGAGGTTGAATAAATCTTCCTCAAGATTGGCGCCTGTGCAGCAAATCGCGTGCACCTTGTCCCGGCGTATCATCTCGGCCAGGGACAAACCCAGCTCGGCCGTGCTCATCGCGCCGGCCAGAGTCACCAGCATGGCCCCGCCTCGGTCCAAGTGAGCCCGATACGCGTACGCCGCGTCTTTCATCGCCGCCGCGTTGAAATGTCGATAATGATGGTCAATGAATTGCGAAATAGATGTCGGTTTCATAATGGGGATTCCCTTCCTACTTTAGCAACCACGCATGCACATTCAACCGTGTGCTAATTCAAGTCAATACCCCCATTAACTACCAGACATCGGCCCATTCAAACAACTCCTAAAAATACCAGGCCACGCCTCCCATGACTGTTCGTGGATTGCCCGGGACAAAATGAATCCCGTTCACGGCGGTCGCCTCGTTCTGCAGCCTGGATTCAAACGCAAAGATGGCTTGTTCCCAGTGGGTATTGAAGAGGTTTTGGACGAAGAGAAAGGCCTCGAGCCGCCCATGAGGCAATTTGACTGGAATGCGATACCGCTCCGAAAGATCAAAGACGATCCAAGAGGGGGATTTGATACTTCGATCCTCGATAAGTGGCCGGACGCCGAGATAGGTAGCCTGTAACTGAGTGGTCAGTCCTTCTGGCCATTTCAAAATGGCTGCGCCATAGGCGGTATACTCAGGCGCTAACGGAATGGCGTCGCCATTGCGGAACTTAGCCTGTGTCCAGGTAAAGCTGCCGTTCACATAGAGAGGACCCCAGACTTGACCGCGTGCCGCCACTTCAAAGCCTTGCCTTCGACTTGGTCCACGGATCTCCGTCGTTCCTTCATCACCCACAAAGACCAGCTCCGACTGAAGATCGATCCGCCAGGCCGTCACCGTGAATTCGAGACCCTCCATTCCCCAGGGTCTGGTTCGAATACCCATCTCGTAGTTTCTCGAGCGAGCGAGCGGAGCCCCTCCCACCTGCACAGCAGACCTCGCATCATTGCTGTGAAAGCCTTCTCCGTAGTTGACGAAGAATTCCGTTTTGGCCCACGGGCCCAGGATCATGCTCATTTTTGGCAAAAGGATTCCTGAACTGGTGCGTCCATCCGGTTGCGACGGACAAGTGGGACATAAATTCCGCACATCGAAGGAAAACGTTTCCCAACGTAACCCGCCCACAAATCGAATCCATGACGCGGGCTGGATCTCGCCCTTTACAAACGGCGCATACGAAGCAGAGAGCACATCAGTGTACGTCGTCGTACCGGTCCCCGCCCGTTTCGTTTGTGTGCCCAGCCGAGGATGGATGTCATCCACCCTCGCTTGAAATCCGACCGTCCCGATGGTCGGCATTCCCAAAATATCCCACCGTTGCTTGTAGCCGACATTGCCGCCGTACATCACGCGGCGATCGGCCTGCTGAATGCCATCGCCATTCACCGGGTCGTTGAGAAAAAACGTAAAATTCGTGAACAAGTCCAGCCGATAATACTGCGCGTAGGCATCAGCAAAGAACTGACCGTTGGTCGTCGTGTCATAATGATAGTTCATGACGCCGGTGGCCCGGAGAGTCGACCCGCCTTCCGTCGGATCGATCGCACCGAACCGGTCGAGCGTGCCGGCATCAACCGCCCGCAACGGAATCTCACCCGACGCGTTCCACTTGGATTTCTGAAACGTGCCCTTCAGGCTGAATTCGTCTCTTCCCGTGAAGCTGGTGGTCAGCTTCCCCAACACGTTGGTGCGGAGGTACCGATTATCGTGTTCGAAGGGACCATTGGTGTAATAATTTTCGACGGCGAACAAGGTCCGGACCTTGTCCTTCGTGGGCGAGAACATCAGCAAATAACGCTGCGTGTCGAACTGCCCGCCGGTCGCCTGTGCAACGCCTTCCTGCACGAGCTCGCGCGTCCGGAAATTAATCGCTCCAGCCGTCGCAAAATCGCCGGTCTCCGGAAGGTAGGCTCCTTTGGAGACATCGACTCCTTGGATAGTCTCGGGAATGATGAAATTGAGGTCGGCATATCCCTGTCCATGCGCATGCGTCCGCAGGTTGATCGGCATCCCATCGGCGAAGAACGCGACGTCCGTTCCATGATCGGCATCGAAACCCCGGAGGAAATATTGATCGGCCTTGCCAGCCCCACCGGAATGTTCAACAGCGATCATGCCGGGGATGAGGCGAAGGACCTGCGCAGGCCTGCCTTGAGGTTGCAGCACGATTTCCTTGTCAGGAATAAACTGCTGCGAGGAGGCTGCAACGGGACGCTCAGCTTTTACGGCAATTTCTGGCACTTCCAACGCCGGTTCATCCGGGTCGTGAGCCCATGCGAGTTGGCTGCCGGTCATGCTGATAACTATGGCTGTGAAGACAATAACCAGACGCCGCATACCCATTCTCCTGATCGACGGTATGGGCGGATGAGACGCCCACGCTGACCTGACGACAGCCGGCTCATCGGCTGGCTCAGACCCTCGTGGTCCGGCAACAACTTTGACGGGGGAAAGGCCTCGACTAGGATGGCCGAAACACACCAACCAAGGAGCAAACCCTCGAGAGAGACCGCGAAATCAGCACATCAAGCGTATGATCCTCCGACCCTACAATCTCCATGTGTGCGCGATTCACCGGCAACAAGACCTTCTTGGCCTTGGAACTGAGGATGGCCTGCGCGATGTCGGGGGTCACTTCACCGAGCATCGCCCCAGGTAGAACGAAATTCAACGTTGCGACGATCACATCCACAGTCGGCACAGTCTGCGCGATGGCTTGTGATCCAACTCCCACACAGGATGCGCCGGCTTCTTTCATCGCTTGGGCTGCCACGGCATTGGTTCCCAGTGCCACGATGTTGTGGCTTCTTCCCAAGGAACCGTGCAAGCCGGCCACCAACAAACGCCCAAGCCCTCCGCCACGCCCATCGATGACACACACGCGCATGGCCTAAACCAGCCCTCTGCCGGTAGTGGTCATAGTCAACTTGCCGTGCTTGACGCCTTTGACGCTCACCAGCGCATCGGCGATCTTTCTTATTTCAGAACCTTTCCCCTTGACCACCAGCACTTCCAGGCAATGGTCATGGTCGAGATGCACATGCATGCCGGACAATATTCGTCCATGATGATCATGCTGAATGTCAGTCAATTTGCTCGTCAAGTCCCGCACATGATGGTCATACACAAAGGTGATGGTGCCGACCGTTTCCTTATTCTCATCCCATTCCTGGCCGACCAAGTTGTCACGGATCAAATCACGCAACGCTTCCGATCGGTTGGTGTATTTCCGCCGTTGGATGTGGCGATCGAAGGTGTCCAACAAATGATGATCAAGCGATACGCCGAAACGCACGAGTTTTTTCATCGCCTTCTTCTCTCTGTGAGGTAGCACGACTTATATTTTAGTAGCACCGAATAATCGCAAAAATCAACCGGCAATTCTCGATCCTGAACGTCTTACGGAAACTCTGCTGCGGTTGGATTCACGAGCGGGCGCAAAAGCTGTATCCTATGAATACCTATTGCAGCATCTCGTTCTGAGGAGAGGAAATCACGAGCAGCAGACACCCGTCATCAGTCGACGTTTCATGATGTTCCGTGCCGGCCTCTGCACGGTGATAGTCCCCTACCGTCATCTCGCGGCCGGCGATACTGCAACCGCCTTCAAGCACTAAAAGCTCTTCCACTTCAGCGTGACGATGCGGGGCAAATCTGGTACCCGGTGCAAACCGAAGGAGTGAGGTCGCCCGACGAGAAGCGGGGTCGAAGGAGAGCACCTTGGCCTTTACTCCTGGAGCGATTCCCCGCCAGGCTCCCTCCGACGCCCTGATGAAGGTGAGCCCCTTCGTTGGCTGTTGAAGTGCGATCTTGGCCTTCCAATATCTGACCCGCTCAGAGGTCACGGTACGAATCAAAATCGTCTGCAAGAGGTTCAAAAAGGCCGTCCAGCAAGATCGCAGCCAGGCGGACAGGGAGCCGGTGTCTTGAGGAAGGCGTACCCTGCCCTCGCTCACCACTCCATCACCCGTCGGAACAGGTGCTTCCACCAGGCCCTGCGCCGAGACTCTGAGATCAAGTCGGACGTCCGATTGCCCTTCGATACGGGACATAAGCCGATCCCGCAAGGAATCCTTGGGCTTCAAGGGAACAGACCCCAAAGCCAACGTGTCGGCGGTCAACTCAAACTGTTCGACTTCCCGAGCGGCTTCCGTGGCAACCTGATTGACGAGGCGTTCGCGTAGGGTAACCGTAGGCGTGACAGGAGGTACGACTGTGACCAGAGCATCCATTGCGGCTCGATAGGCCGTGACGGCTTGGCTCAGGAGAGGTAATTCTCCTTGGAGTCTCTCCATAAAATCCGGGCGATCCTCAGGCTCCAAGATCCCAAGCGCATCGAGCATGGCCTGCTCTTCCAATTCTTCCGGCAACCTAGCCTCGGTCACGATACTAACCCCGTCTCATAGGGTGCGAGCGCTTCGCGCAATTTGATCATACCCAATCGAATTCTCGTCTTCACCGTCCCCAGCGGAACGTTCAGTTTCTCTGCAATCTCACTCTGGCTTAAGCCATAGAAATACGCGAGTGCAATGGCTTGCCGCTGCTCTTCGCCCAGGAGAGCCAATGCCTGTTGAACATACCGCCGCCGTTCTTGTCCTTCCACGTCCTGCTCCGGCGTCTCGTCGTCGCTGGCAAAGAACTCGACCGCGTCCAGTGACTCAACGCGTCCGTGCTCGACCGCCCCGGCGCGGAAACGATCGATCGCTCTCGTTCTGGCCACCATCATCAACCAAGCTCCCGGCGCCCCTCGTGTTCTGTCATAGGTATGGGCCTGCCGCCATACCTGGGTATAGACGTCCAAGGTGACTTCTTCTGCTGCTTCGCGATTGTTGAGAATTTTGACGACCAGCCCAAAAACCTGAGGGCTCGTACGATCGTAAAACGTGGCGAGCGCTGACTGATCACCCTGCGCCGTCAGGGCAATCAGTTGTGCCAATTCTTGATCTTGAACCTGCTTGGCCGTTTCCGAGGACATGATCAACATACAGTCTCCCCCATTCATCTGTACGAGGACATGAGGAAGATTGGATCGCTGATTGTGAGGTTTTGGGCACCTTGACGGAGGCCGAACTATAGCACCGCAAATATAGCCCAGCAAGCAGACCATCATCACGAGAGATCCAAACCACAACACATCTCGTATTGGGGAACAGACCGCCGGCAGGTGCCCGATTCGATGGACAGATTGATAACAACCATTTTCACAGGTGAGGAGAACCGACCCATGGTCATTAAGACCGCATCCTCTCTCATAGTCAGTGTGCTTTTGCTGACCCTCGACGGTTGTCAGAGCATGGAACAGACTTCCAAATCCATGACGCCAGACAAACCGCTGTATGAACGATTGGGTGGGAAGCCTGCCATCACGGCGGTAGTGGAAGATTTCGTCGCTCAAGTTGCCGCCGACACCCGTATCAACAGAAAGTTCGCAAATACGGACATTCCTCGTTTGAAAATGCTGCTCGTCGAACAGATCTGTCAGGCCTCCGGCGGCCCCTGCACCTACTCAGGCCGCAGTATGAAAGCCACCCATGTCGGTATGGGGGTCAGCAATGCCGACTTCGACGCACTGGTGGGTGATTTGGTCGCCACACTGAACAAATTGAAGGTTCCGGAACGGGAGAAGAGCGAGCTGCTCGGCGCGCTGGGTCCGATGAAGAAAGACATCGTCGAGAAGCCACAGATGTCCATGTACTGAGTGTCGGAGGAACCGGTCATGACGTTTTTCGAGAGGAGGGGAACTATGAAATCACGAATCTATTCGCCTCTGGGTTTCGTATTTATTGTCGGACTCATGTCCGGCTGCAGCGGGAGCGATAACATGCCCATCGTACCTCCAAGCGGACCAACTGCCGCCACGGAGGAGCAGCGTGTTCCGCAATCGGATGCACTCACGTCGCAAGAAGCGGCGCTGGTAAGCCAAGCCAACGCAGAACCGGTTCCAACACCAAAACCGGACTTGTAGACAAACTCGCCCGCAGGCGTATTTGCCCAGAAGGAGGAAACCATGTTCGCTCGAATTCGATCACTCATCCTGACGGTACTGGCACTGTGTATGGCGACGCCGGTCTTTGCGGCCAGCCATCGTGAAGCTCCGCTGATCTCGAATGATCCGACGGCGGACATCACCGACTTTTATTTCTTCCGTAGCTGGCAGGACCCCGACAAAGCGATCCTGATCATGAATGTGATTCCGAGTCAGGAGCCGGGATCGGGCCCCAATTACTTCAACTTCGCAGACGACGTGCTGTACGAAATCCATATCGACAACAATAAGAACAACATCGCCGCAAACATCGTCTATCAAATCCGATTCAAAACCGAGATCCGCCAGCCGGGGAATGTGTTCCCCTTGGCCTATGTCGCGTTACCACCCATCACCGCCCTCACCGGTGGAGGATCGGAGGGGCTGCTCGTACGGCAAAGCTATGCCGTCACGGAACAGCGTTATGGCCAACCGCCGAGAGATCTCGGCACCGGTCCGATGTTCGCCGTGCCGTCCAACGTCGGCCCACGCACGATGCCGAGATACGAAGAGCTGGCAGCCAAGGGGATTTATCCTTTGAAGAACGGCGGGAGAGTGTTCGCGGGTCAGCGGGACGAGACCTTCTACATCGACTTAGGGGGAACGTTCGACACGTTGAACCTGCATATCCCGCCGATTCTTTCCGACGCGAACGATGCCAACGACGCCATCATCGTCGGCGCGCCGGGCTCCGGCACCGCCGATACGTTCAGCGGCTTTAACGTCAATACGATCGCATTGGAAATTCCCATCGGTGAGCTCGTCGGCCCGAACGGCAATAAGGTGCTCGGCGCGTATGCCAGCACGAGCCGGCCCAAAGTCAGCGTCATCAAGAAAAAGGGCGACCGTGACAACAGCACCCGCTTCGTCCAAGTGGCGCGTATGGGCAATCCCCTTATCAACGAATTGATCATTGCGACGAACATGAAGGACACCTGGAACGTCACAGATGCGGAAGACGAGAATGACTTCGTCTCGTTTTACTGCAACTCGGCGCTGGCAACGGCGCTCAATGCCGTGTTCGGCACCGGCTTCCCGACGGCGAATCGCGAAGATCTCGTGAACGCCTTGCTCCGGTATGCGCCGGGGCCATCGGTATGTGGCTCCGGCAAGACCAATGAAGCGCTGGCCGATTTCCTGCGTGTCGATCTGGATGTTCCCGCAACTTCAGCTGCCGGCCAGAAACGACTCGGCCCTCTCGCCCATGACCAGAGCGGCAACGCGACGCCGGACAGAGCCGGTTGGCCAAATGGCCGGAGACCGAATGATGACGTCACGGATGTGGCGTTACGAGTGGTGGCCGGAATCCTCACGAACCCCGCTGTTCCAAACCTCGGGGACGGCGTGAATTTCAACGTCGGCGCAGTTGGGAGTAACAAGACCGCCAATGGTATCGCCACGGCGTTTCCATTCCTTCCCACGCCGTTCGACGGACGGGACCGTCGGCATATCGACCCAGGAGAGCCACAGTAGCAATCAGGAAGCGGGTGCCGCACTGTGCGGCACCCGCGCCGTCAGAGGGCACGGACGTGAACCAGGAAACGACAACACAAGAACTGAGGATACGATTTCTGCATAGTTGGTTCGTGTCATTCGTGCTTCACGGACTCTTGCTTTTCAGCTTCCTCCCGCTATTCCGCCAGTCAATGATGACCTTGCCCAAGGAACCGTTTCACTGGGATGTCACGCTCATTCAATCGACAGAAGCGCCTGACGAACCTGTCCAACCAGCCGGTGCCACCGAACCGATCGTATCGAGTCAACCAGAGCGACCATCCCTCCCTGCCCACGCACATCGCTCGAATAATCATGCACGCTCATATACCGAACGCATCACCCCGCTTGCACCGCACACTGAAGCACTGATCGCACCGGAGTTCCAGCCTAGTATGTCTTCCTCGGATGCCTCACAGACGGAGCCAGCCCCTGCATCGACCTCCGATGAGTCCATGCCCAACCTGTTGCCGGCAAGCGCTCCTTCTTTGCAGCAACCTTCGCCGCCGATCAGTCCAACAACACAAGAACCACCGGTATCGGAAACAGTCGCTGCCGCCGCGGGGGAAGGAAGCACTCCGGCCACCGAAGCCGTCCAGCCATCGTCACCACTGCCCACGACCTCAGACACCGACTCTGCTTCGGTCCCGCGGCCCGACTACGGTTGGCTTCAACAAGCGATCTTCAAGCGGCTGGAGGAACTCAAGCGATCTTCTCGCCCGGTACTCGATGAATCACGCCCCCTCAAGGTCACGGTCAAGGCCGTGGTGTCGAGGGAAGGGGCCTTATTGGACTCGGCGATCGCGAAGAGTTCCGGTCTCGATCGCATCGATCAGGAAGCCATGGCTCTCGTGCAACGGGCCTTCCCAATGCCGCTCGATCGCACATTGGACCGTGGGCAAATCGTCATGCGCATTCCCATCACCTATTCACGAGAGTAGCCCCATGACTCGACCTCGGTTCGTTAGAATGCTGATCGTACTTGGATGGTTCATGCTGAACCAAGTCAGCGGCGCCTCCCCCGAGCCCTATCGTCCGACGGACGATGCCCAAGTCCTCGAACGGCTTAGTTTTAAAGCGTCCGATCCTGTCGCACGAGAACTCGAAACCCTGCGGACCGACCTGCGAAGAAATCCTCACCATCTCGAATCCGCCGTGAAACTGGCCACTCGTTACATCGAACAGGGCCGGTCCGAAGGCGACCCTCGCTTCCTTGGACAGGCGCAGGCAGTTCTCACCCCCTGGTGGAATGAGCCGACGCCTCCCCCTGCCACGCTGCTCTTACGCGCGACTATCAGACAGAACACCCATGACTTCGACCACGCTCTGGCCGATCTTGACCAGGTATTGACCGTACAACCGGCCAATGCCCAGGCGTGGCTTACCAGAGCATCGATCCTCCAGGTACAGGCACGCTACGACGAGGCGCGTCGGGCCTGTCAACGGCTCGCACGTTTGGCTGTCTCTCATGTGCTGCTCGGATGCCTGGGCGATATCGCCGGACTGACCGGACAGTCAGTGAAAAGCTTGGAATTCCTCCGGGCAGTGCTGTTGGATTCAAGCCTCCTCGGTCGCGAGCGAATCTGGATTGCGACGATCCTGGCCGAAATAGCCGCCCGAACCGGAGCGGCACAAGAGGCAGAGCACTATTTCGCCGAAGCCTTCAGGGTCGGTATGAAAGATCAGTACTTGCTGAGTGCCTATGCGGATTTTCTGCTGGACCAAGGCCGCCCTCAACATGTGATTTCCCTCGTCCAACATGAGACGAGAGCTGATGGGTTACTCCTGCGCCTCGCGCTTGCGGAACAGGTGCTTGGGCTTCCCACGTTGCGAGGCCATGTCTCCGAACTGGCAGCCCGCTTCGCCGCCGCTCGGGAACGGGGAACGACCGCACATGTCCGGGAAGAAGCGCGTTTTACATTGGCGTTGCTGCGCGATGCGAAACGAGCGCTGCCGTTGGCCCAAGCCAATTGGACTGTGCAGCGTGAACCGGCGGACGCCAGGATTCTCCTAGAAAGCGCGCTCGCCGACAGGAACCGGGCTGCGGCCCGGCCGGTGCTTGATTGGCTGACCACCAACCACGTGGAAGACCATCGACTGCGACAACTCGCGAAAGAGATTGAAGAGACCACATCCCAATAGACCTCGGAAAACTAGTTGATGCGAAAAATATAGCCGGAAGTTTCCGTTCGGTGTGAAGGACAAAATGACTTCAGGATGCTCAAAAAGGCTATTGGTCTCACCCGCCCAACCCCGGCGTGCCAAGACACGCCTTTCCACAGGCAAGGCCGCAGCGAGGGAAGAGGCGAGGCGTACGCTTCGGTACGTTGAGCCTCTGAACGATGCGAGAACGCCGCTGGCGGCCTTTTTCAGCATCCTGCTCGTCATTGCCTGTCTTCTTCTGAGTCTTCCGGCTTGGGCGCATAAGCCCAGCGACAGCTATCTCTCTATGTCGATCCAGGCCGATCGCGTCGAAGGGCAGTGGGACATCGCCCTGCGCGACCTATCCGATGCGATCGGATTGGACGGCGACGGAAACGGTCAACTCACCTGGGGAGAGGTTCGGAACAAGCATGCCGAGATCGGCGCCTACGCACTTTCTCATCTTGTCTTATCGGCCGACCAACAGCCGTGCAAGACTGAGCTGTTGGAGCAGCTCATCGATCAGCACACCGATGGGGCCTATTCAGTCCTGCGTTTCCGTTCCGATTGCGGCGGGCCTATCGAACGGCTCCACGTCGAGTATCGGCTTCTGTTCGATATCGACGCGCAGCATAAAGGACTCTTGCGTCTGACACAGGGCGGACACACCAGCACCGCCATTTTCAGCCGCGACTTACCGGTGCAGGAATTCTCCGTCGCTGAACAGTCACGTTGGACCGAGGGCATTCAGTTCATTCGGGAGGGCATCTGGCACATCTGGTTGGGGTTCGATCATGTCTTGTTCTTGCTTGCCCTCTTGCTTCCTGCGGTGTTGATTCGAGTCGAAGATCGCTGGCAAGCGGCGGCTGACTTTTCACCGGTCTGGTGGAATGTCGTCAGCATCATCACGGCGTTTACTGTTGCCCATTCCCTCACCCTGAGCCTGGCTGCGCTGGATGTCGTCCACTTACCATCCCGATTGGTGGAATCGACCATCGCCGTCTCGGTTGTGCTCGCAGGACTTGGCAATCTCCATCCGCTGATGACACATCGCCGTTGGATGATTGCATTTGGATTCGGCCTTATTCATGGATTCGGATTCGCCGCGGTCCTCACGGATCTCGGGCTGCCCCACCATTCATTATTGCTGAGTCTGGTCAGCTTCAACATAGGGGTCGAACTCGGTCAGCTCGTCATCGTCGCCGCGTTCTTACCGCTGGCCTATCTCTTCCGCCGCTCATGGTCATATCCGAGATTAGTGCTCACCGGCGGATCGTGGGCGGTGATTGCCATTGCGCTCGTCTGGTTCACCGAACGAGTTTTCGATCTCCAGCTATTTCCCCTTTAGCTGGTCACTAAAACCCGCCGCCGCCGTTATTCACTTCCCCACTTCGGTAGTAATGGCAACTCGATTCTTAATTAGTGATGGAGCACTGACTCGCCAATAGACCCGCGGTTTAGGAAAGCGTCTTCGATATCCAACTCCAGCCTATCCAGGCTCATTCAAACCAAGTCTGGCCTAGAGTTAGTGAAAAGCCGAACTTTGGCTGGAGTAGGCCTGAGTGGGGTGGAGTGAGGTGGGGTTGAGCACAAAATGAGCACAATTCGCTGGGGTGAACCCCTCCGTTGAGACACAAGAATTAGCACACACTCGTTGGTCGGACCGTTTTCTTCACGCCATCTTTTCGTTCAGACTCAGTACCCTCTGCTGGCTCACAAAACTGCATGCTGGCCGCGCCAGGTGGATTGTCTGGTGCCACCGTGTGCTCGAATTCCTCCGGCGGCCGATACCCCAGCGCGGAATGCAGCCGCCCCCGATTATCGTACTGCTCGATAAACGCCTCGATGTTGCGGCGCAGGTGCTCAAGGTCTCGATACGAGTTCGCATAGACCTCTTCCCGCTTCAACGTTTTCAGAACACTCTCGCAGCTGACGTTGTCATACGGGTTAGCCGGCCGGCTCATGCTCGGGATCATGTGATGGTCGTGAAGGAGTTGCATGTACTCGCCCGAGGCATACTGCACACCCCGATCCGAATGATGCACCAAGCCTGGGGGCGGTTGACGGGTTGCATCGCGTGGTGCAACGCCCCCAGCGGCAACCGCGTCGCCAGCGTCTTGTCCAACGCCCAGCCCACGACCTTGCGCGAGTACCCATCCAAGAGGACCGCCAAGTAGACGAACTCCGTGCGCAGGCGAATATCGGTGATATCGGCCACCCAGAGTTGATTGAGGCCAGTCAGGATCAGGCGTCGGGCGAGATTCACGTACACCTCCAGGTCATGTTGCGCCTCGGTCGTGACCACGAAGGCCCGCGGCTGGATAGCCAGCAAATTGTCTTCCCGCATGAGCCGCGCCACCCGTTTGTGGTTTACGAGAACGCCCCGCCGGCGCAACTCCGCCGTGATCCGCCGATAGCCATACCGACGTCGATGCGCCAGCGCAATCTGCTGAATCTCGGCCCGAACCAGCATCGCTTCCGCCACAGGCTGGGTCTCCTGCAGCGATCGATAAAATCCTGCCCGACTGACCTGGGCCAACTGACACATCCGCTCGATCCCCAACCCGCCTTGCTTCGACATCACCGCCCGGATCTGGCTGTAGATGCCCGCGCGCCAGTCTTGCCGCTCCGCTGGCGTCGCGCCTCGACGTTGTGCAAGGCCCCTTTGAAAAAATCCGCCTCTAAGACCTTCTCAGCGAGCACCCGTTTCAGATGGCTCATCTCTTGGCGGAGCGTGGCTTCGCGCGAAGTCCCGGGTGGTCCTTCGCCGCGCTCCAGCGGCTTGAGCTTCTCGCGCCAGGCATACAACAACCGTCGATGGATCCCCAGCTCTTTGGCGAGCGCCCCGATGTTATCGCACTGATGCAGCCGGTCCACAGCCCTTTGCCGAACGACTGTGGGAAACTTGCCCACACGTTTCTTGGCCACCTGCCACCCCCTTCGTGTGCCAAGTGTGCCCATTCGTCCTGTCTCAATCTAGGGGGCAGTCCACGAGTCCTTGATATGACTCGGCTCGACCTGCGGTTTACAAAATTCAGATAGCCCTACCTCAGACAACCTAACCCCATAAGAAACCACAGAAGAGGACTCCGGCATGGTTGCTGCTGATGGTGCAAGCTTGTCCTGTCCTGGTAGCAGGTGAAAGAAGTGAATTCGAGGAGTGATGGTAGAAAATATTTAATCATTTTCAGTAGAGCACGAGCTGCTTGGCTTCAAGGAGAACCATTGGCCGCACTCCATGCACTGAAAATCACGGTTCATGGCTGCCTTCAGAACAATAGCAGCCCAGACCTCTGCGCCTAATTTGGTTTTCTCTGTCTGCTGAGGAGGACGATCTACCCACTGGATTAGGAGATGCCTCATGCATTTGGGGCAGCGAATTATTAGAGCAATAGCGAAATATAGTGCCCCGGTACTAAGGAAGATAGTGATGAATGCTATGAGAAGTGAGCGACCGTCGGAAATGAACCCAATTAAGGCTAGGATTAGGACGGACATAATGGCGATGAAACTGGCCCAAACAAGAAACACGCAACAAATTGCTATCCTCAAGAGCTGCACTTTTGGGTATGGTTCAGCGGTATCAGAACTGTATGAGTAGGCGAGTGCCGGAAAACGCTTGTTGTACAAACTGTTGTACCGATCGGCGACAGCAGTAACCAGCGGTACTGCCATACCTGCGAGGAAGGTCACCGCAAAAGCGATGAGGAAATCTGTCATGTCTTCACTCTCTACGAATCAAGTGTACCAGGGCAAATAAGATACGAGACCGGTCAGATGTGTGACCTGCGGTTTGTTAGACCGAAGGTATAGGCATAAGGGGGTCAAAATCCTTGTTCGGTTCCATGTTTCTAGATGCAGAGTATTCAAAGGCTTAACCGCAATCCTAGCGAAGAATCAAAAACAACTGCTTCTCAGACATCCCTGCCGGATGTAGTGCACCCGATACTCAGACAGCCTAAACCCGCCGGAAACGAGAACCCATGATGCCCCGGGTAGATGGGAATCATTGACACTGTCTGCTCTGTCGTGGTCAATGTCTGGCTCTTCATTACAAAATCTAGATCCTATGGACCCGCAAGAAACCCGAAAGAATTATGACGAAATCGCGTCCTGGATGCTCGAACAAATGGACGGTTCGGCCTATGGTCTTGCGGCGCTGGAGCGCGCGCTGGGTTTCGTCGGCGATGGTCGGTTTGCCTTGGATGTGGGGTGCGGCTGCGAAGGCCGCTTTCTTCGCGTGCTTCTGGCACGAGGGTTTAGGTGTACCGGACTCGACGTCTCAGAAAAGATGCTGGCATTGGTGGCTCATCGGCATCCCGCGGCATCGTTTGTCGCCGGCGACGTCTGCACATGGCCGATGCCTCGTCGCTATGATTTGATTACCGCCTGGGATAGTACGTTTCATCTCCCGGTGGAAAGCCAAGAACCGGTCCTACTGAAATTGTGTCAAGGACTTGCACCAGACGGGGTACTGTTGTTCACCTGCGGCGATGGGCAGATGCCAGGTACCATTTCTGGTGAAATAGGGGGCAAGAGATTCGAATACAGCTCACTCGGCGTGGCTGAGTATATCCGACTCCTCAGACTGGGCGGATGTGCGATTCAGCATCTTGAGCGCGATCAGTACCCACTGAACCATGTTTATATCATCGCGAAGAAATTCTAAGTGCTCGGCCGTTGGCTTAAGCATGGGCATGCATTCCTGGGAGAAGAAGTTCCGATATCGTACATTACCGCAAAGGCCTCAGAAGCAGCGATGTGGTAAGCCTGATATGCTAGGCATCTTGGACAGTTAGAATGAGTGAGGGGTGGATGAAGCGAGTGGCGATCTTCGGAAACGCTGGCGGTGGCAAATCCACGCTCGCTAAAAAGCTTGCAGAAATCACTGGTCTGCCCCTCCATCCGATCGATTCAATCAAGTACAGGCCAGGCGGTGGAGAGATCCCTCACGCTGAGTACTTAGAGGTCCACGCTGGTCTGCTACGAAACGAGCTGTGGATCATCGATGGGTTTGGCTGCGCAGCTTCCGCGTGGACGCGATTCGCAGCAGCGGATACGCTAATCTATGTTGATCTCCCCCTGCTCAGACACTATGCCTGGGTGACTAAACGTCTGTTGAAGGGACTTTTCATTACACCCGAGGGCTGGCCTGCCAACAGCCCAATCTGGGAAGGAAGCTTAAGCGGCTACCGGGTTATTCCGCTGTGCCATAAGCATATGACGCCCAAGTACCGTCTGCTCGTTAAAGAGCAAGCCTCACTTAAGCAGGTGTACCACTTAACATCTCCTGCTGAAATGCGGGCGTTTCTTTCGCGCGTCAGTAAGGGGCATGCGGCTAGTCAGGACAGCCCTTCTGTAGGTGCTAAATAGAGCTACAATTGATTCGCCGAGAAAAGGTCGGAGTGCGCGAGAGCGGCCTTGTCTACGAGTGTGGGCTACCGCCAAGGCGGGCCATCGGAATCTCCGTCCAACTCGCGACGGCGCAGCAGAACTTGCGATCAGCACATCAGCTAACTGCCACGATATCCCCTGAGAGCACGCAAGGGTACGGACGAATTCCCTAGCTGAGTTCCCGCTGTACCGATTTCTTGATGACAGGGACAAGGAGGACGATTACTCGCTCTGTATCGGGATGTACATGACGTTCCCCTGTCGATTCACGAGCAGGAGGGCGAGATCGGTAGGTTTCAGTGGATCGGCAAGACGCTGAAAGGTCGTGAAGTTGTTGACATATTGCCGGTTAAGCTCCAACACGACATCGCCGGGTTGCAGTCCCGAGGTTTCGGCCAAGCTGCCTTCCTCGATGTCCGTCACAACCACCCCGCTATTCACCGGTAAATCCATCTGTCGTGCCAGAGGAGGAGTCACGTCATCGAAGACCACTCCGGAGAGCGGATGGACCGTCGACACGGCAGCTGAGGCGGCCTGGCTTTTCTTTGCACGTTCACGCGGGGCTTCCTGAATAACCAAATCGGCCTGATATTGCTTCCCGTCACGAATGAGATCCAAGCGATGCTTGCTGCCGATCGGCGATTGCGCCACCAGGTTCCGCAGCTGGCCACTGTCCATAATGTCTCGGCCGTCGAAGCGCACCACCACATCGCCTCGTTTCAGACCGGCTCGCTCGGCAGAGCCCTTGGAGTGCACATCGGTCACGATCGCGCCCTTGACATCCGGAAGACGAAACAGTTTTCCAAGCGACGGGCTGACGTCTTGCGTCGAAGCTCCCAGAAATCCGCGCACCACACGGCCCGTCTTGATGAGGCTCTGCATGGCGGCACGAGCCATGTTACTGGGTATCGCGAACCCTACCCCCACGCTTCCACCGGTCGGACTCGCGATCGCCGTATTGATGCCGATCAGTTCGCCGTGGATGTTGACCAAGGCTCCGCCTGAATTCCCGGGGTTGATCGGCGCATCTGTTTGGATGAAGTCTTCGAAGTCCGCCACTCCCACATCCGCGCGGCCGACCGCGCTCACGATGCCGAAGGTGACGGTACGGCTCAACCCCAGAGGGTTTCCGATGGCGAGCACGAAGTCGCCGACAGCGAGATGGCTCGAGTCTCCCCAGACCGCTGATGGAAGATTCGAGGCTTGAATCTTGACGACCGCGACGTCGGTCTTCGGATCAGTCGCAACGACTTTTCCCTTATATTGACGCCGATCCGCCAGGATCACTTCTACATCGACGGCATCGGCCACCACATGGTTGTTCGTCACGATGTATCCATCCGGCGAGACGATCACACCGGAACCTTGCCCATACTGCCGGCGGGTCGGAGGCTCTTTGAACAGCCCGAATGGCAACGCTTCGTCACTGAAGGCTTGGTCGCGCACCATGACGGTCGACGCGATGCTCACCACCGCCGGAATGACCTTACTGGCCGTACCTTTGACTTGGCTCTGTAAGTCATGTCCGTTCGCGGCAGGAATCTGTTGGGTGGCGGCAAGGCCCAAACCCGGAACCACCAGACTGATCAGCAATCCCCAGACGGCAAGCGGCATCACAAACGCACTGTTGCTCACCAAGGTGCCTCTCTTGTTCGGGCGTGTGTTCTGAGCTTTTAGAGATGCCATGCGCCAGCCTATCATGCAGACCAAGCCCGCGCATTCATATTCGATATGACATCTTGCAGATGAATGACTTCTCGCCAACGCATGGTATGCCACCCCGCTGACAAGATAGTACCCAGCGTCAGGCAGCCTGTAAATACGGCGCGAGTCTTCGCGCTCACACCAGCCGTTTCGACACCGCCAGGTGTCACTTGGGCGGTTGTGTTACGATCATTACAGTCTCTAGTTCTCTTTAGAATTGGCTGTTACCCAAGAGGTACACAATGACACGTCTCGCCGCGAACTTCATTACCCTCCCGCTGCTGATAACAGCATCAGCAATTCTTGTCTCACCTGGACATACCGAAGAAGGCAAATTCGGAACCCCGAAGGGGGATGAAGGCACCAGGATTTTCAAAGCCATGGAGCACCCTCATTATACGGGGGAGTTTCGCATCAAAGGAGATCGGGCGACCCTCATTGGCAGTATGCAAGATACGACACCTTGGGATCACCTCGACTATGCGGGCAAGCGTCTGAATCCCGTGAAAGGGACAATCGACATCGAGGTAAACGAACACACCAACACAGGTCGGGTGGTGGCCGAATTTGTCGAAGGCAGTGATCGATATCGCATCGTCTTTGATCGATTTGCCGCGAGAGCGCCGTTTCAGGACGGAGGCATTGCCACCAGAATCTACGAACATGGGGATTCGAACCATGGCGATCCGTTGTACCCGAAAACCTGGTTGTACTTGGGAGGGTGGGGCACGGGGACGATGTATAAGAATGATCAAGTCCTCTACCAGGACTATGACGCTCACTTCATGGTAATGGAACGCTCTCGCGACCCCAAGACCCATGAAGTCCGATACCCAATCAAACGCACCTTACCCGGCGGCGAAACGGACCCAGCAGGGATGGAGATCGATCTCTGGGTACGGTCTAAAGAACAAAACACGAACAACTTTCCTCCCTTCGAGACCTTCGTCCATCTCTGTTGGGAAGAAGTAACCTGGCGATAAGCTGTGAGCATATCTCTCCAACGCCTTCTCCTGCTTTCCATCCTGATGATAGCCGTGCCGGTGATTGGGTCCCCGCCTGATGACCCAACGCGTCTGTGGACGTTTGATAACGATTCACCACGGGCAGCTCCCGCTGAGTTTACGGTAGGTACCTTGTTTGACGGCAGGCTCGCCGGAGAGTGGAAGGTCCTCGAAACGGATCGTGCACAGAGCCCCCCTCACGTCCTGGGTCAACTTATGGGAAAGGGCGCAGAGCACGCGTATAAGACGGTACTTATCACGGGGATCAATGCATCCGACCTCGAGCTTCAAGTCTCATTTTTGCCGATTGAGGGCAAAGCCGATATGGGAGGCGGCCTGATTTGGCGGGCCACCGATGATCGTAACTACTACCTGACGAGAGCGAATCCACTGGAGCAGAATGTTCGCATCTACCGGGTCGTCAAGGGCATCCGGCATATGCTCAAGAACTTCGATCAGATCATTGATATCCGACAGTGGCATACACTTCGTGTCGTCACGAAAGGATGCCAGGTCCGAGTGTTCTTCGATGAGAAGCCGGTCTTTGATCTGTGTGATCATACTTTCACTTCCGGTCATATCGGACTCTGGACGAAATCGGATGCCATCACCTATTTCGACGATCTTAAACTCCAGATTGCGCGCTGAGCATGCCCATGGGTAATGGCCAAGAGGAGATCGCTTTTAGACAGTCGTGCGGGGCGCATACATGATGACGGCCATGCCCACAAAACACACGATGCCTCCTATGATGTCGAATCGGTCCGGACGAGCGCCGTCGATGGCCCAACCCCACAGTAAGGATAACAAGATAAACATTCCCCCGTATGCCGCGTAGACTCGTCCGAAGTGTGCCGGCTGTAAGGTTGGAATCACGCCATACAGAATCAGAATGGCAGCGCCCGCCGCGCCGTAGCTCCAATGCTTGCCCTCTCTCATCGCGAGCCAAACCAAGTATCCGCCGCCGATCTCACACAAGCCGGCGAGCATAAAGAGTCCTAACGAACCAAAGACGGACATTCTTGCATCCTTTCCGAGTGGCCTGACACTCACTATGGCTTTTATTGCAGGACCATTCAGGCACGTGAAGACTGGCCTTCCTTAAAGGCTACCAGCGCGATCGCACAAGCACCAAACGTTGCCCCCACATAGAATGTGAACGGCGCGCCGAATTGTTCCCACATGATGCCCGCGAGCGCGCTTGCCACCAGCAGCGCTAACCCGCAGGCCAGATTGAAGAAGCCGTATGCTGTCCCGCGTAGATCGGCGGGTGAGGCACCGGCAATCATAGCCGCGAGCAACCCTTGCGTCATCCCCATATGTACACCCCACAAGACGACGCCCACTAGCACCACACCCCAGTGATTGTTGACGGCTAACACCACATCGGCGGTTATCAGAACGATCAGGCCTAATACCAGCAGTTTCGTATGGCTCATCGTATCGGAGAGCTTGCCAAACGGATACGCCGATAATGCATAGATTAGATTCATTGCGACCATAACCAAAGGGACAAGAGCGATGGGCATTCCCCCTTGCTGGGCGCGGAGGACAAGAAAGGCCTCACTGAACCGTGCCAGCGTGAAGACCGATCCGATTCCCACCACCCACCAATAGGTGGAGTCGAGTCGCTGGAGATTATCCCTTCGGATCGGGTTGGTCCTTGTCTCGGTTTGACGGCACGCAGGCTCTCGAACCCCAAAAACCAGGAGTGCCACGGCCATCACGCCTGGGATAACGGCTACCCAGAAGACTGCCCGAAAGTCATTGGCCCAAAGGAGCATCAACCCAACGGCCACCAATGGGCCAACGAACGCGCCGGCAGTATCCAGCGACTGCCGCATACCGAACGCTGCGCCTCGGAGATGCGGCGGCGCGATGTCCGCCACCAACGCGTCGCGCGGTGCTCCCCGTACTCCCTTTCCGACTCGATCCAGCAATCGTGCGGTTAACACCATGCCCACCCCCGGTGCGAGCGCAAAGAGGGGTTTCGTGATTGCGGACAAGGCATAGCCAAACACGGCCAGCGCCTTACGTTTTCCAAGATAGTCGCTCAGCGTGCCGGAAAATACTTTAACAACCAAGGCAAGGGATTCGGCTAATCCTTCGACAAGACCGACGGCAATGGTGCTTGCGCCGAGGGTTGTGACCATGAACAACGGCAACAGGCTATGAATCATTTCCGATGAGATGTCCATCAGCATGCTGACGAAGCCCAGCGCCCAGACACCGGATGGGATGTGACTTTGTGAACGGTTCATCTGTGACTGCATCAAAGCTGAAAACTAGGGTGGAGAAGTCGATTAAACACCATGCCCGTAACCATTCCGGAACCTTTCATGAAGTAAGACAATCCCTAGGTCCTGGAGCAAGTGTGGAAGACTGCGTCTCCCGTCGTTGAACGACCTTCTGCTCCATCCACAGATAGAGCACCGGCAACACCACCAGGGTCAACGCTGTCGACGAAATCAATCCGCCGATCACGACCGTCGCGAGCGGCTGTTGGATTTCGGAGCCTGGTCCCGTCACGAGGAGTAACGGGGTAAGCCCAAGCGCCGCCACGAATGCGGTCATCAATACGGGGCGAAGCCGCAAGACCATACCGGTCAAAACCGCCTCGTCAAGCGACATCCCCTCCTGTCGTAATTGGTTAATGTAGGCAATCTTTACCATCCCATTGAGCACCGCAACTCCGAACAGAGCGATGAAACCGACGGACGCCGGAACGGAGAGATAGAGTCCTCCCATCAGCAACGCCGCGAGGCCCCCGACCATGGCAAATGGAATGGCCAGAAGAATCAGGGCCGCCTGTCGAAGGTTCCCAAACGTGAAGAACAAAAGGATGAAAATGAGTCCGATGACCAACGGGACAACGATGGTGAGGCGAGCCATGGCACTCTGCTGATTTTGGAACTGCCCGCCCCAGGTTACATAGTAACCAGGCGGGAGCTGTACCAGTTCGGAGACTGCCGATTGCGCCTCCTGGACCGCGCCGACCAGGTCCCTCCCGACGACGTTCGCCTCGATGACAATCCTGCGGCTGGCGTGTTCCCGGCTGATTTGCGCCGGTCCCTCGACAATTCGAATGTCGGCAAGTTCTCTCAGCGGGATGCGGGAGCCGTCCGGCGCCGCCACCCATAGCGCCGCGATTGATTCGACATCAGCCCGACGATCATCCGGAAATCGCACCATGATGGGAAACCTCCATTGCCCTTCGAAGACTTCCCCGGCGCCGATCCCGGCACCGACGGCCTCGATGACTTCCGTGACATCGGCCACATTGATGCCGTGACGCGCGACCATGGATCGGTTGATGTCGAGTGTTAAATAGTACAAACCCGCGACTTGCTCTACCCGAAGGTCGGACATGCCGGCGACCTGCCGCATCACTCGGGCGATCTCTTCTCCCTTGGTCCATAGAATGTCGAGGTCGTCGCCGAACAGTTTGATCGCGACCTGTGACCGGACTCCCGACACCAATTCATCTACACGCATCGCGATCGGCTGAGATAACCCGAATGCAATGCCGGGCATCTGACTCAGCCGGCTGCGGATTTGCGCTTCGATGGCACGCTTGTTACGGACTTTCCACTCGGATTCAGGCTTGAGCAAGACATACATGTCGCTGAGTTCCATCCCCATGGGATCCGTCCCCAATTCGTTCGCGCCGGTACGCGACACCACGGAACGCACGTCCGGGATATCCAGCAACAGCCGTTCGACCTGTCCCGCTATCTTGAGTGATTCGTTGAGGCCGATACTCGGCAGCCGTACTAGATTCACCACAATCGACCCTTCGTCCATAACGGGCACGAACTCTCGCCCGATATAAGGGATCAGCGCGAAGCCTCCTACCAAGACTCCGACCGCGGTCACGGCCACAAGCCGCGTTCTGCGAATAGCACACTCCAAGAACTGCCGATACAGCCGGCGCACCGTCGTTAACCCGCGTCCTCCGTCTGCCGCCTTGCTCGGCCGCATGAGCAGAACGGCCAGTACCGGAACCACGGTCATGGAGAGAATGAGCGAACTCAGTAAGACGATCACCACGGTCAAAGCCAATGGCACGAACATCTTGCCTTCCAGACCTTGTAGGGTCAGGAGGGGGACAAAGGTCAGCGCGATGATCAACTCCCCGAATAGACTCGGTCGCCGCACTTCCAACACCGCACGCAAAACCACGGGCAGCCGTTCTGACACGGTCGTCAAAGGGGCTCGGCCTTCCGATTGCTCACTCAAGTGACGCTCCACGTTTTCCACTTGCACGATCGCCGCATCGACGATCATCCCGAGCGAAATCGCTAGCCCGCCTAACGACATCAAATTGGCCGAAAGACCCGTGCGTTGCATAATCAGGAAGGTGGCCAACGCAGCCAGCGGCAACATGAAGGAGACCACGACTGCGCCGCGCACATTCCGGAAGAACACATAGAGCACCAAGACCACAACCGCGGCCCCCTCTAACAACGCGCGCTCGACCGTATCGAGCGCCCGAGTCACGAGCTCGATGCGATCATAGAACGGGATCACCGTCACACCGGACGGCAATACACGATTGATCAGCACAACCTTGTCCTTGACCGCGGATACCACCTCTCGGCTGTTTCCTCCTCGCAGCATCACGGCGATTCCTTCGAGCACCTCCCCCTCTCCATCTCGCGTGACGCCGCCTAACCGGACGGCATGCCCCTGGCGAACTTGCGCCACGTCTCGGAGGTACACCGGCGTCCCCTTATGCGCCGCGACGACGATGCGTTCCAGATCCTCTGAGGATCGAGCCAGTCCTTGTCCGGTGACGACCAGTTTGTCGCCGCCCTTCTCGATATAACTCCCGCCGGCGTTCTGGTTGTTCTCCGTGACGGCCGTTTGCACTTGGCGCAGGGTGAGCCCCAGACTCGTCAGTCTGTTCGGATCCACCAGAACCTCGTACTGCTTCGCCAACCCACCCAAGGTGTCGACATCCGCCAGCCCCGGCACCGACCGCAACATGGGCCGAACCACCCAGTCTTGAAGCGTGCGCAAGTCTCGGAGATCGCGCGATGGCCCTTCCACGAGATACATGAACACTTCGCTGAGGCCCGTACTCACCGGGCCGAGCATCGGGTCAGCTCCCCGCGGGAGCTTGGATCGCGCCTGGAGCAGTCGTTCCAAAATGAGCTGCCGGGCGAAATAGATGTCGACCGCATCATCGAATACAACCGTAATCACCGAGAGCCCGAAGCGCGAGACCGACCGCAACTCTGTCTTGCCCGGGAGGTTGGTCAATTCGATTTCGAGCGGAAAGGTCACGAGTCGCTCGATCTCCGGGGGAGCAAGCGCAGGGATACGGGTGATGACTTGGACTTGGACAGGCGTGACGTCCGGAAACGCATCGATAGGCAAATGACTGAACGAGGCGACCCCTGCCACGATCAACGCCGCAACTGCCAACAGCACGATCAGCCGCTGTTCCAGCGAGAATCGGATCAGCCGTTCCATCATAGCGGGCCTCCCATCGAGAGTTGCTCGCGGAGGGCCTCGGACTTCAGGGCATAGCTTCCCTGAGTCACCACTTCGTCACCTTCCTTCACACCGCTCTTGACTTCGATATGATGTTGCGAAGACTCTCCGACCTTTACTTCGCGCAATTCGAACCGGCGGGGGCCTTGCACGACAAACACCACCGTCCGGCTGCCGACCTGCTGGACGGCCGCATGGGGCAGGGCCAAGACCGATTGGTCCGGCGTGAGCAACGTCACGTCGGCGAACATTTCCGGACGCAGGCGTCGGTTCGGGTTGGGAATATCCGAACGCGCCATGACCGTGCGAGTCGCCGGATCGACCATGGCGCCCACATAACTAATGGCGCCGCGAAAGACGGCATCGGGATAGGCCGCCACACGGACCTCTATGCCAAGTCCGGCCTGCAATCGCCCGGCCTGTTGTTCCGGAAAATCCGCACGGACCCACACCGTCGAGAGGTCTGCAACAGCGAGCAACATCTTATTGGGATCGACAACTTCTCCGACCGTCGCATTCCGTTCGACCACTTCACCGGAAAACGGCGCTCGCAGAAATACTTGCGCGACCTCGGCATGCGGCAATTTCTCAGTCCCCAGCCGTTCAATCTCCCGCTCCGTCATGCCAAGGAGATGCAGTTTCTCTTCGGCTTCATAGAGATCGGCTTTGGCGTTTTCGGAGTCGGCTTCGCGCCGTTGATACTCACCGGCCCCGATAGCACCACGATCCAAGAGCGCGTGAGCCCGTTCGAGCGCCTTTTCTGTCACGCGCACCGCCGTCTTAGTCTTACGATATTCCAGCTGCGCCTCTCCGAACGCCGGGCTATCAAGGAGGAGCAGACGGTCGCCGGATTTGACTCGGTCGCCCAGATTGGCATAGACGGCCACGATCCGCCCTGGGACACGGGCACTGAGATGGGCAAGCCGATTTTCGTTGGGAAGAATCTTTCCCGCTTGTGCCTTCAAGGACGTCCGGACGGAATGGACTCCCACTCGTTCCGTCTGAAGCTCTGTAAGTGTCGAACTCCCTTCCTGCAATTCGATCACACCGGGCTGAGCCGATGGTTTAGCCGCTGAAGCAGCCGGCTTCACGGTTTCCTCTTGTTTGGACTGACAAGCCGCTAGCGCGATCGTCATTATCACGATCGCGACCAGGCGTCGCAGAACCTCGGATGAGAAGAGCTTCTGACTATGCGTCATGGCAATCCTCCTACCGCCTGTTCCAGCTTTGCCAATGCGAGAGAGTAAGAGGCTCTGGCCTGGGCAAACTCAAGGAGCGTCTGGCGGTGGACGCGCTGTGCATCGATCACTTCAAGGAGGCTCGCTACGCCGTTCCGAAAACTGAATTGCGCGATGTCGAGGGCCTCTTTCGCTTGATAGAGAAGCCCTTTCTCAAAGACCTGCATCTGCCGCTGAGCGGTCTGCATCTCCTGGAAGGATTGGGTCACTGCCTGTTCCAACTCATACTGGATTCGGGTACGTTCGGCTTGCGCACGATGGTGCATTCCCATGGCCGTACCGATTTCTCCTTGTCGCCGATACCAAATGGGGACCGGCACACTCAGTCCCGCCATGACGGATTCATCGCCGGCTTCCCGATGGTACTGCCCGATCACCGACACGTTTGGCATGCGCGCCGCGCGTTCCTGCTCCAGTGCAAATTGGGCCTGCTCCACCGCTTTCTCCTGTCGGCGAAGCGTGGGATGGCGAGCCATGGCCTGCTCCATCAAGATGCGGAGATTGAGATCCAACCTCGGCACCTCAAACTCCCCTTGTATGACAAATTGCTCCCCGAGCGCCTTTCCCGAGATCTTGTTGAGATTGGCGCGTGAAACCAGCAACGTGTTTTCCGCGCGTGCCAGATCCTTCTCGGCCTTTTGCAGTTCCACCGTCGCTTTGACGAGCTCGAATTTCGGCGATTCCTTCGTCTCAACCCGGACCCGAATGAGCTCGACAAATTCCTCGACGGTCCTGAGATTCTCTTTGGCCAACTGCACATCTTGCTGGGCAAACAGCAATTGATAGAATCCGGCCTTGACCTCCGCCGAGACGGCCACTTTGGCTTCTTCTATTCCGGCGAGCGCGCCGGAAAGTCCTGCATCAGCGGCTCGTTGTCGAGCCACTCGCTTCCCCGGCCATTCCAGTGGCTGTTCGACTGTGATCGTCCGTTCCGCGATCGAAACACCGGTACGTGGGTCTCGAATCGAACCTCTGCCGGCCGCGCCGCTTACGGTAGGATTAAGATACGCGCCGGCTGCGATCTGTTTGCCTTGACTTTCCTCCAGCGCAGCGGCCACCCCGGTCATCGCCGGGCTGTGCTTGAGCGCGAGGGTCAGGATTTCGGATAGTGAATAGGGTGTAGGACGGGAGTCGTCCGCCCTCGCGTGGCCACTCAAGGCATGAAGGAGGCAATAGACGACGAACGCAATGGCGATCTTATGAAGAATCATAGCGAGTCTCCTCGATAGACACATGCTCCCGGTGGCTCCTGAGAGAAGGATCCACCATCAGGTGTCTAGGACGGCACGATGTGGTGTGAACGAATACGTGGCTTAGACGAGGAGACTGGGCGGCGCACGAGAGGAAACCGCATCAACAAAAGGCATCGGCGGTAAGACGACGCCGGGACTTTTCTGCATCCGGACATACTGCTGTGCACCTAGCGCTACGGGAGTCGAAGATCCGAGAACCGGCACCCAAAATGGCTTGAGCGATTTTCGATCCGTTGAATCGCTCAGGAGCGACAAGCTGAACTCCGTATGCCTGTCGCCTACGTGCGAGAGCTGCGCAAACTGGCCCACACCTCCCTGTGCGGATTCTTCGATTCGATCAACTTGCCGGTGGCCGTCGTACTCGCAGTCGAGGTCCGGCGACCACGCCATGTGAACCGTCCCGCCGTGGACATGTCCTTTTTCCCCATGGTGATGATCCGCTTCGGGATGAACATGAAACAAAGGCATCGCGAGCATCCATAGAGATGCCCAGACGAGGACCGCCACCCGACACCAAGAATATGCTCGACGTCTTGGTCGCATTTCAGAGCAGCGTAGCACGAATCTCCAGGACCATCAATCGCATGCCCTCCCCGTTCCGCCCAGCGCTTCAGCGGGTTTTACCTGGTTCAAGCAAGTACCGGCTAAAACCACATTCGTAACCCAACCACGAATCGGATCTGGCGGGGATCTCCGCCCTGTTGGCGCACCAGCGTGGCGGTCTCACCGAAGCTTCGGTCGAATGACATGCCGATGTAGGGAGCGAACTTACGACGAATTTCGTAGCGCAGGCGAACGCCGAATTCCAGATTGTTCAGCCCCGAACCGGTCGTAAATTCTTCGACCCGTTGGATAGCCAGGTTGGTTTGGAAACGCCCTTGCAGGATAAGCCGTTGCGTAAGCAGAAAATCTTTGGTGTAGGAAAGGCGGGCCGAAACGGCGCCGCTCTGATCGATAAATAACGCCGATTCAAACTCATAGTTATACGGCACCAGGCCTTGAATGCCGATCACTCCCAGTCCACGCGCCACATTGCCGCCACGGAACGATTGTGTTTCCATTCGGCCGCCGACTTGAATGTCGTAGTTCTTCCCGATGAAGTGTCCATAGAGCAGTTGGAAATCTACGTCGTAGTCCGCTTTGAACGCGGTATCCTGCTGTCCTTCACTCTTGAACCAGAGACGGTGGTAATCCCCGCCATACCAACCTTCGACATCCCAGCGGTAATCACTGTTACTTCCGTTTCCGCCGGTGCTCGGACGATATTCGAGGACGTCGACGAGGGTGAACAGTCGGCGCTCTCGATCGTTCACGGGGCTAGGCCAATCCTGTCGTAGTGCATAGATTGTCTGTGGCTGGCCTTGCTCCGGCAGAGGCTCGACGATTGGAGGGTGGCCTAAGGCGGTAGCTCTGTCATCTTGTGCGGTTTCCCCCAAGGCGCATGTCGCGCTAATCGCTGCACCCAGCGTGCAGACCGCCAGCGTCACACAACAGTTCCGGAGAGGCAAATTCACCGGCGCATTCCCGCTTATGATGTCGCGACCTCGACGATGCGAAACATACCCGCTTCCATGTGCAGGAGGAGATGGCAGTGAAAGGCCCACGGCCCAGGAGCATCGGCGCCGATCAGGACGGACAGCCGTTCAGCTGGTTTGACTACCACGGTATGCTTTCTTGGGAGATATGCGCCTGAACCATTTTCCAGATGCATCCACATTCCATGCAAGTGGAGCGGATGCTCCATCATCGTGTCGTTGACAAACGTGAGCCGAAGGCGCTCGCCGGAGCGCACACGAATCGGCTCCGGCGCATCCGAATACTTTTTGCCATCGAACGACCACATGTAACGTTGCATATGGCCGGTAAGATGGATCTCGATCTCCCGCTCCGGCGCTCGTTGGTCTTGATAGGGAACGAAGCTTTTCAGGTCGGTGTAGAGCAATACGCGCCCGGATTTCTGATCCAACCCTCTGCCCGGTTCGTGCATCCGATTGTGAGAATACTCCGCGACCGTTTGATTGCCGGTGCCATGATGGTCAGGACCGTGCCTGACCGGCGTAGTGCCCGGGATAGGGGAACTGCGCGGAAAGGCCATCTCCTCACTCGGCATCGTATGCCGTGCTTCCCCGTGCGTCATGCCATGATCCGCTCCGCTTTCATGGGAGGGCGTGGTATCCGAGTCTTCCATAGTATGGCCGGTGTGGCCGTTGTCATGATCCGTCATCCCCATGTCTCCCATAGTTCGAAGCGGACGGGCCCGCCGCTCAGGAATCTCTCCTTCCATGCCCGTCCTAGGAGCGAGGGTTCCACGAGCGTACCCGCTCCGGTCCATGGTTTCGGCAAAGATTGTATATGCGCGATCCTCATTGGGCTGGACGATGACGTCATATGTTTCTGCGGGCCCAAAGCGAAACTCCTCAACTCTGACAGGCTGGACATTCTGACCATCGGCCTGTACCACCGTCATGGTCAATCCAGGAATGCGCACATCATAAAACGTCATCGCGGCAGCATTGATGAAGCGCAACCGCACTCGCTCTCCCGGTCGAACAATCCCGGTCCAGTTACCGGTAGGCGGCAGACCGTTCATCAGGAACGTGAAGGCGGATCCCGTCACATCGGCAAAATCTGTTGGGTCCATCCGCATCTGGTCCCACATCAGATAGCTCTGCATGGCCGGCCACAGTCCCCAGCGCGCTGCATCTGAGAGAAACTCCCGGGCGTCACGTTTCTGGAAGTTGTAGTATCCCGATAATTTCTTGACGTTATTGAATATGACTTCGGATGATTCAAAACTCCACTCCGAGAGCATCACGACATACTCCCGGTCATACTGAAACGGTTCCGGTTCGATGGGGTCTAGAATCATCGGTGCGTACATACCTTGCAGTTCTTGGCCACCGGAGTGGCTGTGATACCAGTAGGTACCGCTTTGTTTGACGGGAAACTGATAGGTGAAGGTCGTTCCGGATTCAATGCCGCCGAAGCTGACACCCGGCACTCCGTCCATGTGAGAGGGCAGCAGTAATCCATGCCAGTGAATCGAGGAAGTTTCCTTCAACTGATTCCTGACGCGCAGTGTCACCTCTTGCCCTTCTTTCAAACGGATGAGCGGACCTGGGATCGTCCCGTTGATCGACATGGCAGTCCCGGTTTGCCCACCCAGGACAAAGGACCTTTCGCTAATCACCAGGTCGATCAGCTCACCTGTCAGTGTTGAGGGTTGAGTCCTGGAGGGAGTAATGCCAAGTACCCCATGACTCGCGCATGCAGAGAGCAATGGCTGGATTCCAGCAAGCAGTCCCAGCGCTCCGGCGCGCTTTAGTAGCATACGTCTGGAAATCAAGTCGGGTTTGTCTTGTACCGTCTTTTTGAATTGCATGACGATCGACGTTCTGCTCGTTCCTGAAATGTTAGGCGTCTTGGATCTAATTTGTGCACTCGGCACAGCCCCTCATTCGGTGACACATGACACGAGACGCATTCAGCCGGACATTCAGTAGGCGCCATGGGTCATAGCACTTCTCCCTTATTGGCTGGCAGGGATCTGCCCCGCCACAAGGCATACAGCATCGGAATGACCAGCAACGTTAGCACCGTGGACGACATCATACCGCCGATCATCGGCGCGGCAATCCGCTTCATCACATCGGCGCCGGTGCCGGTGGTCCACATGATGGGGAGCAAGCCGCCCATGATCGCCGTCACCGTCATCATCTTGGGTCGTACTCGTTGAACCGCACCCTCCATGATCGCTTCGCGGAGGTCCTGCACCGTTGTCATTCGACCTTCGCGCAC
>Ga0187893_10000383_pt1 | contig 115436 bp, 91 predicted proteins | sample MA1701074metaG_FD_139574 | JGI IMG/M metagenome (GOLD analysis project Ga0187893, IMG submission 139574) | White microbial mat communities from a basaltic lava cave in the Kipuka Kanohina Cave System on the Island of Hawaii, USA - MA170107-4 metaG ...
GTGCCGTTGCGGGCGCAGCCGCACGCAACGGCACACCCGCCGAGCAGGATGTGGAAGCTCGCACGGTGTGTGGAGCATCCGCGACGCCTACGTCGTGAATGCTCCACACACCCCGGCGGCCGGTCGATGATCCGCAGGTAGCCGTCCTCGTCCAGCTCGCCGACATCACCTGAAATGCACCCAGCCGTCGGCGTCGATGGTCTCGGCGGTCTTCCGCGGCAGGTCGCGGTAGCCCAACATCGTCCGCGGGCTGCGCATTCAACACCTCGCCGTCGGCGGCCAGCCGCAGCTCCATGCCAGGGACCGGTGGCCCTACGGTGCCGATCTTGACGCGGTCGGTTGGGTTGACCGTCGCGACCATGACCTCCGTCATGCTGTACGCCTCGCACAGCGGCACACCCAGCGCCCAGAAGAACTCGATCACCTCTGGCGCCACCGGTGACGCCCCGATGATCGCGCCCTCCACGCGGTCCAGTCCCAGCCGGGCCCGCAGGTTGGGGAGCACGAGCGCATCGGCGCGCTCGTGCTCGGCCAGCAGCTGGGTTGAGGGCCGCCGCCCCGCTTGCGCGACACGCACGCGGCGCAATCCCACGTCGATGCCCCACTCGGCGGCTTGCCGGCGCTGGTCGTCATGATCGGCTTCGATGGCGGCGCTGAGACCAGCCTGAAGCTTCTCCCACACCCGGGGAGTGCCGATGAACAGTGTGGGGCGCGCGTCCACGAGGGTCGCGCCGAGGTCGGCGACGCCGGGGCAGCAGGTCAGCGTCCCCCCGTGCACCAGCGCGTAGTAGTGCTGCAAGATCCGGGCGATCGCATGGGCGGTCGGCAGGTAGGAGATCGCCGAGAACCCCGAGCGGTACGCGGGAATCGCTTGCTGGAGCGGTCGGACGCTCGCCATCACGGCGCCATGCGTGATCTGCGCGCCCTTAGGCGGCCCGGTCGTACCTGGCGTATAGATCAACGTCACCACGTCACTTGATCGCACGGCTTGCCAGGCGGCGTCGAAGTCGAAGCCCGGATGCCCGCCTGCGTCCACCTCGTCGAGCGTCAGCGTGCCGCCGCCGTCCACCGACACAACATGTGCAAGAGGGCACGCCTCGCGGGCGCGCAGCATCTTGGCCGCGAACACCCGCTCGGTGACGACCACCGCGCTATCCGCGTCACGGAGCACGTACTCCAGCTGCTCCTGCGACGAGGTGTTGTACAGCCCGAACGCCTGGGCTCCCAGATGCATAGCCGCGACGTCGACCCAGTGGAACTCGGGCCGGTTCGTCAGCATCGTCGCCACCGTGTCCCCGCGCCGCACACCCAGGGCGGCAAGCCCGGCAGCGGTGCGCCGCACCCGCTCGTCGTAGTCGCCCCACGTCATGGTGAACCCGTTTCTGGGTGTTCGCACCGCGATCTGCGCCGCGTGCGACCGCGCCGTGATCTGGAAGGCCTCGCACAGCGTGGCCGCATCCAGCGCCGGCACGCCAGTCTGGTACTCGATCGTCTGCGTACTCATGGCACACCTCCGCTTTTGGGCTCCTCACCCGAAGAGCACCAACACGCCCGCACAGATACATGCCGCCTAATCCGCCTCCGCCTCCGAGGCGATGCCGGCGTGCCCGTCTGTTGCCGGCGATCCGGCCGACACACCGCCGTACCGGCTGCTAGCGTCCACGGTGTGATCGCCGCGACGAGAATCCAACAGCGCCGGTTGCTCGACCTCCAGCACGTGGACACCCGGATCCGGCAGCTGCGGTACCGACGCGCTCACCTGCCCGAGCAGAAGGCGCTCGACGACCGCGCCGAGCTGCTCGACCGCGTGAGCGCCGAGCTGAGCGCGACGCGTGAACGTCTCGCCCGCCTCGAGCGTGAGCAGCGCCGCCACGAGCGCGAGCTGGAAACGGTCGAGACCCGCTACGGCGTCGAGACGCAGCGCAAGTACTCGGGCGCCATCACCTCCCAGAAGGAGCTGGCGGCCCTCGACGGCGAGCTGAGCTCGATGGAGCAGCGGCGCAGCGACCTGGAGGACACGCTCCTCGAGATCATGGAACAGCGAGAAGAGACCGAGTCGCTCGTGGCGGCCCTCACCGAGCGCGAGGTTGAGCTCGCCGACGAGGTTACCGCCGCGACCGCCGTCCGGGACAAGAGCGAGGTAGAGGTCGACGAAGAGCTGGTCAGGCAGGTCGCCGAGCGCGAGACGATCGCCGCCGACCTTCCCGCACCCATCCTCAAATACTACGACGACGTCCGAACCCGCAAAGGGGGCCTCGGCGTCGCCGAGCTGCAGGGCAGGAGCTGCGCCGGCTGCCGCCTCGAGCTGACGGCGAGTGAGATGCAGGAGGTCAAGCAGCTGGTCGACCGAGGACTCGCCCGCTGCGAGCAGTGCGGCCGCATCCTCGTCGTTCCGTAGGTATTGCCGTCGGTCGTGCGATAGGTATTGCCGTAGGCGCTGGCCGGCCTTTTCCTGCACTGTGCAGAGTTAGACCGGTATTCCGGCGTAGCTCTGCACAATGCGCTATCGGCTGAAGGGACTACGTGATCATGGCCAACGTCCTGCTCGGCGCGCTGGTCGACGCGAGCGGAGTGCGAACGCCCGAGCCGCTGGCGTACGACGCCGACGACCTCACGACCCATGGCGTGATCCTCGGCATGACGGGGTCCGGCAAGACGGGCCTGGGCGTCGTGCTGATCGAGGAGGCACTGCGGGCGGGGATCCCCGCGCTCGTGATCGATCCCAAGGGCGACATGGGCAACCTCGCGCTGCGATTCCCGCAGGTGCGGCCCGAAGACTTCGCGCCGTGGGTCGAGCGGGCCGACGCCGCTGAGGTCGCGACGCTCTGGCGGGAGGGACTCGCGTCATGGGGTATCGGCCAGGCCGAGCTGCGTGCATACGCCGGGGGACCCGACGTCACGATCTACACACCCGGCTCCACCGCAGGCGTGCCGTTGAACATGCTCGGGTCGCTCTCACCGCCCCCGCTCAGCTGGGACACGGACGCCGAGGCTCTCCGTGACGAGATCCAGGGGTACGTCACCGGTCTGCTCGCCATGGCGGGCCTAGAAGCCGAGCCGCTGTCCCCTCAGGTCACCTTCCTCGCCACGATCGTCGAGACGGCGTGGCGGCAAGGGCGCCAGATGCAGCTCCCCGAGCTGCTCGCCCACATCCACACGCCACCGTTCCGGAAGCTCGGCGTCTTCGACGTCGACCAGTTCTTCCCGGCCGACCGCCGAGGTGAGCTCGCGCTGCAGCTGAACAGCCTGCTCGCGTCTCCTCGCATGACAGAGTGGCTGCAGGGGCCACCGCTGGACCCGAAGACGCTGCTGCACCACCCGGACGGCCAACCCCGCTGCGCCATCGTGTCCGTCGCGCACCTTTCCGAGGACGAACGGCAGTCCATCGTCATGCTGCTGCTTTCGAAGGTGGTCACGTGGATGCGCGGCCTGCCGGGCACATCGGCGCTGCGCGCACTGGTGTACATGGACGAGGTCGCCGGATACGCGCCGCCAAGCGCGATGCCGCCGGCGAAACGCCCGATCCTCACCCTGCTAAAGCAAGCACGCGCCTTCGGCGTCGGCATGGTCCTCGCCACGCAGAACCCCGCCGATCTCGATTACAAGGCGCTGTCCAACGCGGGCACCTGGATGATCGGGCGGCTCCAGACCGAGCGCGACAAGGCGCGGCTGCTCGACGGGTTGTCCGGGGCGGCGGGCGGCGTCGATGCCGCCGTGCTTGACCCCTTGATCTCAGGGCTCGGGCAGCGGCGCTTCCTGCTCCACCGGTCGGGCGGGCAGCCTCCGGTCGTGTTCGAGACTCGCTGGGCGATGTCGTACCTGCGCGGCCCCATGACCCGTGAGGAGATCGCCCGGGTGACAGGGCAAGCACCGGGACCGGCCCTGGCCGCGCCGATCGCCTCCCCACCGGAGGTCGCCGAGGACGAGGTTCCCGTGCTCCCCAGGGTGGCCGACGGGGTTCCAGTGCGATGGCTCGACCCCGCTGCGCCGTGGGCCGTAGAGGTCGGGGCGGTCTGCGGCGGGCGGTACGAGGCGGCGGTCGCTGCCCGCGTGCACCTTCGCTATGACGACGCGCGGGCTGGGATCCACCACATCGAGGAGTGGGAGGCCGTGTGGTTCCCGCTCGCCGGCGAGCTCGATCCCGCCACCGCGATCCACGTCGACTACGACGACCGCGATCTACGGACTGCCCCGGTAGAGGACACGCGCTACGCCGTTCCCACCGCGCCCACCGGCAAGGCCCAGTTCTTCAGGTCCGCGGCGCGTGACCTAAAGGCCTACCTCGCTCGGGAGCAGACCCTCACGGTGTACCGCAACACGGACCTAAAGCTGTACTCGCGCCTCGACGAGGCCCCCGAGGCCTTCGGGCATCGCTGCGCGGTCGTCGCGCAGGACCTTGCCGACAAGGAGATCGCCCAGGTCGCGGCCCGGTTCAAGACCAGGTTGGATCGCGAGCGGCGGCAAGCGGAGGACGCCGCGCGCCGCGTCGACGACGCCGAGGTCGACGCCTCGTCCCGCCGCAACCAAGAGCTCCTCGCCGGTGCGGGAGCGGTGATCGGGGCCCTGTTCGGCGGCCGCGGTGGTGTCAGGCGCGCCGCTTGGAGCATGCAAGGCGTCGCGAGTCGCCGCGGGATGACAACGCGGAGCAGCCAACGCCTGGTCACCTTGCGCGAGAAGCTCGCCGACGAGCAAGCGGACCTCGCCGACCTTCAGCGCGACATGGAAGAGGCGATCAGGGAGGTCGACCTCGAGTGGGCACACAGGGCCAACGCGATCGAGGAGGTGAAGCTGACCCTGACCAGCACTGACGTGACCGTCGACGAGGTGGTGCTTTTGTGGGTGCCGGTGGGTTAGGCGTTCCTGGGTTCGCGTCGGGTCGCGCTTCGTCGGGTTCCGCTCCCGTTAAGGGCGGGTGGGTGGGGGAGGTTGGCCTCGGTCGGTCGCTGCACCCGACGAAGCGCGACCCCCTCGTTCTTCTTGGCCTCGTGTTTTAGCGCGGGGGCGGTTTGGGGGGCATCGAGCCCCCCAAACCGCGCGCTCGCTACGCTCGCGCGGTGGTCACGGCCGCGCGTTCACTTCGGGTTCACTCAAGGTCAAAGGGGTGCCGGAAGCTCCTAGGGGAGGCTATCCGGGGCTTCCGGCACCCGTCCACCGTCGCGCGGTGGAGGGACGGTTTCGTGCCTCAGGGGGAAGTCGACACGTCCGTCCGTACACTTGTGTTTCTCATCCTACCGTGTTTTGGGTTCCCCACCTGCGGATTTACTGAAGTTCGGGCTACGATTCTGCCGGGGGAGTCGGCCAGGCGACCGCGGCAACTCTGATTGTCGAGGAAAGTCCGGACTCCACTGGGCAGGACGCTGGGTAACACCCAGGCGCGGCGACGCGCGGAACGTGCAACAGAAAGCAGACCGCCAAGGATCCCGCCGTGCGAAGCACGGGCCGGGACACCGGCAAGGGTGAAACGGTGCGGTAAGAGCGCACCGGCGCCGGTGGTGACACCGGCGGCCAGGTAAACCCCGTCCGGAGCAAGGCCAAGCAGGTGCGTTGACGCGGCCCGCAGAGCACCAGGTAGGCCGCACCGAGGCCGGCGGCAACGCCGGTCCCAGATGGATGGTCGCCACCCGGTCTACCGGCCGGGTACAGAATCCGGCTTATCGGCTGACTCCCCCACAGCCCCGCCGGCTGCTTACCCCAGGGTTACGGTGGTGTTGGCGCCGAGGCGGTCGCGGATGAGGGTCTCGAGCTGGGCGATGCGAGAGTCGTCGCGCTCCCGGCGGCGGCGGAGCTTCTCGAGCTCGACGACCGCGAGGCCGGCGACGTCGGGGCCGTCGCCCTCGAAGGCGGGACAGACGCCACGGTAGTCACACCAGTTGCACAGGCGGTTGGGCTCGGCGGGGAACAGCTCAGCACGGATGCGGGCGGCGGCCCCGTGGATGGTCTGGCGGGCGGCGTCGGTGTCGATCTCGGAACGCGGCATGGTGACGCGGACACCGGAGACGACGAAGTCGAGGCTCACCCACTCGGGGTCGTGGCCCCACAGCTCGGTTGCGGCGAAGGCATAGATCGCGAGCTGGAGGCTGCCCGCAACCTGCTTGCGCGTCTTCGCCCGGCGGCTGGTCTTCCAGTCGACGATCCCGATACCACCGGAAGGGGTGCGCTGGACGTGGTCGATGGAACCGACGACGACGATGTCGTCGCCCATGTCCAGCTCAAACCATGCCTCCGTCGCCACAGCAGGCGCGTAAGTAGAGGCAAAGCGCGCATGGTGCGCACGGAGGACGTCCTGGGCATAGCGGTACCACTTGAGCTTCTCGTCCCGCGACATGCCCTCGAACCCCGCGTCGTCCCAGTGGTCGTACAGCGCTTGGAGCAGGGCGTCGACCGGTGGTGGCTCGGGCAGCTTTTGGCTCCACCAGGTCTCAAGCGCGGCATGGATCGACGATCCCCATGACAGCTGCGGGCTGGGCGCGGACGGCAGCTTCTCCACGTAGGCGTACCGATACTTCAACGGGCAGGTCTGGTAGGTGTCGACGCGCGAGAACGAGAGCTGCAGTCGCCGCGGGTTATCGTCCGCCAGCATCGGCTCGCTGAGAGCCCGTCCACCGCTGATGCTCATGTTTCAAAGCGTACCGAAGACCGCCGAAAGTTAGCGCACGTTGTCCACAGCCGACATCGCGGCGGCATCGCGCTCGAGGTTCGCCAGAGCGGCCTCAGAAGCGGGGCCGCGCAGTCGCCGCTTCGTCGCGGCGTAGACCGCCCTGGGGAGGGTCGCGAGCGCTCGCGCCTTGGTCAACGCCATCTCCACGACCATCCCAGGCGAGGCCAGCACGTCGGCGAAGCCGCATTCGACCGCCTGCTCAGGTGAGATGGTGGCACCGGGAAGGATGAGATCCTCCAACCGGTCGGCTCGCACGTTCGCGCGAGCCAGCGCGATCACCCAGTCCGGCATCACGAAGCCGAGGCTCGTCTCGGTCAACCCCCAGCGAAAATCTCCCTGGGCAGCGACGGTGTGGTCGCACGCCATCGCCAAGATGGTGCCTCCCGCGATCGCGTGGCCGGTCACCGCGGCGACGACGGGGCGTGGCTCCAGCCAGATGCGATGCGCGGTGGTCGCGAACGCCACGAACAGCGCGGAGAGGCCTCGCCGGTCGAGCTCTTCTCCGTCGGTGTTGAGCGGTGAGGCGTCGGGTGCACATCCGTCGGTGACCGTGCGCTTACGCCGGTGGGTGATCCATGCATCGAGCTGAGGCAGGAGCCGCATGTTCAGTCCCGCCGAGAACACCCCCTCCCGGCCCGCGACCACGATCGCCGAGGCGTCCGCGCTGGCGTCGAACGCCTCGTCCAGCTCATGAAAGACGTCGACGTCGAGCGCGTTGACCTTCCCGTCGTCTATCCGTACGGTCGCGACGCCGTCCGCGTCTTTGGTCAGGGTTACCGCCACGGCTACGCGATACCGACCAGGAAGGCCTCGCCGATCACGTGCGTCTTGGTCGCGCGGCGCAGCTCGGCGCGAGTGACGCCCGGCGGGATGTCGAGCTCGGTATCGAGCGCGTAGAGCCGGAAGAAGTAGCGGTGCGGCCCGCGGTCTTCCGGTGGGAGCGGGCCGTTGTAGCCGGACTCGTCGAACTCGTTGAGGCCTTGGCAGAGCTCTACTGGCTCGTCGACGATCGCGTCAGGCGGGATTCCCTCAGGGAGCCCTGTTGTGCCGGGGAGAATGCCGTACACCACCCAGTGAGTGACGACGCCGGTATCGGCGTCCGGATCCTCGCAGACGAGCACGAGCTCCTTGGTGCCTTCGGGAACGCCCTGCCACTCCAGTGGGGGTGACTCGTCGCCGCCCGCTGCCGTGTAGCGGAGAGGAAGCTTGCCGTCGTGGTGAAATGCCGGGCTAGACAGGCGGAAGGCCGCCATCGCAGTCGAGTCCCTCCTTCGCGTTCGAGGCAGTGTACCGGGCGGGCAGAGTAAGGGTGTGACCGAATCGCGCGCGCTTCTTACCGTTGGCCATGGCACGTTGCCTGCGGGGGCGTTCGTCGACCTGCTGAGGAAGGCCGGCGTCGAGCTGGTGGTCGACGTGCGGCGGTATCCGGGAAGCCGCCGGAACCCGCAGTTCGGCCGTGATGCGCTCGCGGCAACGCTCGCGGAGGCGGGAATCGCGTACCGCTGGGAGGAGGCCCTCGGCGGGCGGCGCGCGACAACCGCGACCTCGCCGAATCGCGCCTTGCGCAACGCGGCGTTCCGGGGCTACGCGGATCACATGGCGACCGGTGAGTTCAACGCGGCCCTCTCGCGCCTCGTGGAAGACGCGGCCGCTCGGACCACCGCGGTGCTCTGTGCGGAGAGCCTCTGGTGGCGCTGCCATCGCCGTCTCTTGGCCGACGCCGCCAGCATCGTGCGCGGGTTGCCCGTCGCGCATCTCGGCCACGACGGGCGCCTCGCGCCCCACGCGCCTACTGAAGGCGTGAGGCCAGTCGCCGGAGGCGTGGTCTACGACGGCGCCGCCACTCCGACGCTTCCTGGCCTCGACTAGGACAGCGCGTCGACGAGGCGGTCCAGCCCGCGAGCGAGATCGTCGTCGGCCAGCACGTAGGAGATGCGTGCGCAGCCGGGTGCGCCAAACCCTTCTCCGGGCACCAGCGCGATCCGGGCAGTCGACAAGAGCGCCGCACACAGGTCCTGGTCTGAGGCGATGCGCGTCCCCCCGATCGTCCGGCCGAGCACCCCTTCGAACGAGGGAAACGCGTAGAACGCACCCTCGGGAACCGGGCAGCGCACGCCGTCGATCTGTGACAGGCGCTCGTAGGTGAGCTTGCGGCGCCGGTCGTAGGTCTCGCGCATCTCCGCGAGGCAGTCGAGGGGCCCGGCAACGGCGGCGAGGGCGGCCGCTTGGGCGACGTTCGAGACGTTTGAGCAGACGTGACTCTGCAGGCGGCTCATCGCGCTCGCGAAGCCGGTGGGAGCGATCGCCCAGCCGACCCGCCAACCGGTCATCGCATAGGCTTTCGCGACCCCGTTGACCACGATGCAGCGCTCGCGAAGCTCAGGGACGACGGTCGGCATGCTCACGTGGCGTGCGTCGCCGTAGACGAGATGCTCGTAGATCTCGTCGGTGATGACCCATAGCCCCACCCGCGCGGCCCAGCGGCCGATGGCTTCGATCTCCGCGGGTGGGTACACGGCTCCGGTGGGGTTGGACGGCGAGACGAACACGAGCGCCTTCGTCGCGGGAGTGCGGGCGGCTTCAAGCTTCTCCACCGATGCACGGAAACCCTCGCCCGCGGTCGTCGGTACGATCGTCGGGATCCCACCCGCCAGGCGGACCTGCTCCGGATAGCTGACCCAGTACGGCGCGGGCACCAAGACCTCGTCGCCCGGGTCCAAGAGCGTCTGGAACAGCGTGTAGAGCGCCTGCTTCCCGCCGTTCGTGACGATGACCTGGTCAGGGCTCGTGACCAGACCAGAGTCGCGTTCGGTCTTGCGGGCGATCGCCTCACGCAGCGCGGGGATGCCCGGCGTAGGGGAGTAGCGGTGCGCCCACGACTGGGCGCATGCTTCACGCGCGGCCTCGACGATGTGCGCTGGCGTGGGAAAGTCGGGCTCGCCCGCTCCGAAGCTGATCACATCCTCGCCCGCGGCCCGAAGCACCTTGGCGGTGGCGTCGATGGAGAGGGTGGCGGATTCTGCGACGCCCCGCACCCGTTGCGCAACCAGGTCGGCGGGCGGGGCGTAATCGGCGCCAGTCGACATCCCCGCCAAGCGTAGCCGGCCGTGGGCGTGAGCGAGCGCGGGAATGGGTGTCCATGAGCGCCCCGCTGACCTAGGCGGGAGATGTGTGGAGGATCCGCGCGGTATACCGCGCGGATCCTCCACACAACGACGGGTTACGCGCGCTGGGGGATCGCGTCGGCGGCGTCGGCGGCCTCGATCTCCTCACGGGTGATTCCCAGCAGGAACAAGATGCCGTCGAGGTAGGGGACGCTGAGCGCGGTGTCTGCCGCGCGGCGCACCACTGGCTTCGCGTTGAAGGCCACGCCGAGTCCCGCCCTCGCGAGCATGTCGAGGTCGTTCGCGCCGTCTCCGACGGCGACCGTCTGGCTGAGTGGGACCCCCGCGATCGCGGCGAATCGCTCGAGCGCCTCGGCCTTCGCGGCGCGGTCGACGACCGGGCCGACCAGGCGTCCCGTCAGCTTTCCCTCGACGATCTCCAGCGTGTTCGCGTGGGCGTAGTCCAGCTGCAAACGCTGCTTCAGCGGGTCGGTGATCTGCGTGAACCCACCGCTCACGATCGCGAGCACGTAGCCGAGCCGCTTCAGCGTCCGCACGACCGTCGCCGCACCCGGCGTGAGCACAAGGTGATTGCGGACGTGCTCGATGGCCTGCACCGGTAACCCGGCGAGCAGGGCCACCCGCTCACGGAGCGATTGCTCGAAGTCGAGCTCTCCCGCCATGGCGCGCTCGGTGATCCGCGCGACCTCCGCCTGGCATCCCGCGTGCTCGGCGAGCAGCTCGATCACCTCGCCGGTGACGAGCGTCGAGTCGACGTCCATGCAGATCAGGCGCTTCGCGCGGCGGTAGAGCCCCGCGGGCTGCACCGCCACGTCGACGTGCTGGACGGCGGCCTCGGCGGCCAGCACGGCGCGTAGGCGAGCGGGAGTCCCGCCCGAGACGAGCAGCTCGAAGCTCGTGATGGGATATCGGGACAACCGTACGATCCGGTCGATGTTGGCTCCGCACGAGGCGATCTTCCCCGTGATCGCGGCGATCGCCCCGGCGCGGAGCGGTTGCCCGAGCAGGGTGACGTAGTGGCGAAGGCGGTCTGAGCTCGACCGCCAGGCGGCCATGGTCTTGAACTCGACCATCACCCCAAGCTCGGAGGCCCGGCGTGTGAGGAGGTCCCGCGCCGTCTCGTCCTCGCCCCCCAGTGACACGAGTATTCCGAGCGTCAAGCGATCTCTGATGGTGACCTGTTCCATATCAAGGATTCTTGCGTCCAATCGGGCGATGACCTCGCAAAACGCGGAGGTGAGCCCGGGCCGGTCCCATCCGGTGACCGTGATGAGGAGTGCGGTGGCGTCATCCATACGTGCCCTCACGCTATAGCCTCATCATTGGAATGGAGGAGATCCCGAAACCCGATGCCCTGCTCGCGGCCCGCACCTCGGCTGAGGTGCTGTTCGAGCTGCTGCGCGCGTGGTTCGACGTGCCTGAGCAGATCACGCTCGACCTCCAGGCGGTCGACTCCGCCGTCGAGGAGCTGGGCGACCCACAGCTGGTCATGGCGATGGCCATGCGCAAGCTGCAAGCCTTCCACCTGCTGACGACCCCAGGGGTCGCGACCACCACCGACGTCGTGCTTACGGTGATCCAAGACCTCAATCGGGCGCTCCTCCAGGCCCCGAACATGCATCTGAAGAACACCGCCGCCGAGACCGACTGGGACGCCGCGTTCGCGGCCATGGACTCCTCGGACGAGGCCGGCGAAACCGGAGCCGATCCCAGCCCCACCGACGACGAGATCGAGGCCTTCCGCCAGCATCACACCGCACTCCACGAGGCCGCCCGCGCCGTCCTCCACGCCTCCGACGGCCAGATCCGCCGCCTGGTGTAGCTTGGTGTAATCGGCCTTTTCCTGCACTGTGCAGAGTTAGCCCAGTATACCGGGCTAACTCTGCACGATGCGGCTAGACCTGTGCGTGAGGGTCGACGTTCCCGCCGGAGACGATGACGCCGACGCGGCGGCCCGAGACGTCGAGCTTGCCCGCGAGCAGGGCGGCGATGCCGGCGGCGCCGGCTGGCTCGGTGACGATCTTCAGGCGGGTGAAGCAGAACGCCATCGCCTCGCGTAGCTCCTCGTCGGTCACGAGCACGATCCCGTCGACCCGGTGGCGGTTGACCTCGAACGTCAGCTCGCCGGGTGCCGTGGCTTGCAGCGCATCGGCGATCGTGCGGGGCACGGGGATCGTGATCCTGCGCCCCGCCTCCAGCGATCGTTTGGTGTCGTCGCCCGTCGCCGGCTCGACCCCGATCACCCGTGACTGGGGCAGGAGGGCCTTCGCGACCGTCGCACATCCCGCGATCAGGCCCCCGCCGCTCACCGGAGCCAGCAGGACGTTGAGGTCGCCCGCGTCGACGATCAGCTCCAGCGCCGCGGTGCCCTGCCCCGCCATGACGAGGGGATCGTCGTAGGGGCGGACGAGGGTTGCGCCGGTATCCGCCGCGAGCCGCTCGGCGATCGCCTGCCGATCCTCGGTGTAGCGGTCATAGGGCACGATCCGCGCGCCGTAGCCACGGGTGGCCTCCCGCTTTATCGCCGGCACGTCGGCCGGCATCACGATCGTTGCCGGCATGCCGAGCAGCTGCGCCGCCAGCGCCACCGCCTGGGCATGGTTGCCGGAGGAGAACGCCACGACCCCTCGCGCCTTGGCATGTCCCGGCAACGTCGCGATCCGGTTGTACGCGCCCCGCATCTTGAACGAGCCGCCGCGTTGGAAGCACTCGGCCTTGAGGTATACCCGCCCGCCGGTCAACGCGTCCAACGTCCGTGACGTCAGCGCCGGCGTCCAGTGCACGGCTCCGGCGATCCGCCGCGCCGCCGCCTCCACATCGGCCACCTCGATGACCATGGGCAAGATCCTTGATCGGCCGGGCTTGCCGCGCCAGCCGAGTGCGATCAACGGAGGGGGGCGGGTAGCTTCTCGGCATGAACCTGGTCGATGTCGCGTTGCTGGCCGCGCTGGCGTATGTGGGGTTGCGTGGGTTCCGGCAGGGGGCGCTGTCGCAGGTCGCGGCGTTCGTGGGGGCGGCGGCAGGGTTGGTTGGGGGTGCGGCGGCGGCGCCTGGGCTCGCGAGGGCGTCGGGCGTGCTGCCCGGTCCCGACCTCGCGCTGCTCACCCTGGCGTTGCTCGTGGGGATCGTGTTGCTGGGTCAGGGGATCGGGCTGGCGATCGGCCTGCGTCTCCGCTCGGGAGCGCAGAAGCTCGGCGTGGGGGCTCTGGATCGCGCCGCGGGGGTCATCGTCGGCTTCGGCGGGTTGGTGATCACGGTCTGGCTTCTCGCGTCCGTGCTCGTCCAAGGCCCGGTTCCCAGCCTGGCCGCCCAGCTGCGCCAGTCGCAGCTGGTGACCGCCATCGCCGCCGCGCTTCCCGCGCCGCCCGACGTGTTCGGCCGCGTGTCGGTCTACCTCGACCGGCAGGGCTTTCCGCAGGTGTTCGCCGAGATTCGTGGCGCGACGTCACCACCGGTCGAGCCGGCGACCGATGCCGCGGTCGCGGCCGCGTCGTCGCGCGGCCAGCTGAGTACGGTCCAAGTCGAGTCCCTGGGTTGTGGGGGGATCTCCAGCGGCAGCGGCTTCGTGACCGCGCCCGGGTTCGTCGTGACGAACGCGCACGTCGTGGCCGGTGGGAGGGTGTTGAGCGTCCGCGATCCCGACGGCACGCACGAGGCGATCGCCGTGCATGTCGATCCGGGCATCGATCTCGCGGTCCTCTGGGCGCCTGAGACCACCGCCACGCCGATCGGCTGGGTCCAGACCCCCAGCGACCGGGGCACGGATGGCGCCACGCTCGGGTTCCCGGGAGGGCAGCAGGTGCTCAACGTCCGTCCCGCCGTCGTTCGGGACCGGCTGCCGGCGATCGGCCGGGACATCTATGGGCAAGGAGCCATCAGGCGGAACATCCTCATGCTGTCCGCGGGGGTCCGCCAGGGGGACTCTGGTGGGCCCTTTGTGACGAGCGAGGGCCTTGTCGGTGGGGTCGTGTTCGCGGCCGCGGCCGGGGAGCCCGGAGTCGGCTACGCGTTGACCGCCGAGCAGGTCCGCGACGACATCGCCGGCGCGATTGCCCGCAACGCGGCGGTAAGCACCGGCTCGTGCCGGTATTGACGCCCGCTCGTCAACTAGCCGACTTCCCCACCGTGTCAGCGGCCCGCGCGCCACGCGAGCCGAGCGGCTGCTCGGGGCCGGTCGTCGAGTCCCGGCGGGTCTGGCGCTCCATCTCCGCGTTGATCTCCGCGCCGAGCAGCAGGGCGAAGCTGCTCAAGAAGAGCCACAGCAGCAAGATGATGATCCCGGCGACCGTTCCGTAGGTCGCGCCGTAGTTACTGAAGTTGCTGATATAGAGAGAGAACAGTCCTGATCCGATCAGCCATAGGGCCGTCGCGGTGATCGCTCCCCAGGTGACCCATCGCACCTTGGCCGCCTGGCGGTTCGGCGCGTAGCGATAGAGCAAGCCCAGGCCCGCGACGGCGAGTAGCGCCAGCGCCGGCCAGCGGACGACCCTGACCACCGTCTCACCGATCCTGCCAAGGCCAAACGAATCGATGACCGCCGGGAGGACGCCGACCAGTCCGATCGCGATCAGGCCGGTCACCAACGCGCCGACAGTGAGCAGCAACGAGAGCCCGCGCAGCTTCAGGAACCCGCGCGTCTCTTCCTCGTCGTATACGACATTGATGCCCCGGACGATCCCGTTCGCTCCCGCGGAGGCGCTGTACAGCGCGAGGAGCAAGCTGACGAGCGCTCCGATCGAGAGACCTCGCTGCGACGACGTCGCCGCACGGATCTGGTTCTGTATGATCTCGCCGGCCTCCGGAAGACCGGTCAGGAAGCTGCTCACCTGCCGCTCGATCTCCGCCGGATCCGCCACCAGGCCGTACAGCGTGACGGCCGCGATCACGGCGGGGAACAACGCCAGCACGGCGTAGTACGCCAGGCCCGCGGCCAACAGCGGCACATTGTCGGCCTTCACCTGGGCCATCACCCGGCTCAGGATGTCCTTCCACCCCGCGCGAGGAATCTGTCCGGGAGTGGTGGCGTGACGGCCTCGGTGATGGTCCTCGCGTTGGTGGTTTTTTGCCATGTCACTCCACCCTTGACTGGTCGAACAAGCAAGAAGTACCCATGAAGGCAAGGACCGACTCCTATTGAAGGGGCGTGCATGAGGATCGCGGGCGCGGTAGCGGTGGTGACCGGCGGTGCGTCCGGGCTCGGCAGGGCGACCGTCGAGGGTCTGTCGGCCGCCGGGGCGAAGGTCGTCATCGCGGACCTGCCCTCCTCGCACGGTCCGGCCGTGGCCGGCGAGCTCGGCGACCTCGCCGTCTTCATGCCGGCGGACGTCACCAGCGAGGACGACGTCACCGCGGTCCTGGACCGGGCCACCGAGCTGGGTCCCCTCCGGATTGTGGTCAACTGCGCCGGTCTCGGCACGCCGGGTCGCGTGCTCTCCCGTCGGGGGCCGCTCCCGCTCCAGCGGTTCGCCCAGGTCATCCAGGTGAACCTCATCGGGACCTTCAACGTCCTCCGGCTGGCCGCCGCCCGGATGGCCGAGCAGCCACCCGTCGACGGCGACCGCGGCGTCATCGTGAACACCGCGTCGATCGCCGCATGGGAAGGGCAAGTCGGGCAAGTCGCCTACTCGGCCTCCAAGAGCGGCGTCGTCGGGCTCACCCTTCCCGCGGCCCGTGACCTGGCCGACCACCAGATCCGTGTCTGCGCCATCGCGCCGGGCCTCTTCGACACTCCCATGCTCGCCTTCATGCCGGCGCAGGCGCGGCAGGACCTGGCCGCGGCCGTCCCGCACCCCGCGCGGTTGGGCGACCCGGCCGAGTTCGCCGCCCTCGTCCGCCACATCGTGGAGAACCCGATGCTCAACGGCGTCGTGATCCGCCTCGACGGTGCCCTCCGCATGCCCGCCCGCTGATGTCGCCCGATCACCGTTAGCATCGGCGCATGCCTGAGTACCAGTTTGTGATGAAGGGGCTGACGAAGGTCGTGCCCCCGAACAAGGAGATCCTCTCCAACATCTGGCTGTCGTTCTTCCCCGGCGCGAAGATCGGGGTGATCGGGCCGAACGGGGCGGGCAAGTCGACGTTGCTGCGGATCATGGCGGGCTTGGACACCGCGTTCGAGGGGGAGGCGTGGCCGGGCCACGGGGTCAGCGTCGGGCACCTTGCCCAGGAGCCCTGGTTGGACGCGGGCAAGGACGTGCGCGGCAACGTGCTGGAGGGTGTCGGAGGCGCCGCTGAGCTGCTGCGGCGCTTCGAGCAGCTCTCCCAGCGGATGGCCGACCCGCTCGACGACGACGCGCTGGCCAAGGTGTACGAGGAGTTCGCCGAGGTCCAAGACGCGATCGAGGCGGTGGGTGCCTGGGACCTCGACCGCACGGTCGAGATCGCCATGGACGCGCTGCGGGTCCCGCCCGGGGACACCGACGTGGCGGTCCTGTCCGGTGGCGAGCGACGGCGCGTGGCGTTGTGCCGTCTGCTGCTGTCCCGGCCCGACCTGCTGCTGCTCGACGAGCCGACGAACCACCTCGACGCCGAGAGCGTCGCCTGGCTGGAGCGGCATCTGCAGGAATATCCCGGGACGGTCGTGGCGATCACGCATGATCGCTACTTCTTGGACAACGTCGCCGGATGGATCCTAGAGCTCGACCGCGGGAAGGGGATCCCGTTCGAGGGCAACTACTCCAGCTGGCTCGACCAGAAACGGCAGCGGCTGCAACGCGAGGAGAAGCAAAAGTCCGCTCGCCAGAAGACCCTCGAGCGCGAGCTGGAGTGGGCGCGCATGTCACCGCGCGCCCGGCACGCCAAGTCGAAGGCTCGCCTGGCGACCTATGAGTCCCTGCTGGCGCAGGCCCCGAGGCAGCGGATGTCCAACGCCGAGATCACGATCCCGAACGGCCCACGCCTCGGTGACCTGGTCGTCGAGGCACGCGGCGTCGCCAAGGGCTACGGCGACCAGCTCCTCGTCGAGGAGCTGAACCTGGCCCTCCCGCCGGGCGGCATCGTGGGCGTGATCGGCCCGAACGGGGCTGGCAAGACGACGTTGTTCCGGATGATCGCCGGTGAGGAGGCGCCTGACTCGGGAACCCTCCGGCTCGGCGACACCGTCCACCTCGCCTACGTCGACCAGAGCCGCGACGCATTGGAGCCCGGGAACACCGTCTTCCAGGAGATCACCGGCGGGAGCGAGGAGATCATGCTCGGCCCCGTGCAGGTTCCCTCGCGAGCCTACGTCGCCTCGTTCAACTTCAAAGGCGCCGACCAGCAGAAGAAGGTGGGGGAGTGCTCCGGGGGCGAGCGCAACCGCATCCACCTCGCGAAGCTGCTCCGCAGCGGGGGGAACCTGCTGCTGCTCGACGAGCCGACGAACGACCTCGACGTCGACACGCTGCGGGCGTTGGAGGACGCGCTGCTCGACTTCGCCGGTTGCGCCGTCGTGATCAGCCACGACCGCTGGTTCCTCGACCGGATCGCGACCCACATCCTCGCGTTCGAGGGCGACAGCCAGGTCCGGTTCTTCGAGGGCAGCTACAGCGAGTACGAGGTCGACCGGCGGCGGCGGTTGGAGGCGGCTGGCGTGGACCTGAGCCGCCCGCACCGCATCAAGTACAAACCGCTCGCACGGCGCGAATGAGAGACGCTCCCGGGCACGAGTGAGCCCCCCGTGGTCGGGCGGGGGGCTCAAGCGCTCGTCGGCGGAGTGCGGGCGGTTCCGCCTGGCGCCTCGTGCACACTTATTTTGCCCTACCGGGGCCGGTTGCACACTACAGGGAGCAACAATCTAGAGATTTTTTTCGAGATGGCGGATCATTCGCCAGGAAATCCCAGGACGCCCGAAAGCCGGATCACCGTCTCGCCCGCGCCCACGCTCGCGGCCTCGTCCAGAACGGCGAGCGCCCGCGGCGTGTCGAGGTCGTCGGCCATCGCGGCGGCGAACGCGGCCTCGAACGCGGGGCTGGTGCCGCCGGAACCGGCCGCGTCTCTCCAGCGCTTCACACCCATGGCGGCCTCTTCGAGGTCTTGCTCGTCGTAGTCCCAATCCTGGCGGTAGTGGTGGGACAGGAGGTACCGGCGGACCGCTTCGGGCTCGAAGCGCTCGACGAGGTCCCGGACGAACACGAGGTTGCCCAGGGACTTTGACATCTTGACGCCGTCGAGACCGACCATCCCGACGTGAGCCCAGACGCGGGCGAACGGCCCTTGCCCGGTCAGGTATTCGGATTGCAGGGTCTCGGCCTCATGGTGAGGGAACACGAGATCCCTCCCGCCGCCGTGGACGTCGATCACCGAGCCAAGCTCCTCCATCGCCATGACCGAGCACTCGATGTGCCAGCCGGGCCTCCCGGGACCCCAGTCGCTCGGCCATGAGGGCTCCCCTTCCGCGCTTGGCTGCCACAGCAGGAAGTCGAGCGGGTCCTTCTTTCCCGCCGCGTCCGGATCGCCTCCCTTCTCCGCGAACTGCCGGAGCATCTCGGGGCGGTCCAACCGAGAGAAGGCCCCGAACGTGGATGCCTCGCCGGTGTCGAAGTACACCCGGCCGTCGGGCAGCGCGTACGCCATGCCGGTGCGCACCAACCCGCCGATCGCCTGGACGATCGCGGGAATCGTGCGAGTCGCCCGAGGCTCGGCGTCGGGGCGGCGGAGCCCGAGGCTCGCGAGATCGCGGTGAAACCGCTCGATCTCGCGGCGCGCGAGGTCGAGGTAGTCGACGTCAAGCTCCCTGGCCTTGCGCAGGATGTCGTCATCGACGTCCGTGACGTTACGAACGTAGCGCACACGGTGACCAAGATGCTCGAGATACCGTACGAGGACATCGAACACCGTGTACGTGAACGCATGCCCGAGATGGGTCGAGTCGTACGGCGTGATCCCGCACACGTAGACCCTCAGCGTATGGCCCGCCGGCACCGTGACCCTGTGGCGCGTGCGTGTATCCAGCAACCTCATACCATGATGAGCGTCTGCGGACCCCGCGCGTATTCCGGTCAAGGTCTTATGGCCAGGCTTCGGCACGCATGCGTGCCGAAGCCTGGCCATTAAGGGGCGAGTCGGCACGTACGAAGGCCCGGCCGCCTGCGCAGTCAACAAGAGGCCGGGCCTGGGGCACCCTGGGGCCCCGTAACGGTCATGATCCCCCCTGTTCCTTCATGCGGGCCATAGCCAGTTCCGGCCGTTTCGCCCCGCGCCGCCCGTACTAGTGTCGCCTTAGGTCACCCTATCCACGCTGGAGCGCGGCGATGGGCGCCCAGCTGTGGCGGTGGAGAGGGCACGGCCCGAGGGAGCGGAGCGACCCTTGGTGTTCCGGGGAGGGATACCCCTTGTTCCGGGAGAACCCATAGACCGGATACGTCGGGCACGCATCGGTCATGAGCTGGTCCCGGGTGACCTTGGCGACGATCGAAGCGGCGGCGATCGAGGCCGATCGTGCATCCCCATGGACGATGCGCTCGTTGTGCGTCCCGGCGCCCGCGAGGAAATCCCAGTTCCCGTCCAGCAGGCACACGTCGGGGCGGACCGCTAGCCCGCTGACCGCGCGCCGCGCCGCGAGGCGCATCGCCTCGGTCATGCCCAGCGCGTCGATCTCGTCGTTGCTCGCATGCCCGATCGAGGTCGCTACGGCGAAGTCCATGATGCGCGCCGCCAGCTCGGACCGTCGCTGAGGGTCGAGCATCTTCGAATCACGAAGCTTGTACATCCGGCGGTCGGCGGGGAGCACGACCGCGCCATACGTCACCGGCCCCGCCCACGCGCCCCGCCCGACCTCGTCGACGCCGGCGACAACGGCTCCTTCGGCCCACCAGTCGCGCTCGTACGTCAAACCAGGAACGTCCGGGAGCCGCTTCCGGCGCCCTCCGGCGTACTGGACGTTCTTCCGGTTGCTGACCGGCCTCATCGCGATGATGGTAATGCTTCCGCCAGGAAGCGCCTCTTAGAGATAGAGGCCGGTCGACCCGGCCGGGCGCTCCTGAGAGGCGACGGCGTGGATGTCTCGCTCTCGCACGATCAAGAAGAGGTCTCCACGAACGTCGACCTCTATCACGCTGTCGGGGAGGAACAGCACCTTGTCACCTGCTTCGATCGTCCGCACGAGCGGGCCGACCTCCGTCACCTCGGCCCACAACCCGCGTCGATCAGCGCTCTTTGCGGTGGCGGGGATGAGGATACCGGCGCGGGTGCGGCGGTCGCCCTCGTCGGGCGCGCGACACAGGATCCGGTCGGCCGTGACGCGCACCGCCAACTTCGAGTCCTCGTCGGGGCCGCCGTGTGGTGGGACGATGGATTCTGAGGTCATTGTGGAAAGAGGATAACCGGCCCGCACCAAGTCCACCGTGCGAGGATGGGACAAGCCGCATTCGGGCGACCCTGCGTTCCCGCTCGCGGCGTTGCGCCTCGCTTACATATAGCCTCCGGATATGCGCGCTCAGCGCGCCTTGCGAACGAGACGCAGTGCCTATGGGGTGTTTCCTCGACGCGAGCGGTCGAGGGACGGCGATCGCGCAGTTGCCCTACGCCGCCCAGCGCGGGTTGTGCGAGGTCGCCGAGCGTGAGGACCTCCCGCTGGTCGCGGGATCTTGGCAGACCGATGACGGGGGATGCTTGATCGCCAACGTGGTGCGGGTGGTCGCGGCCTCCTCGGCCGAGTCGCATCTCACCCTGGACCTTCGGGTCCTTCACCTCAACACCTTCGCTTTCCAGCCTCGACCTGAACCGGCTGATCGTGGCCTGGGACGAGGCGGCGAGCCAGACCGGCCGTGCCACCGACGCGGTCCTGCGCACCCTGCCTGCGCGGCGCCTTGGCACTCACCGGCCTGATGTCACCTACTGCTACTCGCGTGGAGCTGCGCCAAGCGTCGCGGTGACCTCGCGTTCCTCGCCGCCGCGCGCGACGGTGAGGCGGACCTGGTTGCCGGGCTCCAGCGCGCGGACACGCGCGGTCAGATCGGCGGCAGACTCGAGGGGTTGGCCGTCCACGGCGGTGATGATGTCGCCGCGCCGCAACCCGGCCTGATCGGCGCTGCTGCCAGGGGCCACGTCACGCACCACCGCGCCATTGCTCGGAAGGCCGTAGAGATCGGCGATGTCCGGACCGATGGACTCGATGCTCACGCCGAGCTGAGCGCGCTCGACGAACCCTTGGTCGATGAGCTGCTCGGCGGTCGGCACGACGCTGGTGATCGGGACCGCGAACCCGATGCCGTCGTTCGCGCCGGTGGACGTGATGATCACGGTGTTCAGGCCGATCACGCGGGCGTGGTCGTCCACCAGGGGGCCACCTGAGTTGCCGGGGTTGATCGCCGCGTCGGTCTGGATCGTGTCGAGCAAGGAGGCGCCACCTGGAGGGTTGACCTGCCGACCGACCTGGCTCACCACGCCTGCCGTGACCGTGCTGTCGAACCCGAACGGTGAGCCGACCGCGACCACCGTCGCGCCGACCGGAGGGAGCTCGGTCGCGAACTGCGGGACCGGGAGGCCGGAGGCGTCGATCTTCAGAACGGCGAGGTCGATGGTCGGGTCGGTGCCCACGACCTCAGCCTGGTGCAGCTCGCCATCGGGAAGCTGGACGTCGACCTGGCGAGCGCCGGACACGACGTGGTTGTTCGTCAGCAGGTACCCGTCGGCGCGGAACACTACGGCGGAGCCAGAGCCCCCGCCGATCGGGCCAGCAACGTCCACCCTCGCCACCGAGGGCAGGATCCGCGCCGCGACCGTGGAGACCGGCAATGCTCCGGTCGCGTCGGGACCGGGCAGTACCGGGGAGCCCGAGTCGGGCGAGACCGCCGAGCTGGGCGCTGGACTGGATGCCCCATCAGGGATAAGGGCCTGAGTGATCGGTACGGTGATCCCCGCCGAGACGACCGCGGCCACCACCGCCGCGGCCGCGATCGGCTTCCATCCTCCGCGACGCCCCGTCTCCCGCTCCTCCGTCGGCGCGTCGGAGGAGGGCGGCGGGGAGACCGGGAGCGGCTCCGTTGAGACGGGTGATCGTTCTCCGTCGGTGTCGTACATGGCGTCCCTTTCTCGGCTTGGCACACTCCACGGTATGAGGGAGACAACCAAGGGCTTCTCCAGCGAGGGCAAAGATCGGGCAAAGACCGTGTTGCTCGTCGAGGACGACGACGGCATCGCGACACCGCTCGCCGCGGCACTCCGCGGCGACGCCTACGATGTCGTGCGCGTCGCCACCGGCGCGGAGGCGCTCGACGCCGCGGTGCCAGGCGTCGCGGCCGTCGTGTTGGACCTGGGCCTCCCCGATGTCGATGGGGTTGAGGTGTGCCGGCGCTTGCGCGACCTGCTCCCCGACGTGCCCGTGCTGATCTTGACCGCTCGGACGTCCGAGGCGGACATCGTAGTCGGTCTCGACGCGGGAGCTGACGACTACGTGACCAAGCCGTTCCGGCTCGCCGAGCTGCTCGCCAGGCTCCGGGCGTTGCTCCGCCGGGCGGGGGCGGCGGAGCGCCAGAGGGACTCGCCGGTCAAGGAGGTCCAAGACGTCCGCGTCGACACGTCTGCCCGAAGGGCCTGGCGTGGCGGCGAGGAGCTGGAGCTGACCCCCAAGGAGTTCGACCTGCTCGCGCTGCTGGTCGACCAAGCGGGCAAGGTCGTGACACGCGAGCGGATCATGGCCGACGTCTGGGACACGAACTGGTTCGGGTCGACGAAGACGCTCGACATGCACGTGTCGTGGCTCCGACGCAAGCTGGGCGACGACGCGACGGCCCCGCGCTACCTCACGACGGTCCGCGGAGTCGGGTTACGGTTCGAGACGGATGCGTAGCCAGCTCCTGAAGTCGACGATCGCCGCCGTTGCCGCGGCGGTGCTGCTGCTCGGCCTGCCTTTGGCGGTCGCGGTGCGGATTCTGTTGCAACGGGAGGCGCTCGAGGCGCTCCAAGGGCTGGCCGAGGCGGTCGTGGCCCCGATCGACCAGCGCAACTTCACGGCGCTCGAGCAGGTCCTTTTCCTCGACGAGGTCGCGCGCCAGAGACCGGGCTTGAGGCTGATCCTGTTCGATCCCCGCACCGGCCTGCAGGCGGACACCGGGGCCCCTCCTGAGGTGCCACCCGGGCTCGCCATCCCTGGGCGAGCGAGCAGGAGTATCGAGGGCGGCGTCCTGGTGGTGTCGGTGCCGGTCAGGACCGGTGGTGTGTTACGGGTTGTCAGTGACGACGCGGCGTTGATCTCCAGCATCAAGCAGTCATGGGTGGCGATCGGTGGGCTCGCGTTCTTTGCCCTGCTGACCGCGGCCATGATGGCCCGGATACAAGGTGAGCGCCTGGCCGCGCCGCTCGAGTCGCTCGCCGAGGCCGCGCGGCGGCTCGGTGACGGCGACTTCTCCGCCCGAGCGCCCCACAGCGGCCTGCCCGAGGCGGACGACGTCGCCAAGGCGCTTCACGAGACGGCCGCGCAGCTGGGAGCGATGCTCGACCGCAGCCGCTCGTTCGGCGCCGACGCCTCGCACCAGCTGCGCACTCCGCTCACCGCGCTGCGCCTCGACCTCGAGGCACTCGACGGCACGGGCGCCGATCCCGAGCTGGTCGGCGCGGCGATCCGCGAGGCGGACCGGCTGGAAGCGACGATCGCCGAGCTGCTGAGCCTCGCCGATGCGCCAGGCGGCGTGACGGACGGCTCCTTCGACGTCGCCGAGCTGGCCGCGGCCCGCCTGGACGCGTGGCAGTCCTTGGCGCGGGCGGCGGGACGCAAGGTCGTCCTCGACGCCTCACCCGTGCCACCGGTCCGCGCGCGCCCCGGAGCGATCGGTCAGTCCTTACAGGTGCTGCTCGACAACGCGCTCGAGCACGGCGCCGGGACGATCACGGTCAGCGTCCAAGCGGTGGCCGCGGGTGGTGGTCTCGGCCTGACGGGGGAAGGGCGCGACACCAAGTGGGTCCGCCTGTGCGTGACGGACGAGGGCCCGGGGATCCCACCCGAGCGCCGGGAAGGGCTGCTGTCCGGGAGAGCGGACACGGTGACCGGGCGAGGGCTCGTCCTTGCCCGCCAGCTCGTGGAGGCGGAGGGCGGTCGACTCACGCTCGAGCGTGCCGCCCCAGGCGCGGTGCTCTGCCTATTGGTGCCTGCCGAGCAGTGAGTATTTATTCCTTTGGTTTGGCGCGGTGAGGCGTCGGCGGCGCGTGCGTCGGCGACTCACGCTCACAGGTCCGGGGTGGTCCGTGCATCTTAACTCAGGCTCTTCCAGCGGGTGAGGTGGGGCTCGAGGCTGGCGCGTTTCTCGGGGTCGAGGACGCCTTGGCCCTCTTCAAGAGCGTTGACTAGGACGCCGAGCTTGCCCGTATGGAGGTTCGCGTGGATCGCGTAGGCGGCCTCGGCGACATCGTTCAGGGCGTAGGTCTTCGTGAGGATCGGGTGGATCATCCCCAGGTCGACGAGGCGGTTCGCCTCCCAGGCCTCCTTGTAGTTCGCGAAGTGCGAGCCGATGATCCGCTTCAGGTTCATCCACAGGTAGCGGTTGTCGTACTCGTGATGGAACCCCGAGGTGGAGGCGCACGTGACCACCACGCCGCCGCGCTTCGCCACGAACACGCTCGCCCCGAACGTCTGCCTGCCCGGATGCTCGAAGACGATGTCGGGGTCCTCGCCGCCGGTCATCGATCGGATCTTCTTACCGAAGCGGCGCCACTCGGCGGGCTGCTGTAGCTCGTCTCGCCAGAACTCGTAGCCCTCCGCCTTCCGGTCGATCACGCGCTCGACACCTAGTGCCCGCAAGAGGTCGGCCTTGTCCCGGCTACCCACGACGCAGATGGGGATGCCGCCGCCGTTCAGGGTCAGCTGCGTCGCGAACCCTCCAAGGCCGCCCGTGGCACCCCAGATCAGCACGATGTCACCCTGCTTCATCCCGGCGGAGTTGCGGCTGACGAGCATGCGGTACGACGTGGCCAGGGTGAGGCTGAGGCAGGCCGCCTCCTCCCACGTGAGATGGGTCGGCATCGGCATGAGCTGGTTGACCTTCACGAGCGCGAGCTCGGCCATGCCGCCGAAGTTCGACTCGAAGCCCCAGATCCGCTGCCGGGGGTCGATCATCGAGTCGTCGTGACCTTCGGGGCCCTCCATGTCCACGTAGTTGCAGTGGACGGTGACACGGTCACCCGGTTTCCACCGCGTGACACCGGGACCGGTGCGGACGACGACGCCGGCGGCGTCGCTGCCGACGATGTGATAGGCGAGGTTGTGGCGCGCGCCCAGCTCTGACTCGCGAGCGAAGCGCTCCAGGAACACGAACGTCGGGAGCGGCTCGAAGATCGACGTCCACACGGTGTTGAAGTTCAGCGCGGACGCCATCGGCGCGATCAGCGCCTCGTTGGGGCCCAGCGGCGGGATGGGCACCTCCGCGACTCGCAAGGACTTCCTGGGGTCCTTCTCGTGGGAGGGCAATCCCTCGAACATGCCGACCTCGTCCTTGCGGACGAGCGCCGCTCTCATCGACTCCGGCAATGGGGTTGCGGCGATGCGGGATGGCGTGGCGTCCGGCGCGAGCGCGATGTCGAGAAGGGCTCGTAACGCGTCAGGCATCTATGCTCCTTGTCTCGAGTCGCCAAGCCGGACGTCAGCCAAGACAGGGTTGTCTTGCCTCGAGGTTACCGGGAAGTATCGGCTGCGCGATATAGACAGCACGACAAAGGGAGCGGATATCCGTCGACCTTCCCCGCGATCCGCTCGGGAGGGAGCCGTCGTTTCAGGCTCAACCGACACAAACGGCCCCCGGTGAAGGTCCGGTCCCGCGCTCCCTTCCCCTTGGAGTGCGGTGCCGGCTCCGTCGGGGGCCGCTTGTGGGAGGGATGATGACCTGGTTCGCGCCGACGGGTCAATCGCGTTATCCACAGCCCTGTCCACACTCTGTGGAAATCGTCAAGCGTCAACTGGGTAAACGATCAAGGAGCTGTGCACAGACCTTGTGGAGAACTAGTTAATCTAGGCCACTAAGATCGGTTGACCTGCGGCGATGCCCGTCTTTCACCCTCTCGCCGGAATTTCTTCTCCGGGGACCCCGAACCGTGCGGCCTCCGGACGGCTTCGCCCTAGTGGCCAGGGTTCTTCACGCATGCGTGAGAAAGCGCGGGGATAAGCCGCTTAGTGCTCGTCCTCGATCTGCTGCTCGATCTCTCGTGCGGCGAGGCGGACCAACCACGTGCTGGGATCGGCGAGCTCTTGCTCTGTGGGAAGGGAGTCCGGCCCTTCCCAGACTCGGTCGAGTCCCCCTTGACCGCGGGCGGCGATAACTACCTCGCAGAATGTCTGACCTTGACGGAAGTCGGCGGGTTTCAGGTCGAGGCCTATCAGCTGGGCGAGGAACCGTTCGCCCGGGCCGCTCGACGCTCGCCGCCGCCGGGTCGCCTCCTCGATACGCGGCAGCGCGGTGAGGCGGTCGGCGGCGGCCGCGCGGACCACGACGTCGCTGTAGGACTCGATGAAGGCGACCAATGCCTGCAGCCGGGATAGCGTGGCCTTCTGCCCAGCCGTCGGCTCGATGGCGAAGGCCTCGGGCTGCGACAAGGCCTCACGCAGGGACGAGGGGTCCGACAGCGCCGTCGGGTCGAGCCCCATGCCGCCCAATTGGTCCAGCAGCGTGCTGGGGTCGAACTCGGCCTCGGACGCGAACGCGCCGATCGCTTCCGCGACATGGCCCCGCAGCCAAGGGACTCCGGCGAACATCCGCCGGTGCACCGCCTCGCGCAGCGCCACCCAGAAGCGAAACTCCATCTGGTCGAACCCGTAGTCCTCGGCGAAGCGCCGCGACGCGTCACCGACCGTCCCGATCGCCCGCGGCTCGATCGTGGGAAGGCCAAGATCGTAGGTTCCGAGCAGCTGACCAGCGAGATGGCCCGCCACCGTGCCGATCTGGACGCCGTACATCATCGCGCCCATGGATCGCATCGCGTCCCCGAGCGGGCCCGCCATCGGCCCCTGCATCCCGCCGAGCTCCGCGGGGAGGCCTTTGGCCAACGCGGTGTGCATCCCGTTGGCGACCGGCTCGACATAGACCCCGAGCCCGGACGACGACGCGGCGAGCCGCACCCATTCGGCGCGTGTATAGGCCCGTACGCTGCCCTCGACGGCGGGCAGCGCGGTCACTGGGTCCAGCCACAGCTCCGCGACGTGAACGGCCTGTCGCAGCTCATCGGAGGCGCGGTCGCCCGCCGGGCTGTCGGCCATCCCCGAGCTGAGCGCCGCCGCGGTCTGTGACGCGAGATCCCAGTTCACAGGCCCCCCACGCCAGGACATCAGCTTCGCAAGCTCGCGGAACAGGGGGACGTTCTCGAAGAGTCTGGGATCGAAACCACCGAAGGGAGATCCGGGATCGGACATGCAGCCATGGTAGTGGTCCGACCCGTCGTACGTGGCGCTAGCCCTGGCCGGGCAAGGCTCGGTACAGTTCCCCCGAATCGAAAGGCAAGGATGACGATCGTCGCGGTGGTTGGGGCTAGCACCCTCGTCGGCAGGGCGGTGCTCTCGTGTCTCCAGAGGGAGCGTTCCGTCCAGGAGATCGTCGCCGTCGATCCCGGCGAAATCGACATGCCGGTCGGCAAGCTGCGCCTCGGGGGCCATAAGCGGCTCCTCCCCGATGCGATCGAGGATGCGGAGGTCGTGGTCCACTGCGGGCTGGAGGCGACCGTGCCCGAGTGGGAGGGTGGCACCGCCCTCGCTCGAACCGTCGAGGGGACGCGGACCCTGCTCGAGGCTGCCGCGAAGGTTGGGATACGCAAGCTCACGGTCCTCTCCAGCGCCATGGTGTACGGGGCGCATCCGGACAACCCGCTCCCGCTCGACGAACGAGCGGCGCTCCGCGCCGATCCCGACCTTCCTTATGCCTATCAGTTCACGTTGGCCGAGCGGCTCGTCGGGAAGTGGGCCAGCGAACACCCCGGGGTGACGGTCACCGTGCTACGCCCCGCCCTGACATGGGCTCCCGGAGCGGACATCGGGATGTCACGGCACCTCGCGTCACCGCGGGTGCCGCTGGTGGGCGACCAGTCCGCCCCACTCCAGCTCGTCCATGCGGACGACGTGGCGGAGGCCGTCCGTCTCGCCGTGACGCGCGACCTTCCCGGGTACTACAACGTGGCCGCGGACGGATGGCTCCCCGTCCCCGAGATGTTGGCGCTGCTCGGCCGGCGATCCGTGACGGTGCCCGAGGCCACCGCCTACGGCGCGGTTCGATGGCTTTGGAAGCATCGCTTGTGGCACCTGCCACCGGCGGCACTGCCCTATCTGATGTATCCGTGGGTGGTGACGTCCCAGCGGCTCGCGGACCTGGGATGGGCGCCGGAGTGGTCGAACCGGGAGCTTCTGCGCATGTTTGCCCGCGAGCACCGTGATCATCTCCACTTCGGCCGCTTTCGCCTGCGCCGTCGGAACCTCTATGCTCCCGCGATAGCCTTCGGCGCCCTGTCACTCGGGCTGCTAGCGGGCCAGCTCACGGCGCGCGTCAGGTACCGCACCGCATCGAGAGTGGGGAAGGGAGCACGGTGATGAGCAGGGAAGCGATCCGCCCGACCAACACCTCGGCGGTCGCCGTGCTCTCGCTGACGCTCGGGCTGCTCGCCCTGCTCCTGTGCTGGGTCCCCGTCTTGGGGATCAGCGCCTTTCCCCTCGGGTGCTTCGCGGTCCTCCTCGCACTCGGGGGACTACGGAACATCAGGCGCGCGAACCTCGCGGGGCGGGGCCTCGCGTTGGCTGGGCTGACCACCGGCGGTATCGGGCTCCTCATCGCGACTGTCCTGCTCATCACGTTCGTCCAAGGTTTCCGAGGGCCGGCTTGGGACGGCGACTGGCGCGAGCTCATGGCGTTCTTCGAGGCCGACCCTCGTTAGCGCGCTTCAGGCCGGGCGGGTCTGTGGTCCGGCACCAGCTCGGAAGGTGCCGTCGGCGATTCCGAGGACGCCGTCGAGCACGATGTTCGCCAGGCGTGGACCGTGGGCGGTCATGGTGATCCAGGCGACGTGGTCGAAGTTGCCGTCCTCGCCGTCGAGTACCCAACATCCTCCGGTCGGCCCGAGGCGGACGTGGTCCCGGCCGCTCAGGACGGTGCGCTGGTAGTTGTGCACATGGCCGGCGAACGCGGTGTACGGCCGGTCGCCGAGCGCGCGGCGGATACGGTCGAGGCCCGGGTGGCCCTTGCCTTGCCAGGCGGGCATGTGCATGCATAGCACCGCCCAGCGGGCGTCGGCGTGCTCCGCGATCACTCCCTCGGCCCATGCGACCTGCTCGTCGCTGATGCGGGCGGGCATCGTGCCGTTCCAGTCGAAGTCTGGCTCGTCCCAGGGCTCGTCGGCTGGTTCGGGGGGCGGATCCTGCGTGTCGAGCATGCAAAACAGCACGTCGTGGAAACGGAACGCGTAATGCAACGCCCCGTGGCGGCGCAGCCACTCGGCGCGCATGACCTCGTTGCTGACGTCATGGTTGCCGGGCAGGCGGAAGAGCGGGACCTCCAACCGGCCGACGATCGCATCCACTTCGGCCCACTGCGTGGCAAGCTCGGCGGGGTCGCTCGTGTAGCCCTGAATCTGGTCGCCGATCTGGATGACAAAGTCCGGGCGGAGCAGGTTGATCACGTCGATCCCGCGCTCGAACACCCCCGGCCTCGCGGCGCCGGTGCGGTCCGAGAGCAGCACGAAGCTGAACTCGTCCGGCCTCTGCGGCATCCGGTCGAGCCCGCACCAAGGCGTCCCACCACCGTCCAGCCGGGGCAGCACCAAGCCGCGGTCACCGCTCACACCCACGCTCCTCGCGCCGGCCTTTCCTGCACTGTGCAGTACGGCGAAGAACCCTGATCTCAGTCGGCACACCGGTCGGCGGGGACCATGTTGGTGCGGGCCCACTGTTCGTACTCGGGGTCGAAGTAGCGGACGCGGATCTTCTTGTACTCCTTGGTCGAGTACAGGATCCGGTAGTCGTCGAGGCCGCTGCGGTCGCGGATCGAGGCGACGGCCTCCTCGACGCGCTCTTTCGACGTACCGTGGATCATGCCGAACAAGGCGTATGGCCAGTCGGGGTAGGTCGGCCGGCGGTAGCAATGGCTGACGGCGGCGTAGCCGGCGAGCAGGTAGCCGTACTCGTCGGTCCGGTCGTCAGGGGCCCGCCAGACGCTCATGCCATTGGCGCCGAACCCTGCACGGCGGTGGTGGAGGACGGCCGCGTAGCGGCGCATGAGCCCCTCGTCGATGAAGGCTTGGGCGGCGTCGCGGACCGCCTGCTCGCTGGTGCCGATCCGCTCGGCCATCGAAGCGAAGGGCGCCGGCTCGATGGCGAGGTCCTCTTGCAGCTCCAACACGAAGGCGACCTCGTCGGGGGTGAGATCCTCCGCGGTCCGAGCCGTTTCCTTATAGGCGGGAAGCGTGGACTGAGCGTCCATCGACCGCTGGTCGGACACATCGAGGTCGACGCCGATCTTGTAGAGCTTGAGGGTCGGCAGGATGCGGGTGGACTCGGCGCCGCAAAGACGGTGCAGCGCGTTGACGTGGGTCTCCAGGTCCTGGCCCGGAGGCACCGCGATCGTCCACCAGATGTTGAACTCGTGGTCACGGCGGTAGTTGTGGCTGACACCGGGGTGCGAGCTGATGACGCCGGCCGCCTCGTCGACGCGGTCCTCGGCGACCGAGGTGGCGACGAGCGAGGACTTGTAGCCGAGCTTGCGGGTGTCGAAGATCGCCGACACCTGCCGGATGATCCGGTCGTCCTTCAGTCGCTCGTACCGGTCCATGACGGCTCGCTCGGGCTCACCGAGGCGCTCGCCCAGCGCGGCGAACGGCCGGGCGACCAAGGGGAACTCCGTCTGGATGATGTTGAGCAGCTTCTGGTCGGTGTCGTCGAGGACGATCCGGCCGACGGTCTTGGCGGGCATGAAGGCTCCAACCGGCCGATACTGTGGACGTTCGACTCCATATCCTAAAGGTGGTCAGATGCGAACGCGGCTCCATACTCGGTTGACGGGCGCGCCGCTGTCCGTATCAGACGCCCACGCGTTCGTGGCCGACGCCGCGGCGGGGGCCGCGGTCGTCTTCACCGGCTCGGTCCGGGACAATGCCGAGGGACGGGCAGTGTCCGGTCTGGACTACGAGGCGTACGAGGAGCAGGCATCCGCCCAGCTTGCGGCGCTTGCCGAGAAAGTCGGCCAGAAGTGGCCGGACGCCCTCGCCATCTGGATGGAGCACCGGGTCGGCAGCCTGGCAATCGGCGAGCCGTCCGTCGTCGTCGCGGTGTCCACGCCGCACCGCGTCGAGGCGTTCGACGCCGCCCGCTTCGGCATCGACGAGCTGAAGGCGACGGTGGCGATCTGGAAGAAGGAGCACTGGTCCGACGGCGCCGCCCACTGGCCGGGCACCGACTAGTGGCGTCTAGTGGGCCGTCGCCGTCTCTGTGTGCTGGATCCGCGCCATATATGGCGCGGATCCAGCACACAATCGGGCGCTAGCGGTGCGTGACATCGCCATCGACCTAGGTACGGCCAGCACGCGGGTGTGGGCGAAGGGGCGGGGGATCGTCCTCGACGAGCCCACGGTCGTCGCGTTGCACCAGCGTGGCGGTGAGGTGCGGGCGATGGGGCACGAGGCCCATGAGCTGATCGCGCGCGGGTCTGGGAGCTTTGTCGCGCGCCGGCCCCTGGTCGGCGGAGCGGTGACGGACTTCGACGCCACGGCGAGCCTGCTGCGAATGGTGCTCTGCCGGCTCCGGGTAAGGCGGCCCTCGCGGTTGCGGTTGGTGGTGTGTATCCCAAGTGGTCTCACAGAGATCGAGCGCCGGGCGCTCGAGCAGGCGGCCGCCCAGGCGGGGGTCGGGGCGACGTACCCGATCTCCGAGCCGCTCGCCGCCGCGATGGGCGCGGGACTCGCCATCGATCAGCCGATCGGCACGATGGTGGTCGACGCGGGCGGCGGGAGTTGCAAGGTGGCCATGATCTCCTTAGGCGAGATCGTGACGTGCGCGCTGGTTCGCTCGGGCGGGTTCGACATCGACGACGCGATCGCTCGCCACGTCCGGTCGAGGTTCGACCTGGCGATCGGAGCGCGCGAGGCCGAGCAGGTGAAGGTCGAGATCGGCTCGGCGTCTCCGCAGTTACCCGAGCCGCGCGTCGAGGTGAGCGGCCGAGAGGTGGCGGGCGGCCTCCCACGGACCGTGACGTTGGCCGGCGACGCGATCCGCGCGGTCATCGACCCGTGCGTGTCGGCCATCGTAGGCGCGGTGCTCGACGTCCTGGGCAGCTGCCCGCCAGCGCTCGCGCAGGATGTCGTGGATACCGGCATGTGGCTCTGCGGCGGGGGTGCAAAGCTGCGCGGCCTCGCCACCCACCTCGCCGCGGAGACCGGCCTCCCAGTCCACCTGGCGGATCGTCCCGCCGAGGCCGTCATCCGCGGAGCCGGCCAGGTCGTAGAGCAACTCGACGACTGGAAGCACCTGTCCGTCTAAGAGAACCCCGGGCCTTGACGCGAGCGCGGAGCGGAGCGCGGTTCGGGGGGCTCGATGCCCCCCGAACCGCCACAGCTTTAAAGCAACCAAGGGGAGCGAAGCCGACAGGGGGACAGTGGGGTTCGCGTTGCGTCGGGTGCAGCGACCTAGAGTGGTTTTGGAGCGGAACCCGACGCAACGCGAACCCTCAGGACGCAACGCGACCACCCTGTGGGCCAGGGGGTCGGGTCCGGGGGGATCCCTAAACTCCCGGGCAAATGGCCGGCCTGTCGACGCCGCTGCACTTGGCTGCGAGCCTTCTGACGCTCGCTGCCGCCGTTGGACTGGCGATCGCGGTCACTCTGGAGCGCCGGTCTGCGAGCATGTGGTCTCGCGGGCTCATCGCGCTGGGAGCGTGCGCGATCGCGTTGGGCAGCGGGGTGGCGGGGGCGCTCGTCGACAACAGCGCCGATGTGGTCGCGTGGTTACGTGCCGCCGGGCTGACGCTGATCGCGCTGGGCCTGTCGGTCCCGCGACCCCGCCAGCTGGGCAGGGCCGTCGCGGCGATGCCGCTGATCTCGTTGCCGCCCGCGTCGCTCCTGGCGGCGCTCTCGGGCGTGCTCGGGGCGGCCAGGGCGCTCACCGCGGGGAAACGGACGTTGCTCGTCGGCTTCGCGTTGGTGTGTTGGGGCGTGGCGGGGCTGGCCCCGGCGATATCCATACCGCCGGCTGGCGGCGGCATCCTGGATCTTGTCGGGGCCGTGCTGCTGGGTGGCTGGCTTTGGCAGTCCAGCGGTCGGCGGCTGCTGGCGAAGCTGGTGACGGCCTTCGTCACGGCGCTGTTGGTCGTCGTCGTGATGCTCGCCTCGGTCGTGTCGAGCATCGGCACCAGCCAGCTGGTCACCGACGAGCTCTCCAGGCTCCGGGAGTTCGGCCGCCAGCTGTCCCTGGAGGTCATGACCGACTGGCCGGGCGACGCGATCCGCGGCGCGCGCGCGGTAAGCCCCGCTGGGGAGCGGTTCCTCAGGCTGGACAACGACAGCCAGGTCCAGCTTCAGAGCCTGTACCAGCTCTCGTTCGCGAGCCAGGACTTCTTCGTCACGCTGGACGAGACCGGGCAACCGATGAACTTCTACGCTCCCGGCGAGGGCACGGTGACCCCGGCGTTTCTCGGTGCGATATCTCGGTCAGAGGTCGTGGGCCGGATCCTCCGGCAGACGCCCTCGGCGGGAGGGCTCGTCACGATCGGTGGCAAGATCGTGACGCTGGGTGGCGTCCGGCTCCTTCCGGAGGATCCCCGGCCCGAAGATGAGCCCTTGGGCGTGCTCGTGACGGGGCGAGTGGTGGACGAGCAGTGGGTGACCCGGGCGGCCGTCGCCCGCGGTATCGGGCTGATCGTGCGGGTGGGAGACGACGTCTCGGTCGCGTCGCCGGACGTGCCCGTGGCCAAGCTGGTCCCGTCCGGTGCGCCGCCGCCGCCGACTGGGGTTGTCGAGATCGACTCGCGGACCTTCTACCGCGCTCGTGTCGATCTGGTGGACCAGGATTCGGGTGACGTAGTCGGGCGGCTGTACGCCGTCGGCACCGCGGACGCGGTCGCGGCGTTGGAGCGTGCCCAGGCGCGCCGCCTGTTCCTTCTCGCGCTGTTCGGTGCGGTGTTCGCGGCTGGCATGGGGTGGATCGTCAGCCGGCGTCTCGTCGCGCCGATCCGGAGCTTGACCGAGGCGGCGGCGGCCGTGCGCGAGGGCGACCTGACCGCGCGTCCCCGGATCTTGACTCGCGACGAGGTCGGTGACCTGGGGCGGACCTTCAACGAGATGACCATCTCGCTGTCCGCGCAGTCGGCCCAGCTCCGGGAGGCGGCTACCGTCCAGGCGCGGCTGCGCGCCCGGCTTGAGGCGCTGACCGCATCCATGAGCGACGCGCTGGTAGCGGTCGACAGCGACGGGAAGATCGTCACGTTCAACCCCGCGGCCGAGCGGTTGGTCGGGCGCGATGTCGCGGACGTCACCGGGCTGCCGCTCGATCAGGTGTTGCTCGGGCGGGGCCCAGGGGAGGTCGAGGCCGCGGAGGCGCTCGGCGCCCCCAACGGCCAGGAGATCATCGCGGTCCAGGTGCTCCTCTCCACGCGGGGAGGTCGCTGGACGCCGGCATCGGTCACCGCCGCGCCCGTCCGCGACTCCGGCGGCAGGGTCCTCGGCCGTGTCTTCGTGCTGCGCGACGTGAGCCGCGAGGCGGAGCTCGAGCGCATGAAGACCGAGTTCCTCGCGAACGTCAGCCATGAGCTCCGCACGCCGCTCACGCCGATCCGGGGATACGCGGAGGTGTTGGCCCGGCGGGACGTTGGCCGGGAGTCGACGCGCAAGTTCGCGGAGCAGATCCTCTCCTCGACCAGCCGCCTCGAACGGATCGTCGGGATGATCGTCGACTTCGCCGCGCTGGACAGCGGGCGCCTCGTCCCGCGGACCGAAGCGGTGGCGGTCGTCGACGTGGTCGACGAGGTGCTGGAGACATGGCGTGCCCGTGACGGTGAGCGGGACTTCCGCCGCCGGGTGCCGGCGACCTTGCCTCCTGTGGCGGTCGACCGGGCGATGTTGGTGCGCTGCCTCGACGAGCTGCTCGACAACGCGGTGAAGTTCTCGCCGGGCGGGGACCCGGTCGTGATCACCGCCGCGCTCGAGCCGACCGAGCCTGTACAGGTCCGCCTGTCCGTCCGAGACCGTGGGGTCGGCATCGAACCCGAGACCGCCGTCCGTGTCTTCAGCGACTTTTACCAGGTGGACGCCACCGAGACACGGCACTTCGGTGGGCTCGGTCTGGGGCTCGCGCTCGTCCGGCGGATCCTCGACAGCTTGGATGGCGATGCGCGCGTCGAGTCGGAGGTCGGTAAGGGCTCGACCTTCCACCTGCTCCTCCCTGTCGCGGCGGTACACGGTCCCCCGGCCGGGGAGATCCCGCCGCCCCCGGAACGCCACGACCCTGAGCTCGAGCCGACGACCGAGCCACTAGACGATCTCCACGTCCGATCGCGGCGGGGCGCATAAGTGACCCTACCGCCCGATTCGCGTATGTCGTCGGGAAGCGTACGATGACAGCGATGACGGACCTTATCGACAGGCTTGCCCCAGGTTCGGACTGTCACGACCGCCGCCGATCGGTACAGCACAGCCCCCCACCGGCGCGCCGCAACCGGCGGGAAGCCGCCATCGCGCTGCTCGTGACATTGGGACTGGTGGGTGTGCTGGGCAGCGTGGCGCTCGCCGGTGCCGATCGGTGGCGCCAGGCGCCCACGGCGACAGTGTTGAGCGGGGATAGCCTCTTGGCGCTGACTGGAGAGCGGTGGTCCCGTCTCGTGTCCGGTGACGGGGTGCGTGAGGGTGCTCGGGTCCAGACCGGCGGCTCCGAGGCGCGGCTGCGCTTGGGTGACGGAGAGGTATGGCTCGCTCCCGAGACCGGAGCTCGCATCTTTCCCGATCGCGTCGAGGTGCTCCGCGGTGAGGCGTTGATCTCAAGCCTTGGCCACCTTGGGGCGCGATGGGCTGACGTCGAGGTGCGGGGGGCGGGAACGTTCCGTATCGCTGGCGGCACGCACCCGCGCGTTGGCGCCTACCAAGGCGATGCCGAGGTACGGCGCCCCGGAGAGACCCGCGCGCTGTCCGCCCTGGAGCAGATCGAGCTGGACGCGCGCCGCCTGCCGGCGAAACCCGATCCGCTGGCGTACCGCACCGAGGATCCGTGGGACGCGCAGCTGCTCGGGCAGGCGATCGCGTTCGATCAGGAGATCGAGCGCGTCGCGCGCTCCATCGACCTTCGTTTCGCGGATACCCCCAGGTCGCCCGAGTTCTATCGCGGTTTCAAGGCCGTCGACTCCTCCACCCTTCCCCTGCTGCGTGACGCAGGCCGCGACATCGCGAGCGACGGTCGGTTCGGCCCCCCATCCGAGGTGCTGACCACGCTGTTCGTTGCTCGGGCCACGGCGCAAGTATGGGAGAAGGGCGTGCCCGCCACCGTGAGCGAGGTCGTCCAGTGGCGCGCCCAGGGTGCCCGCTGGGGGCTGGTCGCCCTCCGCTCGAAGATCACCGTCGCGGACCTGCGGAACGTGGTAGACCTCTCGCGGGTCGACCCTATCGCCGACCCGTCACCAAGGCCGCTCGCATCCGAAGCCGCTGGCGAGGAACGTTCCGTTCCCACACAGGTCGCCTCGTTACCCGCCACACAGACGGAAGAGCCTGACAGCGTGTCCCTGGAATCTTCGGAGGAGACACCTCCGGAGGAGCCGGAGGAGCAGGTGGAGACCTCGTCGGAAATCGGGACTGAAGAGACCGCAGCGCTCGACTCTGGCCCGGTAGACCCAGTAGATCCGGAGCCCTCGCTCGAAGACGAGGCCGACGGGCGGGTGCAGCGCGATCTCGCCGGGCTTCTCGACCTTCTGGGCGGGGTGCTCACCGGTCGCTGACCCAGCGCATGAATACACTCACGCACACATACGGACGGGAGGATCCGGCATGCTGAACAGACGGGAGGATCTGGAGATGCTCACCGCGGACCAGATCAAGGGACGCGAGTTCCTGGTTTCTCTGCGCGGCTACGACCGGGAGGAGGTTCACGGCTTCCTCAGTGAGGTCGCGAAGCTGGTGGGTGACCTGCAAGCTCAGGTGTCCAGCCTCGAGTCCCGCCAAGCGGCGTCCCCACCCGCCGTGATCAAGGCGGAGCCGGCGGTCGCGCCACCGATCGCCCCCGCCGTCGACACCACCGCCACATTCTTCGAGGACCTGGGGAAGACGACCCAGCGCATTCTCGAGGCGGCCCACGAGGCGGGGTCCGAGATCCAGCGCAAGGCCCGCAACGAGGCGGATCACGAGCTCGCCGAGGCCCATGCCCGCGCGGCGAAGCTCGTCGCCGAGGGGCAGCGCCGGCGGGAGGTCATCGAGGGCGTCGTGTACATGCTTGAGGAGCGCCGCGCCGCGCTCGCGGACGACCTCCGTGGCGTTCTGCAGGCCGTCGACCAGGTGCTCGCCGACTTCGCCCCGCCCACTCAGCTGTTGCTCCCCGAGGAGTTCGCGACGGCCGCCGCCCTGACCGCACCCGACGTGACGTGGGTGCCCGAAGACGATCCTCCGCTTGCCATCGCGGCGGAGGCGGGGCGAGATTCCGACACGGGTGAGGTTGACTTCCGCGGTCTCAGCCACCTGAAGCGCGCCTCGGGCGGGCAAGAGGTCAGCCACGAGACCAGCGATGACGAGCCCGACACCGACGAGGACCCGCCCATCGCGACCCCCCTCGCCAAGGCATCGCGCGGGGTGGGTCTCCGGTAGGTCGCCGCGCGGATGGGGACCTCGTCGCCATAGGCGGCGCCAGCCGGCCGGCCTAATCCTGCACTGTGCAGAGTTAGTCCGGTATACCGGGGTAACTCTGCACAGTACGGGCGGAGGGGAACCCCGCCGGTCGCTGTGCGCGTTCTGGGTTAGCGTGTAGGGTCCAGGGCGGTCCCCGAGGCACCAACCCGCTGCGTCACCGGCCTGGGCGGAAGTGCCCGCAGGGCCAGAGCTGGCGACCTCTTCGAGGCTGACTATGACCGTCCGTAAGGAGCTACGGCGCCGTCTGTGGCTCGTGGTAGTGGGCGTCCTCGCGGTGATCCTGCTGTTCGCCACGCGATTGGCGACGTTCTACACCGACGTGCTGTGGTTCTCGACCGTCGGGTTCGAGGTCGTGTTCTGGCGCCGCTTGTCGACGCAGCTCGGTCTCGGCCTCGTGGCCGGCCTGACCGTCGCGGCCCTGCTCGCGGCGAACCTTCTTCTCGCCCGCCGGCTCGCCCCCCCCTACCGCATACCCTCGCAGGGCGAGCAGTCCGTCGAGCGTTACCGCCAGGCGGTCTCCAGCTTCGCCCGCCCGCTGCTCTTGGCGATCGCGGGGGTATTTGGCCTGCTCTCGGGCGCGGCGATGTTCCAGCAGTGGCAGGCGTACCTGCTGTGGGCCCACGCCCAGCCCTTTGGGATGCCCGATCCCCAGTTCGGTCTTGACCTCGGCTTTTTCGTGTTCGAGCTGCCGTTCTACGGGCTGCTCAACTCGTGGCTGTTCACGACGCTGACGCTCACGATCGTCCTCACCGCGCTCGCCCACTACGTCTTCGGCGGCATCCGCCCCCAGGCCCCTGGCCAGAAGATCACGCCGCTGGCCAACGTGCACCTGTCGGTGCTGCTCGCGGCGCTCGTCGCCGTGCGCGCCTGGGGCTTCTGGCTGGACCAATACCTGCTGAGCTACTCCGAGCGCGGCGCCGTGACCGGGTTGTCCTATACAGACGTGAACGCGCAGCTGCGCGCCTACCAGCTCCTCACCGTGATCGCCGCGGTCTGCGTCGTGCTCTTCCTGGTGAACATCCGAGTGCGCGGCTGGTTGCTGCCGTCCTCGGGCGTCGCCATCCTGCTGGTCGCTGCCATCCTGCTTGGCGGCGCCTACCCGGCGGTCATCCAACGGGTGCAGGTGGCGCCTCAGGAGCTGCGCCGTGAGGAGGAGTACATCGAGCGGAACCTCCGGCTCACGCGCTTCGCGTACAGCATCGACGCCGAACACGTGACCTACGATGCGTTCCCGGCCTCCGGTGACCTTGCCGCGGAGGAGGTCGCGCTCAACACGAAGACCCTGGAATCCATCCGCCTGTGGGACCCGTTGACGCTGGAGAGCGTGTACAACCAGCTGCAGGCGTTCCGCCCCTTCTACCGGTTCGAGAACGTCGACGTGGACCGCTACACGATCGACGGCGAGCCGCGCCAGGTGATGATCGCCGTCCGGGAGCTCGAGGTGGAGGATCTCCCTTCGGCCGCTCGCACCTGGCAGAACCAGGCGTTGACGTTCACGCACGGCTACGGGTACGTGTCGTCGGGGGTGAGCACCGCCGGCCCCGAGGGGCAGCCCGAGTTCCTCGCCCGCGACCTACCGCTGCAGGGCGCGGAACCGCTCCAGATCGAGAACCCCCGCGTGTACTTCGGCGAGCGCGGCCCCGACTACTCGATCGTCGGGACCGCGCAAGAGGAGTTCGACTACCCAGTAGGCGACGGCGAGGCGAACCATCGGTACGACGGCCAGGCGGGGGTGAGCATCTCCTCGCCACTGCGCCGCCTCGCGTTCGCGTTGCGCTTCTCGGAGCCGAACATCGTGCTCTCCGGGTTGATCGGGGACGACTCACGCATCCTGATCCAACGCCGGATCGACCGCCGGGTCCGTGAGGTCGCCCCGTTCCTGCAGCTCGACGGTGACCCCTACCCCGTTGCCGTCGGCGGGCGGATCAAGTGGATCGTGGACGCCTACACCACCACAGACATGGTCCCCTACTCCCAGCGGGTCGAGCTGGGGACCCTCACCCAGGGGATCAGGTCCACGGTCGCGGCCGTGCAGCAGCAGAACGGCCAGCTGACAACCGTCGACCAGCTCAATCTCGAGCCAAGCCTGAGGGGCCGGGTGAACTACATCCGGAACAGCGTGAAGGCAGTCGTCGACGCCTACGACGGCACCGTCACGCTGTACGTGACCGACCCCCAGGATCCCCTCGTGAACGCCTGGGCCAGTGCCTTCCCGGGCGTGTTGCGGCCGGTTGGGGAGGCGAGCGCCGAGCTGCGGGCGCACTTCCGGTACCCCGAGGACATGTTCAAGGTCCAGGCGGGGATGCTCACCTCGTACCACATCCAAGAGGCGGCGCCGTTCTTCACCCGCGAAGACCTGTGGTCCATCCCCTCGGACCTCGCGTTCGCCGCCAATCAGGAGGAGGCCCCTGTGGGCGCCCGCCAGCGGGCGCTCCCGCCGAGCTACCAGCTGTTGCGACTCCCAGGAGCCACGCAGGAGCAGTTCACCCTCGTCCAGCCGTTCGCGCCCTCCCAGCGACGCAACCTCGCGTCCTACCTGGCCGGGTCCGTCGACGACATGGGCCAGGGACGGCTGCGAGTGCTGCAGATGCCGCCAAGCCAGACTGTGTTCGGACCTGAGCAGGTTCAGGCTCGGATCGAGCAGGACGGCGCCGTGTCCCAGCAGATCACGCTGTGGAACCAGGCCGGGTCGACCGTGATCCGCGGGAACCTGATCACCATCCCGGTCGCCGACTCGCTCCTCTACGTCGAGCCGCTGTTCCTCCGCGCCACCTCGTCGAACATCCCCGAGCTCCGCCGGGTCGTGCTCGTCCTGGGCGACCGGGTGGTGATGGGGGAGCGGCTCGACGACGCGCTCGACCTGCTGTTCGGCCAGCAGGTGCCAAGCGTCGAGCCGGGGCCGGCCGGCGGCACGCCCACTCCCGCCCCCGACGGCCAACCGGCAGACCCACGCGTGGCCACGCTGGTCCAGCAGGCGATCGACGCCTTCGCCACCGCCGACCAGGCCTTGCGCAACGGCGACCTCGGCGGGTACCAAGCCGCGACCCGCTCCGCCGAGGCCGCCCTCCTCGAGGCCCAACGCCTGATCGACGCCGGCGGCGCCCCCTAGGCCCGCGGGAGGTTTGCAGCCACGTGTGCACCCCGCTAACATCGCGGACGCGAGGTGGAGCAGTTCGGTAGCTCGCCGGGCTCATAACCCGGAGGTCGCAGGTTCAAATCCTGCCCTCGCAACCACCACAAGAAGCCCTCCCGAGTGCGAGGGCTCCTCGCATTTGGACAGTCAGCTTTTCTCGCCGTTCCGATCCCACCGGGTCCGGCGGCCGCGTGCCGGCGTCGCGGGCCCGTGCGCCGACACGCCCGAACCGGAAGCTCCGGACATCAAGAGGCGCAATATGGCAAGGATACGACGCGTATATCCTTCCAAATCCCGCACGACCCCTTTAAGGCCCCAAGGTGTGTATGGCGACCTTAGCTGCCTTATCCGAAGCAGGAGGGATTCTTATTTTGATATCTGTGTCCGCTTCGTACTTGCTATGCATCATCCACATGCATTAGAAAACTTCTCATTGCGCTCCGGAGAGGTCATCAGTTAGGTTCATGGCTGTCAAGGCTGGGCCAGGGGGAAGCTAGGGCCCGGCGGATGCTTCACAGGAGGGGAAACCAGGACCGGGGGAATATTACCTGGACGTTTCTTGGTGCCAACCGACTGTGCGCTGTGCCCGACGTGAGGCGGGCACAGAGCCCCCACGCCCACCGAAGGGATCAACTATGAGCATCGTGACTCGTGCGCGCAAGAGTTTCCGTCTCATCGTCATCTCAGTGATCATTTCCGCCATGCTGGCCGTCGCCGCCCCAGCACACGCCCAGCTTTTTACGATCACCAGTAGTAACGACATCGCCACCGGGATCGGTGGAGACGGTGGTAACGGCGGCATCGCCGCTGCAGTTAGTCTTCTGAACTGTTTTAGCCTCATTGACGTCCTCGGTGGCCTCAGCTGTGGCGACGCAGGCGCCGGCGGCGCGAGCGCGGACGGCGGCCCCGGCGCTCCCGGCATGGGCATCACCTCGCCGGACACGTTCTAACCAGCGAGTCAAGCACGTATCACGCTTCCCCCCCGGAGAGGGGCCAGGCCAATGGCCTGGCCCCTCTCTATTTCTATGATTGCGCGGCGGTGAGAGAGCGGGGATCATTGCCGAGAGCGTGGGAAGGCGAAGGTCTGGTCCTGCGCCAGAGTCCAAGGTCATCACCAGGGCGGATATCTCGGGTGGCCTCCGCCTCTCAGCCGGCCTCGGATCTCGGCCCCCTGTGGAGCCGTGGGCGCGGCACCGGCAGGCTCACCCAAGGCCAAGCACATTAATCGGACTGATCTCTTAAGTCTCTCCGCAGTCTATCGTGCGCTTGACGACTAATCCGATGAATTGTGCGTCGTCATTTAGGTCATAGATGCCCGGCATGAATATCCGATTTTTGCCTCTCGCGGCTGACGGTTGGGTTGCCAGGCTTATGGTCATATAGTTAATAGCTATCGTTCAGTCGCTCAATGGCCTGTGGGCTTCCTGTCGGGGTAAAGGTGCTTTTCCGTATTGGCCGGTCTGAATAGGTTTTACATTTCGTTGTCGGGGGTTCTTTGGTGCCTGCGTACCTTTTGACGCTTCAGGTTGGGTCGTGACCACTGGGTGGGCAAGTTTTTGAATTTCCTTATTGCATCGGGTGCGTCAATGGGTTAGGTTTCGTGATGTCAGAGCTGGGCCGAGGGGGAAACTGAAGGCCCGGAGACTGGCATCGCAACAGGGGGAAACCAGGAACGGGGGATTGTTACCTGGATGCTTGCTTAATCCATCCGATTGTGCGCTGTGCCAACTATCAAAGGCTGCGAGCCTTCACGCGCAACGAAGGGATCAACTATGAGTATTGCGACTCGCGCACGCAAGAGTTTCCGCCTGGCGCTCGCTACCATGATCATGACCGGAATGATGGCCATCGCTCCCCCGGCAAGCGCGGGATGTGATGATGGTTGTCCTGGCGGTGTCGATGTGGATATCGACAACGACACCGCCACCGGCGTCGGGGGGCGCGGTGGGAACGGCGGCATCGCCGCGAACATCGTCGCCTTGAACTGTTTCCTCTTTCTCGTCGACTGCGGCAATGCCGGGCCCCTCGGCGGCGCAGACGCGAGCGGCGGCAACGGCGCCCCCGGCTTCGGCGTCAACTTCAGCTGACGAGGTAGCGCAACGCGAGTTCCAAAGCTTCCCCCTGAGAGGGGCCGGGCCAAATGGCCCGGCCCCTCTCGCCTTCCATGGCGTGAGCTTACTTGCCAGACTCGATCTAATACCGAGCAATGCATGTATCTCGCCACCCGTGAGAAGGGGCCAGGCCATTGGCCTGGCCCCTTCTATTTCTTATTGAGCCAATGTGTTGCGCGGCGGTGAGCGACGGGCCCATTGTCGAGAGGAAAGCGCAGGTGTGGTCTTACATCGGAGGCCACAGGGCATGACAAGCGCAGATATCGCGGATGATCTCCATCTTCCGGCCGGCTCAGGTCTTGGTTCCGATGGACCCGACCAGCGGGAGTTCGCCGGATCGGCAGACTCGCCCGCAGTTAACCACATTAATCGGACTGATCTCTTAAGTCTCTCAGTGGTAGATCATTCCCTTGACACCTAACACAGCCGATGATTTAGGCGATAGGGGTGGAATAATCAATATTTTTATTGCCTTAATATCCCGATTTCTGCCCCTCGCGGCTGACGGTTGGGTTGCCAGCCTTATTGGTATGTGGCTGATAGCTCCCGTTCGTTCGCTCAATGACCTGTGCGTATCCTGATCGCGTAAGGCGCTTTTCCGTAATGGCCCGGTACTGCGAACAGCTCTCCATTTCGTTGTCCGGGGTCCTTTGACGCATGCGTACCTTTTGGAACGTCGTGATCGCCAAGAGGACTAGTTTTTCAATTTCCCTTATTGCATTGGGTGTGTCAATGGGTTAGGTTTGTGATGTCGGAGCTGGGCCAAGGGGGAAACTGAAGGCCCGGAGACTGGCATCGAAGGGGGAAACCAGGAACGGGGGATTGTTACCTGGTTGCTTGCTTAATCCATCCGATTGTGCGCTGTGCCAACTACCAAGGCTGCGAGCCTTTCAGGCGCAACGAAGGGATCAACTATGAGTATTGTGACTCGCGCACGCAAGAGTTTCTACCTAATGCTCGCCATTATGATCATGACCGGAATGATGGCCATCGCTCCCCCGGCAAGCGCGGGATGTGATGCTATGTGTCCTCCTCCCTGTCCTGATATGTGCGACGACGACCATGACGACGATGACGATCACAATGGCGATGGCGGTGACGGTGTCAACGTGAATATCGACAACGACACCGCCACCGGCGTCGGGGGGCGCGGTGGGAACGGCGGCATCGCCGCGAACGTCGTCGCCTTGAACTGTTTCCTCCTTCTCGTCGACTGCGGCAATGCCGGGCCTCTCGGCGGCGCTGACGGGAGCGGCGGCGACGGCGCCCCGGGCTTCGGCATCAACTTCAGCTGACGAGGTAGCACGCAACGCGAGTTTCTAAAGCTGCCCCCTGGGAGGGGCCGGGCCATATGGCCCGGCCCCTCTCGCCTTTCATGGCGTGAGCTCGCCCGATGATCCTCGGCCGTGTGGCGCCCGCCGCCGATCGGGCACACTGACGCAACGAGCCGGCCAGAAAGGGGTGGCCCATGCCCTCACTTGTCCCCCCGGTGGCGGGCGAGCGTGAAGGGTTGCTCGGCTACCTCGCGCAGCAGCGTGACGTCCTGAAGATCGCGGCGTACGGGTTGACCGACGACCAGGTCTTGCAACGCCCGAGGAACCGGTCGGTCGAGGACTACGAATCGGGCCTCCGCCTCGAGTCAAACGAGATGTCGGCCAGCGCGCTCGGACGCTATGACGAGGCGGCCACTCGCACTGAGGCGGTCGTTGGCGGGATCGCCGATCTCAGGCAAGCGATACCGGTCTCGCGGGGTGTGCCCTGGTACCCCCAAGACATCGAAGCCTGGTCGGTGCGCTGGGTCCTGCTCCACCTGATCGAGGAGACCGCTCGCCACGCCGGCCACGCCGACATCATCCGCGAGCCCATCGACTGCGCGACGGCCTACCAGCTGATGGGTCAATTCGCACGTGGAAACGAGGAGCCCTGAGTGGGGAACACCAAGGAGCGGATCCTGGAGGTCACGGCCGAGCTGTTCCGCCGGCACGGCTACACCGGCACGGGGATAAAGCAGATCACGGCCAGCGCCAACGCTCCCTTCGGGTCGCTGTACCACTTCTTCCCAGGCGGCAAGGAGCAGCTAGGCCAAGAGGTCATCCGCCGGTCCGGCAGGATGTACCTCGAGCTGTTCGAGGCGATCTTCGACGCCGCGCCCGACGCGGTTACCGGTGTCGACGACTTCTTCAGCGGCGCCGCCGAGCTGCTGCGCCAGACTGACTACGCCGACGCCTGTCCCATCGCCACCGTCTCGTTCGAGGTCGCCAGGGTCAGCGAGCCGCTGCGCGAGGCAACCTCTGACGTGTTCGAGAGCTGGATCGACGGAGCGAGCGTGCGCCTCGTCGACGCGGGCGTCCCCGCCGCCAAGGCGCGGGAGGTCGCGATCCTCCTGATCTCGGCGCTGGAGGGCGCGTTCATCCTGAGCCGCGCCCTCCGCAGGACCGAGCCCGTCGACGTCGCCCGCGCCGCCGGAACCGCCGCCGTCCGGGCAGCACTTGGCCGTACTGTGCGGTATGAGGCCGGCCGGCGCGTGGCCGTTCGATGCCCGGCTCGCACGGCCTAGGCTGGTCGATCATGACGACCGCCTTCCATCTCGCGCAGCTCAACATCGGATACCCGAGGGCGCCGCTGGACAGTGCGCAGCTCGCGGGGTTCATTGCTGCGCTCGACCCGATCAACGCGTTGGCCGATGCCAGCCCAGGGTTCGTCTGGCGGCTGCAGACCGAGGATGGCAACGCGACCGCCGTCCGCGGCTTCGGTGACGACCGGCTGATCATCAACATGTCGGTGTGGGAGTCGATCGAGGCGCTCGCCACGTTCGTCTACGACGGCGCCCACGTTGCGGTGATGCGGCAACGACGTCAGTGGTTCGAGCGGATGCGGGACGCGTTCATGGTTCTGTGGTGGGTGCCGGTCGGCCACCTTCCCACCCTCGCCGAGGCTGAGGAGCGGTTGGCGTACCTCCGCGCCAATGGCCCCAGCGCGCGCGCCTTTACCTTCAGGGACCCGTTCCCGTCAGGAGCCGGTGGCGAGGCGCCGACCGCGCTCCGGATTCCGGATCTGTGCGGGCAACGCGAGTGAACGTGTCGAGCAGGTGGCGCACGGCTGGGCGGGCCCGCTCAGCGTGTATCCCGGTTTCGCGGACCAGCGTGTGAGGGTCTAACCCGAGCGCGACGATCTCGTCCAGTCGAGCCTTACCCCACGCCTGGTGCATCTCGAAGGTGATCTCCGGGTGGAACTGCACGCCGAGGTGCGGGCCGTACGTGAAGGCCTGGGGGCACAGCGCGGTGCGCGCGATCTCGGTCGCGCCAGGGGGAACGGTAAAGGCGTCGCTGTGGAACTCCCACCATGGCCCCGGGGGAATGAACCCCGGGAGCGACGTGTCGATCTTGTGCCACCCCAGCTCGTGCGTGCCGAGCGGCGCGACGCGGCCCCCCAGCGCCCGCGCGAGCAGCTGCGCGCCGAAGCACACCCCGAGCACGGGTACGTCATGGGCGATCGCGCGGCGGACCAGCGCCAGCTCGGCGCCGATCCACGGTAACGAGGTGTCGTAGACCGACTCGGCTGACCCGAGCACGACGACGAGGTCGAAACACGTGGGGTCCGGCGCCGGCTGCCGGGCGGTTACCACCGGGAGAAGCTCGACGCAGCGGTGCGCGGCCCACTCGCCGATGAGCCCCAACCGCTCATTGCCCTCATGCTGAACGACCAGCGCTCTCATGCTTGGTCTTGCGAGGAGCGCATCCGGGTTTCGGGAAACAGGAGATCGAGGAAGCAGTCGTGGGTAGGCTGCGGTTGGTGATTGTCGAGCCCTGGGCGTTCGTTCGCCTCGATGATCACGTAGTCAGGTCCTTGGGGAGACGGGACGAGCAGGTCGATCCCGACCACAGGGATCGCCAACGCCCTGCTTGCGAGCTCCGCAACCCGTGTCAGCTGGGGGTGCAGGATCTCGACGTCCTCGAGTGTCCCGCCGGTATGAAGGTTGGCGTTGCGCCGGACCGCCAGAGTGACCCCCTCATCGAGGATGTCGTCGAGCCCATAGCCGGCACGGGCGACGGTATCGCGCAGGTGGTCGTCGACGGGAATGGTCGACTCGCCGCCGGTCTGGGCCTCGCGCTCGGCGCTGCGCCGCGCGATCAGCGTGGCGACCGTGTCCCGGCCGTTTCCGACGACCATCGGGGGATGGCGGACCGCGGCGGCGACCACCCGGTGGGCGATGACGACGACCCGCAGGTCATGTCCCTCATGGCACTCCTCGAGCAGGACCGACTGGCAGTAGCGCCGGGCCAGAAGGCACGCATCCTCCAGGCGCTCGGGATCCCGCACACCGACCGTGACACCGCAGCCCTGCTCGCCATTGACCGGCTTGACGACGACCTCGCCGACCTCGCGCAGGAACGCCGCATCGGCCGCGTCGAACGTCGCGACCCGCCCGCGTGGGACCCGCAGCCCCGCTGCGGCCAAGAGCTTGCGGGTCATACGCTTGTCCTGGCACAGGCTGGCCGCCACCGCGCTGGTCAGCTCGGAGAGCGAGCAGCGCGTGAGGACCCGCCGGCTATCCGACGTCAGCGACAAGTACCCGTCTCGAGCGTCGAGCACCTGCGCGTGGATGCCACGAAGCCGCGCGTGCTCGACGATCTTCTGGGCGTAGGGGTCGAGCGGAACGGAACATTCCCGCTCATCCAGCGCGCGCAGGAGATCGCCTCCCATGCGCAGCATGATCCTGCTCCTCTATTTCAGGCCGATTACGCCGGTGCGAAGACTCGTGACCTGATCGAAATACGGTGTTCCTAGGATGATATTCCGAAGGTGCCGGATGAAGGCGGACGTGTGTTTACCATTGGGGTTGAGGAAGAGTTCCACGTCATCGACCCGATCACGCGGGTCCTCGTTCCCGACGGGGCGGCCATCCTGGACGAGCTCGAGCAGCAGTCCTCACGCGTCGGCCTGGAGATGCATGCGTGCATGATCGAGACCAGCACGCCCGTGTGCCGCTCGCTGACGGAGGTGCGTGACGAGCTAGGGCGGTTGCGCCGGATGGTCGTCCAGGCGGCGGGGCGGGCGGGGCGCGCGCTCGCCGCATGTGGCACCGCGCCGCTCGCGGAGGTCGGGCAGCAGCGCCTGACGCCGGGGCCGCGCTATGAGCGGATGCTCCACGCCTACCAGCAGGTGGCGCGCGAGCAGCTCATCTGCGCATGCCACACTCACGTCGGCTTCGACGACCGCGATCTCGCGATCGAGATCCTGAACCGTGCGCGACCGTGGATATCGACGTTGCTCGCGCTGTCCGCCAGCTCTCCATTCTGGGCAGGTGCGGACACCGGTTTCGCCAGCTACCGATCGCAGGTATGGACGCGTTGGCCGACCGCCGGCCCACCGGCGGCGTTCGCCTCGGCCTCGGAGTACGACCTAGTGGTCAAAGAGCTGATCGCCTCGGACACTATCGGGGACGAGTCCATGGTGTATTGGGACCTGCGCCCGTCGGCGCGCCAGGAAACCCTGGAGGTCCGCATCGCGGACTCGTGCGCCACGGTCGACGAGACGGTGCTGCAGGCTGGGCTATTCCTGGCACTGGCCCGCACCTGCCACGAGGAGTACCTCCGCGGCGATCCCCCGCCCCAGCCGCGCCACGAGCTGCTACAAGCCGCCAAGTGGCGGGCGGGGCGCTTCGGGGTAGAAGGTGAGCTGCTCGACGTGACGGCGCGCGCGACGTTCCCCGCCGCCGAGGTCGTCGCGCGGCTCCTGGAATATCTTCGTCCCGCGCTGGAGAGGCACGGGGACTGGGACGAGGTCTTCTTCCTCACGATGCAGACCCTCGCGCGGGGTACCGCCTCCGCCCGTCAACGCCGCGCCTACCAGCGCCAAGGCCGGTTGGAAGACGTCGTCGACATGATCGTGACCGAGACCGCCGCCGGCTGACCCCCCAGCCGACCTCCCGTCTCGTCCGCTACAAATCGCGCGCCCACGCGCAAAACCACAGGCGAACGGCCTACGAAGGCTTACGGCGCGTGACAGCCCCAGCTCTGGCGCGTCCGCGCGCAAAACTGGGGAAACGCGCCGGACCTGGCGACATACAGCCACATCTGCTCCGGACTCGGCTCGCCCACGGAACCGGCGTGGCGCCCCCACCGCGCAAGTTGGTGGCATTGGGTTAGGCCGGCGTGCCGGCGAGGGCGGCGACGTAGCGGTTGACGGTTTGCGCGCACTCGCGGCCCTCGTTGATCGCGTGGACGACCAGTGACTGGCCGCGGCGGGCGTCGCCGCAGGCGAAGGCGCCCGGCGCCGAGGTGGCGTAACCGTCAGCGCGGACGTTGCCGCGCGTCCTCGACGAGGTTGAGCTGGTCGAGGGGCGCGTCTCGCTCGGGGCCGCTGAAGCCGATGGCGACGAGCACGAGGTCGGCGGGTAGCGCCTGTTCGGTGCCCGGGATCGGCTCGAAGCCCGGGGGGCCGGCCGAGGCGCGGACATGCGCGGCGCGGACCCGGTTGGCCGTGCCCGACAGGCGGACGGTGACCGCGTCGAACCGGCGCTCGCCGCCCTCGTCGAGAGCGTAGGTGCTCGGCAGGCGCTTCGGCATTCCTGGCCAGGTCACCAGCTCGCGCGGACCCGCTGCCCTCAAGCGCCGGGTAGCGGTCGAGCTGGGTCACCGACCGCGCGCCTTCCCGGTGCGCGTTCGCGATGCAGTCCGCCGCGGTGTCCCCACCGCCGATCACGACGACGTGCTTGCCGGCCGCGGTGATCGTGGGCTCGTACCGCGCACCGGCGGCGCCGCGATCGCTCATCCGGTCCGCGATCGCGCGGTTGCGGTCGTAGAGGTAGTCCATCGCGAGGTGAACGCCCTCAAGCTTCGCTCCGTCCACGTCCAGCGCGCGATGCAGCCGCGCGCCGACCGCCACGACGACCGCGCGGTGCTCGGCACGAAGCTCGTCAGCAGGGACGTCGACGCCGACGTCCACCCCGCACCGGAACTCGATCCTCTCGGCATCGAGCACCTCGACGCGGCGGTCGATGTAGCGCTTCTCGAGCTTAAAGTCCGGGATGCCGAACCGCAGCAGCCCCCCGACAGCCTCGTCGCGCTCGTAGACGACGATCCGGTGCCCCGCCGCGTTGAGCTGCTGGGCGACCGCCATGCCCGCCGGCCCGGAGCCGACCACCGCGACGTCCAGCCCGGTGCGCACCGCGGGAGGGCGCGGCTGGACCCAGCCCTCGGCGAACGCGCGCTCGGTGATCGACAGCTCGATCTGCTTGATCATCACCGGGTCGTCGTTGATCTCCAGCACGCACGCCGGCTCGCACGGCGCCGGGCAGGTGAAGCCGGTGAACTCGCCGAAGTTGTTCGTGAACGACAGGCGCTCGTAGGCGTCCCGCCAGCGGTCCTGGTGGACGAGGTCGTTCCACTCGGGGATGAGGTTGCCGAGCGGGCACCCGTGGTGGCAGAACGGGATTCCGCACTGCATGCACCGCTGCGCCTGTTCGCGGACCACGGTAATGGGCAGCAGCGTGAACACCTCGTGGTAGTCGCGCACCCGCTCGGCCGGGTCACGGGCGGGCTCGCCGGGCACCGCGCGCGGGATCTTCAAGAAGCCTCGGGGATCGGCCATCGCTATACCCGCCCCCCGGCGACCGCCCGCTTGTACGCGGGAGGGATGACCTTCACGAACGCGCCGAGCATCGTCCTCCAGTCGTCGAGCACCCTGCGGGCCACCGGCGAGCCGGTGCGCCGGGCGTGCTCTGCGAGCAGCGTGGAGAGCGTGTCCCGGTCGTGGTCGTCGAGCTCGTCGAGCTCCACGAGGTCCATGTTCACGCGGCCGGGAAAGGCGCCCCGCTCGTCGAGGACATACGCGATCCCGCCGCTCATGCCGGCCGCGAAGTTGCGGCCGGTCTCGCCGAGCACCACGACGCGGCCGCCGGTCATGTACTCGCAGCCGTGATCGCCGACGCCCTCGACCACCGCGTGAGCGCCCGAGTTGCGCACGGCCAACCGCTCACCGGCCAGCCCGCGGAAGAACGCCCTGCCGCTCGTCGCCCCATAGAGCACCGTGTTGCCAGCGATCACCGTCTCCTCGGGGACGAAACCCGCATCGGCCGGCGGGCGGGCGGCCATCACCCCACCCGACAGGCCCTTACCGGCGTAGTCGTTGGTGTCGCCGTGCAGCGTGAACTCGACCCCGTGGGCGAGCCGGGCGCCGAAGCTCTGGCCCGCCGTCCCGTGGAACGTCACCGCGATGGTGCTCTCGGGCAGGCCGCTCTCGCCGTGCCGCCGGGCGATGGCCGACGACAACAGGACGCCGACCGCGCGGTTGCGGTTCGCAGCGCTCGATCGCGGGCTTCAGGTCGGCGATCAGCCCGTGGTCGAGCGCATCGGAGAGCACCGGCTCAGGATCACGGACCTTGTAGCGGGGCACGTCGTCACCGGTCGCGGCCGACCCCGGCTTTCCTGCACTGTGCAGGTTTATGCCGGTATCTCGGCAATAGTCTGCACAGTAAGGGTCGCGCCGCGTACTCGGTCATGGCCGGATGTCGTGGACCTGCAGCCACAGCTCGAGCAGCCCGAGCTGCCACAGCTTGTTGCTGTTCAGCGGGGTCCACTCCGGCTCGGGCTTCGCGATGAGGCGGTCGACGTACTCGGGGCGGAACAGCCCCCGGTCCTTTGCCTCGGGCGCGCACAGCGCGTCGATGACCAGCTCCCGGCACGGGCCCTGTAGGTGCTCGAGCTCCGGGACCGGGAAGTCGCCCTTGGGCCGGTCGAGGATCTCGCCGGGCAGGAGCCCGCGCGCGCCGCTCCGCAGTACCCCCTTACCGCCGTTGGCGGTCTTCAGCTCTGGAGGGCACGCGGCCGCCAGCTCCACGAGCTCGTGGTCGAGAAATGGGACGCGGGCTTCGAGACCCCATGCCATGGTCATGTTGTCGACGCGTTTGACCGGGTCGTCGACCAGCATGATCGTCGAGTCGAGCCGCAGCGCCTTGTCGGCGGCGGTCGCCGCGCCGGGCCGGGCGAACTCGCGCTCGGCGAAGGTCAGGCTGGGATCGTAGGCAAGGTGGTACTCGGGCGCGACGGTTGCCCGCATCTCCTCGCTGTCGCGGTCGAAGAACTGCTGAACATAGGTATCGAGCGCTGCTCCGGGTTCGATCATCGGGACGTACCAGCGGTACCCGGCGAAGACCTCGTCGGCTCCCTGGCCCGACTGTACGACCTTACGTTCCCGCGCGACGTGTTGGCTGAGGAGGTAGAAGGCCACGGTGTCGTGGCTGATCATCGGTTCGCTCATCGCCCGGATCGTGCCTGGCAGGGCCTCGAACATCTGGTCGGTTGTGATCTCGATGCGGCGATGGTCGGTCCCGAACATGCGCGCGACGAGGTCGGAGAACGCGAACTCGTCGCCCTTACGGGAGCCGACGGTGCCGAACCCGACAGAGAACGTCGCGAGGCCGGTCTGGCCGGCTTCGGCGAGCAGCGCGACGATCAGGCTCGAGTCCAGACCCCCGGACAACAGGACACCAACCGGGACATGAGCGACGAGCCGCCGCCGCACCGCGGTGCGCAGCCCTTCGAGGGTGGCATCGACCCAGTCGCGCTCGGACCAGCCCGCCCGGTCCGCCCGGCGTTCGAACGCCGGATCCCAGTAGACGTGCTGGCGCTCGGTACCGTCCGGCTCGACGATCATGACGGTCGCCGGCGCGAGCTTCCGCACGCCCGCGAGGATCGTGCGTGGCGCGGGCACCACGGCGTGCCACGTGAGGTAGTGATGGAGCGCGACCGGATCGATCGACGTGTCGATCTCGCGGCCCGCGAGCAGCGCGGGAAGCGTCGAGGCGAACCGGAGCCATCGTGGGGACCGAGCGAGGTAGAGCGGCTTGATGCCGAGCCGGTCCCGCCCCAGCACGAGCCGCCCGGTGGCGTGCTCGACCAGGCCGAACGCGAACATCCCGGAGCAGCGCGCCAGGAACGCCGGCCCCTCGGCGTGGTAGCCCTTCAGCAGCACCTCGGTGTCCGTGTCGCTGCGGAACTCGTAGCCCCCGGCCACGAGATCCTCCCGCAGCTCCTCGTAGTTGTAGACCAGGCCGTTGTAGACGATCGTCATGCCCAACCGCTCGTCGGTCATCGGCTGGGCTCCGCGCTCGGACAGATCGAGGATGCTCAAGCGCCGGTGGCCGAGCGCGACCGCGTCCCGGCTCCACGCCCCTTGCGCGTCCGGCCCCCGGTTTCGGAGGCAGCGAATCATGCGATCGAGCGCCCTGAGGTCCGGGTTGCGCCCGTCCGTCCGGAGCTCACCGCACATTCCGCACATGGGCAGCTCACCAATCCCTGTTGTCTGGCTGCGTAGAGGGTGCCGCGGCCGCGGGACGTCATCGGCCAGCGGCGGCTCTTCGTGTACCGACCTTCCCCGGCACGTCCAGACCATGCCTTGGGCCTCGGCCTAGGGTCGAGCATGACGCGGTCGCATTGCGGCCAGACGTGCACTGTATTTCGTGTTCGTCACAGGACGGTGGGGCGAGGAAACGGCCGGTATTTCCCTGCACTGTGCAGGTTAATGCCGATAGTTCGGCAAAACTCTGCACAATGCAGGGGTGGGTCTGCCAAGAGGGCCGTATACCGCCTGGGTTATCCGATTCTTATCATCCGGGCTGACGGCACCAGCCGGCATGAGCTGCTGAGGTGCCGGAGGAACCAGCTCACGAGGACCGTGTCGGCCGTGACGCGGTTCTCGAGACGGGAAAATCCGTGGCCCTCGTCGGGAAACAGCAGGTAGTCGACCGGGACACCCTGGCGCCGGAGCGTGCAGACCACCTGCTCCGCCTCGATCACCGGCACGTTGGTGTCGTTGGCGCCGTGCAGCACGATCGTCGGCGTCCGCACACGGTCCAAGCGGTGGATCGGTGAGAGGGCGTGGAGCAGCGCATCCTGCGTGTCCGGATCGCCGTACTTGCGCTTCGAGATCTCCACGATCCATGGCTCGGTGTTCGCGTAGAAGGTCGCAAAGTTCACCATGCCGTACAGGTTCGCCGCGGCCGCGAACCGCCCCGGATAGGCCGTGAGGGCCGCCATGGTGAGGTACCCGCCGTAGGAGCTGCCCATGATGCCGACCCGGTGTACGTGGGCGACGCCCGCGTCGACCACCGCGGCGAGGCACGCCTCGACGTCTCGTATCGCGTCGAACCGCAACACCCCATTGTCAAGATTGACGAACGTCTTGCCGAAGCCGGACGAACCACGCACGTTCGGAGCGAATACGGCAATACCGACGGCCGCCAGCGCCTGATATAGCGGGCGAAAGCAGGGACGTTCCTGCGCCTCCGGCCCTCCGTGAAAGCTCAACACGACCGGACCGGGCAGCGGGGAATCGGGTGGGCGGTACAGCCACCCAGACAGCTCGAGGCCGTCATGCGCGGCGAAGCGGAGTGGCTCAGGGCGGACCAACCGACCGAGACCGTCGCTGCCCTCGGCGTGCGTGACGGCAACGGGCGGCGCCTCCACGCGGTCCCAGACCCACACGTCCCTTGGCGCCGTTGCTCCGGACAGCTCGACCGCGACGCGGTTCCCGTCCGCGGACACGTCCACCGCACCCACCACGTCCGCCGCCAGCGGGGGACCGGGCAGCAGCTGAGCTGCGGCGACATCGAAAAGGCCGAGCTCGCTGCGACCGCCGACGTTCCAGACGACGGCTGCGACGCTGCCGTCGTCGGCCAGCTCGAAGCGGTCGAGCTCGACTCCGTCGCGCGCCGCCACCACCCCCAGGGGACCCGGCTTCCCGAACCGATCCAGCGGGACTTGCGCAAGAGCGGCGTGCTCCCGGTCATGGTCCGAGACCAGGTAGACGCCACGGCCGTCAGCGGCGAAACGGGCGATGGGGAAGCTGCCCGGCGGATCGTGAGGAGTAAGCAGGATCTCCTCACCAGTGGTCAGGTCGACGAGATACAGGTCCTCGTCTCCCCGGTAGTGGACCCGCCGCACGATCCCGAGCCGCCGGTCGCGGGAGACGTCGAGGAGCTCCACGACGGGTTGGCCATCGGCGACCAGATGGTGCTCCCCGCTGGCCACGTCGACCAGAAAGGCGTCGAGCCGGCTGGCTCCACGCCGGTTGGAGGTCACGGCCAACGCCTCGCCGTCGCGCGTCCACCGACCGAGCCGGTTGTGCTCAGATCCCCCGTCCGTGAGCCGCCGCAGACCGGTGCCGTCCGGCCGCGCGACGTACACCTGATGGTTCATGCCCCCACCCGGAGCGATCGTGAACGCCAGCAGGGTCCCCGCGGGCGACCACGAGACTCGCACCGTCGGATCGTTCACGTCGGTCACGAGCTGAGGCTTGCCACCTCGCACGGCCACGGTCCACACCTGGGGCACGCCCCCGCGATCGGACACAAAGGCGACGTGACGGGCGTCCGGCGACAAGCTGGGCGACGCGCAGCTCCCTATCCCTGCCATCCACCGGATCAGCCTCAACGCTTTGGCGCGTACGTGCCCTGGCCGCGACGCGATGGGCACTGATCGCTCAGTTCCGAGTGCTGTCGGGTTTGAGCCACAGCGCTCCAGACGGGCACAGCCGCACGGCCGTCTCGATGACCTCGCGCTGCTCGTAGGACGGTTCGGCGATGAGCGGCGCCACGATGCCGTCGTCGTCTTGGTCGGACATCTCTGGAGCGGTGAGCGCGCACATTCCCGATCCGCAGCAGCGTTCGGTGTCGGCCCCCAATCTCACCGGGCGTCCCAGGTGACCGGCAGCTCGTACACCCCGTAGGCCACCGCGGCCTCCCGCGTCGACACCTCCCAGGGTTCTCCCGCCAGTCGCAGCCCCGGGAGCCCGCGAAGCAGCGCGGCATAGCCGAGGCGCATCTCGACCCGGGCCAGCCGCATCCGGCTGATCGGCTGCCGCTCCCGCAGCTCGCGCAGCCGGGCCGGCGGTCGAACGCGCTGGCACGGGCGAAAGGGAGGGCCGCGGGTCGGCCACGACATCGGTCATCTCAACCTCACTGCGAGTCGGCACGCACAGCAAACCACACGCCACGCAAAACTGCAATGAATGCAATAAAACCGTCGCGTGCGGTAGTATGGGCGCGTGACTGGCCCTGGGCTTCGTGAGCGGAAGAAGCAGCGAACCCGCTGTGCGCTCGCCCAAGCCGCACTGCGGTTGTTCGGCGAGCGCGGCTACGAGGAGACCACGATCGCCGACATCGCCGCCGCGGCGGACGTGTCCACCCGCACGTTCTTCAGCTACTACCCGAGCAAGGAGCACGTGGTCTTCTCCGACGCGGAGGAGCGGGCCACCCTCGCGCTCGCGGTCATCGCCGAACGCCAAGCCGGCGAGCGGCCAGTCGACCTGCTCGTACGCGCGGTACGCGAGGTGATCGGCCTGTCCTGCGGCCAGCTCCCGGCGCGCGCCGTGGCCGAGCGGACGCGCTTGGTCAAGTCCGTGCCCGCGCTCCAGGCCCACCAGCTCCGGATGATCCACGACGCGCAGCAGCTGCTGAGCGAGGCGCTCCTCGCCGCCTATCCCAGCGAGCTGGACACCCTGGACGCCCGGATCACGGTGTCCGTGGTGATGTCCGCGGTGCTGTCGGCCTCCATGTTCGCCTTGGAGTCTGACCAGCCGGACGACCTGCTCTGGCCGGTGACCGAACACGCGATCGACCTTGCCGTCCACGGCCTCGGCTCGATCGGCCTCGCCCGGGGCGACAGCCGGGAGGAAGGGCGATGAGGGCCGTCATAGCGGTCGGCGACGGGGGCCTGAGGTGCTTACGGTCGGCGACGTGGACGAGCCCTCGGTCGTCCCCGACGGGTGCGCACGCCTGCGCGCCCGCACCGCGGGGATGTAGTTTGGGGTGGCGGTCAAGGTTCTCGCGGGTCTCGCCTCAACGGAGCAAGGGTTTCTTGGTGTAGCGCACCGGCGCTGATCGCATCGTATCCGGCCAGCAGTAGTCCTCCAGCTGCTCCGGCCCGGACACGACCCACGAGGCGGGCGTAGCCGAGGTAGCGGCCACGATCGGCCGTCCTCCATGGTGTCGGCCACCTCGATATCGACGAGGCCTGTCCGCTCCCAGTGCCGGCGCCACCATGCGGCCGAGTGCAGGCACCAGACGTCCTGCGTCCAGAACTCTCGGAGATGGTCAGGAACCGGGCCGTCGACCTCCTGGACCAGACCCCGCGATGCCCACCGGCCCACCCGGCTTCAAGAACTGCGCGAGGTAGTTCAGGTACAGGTCATCGGTCCCGAAGTACGGGAACGCGTCGACCACACGACGGCATCGAAGAACCCCGCGCGGCGAACGGCAGCGATCGGGCGTCCGCATGGAGCGGAAATACGCCATCCTCGACACCGGCGTCCCGGATGCGCTGGAAGTTCTCCGAGGCGCTGATCCACAGGTCGGTCGCCCACACCTGTACGCCGAACTCCCGCCGCAGAAAGATCGACGACGCCGCCCGCCCGCAGCCGAGGTCCAGCACCCGCATCCCCGGCCGCACGTCTATGGCGCTCATGAGCCACTCGGTCAGCCAGAGCGCATTCGCGCCCCCGCTGGCGTGGGTCAAGACCCATTCGGGGTGATACTGCGACGCGGGGAAACCGCTCCGAGACAAGCCGCCGGTCCGGATCCATAGGGACAGTGTGTCGACTCGGTCGCCTATCTGACGACCCAGTCGACACACCGGGCTCGACACTTGCCCAGCGCGATGATCCCCCGGGCGGCTTCTGCCAGCTAACCTCAGCGCACAACGTAGGTAACGCGGCTGAGGTTGTGGGGAAACCTCCGCCATTGAAGATGGCGGGATGGGGATCTGCAGGCGCGTGGCCGCCACCGGTGAAGACCTCTCCCCACCGAGGGAGGCCGTGGTAGGCGGCACGGCGACGCACTGCCCTTACTGCGCTCTTCAGTGCGGGATGCGGGTGGTTGTCCATAACGGCGATCGGCCGTCGATCTCGCCCCGAGACTTCCCGACGAACAAGGGTGGGCTATGCGTGAAGGGCTGGACGGCAGCCGAGCTGCTGGACCACCCCGACCGACTGACCACCCCCCTCATGCGCGACCACAGGGGCGAGAAGCTGCGCCCATGCTCGTGGGACGAGGCGCTGGACCGGGTGGTCGTCGAGGTCCGCCGCTGCGGGGAACGCTACGGGCGTGAGGGCTTTGGAGTGTTCGGCGGGGGTGGGCTGACCAACGAGAAGGCGTACCTGCTGGGCAAGTTCGCTCGGGTCGTGCTCGGTACACCCCACGTCGACTACAACGGCCGCTTCTGCATGTCCGCCGCGGCCAATGCCGCGGTACGAGCCTTCGGGATCGACCGAGGCATGCCCTTCCCTTTGGAGGACATCGCCGCTGCCGATGCCATCCTGCTCGTGGGCACGAACGTCGCGGAGACGATGCCACCCGTCATGCAGTACTTCGCCGAGCAGCAGCGACGAGGTGGGGTGCTCGTGGTGGTCGACCCGCGGGCCACGCCTACCGCCCAGAGCGCGACCCTTCACCTTCAGCCCATCCCCGGCGGCGACCTGGCGCTGGCCAACGGCCTGCTCCATCTGGCCGTCAAGGAAGGCTTGATCGACTGGGACTTCATCGCCCAGCGCACCACCGGCTTCGACGCCGTCCGCCAAGTGGTCGGCTCCTACTGGCCCGATCGCGTCGAGCGTCTCACCGGCGTCCCCGTAGCCCAGCTCCGCGAGGCAGTGCAGCTCATCGGGAGGGCGGAGTCAGCCATCGTGCTGACGGGGCGCGGCCCCGAGCAGCAGAGCAAGGGCAGCGACAACGTCCTCGCGTTCATCAACCTGGCGCTTGCCCTGGGCCAAGCCGGCCGGCCCGGCGCCGGCTACGGCTGCCTGACCGGCCAGGGCAACGGCCAGGGCGGGCGTGAGCACGGCTTGAAGGCGGATCAGCTCCCCGGCTATCGACGCATGGATGACCCTGTGGCCCGCGCCCATGTGGCAGCCGTCTGGGGCGTACCCGAGGCACAGCTGCCCGGACCCGGGCGCTCGGCCTACGAGCTGCTCGGCACGATGGGTTCCGAGGGAGGCGTACGAAGCCTGCTCGTCATGGGGTCGAACCCGGTCGTCTCCGCGCCAAATGCCGCGTATGTGCAAGAGCGGTTCGACGCCTTGGAGTTCCTCTGCGTCGCCGACCCTTTCATGTCCGAGACCGCGTCCCAGGCCGACGTGGTGCTGCCGTCGACACAGTGGGCCGAGGAGGAGGGGACGATGACCAACCTGGAGGGGAGGGTGCTGTTGCGCCGCCCAGCCACAGCCCCTCCGGCCGGCGTGTGGTCGGATACCCAAATCCTGGCCGCCCTCGGCGAACGCCTAGGGTTCGGTGACCGCGTCACGACCGAGCCGCGAGCCCTTTTCGACGAGCTGCGGCGGGCCAGCGCCGGTGGGCCGGCCGACTACGCGGGGATCACCTACGAGCGCATCATCGCCGAGGATGGGGTCTTCTGGCCCTGCCCGGACGAGGAGCACCCCGGGACCCCACGCTTGTTCCTCCAGTCCTTCCCCACGCCCGACGGTCGCGCGCGCTTCCATCCGGTCACGCACCGTCCGGCTGCCGAAGAGCCTGATGACCAGTACCCCCTCTGGCTGACGACCGGACGGGTGATGAGCCACTACCAGTCGGGCACGCAAACCCGCCGGGTGGCCGCGTTGACGCAAGCCGAGCCGCACGCCTTCGTCGAGATCCACGCCGAGACTGCACACGCGCTCGGCATCAGCGACACCGGGTTGGTGCGGCTCGTGACCCGCCGAGGCGCGGCGGTCGCCCGAGCACGCCTGTGCCACACGATCCGCCACGACACCCTCTTCTTGCCGTTCCACTGGGCGGGGCAGGCGCGCGCGAACCTGCTGACAAACCCAGCGCTCGACCCCGCCTCGAAGATGCCGGAGCTGAAGGTGTGCGCTGTCCGCGTTGAGCCGCTTGCGCCGTGTCAGACGGGGACCACGCGTCACCTGGAGAAGGAGCCTGAAGATGATGTCGACACCGCGTTTCCTGCAAGGCGTCTACCCCTTTGAGGGCCTTGGTCTCGACAAGCCGTTCCTGCTCGACCCAGGCCTGCGCTACGTGGTCCCCACGGGTGCGGAGACTCAGCTCGTCTACTGCAGGATCGGCAACTCCGCGGACGAGCTGATCTATGTGGTCGTCATGCGCGACGACGAGCCGATGCGCTACTTCCCCGTCGGCGCCAAGGACACCGTCCACGTCGCCCTGCGGGTGGTGGAAGACCTCATGTCCGACACCCGCATGGAGGTGCACCTCGCTGCCCCCGGCTCGACGAGAGGCATCGTCGTCATCGACATCGGGATGGTGGAGGTATGACCGCCGTGCGCCGTCTGGTCGTGATCGGCAACGGGATGGCCGGCGCCCGGACGGTCGAGGAGGTCCTCGCGCGCGGCGGTGGTGAGCGGTTCCAGATCACAATGTTCGGGGAGGAGCCCTACGGCAATTACAACCGCATCCTGTTGTCAGAGGTGCTGGCCGGCACCCAGGACGCTCGCGAGATCTTCCTCAACTCGCTCAGCTGGTACGAGGAGCACGGGATCACGCTGCACGCCGGGGTCCGCGTGGGTGCCATCGACCGCTGGGCCAAACAAGTCAGCGCCGACGACGGCACCGTCACCGGCTACGACAACCTGCTCATCGCCACCGGCAGCCGCCCGTTCATCCCCCCGATCCGAGGAGTGACCAAGGGCGACGCCTGGGCACTGCGGCCCGGCGTCTTCGCGTTACGCACCATCGACGACTGCAATGCCATGACGGCCTACGCGGCCAACTGTGGGCGGGTGGCGGTGATCGGCGGCGGGCTGCTCGGCCTGGAGGCGGCCCGGGGGATGCTCAGCCTGGGGCTACAGGTACACGTCGTGCATTCCTCTTCCATCCTCATGAACCAGCAGCTCGACGCCGAGGCCGCCGCCATCCTCAAGGCCAGCGTCGAGAAGCTGGGCATTCACGTGCACCTGGGCAAGAGGACCGTCGCCCTGCACGGCGATGGCCACGTGTCTGCGTTGGAGTTCGCCGACGGCACACAGCTGGAGGCCGATATGGTGATCCTGGCCGCCGGCATCAGAGCAAACGTCGATCTCGCCTTTCGGGCCGGGCTGACGGTGGAGCGCGGCATCGTGGTCGACGACCAGATGCGCTCGATCGACGACCCCGACATCTATGCGGTGGGCGAGTGCGTTCAGCACCGCGACCGGGTCTACGGTTTGGTGGCGCCTCTGTGGGAGCAGGTCGCCGTGCTCGCCGAGCACATCACCGGCCGCGACCGCCACGCCGCCTATCGAGGTTCGAAGCTCGTCACCAAGCTGAAGGTGGCCGGCATCGACCTGGCAGTGATGGGCATGAAAGAGCCCGAACGCCCCGACGACGAATTCGTCAAGGTGGCCGAGCCGAAACAGGGCCGGTACAAGACCATCGTGGCCCGTGACGGCAAGCTCGTCGGGGCCACACTGCTGGGCGACCTCGGCAAGGTCGCGTTCCTCACCCAGGCGTTCGATCGGGGCACGCCGCTGCCCACCGAGCGGTTGTCGCTGCTGTTGGACCTCGGTTCGCCACCCACGAGTACAAGCGTGGCGGAGATGGCCGACGGCGTGCAGGTGTGCAACTGCAACGGGGTGAGCAAGGATGCGATCAGGGAATGCGTGGCCGCCGGCCGGCGCAGCCTCAAAGGGGTCATGGCGGCGACCCGGGCAGGCATGGGCTGCGGTTCGTGCAAGGCCCTGGTGGCCGATGTCGTGGCATGGGCCACCGGGGACAACCTCGAAGAGGATGCTGGCGCCCACTGGTACGTGCCTGGTGTGCCACTGACCAAACCGCAGCTGATCGACGCTGTCAAAGCGCAAGGCCTGCGCTCGGTCTCCTCCGTGTTCGCGGCACTCGCCGGCGGCGTCGAGGACCCCCTTAGCAAGATGGGTCTGGCCAGCTTGCTCAAAATGCTGTGGGGGACCGAGTACGACGACGAGCGTGACGCTCGCTTCATCAACGACCGGGTCCACGCCAACGTCCAAAAAGACGGCACCTTCTCGGTCGTCCCCCGTATCTCCGGGGGCATCACCACGGCCGAGCAGCTGCGACGGATCGCCGACGTGGCCGACAAGTACCAGGTACCGATGATCAAGATCACCGGCGGGCAGCGGATCGACCTGCTCGGCATCGCCAAAGACGACCTTCCACGGGTATGGGCAGACCTCGGGATGCCCTCCGGCTTCGCCTACGGCAAGACCTTTCGCACGGTCAAGACCTGCGTCGGCACCGACTTCTGCCGCTTTGGCCTCGGCGACTCGACCGCTGTGGGGGTCGCGATCGAGGACCGCTACAAGGGCCTTGAGAGCCCGGCCAAGATGAAGCTGGCGGTGGCCGGCTGCCCGCGCAACTGCTCCGAGGCCATGGTCAAGGACGTCGGCGTGGTCGCCATCGAGGGCGGGCGCTGGGAGATCTACGTAGGCGGTGCCTGCGGCGCAACCGTCCGCAAGGGCGACGTGCTGACCACCGTGGACAGCCACGAGGACGTGCTGCGCCTGGCCGGCCGGTTCATGCAGTATTACCGGGAGCACGCGAAGTGGCTGGAACGTACGTATGACTTCGTGCCCCGCATCGGCATCGACCGGCTGCGCGCCATCATCGTCGACGACGCCGAAGGCCTCGCCGCCGGCCTCGACGCACGGATTCAAGTCTCCATCGACGCCTACCAAGACCCCTGGCAAACCGAAGCCGCAACGCCCAAAACCGCCGACCAGTTCTCGTCACAGATCCCGGTCTGACGTGAGCGTGGGAACCGAGCCAGCGGGTCGCGATCACCGCCTGGGACCGGTGTCGAGGATCCCCCTGGGCGAGGGCCGCCTCTTCGACGTCGCCGGTCATCAGGTGGCAGTGTTCCGGCTACGCGACGGCAACGTGCGGGCGACCGACCCCGCCTGCCCTCATCGGGGCGGGCCGCTCGCCGACGGCCTCGTCGGGGGCGCAACTCTCGTTTGCCCCCTCCACGGCTGGCAGTTCGACCTGTCAACGGGCTGCCGCATCGGAGAACCGCCCGCGACCATCACCACCTACCCCGCCCGGGTCGAAAACGGACAAATAGTCCTAACCCTCGTGACTGGTCAGCTCCGGGGGCGCTGTTGATACGCGCGTACTCCACGGGGCCACGACGCGATGGGCGCGTCTCCAGGCGGCGGGTGTGTCGACTCCGTCGTCATATGGGCGACTCAGCCGACACACCGGTGCTGGTGCGTCAGCGATGGCTGGCAAGCAGCTCGAGCTGCCCGTGATTGACCGCGATCAGGTTGGCCGCGAGCCTGCGGGCGTCCTGCAGCGCGGTGTTGGCCCCCGAGCCGCGGTTCGGCGGCATGGCGTGAATGGCGTCGCCAAGCAGCGTGACCGCCCTCGGCGGCCACGGCTCGACTGGCACGCCAGTGCCCACCTGCAGCCAGTAGGTCTGTTCCGGCCAAGCCTGGTCCACGATCAGCCGCAGATCCGGATGCGCGGCACCAGTCAGGCGCATACCAAGTATCGACCACCCGCGCATGCGGAAGGTACTGGCCGCGCACCACCGAGCCAATGCCGTCCGCTCCGACGAGAACATCCTTGGAGTCCGTGCTCCCATCGGCGAAATAGGCGCGAACCCCACCGGCCGGGGGCAACTCGTAGCGCAGCAGCTCCTTGTCGAACCACACATGACCATCCATGCCAGACAGCAAGGTTCGGCGTAGCAGCTGGCGGCTGGCCGGCCATCCCGGCCTGACGCTGTCGGGAACGCCTTGCGCACCTGAGAACTGGTGCCTGCCGAGGATCGCCCACCGGCCGTCCACCTCGCCGACCTCGCACAGACTCTCACTTGGTCGCCCTACCGTCGCGCGAAAGAACTCGAATTGCTCCGCTGGCAGGCACGCGCGCAGTACCCGCACGCCTCTGTCGTCTATGTGGAAACGAGCACCCTGCGCACGGGCTTCGGGCATGGGGGTCGCGCTCGTACACGACCACCTCGACCCCCGCTCGACGACCACCTCGACCCCCGCTCGGGACAGCCCATTGGCCAGGGTCAGTCCGCCGAGACCAGCACCAATAACCATCACTCGCAACGACATCGTGTGTCTCCTCGATAGTCTAGTTTGACCTTCAGGACAGCGGGTCTCCGGGCGAGCAAACGCTGGAACACCCGGTCGATCTCTTCGCCGGGTGACGAGGGCGCTTCGATGCAACGCCACCCCACAATGCCGTCTGGGCGGACCAGTACCGCGCCGGTGTCGGTCACCTGATGCGCCTGCGCCCAGTGGCCCGAGACATCCTGAAAGTCGACGCCGACTTGGTAGACGCCGAGCGGCACGCTCGACCGAGCCGCCGCGACCGATCCCGCGCGACCCCAGTCTCGCCCGTCCGATCCCGCGACCAGCACGAACTCGTGTCCGTAAAGGTCGACAATGGACTTCCGCGCTCCGTTGAGGTCGATGTCGAGGTGCGGTGCCCTGACACCGGGATCGCCACTTGCCGCCCCTCGGGCGGCAAGGTCCTGCTCACCGTCGACGCCGGCTGACCGCTTACCCGCCGACGATGTCGAGGGGCAGGAACGCGGATACGACGAAGTTGGGGACATCGACCATCTGGTTGATCCGCAGGTCGACCGCGACCGAGCAGATCGCGTACGCCTGCTGGCGTGAGTAGCCGTACTCGGCGCCGAGGTGGTCGATCATGTTGAGCACCGCGTTGCGGGCGGCCAATGTCGCGTCCTCCGACTCGTTGCGCCCGTCCTTGGTGATGGACATGCCGGTGGTGACAAAGCAGCGCCGGGGGACCGCGATCTCCGGCGGCATGAAGTAGTCGGCGATAACGTATTGCGTGTCGACGATGCCGCGGTCGCGGGCGACGCCCTTACGCAGGTCAAGTCGGCAATGCAAGGTGGCGGCCATCTCGATCGCCGTCCCGCAGACCTCACCGTCGCCTTGCGCGAAATGCCCGTCGCCGACGGAGAGCAGGGCGCCCTCGGCGCTGACTGGGATGAGCATGCGGGTGCCCGCCGTGAGCTGTTTGATGTCGACGTTGCCCGCCTGCTCCCGCGGCGGGATCGTGCGGAGCGCCTCGCCCGCGATGCGCGGATCGGTGGGGACGGCACCGGAGGCGTCGGGCAGCAGCACAGTACCGCCGCGCCCGGCCAGGTTCGCTTCCCGCGCGGCGATCCTCGCCAGGTCCTCGTGGCTCGGCGCGAGCCCGATCACCCCGGGAAACGGTGCGCCCGGCACGCGCACGTTCGGCAGGTCAGGCGAGGTGGCGTACCCGTCGGCGATCTCCCAATGGACGATGTGCGGCTCGGGGAAGCGATCGCGGAGAAACCCGAACCCCGGCACCTGGATGGTGAACCCGAACGGCTGCGGGTCCATCCCGATCAGCTCGACCTCCAGCAGATCGCCGGGCTCCGCGCCCTCGACGTACACAGGGCCGGTCAACGCATGGACGCGGGAGAGGTCCACCTTGCCGACGTCCTCCGCCGTGGAGGAGGCCGTGATCTGCCCGTCGAACGCGTCCCGCGTCTGGAAGGTCACGACCTCCCCGACCGCCACCCGCAGGACGGGCGGGATATCGGGGTGCCAGCGGTTATGACCGGTACCCGGCTCCTCCGCGAGCGTCTTGCCCCGGTCGATGCGGATCGCGCGGTCGGTCATCGGTGGCCCTTCACTGACCATGAGAATCGATCGTATGCTGACAGGTTTATCCAGGTTCGCGCCCTTCAGGAGCCGCGCCGGCGGGACCAATCCTGCACTGTGCAGAGTTAGTCCGGTATACCGGACTAACTCTGCACAGTACGGCGAATTGAACCCAGAGGAACCGCTCATCGCCCGGTTGCCGGATTCTCATCCTCCGGGGTGACGGCGCCAGCCGGCATGAGCTGCTGTACGGAACTGCGCGGCCCGGTCAACCTACCGCAGCCTCGCCGCGCGGGGTGTGTGCCTCAACGGAGCAAGGGCTTCTTGGTGTAGTGCACCGACGCTGATCGCATCGTATCCGGCCAGCAGTACTCCTCCAGCTTCGCTCCGGCGCGGACACGACCCACGAGGCGGACGTAGCCGAGGTAGCGGCCACGATCGGCTTCGAGCGTCCTGATCTCCGTGGCGTTGCCAGGGAATGACGTCGTATGCCAGTCGAGCCAGACGCGCCAGCCATCCTCCATGGTGTCGGCCACCTCGATATCGACGAGGCCTGTCCGCTCCCAGTGCCGGCGCCACCATGCGGCCGAGTGCAGGCACCACGCATCCTGCGTCCAGAACGCTCGAAGATGGTCGGGAACCGGGCCGTTGATCTCTTGGACCAGCCCAGACCCCGTGATCCCCACCGGCCCGCCCGGCTTCAAGAACTGCGCGAGGTAGTTCAGGTACAGGTCATCGGTCCCGAAGTACGGGAACGAGTCGACGCACACGACGGCATCGAAGAACCCCGCGGCGAACGGCAGCGATCGAGCATCCGCATGCAGCGGGAACACCCCATCCTCGACACCGGCGTCCCGGATTCGCTGGATGTTCTCCGAGGCACTGATCCACAGGTCGGTCGCCCACACCTGCACGCCGAACTCCCGCCGCAGAAAGATCGACGAGGCCGCCCGCCCACAGCCGAGGTCCAGCACCCGCATCCCCGGCCGCACGTCCATCGCGCTCATCAGCCACTCGGTCAACCAGAGCGCATTCGCCCCCCCGCTGGCATGGGTCAACACCCACTCGGGGTGATACTGCGACGCGCGAGGAAATCGCTCCGAGACAAGCCGCCGGTCCGGATTCATCGCGATCGAGTGTACGGCCGGGCCATAGGACGAGTGGAGCTAAGGGGATTCGAACCCCTGGCCTCTTGACTGCCAGTCAAGCGCTCTACCAACTGAGCTATAGCCCCTTGCTGTGTGGGGTGAGTCTAGCACCATCCGAATTGTCACACCCTCCCTGTACCTTCGTCCCATGAGACCCTCCACCCGTGGTGAGCTGACTCCAGATCATAAGCACATCCTGATCCCGCTGACGCCAGTGCGCGCTACGACCTGGTGTTCGAGGACGAGAGTGGATCCAAGTCCCCGGGTGCAGTGCAAGACCGCCCGGTGTTCGGTGACGTCATCTTCTTTCAGGCGTGCGGTCAGACGGGTGGCGTCCTGAAGGGCACCGGGGCGAGATCGACTTCTTCGGCGTCTACTGCCCCCCGCGTGAGGAGGTGTACCTCGTGCCGGTCGGCGACGTACCTGAGCGAGCTGCCCATCTACGCCTCGCTCTCACGCGCAACGGCCAGGTGAAGGGGGTGCGGTGGGCGGTGGACTACCGGCTGGGGAGGGAGGTCAAAGGCGCAGGTAGACTCCGCCCTTCATCGACAGGTGCGATACAGGGAGAGGCGAGTGACCGGTTACGACCCGGCTGAGATCGAGCCGCGCTGGCAGGAGGCGTGGGCGCGGGCCGGCTTGTTCACCGCGGACGAGGCGAGCGGGCGTCCGCTGTTCTACGCGTTGCACATGTACCCGTACCCGTCGGGCGATCTCCACATGGGGCATGCGGAGGCGTTCTCGCTGGGGGACGCGGTCGCGCGGTACGCGCGCATGCGCGGGTACGAGGTGATGAACCCCATCGGGTGGGACTCGTTCGGCCTGCCGGCCGAGAACGCGGCGATCAAGCGAGGAATCGACCCCGCCGAGTGGACGTATGCGAACATCGAGACGCAGGCCGAGACGATGCGGCGCATGGGCTTCGCGTGGGACTGGTCGCGGCGCCTGCACACCTCGGATCCGCAGTACTACAAGTGGACCCAGTGGATCTTCCTGCAGCTGTTCGAAGCGGGGTGGGCGTACCGCAAGGACGCGCTGGTCAACTGGTGCCCGTCGTGCCAGACGGTGCTGGCGAACGAGCAGGTGGTCAACGGGCGCTGCGAGCGTTGCGGCACGGTCGTCACCAAGAAGGCGCTGGAGCAGTGGTTCCTGAAGATCACCGAGTTCGCGCAGCGCTTGCTGGACGACATGCGCGAGCTGGAAGGCACCTGGCCCGAGCGGGTGCTCACGCTCCAGCGCAACTGGATCGGCCGGAGCGAGGGCGCCGAGGTCACGTTCCGCATCGACGAGGCCGCGGAGGACGTCGTCGTCTACACGACGCGCCCGGACACGCTGTTCGGGGCAACCTTCTTCGTCGTCGCGCCGGAGCACCCGCGCGCTAGGGCGTGGGCCGAGCTGGGCGGCCAGGTCGACGCGTTCGATGCCTACCTCGAGAGAGTGCGCACGAAGTCTGAGATCGAGCGGCTCTCGACGGACCAATGCAAGGACGGCGTCGCGCTGGGCGTCTACGCCGTCAACCCCGTCAACGGCGAGAGAATCCCGGTATTCGCGGCCGACTACGTGCTGATGGACTACGGCACCGGGGCCATCATGTGCGTGCCCTGTGGCGATCAGCGCGACCTCGACTTCGCGCGAGCCCACGGCCTGCCGGTCCGGGTCATCCTGCAACCCCCTGACCACGACCTCGACGCGGGCTCCATGACCGAGGCGTGGACGGGCGAGGGAGTCTTGGCGAACTCGCCCGGGTACGACGGCCTGCCGTGGCGAGAGGCGAAGCGGAAGATCACCGCCGACCTAGAGGCCAAAGGGCTCGGGTCCTTCTCGGTCAACTTCCGGCTCCGTGACTGGTTGGTGTCGCGCCAGCGGTACTGGGGTGCGCCGATCCCGATCATCCACTGCCCGGCGTGCGGTCTGGTGCCGGTCCCGGCCGAGGACCTGCCGGTCCTGCTGCCGCCGTCAGAGGAGGTCGACTTCCGGCCCACCGGAGAGTCGCCGCTCGCCCGGCATCCTGGCTTCAGCAAGGTCGAGTGCCCACGCTGCGGTGGCGAGGCGCGCCGGGACACCGACACGATGGATACCTTCGTCGACTCGTCCTGGTATTACCTCCGGTACTGCTCGCCTGACCGGGACGACGTCCCGTTCGACAAAGAGGCGGTGCGCCGGTGGATGCCGGTCGACCAGTACACGGGAGGCATCGAGCACGCCATCCTGCACCTGCTCTACTCCCGGTTCTTCACGAAGGCGCTGCACGACCTCGGCCATGTCGACTTCGTCGAGCCGTTTGCCCGGTTGAAGTCCCAAGGCATGGTGCTGATGGACGGCGCTGCCATGTCGAAGTCGCGCGGCAACCTGGTCGAGCCGAAGCGCGTCGTCGACGAGTACGGCGCGGACACGCTCCGTGCCACCATGCTGTTCGCCGGCCCGATCGAGGACGATGTCGACTGGGCGGACGTGTCGCCGTCGGGCGTGTTCAAGTGGTTCTCCCGGCTCGCCAGGTTGGTCGATGAGCACGTCAACACCTCTCCCGAGGAAAACTCCATGGCCGAGGAGCTGCGGCGGGCGACGCACCGGACGATCGCCGCGGTGACCGACGACTTCGAGGCGTTCAAGTACAACACCGCGATCGCGAAGCTGATGACGCTCACCAACGCGACCTCGACCGCGGTCCGGGAACATGGGGTACGCGGTGAAGCGGTGCAAGAGGCGCTGGAGACCATCCAGGTCTTGCTGTCCCCGATCGCGCCGCACATCGCCGAGGAGCTGTGGCACCGGTTGGGTCGCGACGGCTTCGTGTCAGAGCAGAGCTGGCCAACCTACGATCCCACCCTGCTCGTCGAGGAGACACGCCGGATCGCCGTCCAGGTCGACGGCAAGCTGCGCGACACCATGCTCCTCGGCGCTGGCGCGTCGGCACAAGAGGCCGAGGCGGCCGCACGTGATCTCCCCAACATCGCTCGCCACATCGAGAGCCGCGAGGTCGTCAAGGTGGTTTGGGTGCCCAACCGCTTGATCAATTTCGTGACGCGCTAGCACATCTCCTGTTATCTCGCCATACTCTCTGAATATGGCGACCCCCCATCAGTTGCATCTGGAGGCCGGACGTAAGGAGGAGCTGGCTGGCGAGCTCCTCCGCCAGATCGCGTGGGTCGACGACGAGGTCGTGTTCGGCATCGTGCAAGCCTGGGTGTGGGAGGGCCGCGCGGCGGACCAGGTGAACGACGCCGTTGGCATGCGCATGCGGCGGATCGCGGACGGGCTAGAAGATCTCCGCGAGATCGTCTGGCGCCTCCGCCACGACGCCACCGACCTGTACGAACGCGCCCGGTACCTGGCGCTTGAAACGTAGGCGTGTCGGCTCAAGTCCGCTATCCGGACCTGAGCCGACACACCCCGCTCTTAGTCCACAAGAAGCCGGCGGGGGCTAGCGGCTACGCTGGTTCACGCTGTATCTTGTTGTTTGATGTCTACACCTATTAACACCTCTAAAGATCGCTTCGCTTCGCTGCGAGAGCTCGTAGCCGGCCTTGGGTGCACGCCGGCGGAGTGCCTTGCCTTGGCGGTCCTGGTCTCGGGCGCGGTCGCCATGCTCGGGCTGCTTTGGCTAGGCGGGCGGCCTGGGCCGGCGGTCATCGAGCCGCCCCCGGTCGGATCAGAGGGGACCACGGTGCAATCCGAGGAGGTGGTCATCCACGTGGCGGGGGCCGTCATGGCTCCAGGCGTCTACCACTTACCCGGCGGATCGCGCATCGCGGACGCGCTGTCGGCCGCGGGAGGCGCGCGGCCGGGTGCGGCGCTGGACGCGCTGAACCTTGCAAGGCCGTTGACCGACGGTGAACAGCTCCTCGTCCCATTGGCTCCCCCGCCAGGCACCGCGCCACCGGCCTCGACCCCGGCGGCTGGCGGGATCCCGTCGGCGAAGCGCCCTGATGGGACGTTGGACCTCAACCGCGCGTCCGCCGACGACCTCGACGAGCTGCCAGGAATCGGTCCCATCCTCGCAGAGCGGATAGTCGCCCATCGGGACGAAAAGGGCGGGTTCACTTCGGCCGGTCAGCTGCGCGACGTGCCGGGGATCGGCGAGAAGACGTTTCAGGATCTCGCGGGATTGGTCGGGGTGTGAGGGCACGGTGAGCGCGGTCACCGCGTCGGTCCTCGCGGGTGCGCTGTGGCTCGGTTGCCTCTACCCCGGACGGTGGTGGTGGGCTCTGGCGGGCGGGGCGATGCTGGCGGTGGCTGCCCGTGCCGGTCGTAGCCGCGCACGCCGGCGCCGCCACGGCCTGCTCGCGCTGGCCGCCGTATCGCTTGCCCTTGTCGGATCCGGGCTCGCCGGTGGCCGCGAGGCCCTGGCCGGCGGGGGGTTGCTGCCCCAGCTCGCGGACCGCGGCGGCACAGTGGCGATCGAGGGCACGCTGGTGTCCGAGCCACGCGCGTCGGCGCACGGCGCGTGGGCGGTCATCCGCGTCCGGCGGGTCGGAGACCAGCGGACTCGCGAGCGGGCGCTGCTGAGAGCCGGCGAGCACGAGGGCCTTCCCGAGTTCGGCGAGCGCCTGGTGTTCCGGGCAAGCGCTCGGCCACTGGAACCCGGCGGGTTCGGCGCCTACGCGAGGCGCCTCTACGCCTGGGTCGAGCTGAACCCGGCCAGCGAGATCACGGTAACCGGCCCCGCGCCCACCTTCGTGAGATGGACGAACGTCGCGCGTGAGCGGACCAGGCTGGCGGCTGCGCGCCACCTTGATCCCGATGCCGCGGCGCTGCTGTCTGGGCTGGTCACCGGTGACACTCGTGGGCTGCCAGAGGCGCGGGAGGACCAGCTCGATGCGGCCGGATTGTCTCATCTGATTGCGGTTTCGGGTTCGAACGTGGCCTTGTTCCTGGCGGGCGTCTGGGGGCTCGCTCGGCTGGCGGGCGTGGGGATCCGCCAGCGCCGCTGGATCGGGCTGGCGGCGCTGTGCTGGTTCGCGCTGCTCGTCCGTGCCGAGCCGTCCGTGCTTCGCGCGAGCGTGATGGCGGCGCTGGTCCTGCTCGCCGGCATGCTTGGCCGGCGCCTTGAGCCGTTGCACACGCTCGCGATCGCCGCGGTCATGCTCCTGCTCGTCGATCCCGCGATCGCCGGTCAGCTTGGGTTCGGGCTGTCGGTGCTGGCGGCGGCCGGCGTGTTGGTGGTCGCGCCATGGCTCGCCGGGCGACTGCCGGGACCGAGACCGCTGCGGCTTCTTCTCGCCGCCACGATCGGAGCGCAGCTTGGTGTCGCTCCACTCCTTGTACGGCTGGAGGGCACGGTGCCGATCGGTGCGTTTCCCGCGAACCTCATCGCGGGACCGGCCGCCAGCGTCGCGTCCATCATCGGGGCGGTTGCCGCGCTTGCCGCGCAAGCATGGGTGCCGGCGGGAGGCACGCTCGCCGCGCTCGCCGGCCCGCCGCTCGGGATGATCTTGTGGGCGGGGCAGCGGTTCGCGAATGGGCCGGGCCTTGGCCCACGAGATCTGGTCTTGCCCCTGACGGTCGCGCTCGCGCTCGCGGTGCTCACCCGAGGGCGCGCGCCGAGGCTCGCTGTCGCGGCGGTGGTCGGCGTGGTGGCGTTGGGCGTGGCGCCAAGCCTTCGGCCATACCGAGGGGTGTCGGAGCTCACGTTCACCGCGTTGGACGTGGGACAGGGTGACGCGCTGCTGATCGAGGCCCCGCCGGGTGCACGGATGCTCGTCGATGGGGGACCGGAGCCTGGGCTTGCCCTTCGCCATCTACGTCAGCGCGGCATCCGGCGGCTCGACGCGGTCGCGCTGACCCACCCGCACGCCGACCACAGCGGTGGCCTTCCCGCTGTCCTCGCCGCGATGCCTGTCGGGGTACTGCTCGTTGGTCCCGCGCCGCTGGACCGGCTGGCGGACGTCGCGCCGTCGGCGCTCGCCACCTACCAAACGGCCTCGGCCAGGCGCGTGCCGTTCGCGGTCGTCGCGGCTGGCCAGCACTTCGCGCTCGGGTCGGCGCGGGTCGAGGTGCTCAGCCCACCCAGGGACACGTCGCTCGGTGACGAGCCGAACGACAACTCCCTGGTCCTCCGCATCTCGGACGCGAACGGCAACATCCTGCTCGCAGGCGACGCGGAGATCGCGGCGCAGATGCGGCTCTTACAACGCCCAGAACGCCTTAGGGCGCAGGTTATGAAGGTCCCCCATCACGGGGGTGACACGAACGCCGAAGGGTTCTTCGAGGCCGTCGGCGCTCGGGTAGCCGTGATCAGCGTCGGCTCGGGCAACGACTACGGCCACCCAGCTCGCCCCGTGCTCGCCGCATTGCGGCCTATGGCCGTGTACCGCACGGACACCGACGGCACCGTCTCGGTGGCCCTGACAACCGGAGGCCCGCGCGTGGCCGGCGATCATCGTGCCCCTGGCATGCCCGCTGCCACACCTAGTGACGCAACCCGTGAAGCCGCGGCGCCCCTCCCGCCAACCGAGCGAACCTCCCTCCGCCGACGCCGGCGAGTAGCTGACCTGGGCTTTTCTAATCAGCAGGCCGCCCTCGCCAGCAGCTGAGGGGTCAGACGCCCGGGACAGTCTCCGGGGCGCTAGCCGCCGATGGGAGTTCCTCTATGCCCAGGCTGGACCGGCGGATTGCTCATAGGCGAACCCATTGGAAGTGCTTGAGCGTAGTCGCGTGATGTCTTTTCGTAATGCTCGCGCGTTTTCGAAGAAAGTTTTCTTCGCCCTTATACTGCTTGACGCTGCGGAGTGAACCTTATTCACCGAATCAACGGCATGTAGTGCCGCGGTAACTGATCGTAACTGGAAAAGATCTAAGGCGTACGGGGGCGCGCGTGCGAGGTTAGGAGAAAGCGAGGTAGCGTGAGACGGCAGCCCTTGGCCTTAGTTTGGATGATCTTTGCGATTGTTGTAATGCTTCTAATCGCAGTGTGGGTGATCGTCGGTTACATCCCTTACGAGCGGTCCGAGGAGGCTGCCCGGCCCGATCCCGCTGAGGCAAGTGCTGTCAGAGAGACGGCTTCGTCGCGCATCGAGGCGGCGGAGCCTCCCGCGCGGCCCGCGACCGTCACTCCAGCAGTGGACGGGCTCCATGTGCTGTGTCCGTTGCCCGATGGCGGGGCCGCGCACCTGCTGTTGACCGCGCAGACGTATTACCGGGCCGTCACTGTGGAGGAAGAGGCGCGTCTGACCGAGCTGTATGGTCCTCCGGTCACCAATGTCGACCCCAACAAGCTGCCGGTCAAATCGCCACTCTCCGTGACCGAGGCACTCGCGGTTGGCCCGAGGGTCTTCTTCGTCGAGCCGCTCGACGGCGCGGTTCTCAGGAGCCCAATACATGTCAAGATGGACGCCGAGGGTGTGGCCATCCAGCCCGCCGGTGTGGTGCGGGATGGCGTTGGTCATTTCCACATCACCGTCGATGCCGGCTGCGTGACTCCTGGCGAGCACATCCCCTTGGACGCCACCCGCTCACATTACGGCAAGGGGGAACGAGAGGGTGACCTCGAGCTGTCTCCCGGCCAGCGCACCTTGTGCCTCCAACTCGGCGACGGCAACCACACCGCGTCGCCGATCACCCAGACGATCACCGTCATGATCCGTGAGTAAGCGGCCCGATCGGGTGAGGCCATGGATATGATCGCGCCCATGCCGCCGCGGCCACCGATGTACCTGATCACCGGACCCGAGGAGCTATTGCTCCGCCGGGCGGCAGAGCGGCTGCTGGATGAGCTGCGCGGGGACGGGGAGCTCGACGTTGTCGACGTTCGAGCGGCTGAGCTTGGGGACTCGGGGTTGCCGGACATCCGCACGCCCTCCCTGTTCGGAACCCCTCGCGTGGTCATCGTCCGCGCCGCGGAAGAGCTGGCGGCCGGCGCGCGCGCGGCGCTGCAGGCTGCGCTGGAGGGGCCGCCTCCCGAGGCGACCGTCATCCTGCTCGCGACCGCGACCCGGACGATCGTTGCGCTGGCCAAGCGGATCAAGGCGCGCGGAGGGCGCATCGACGTGCTCCCGCCCAAGGAGTGGGAGGAGGCGGCCTGGGCACGCCTAGTCGCCGACGAGTTCGCCGTCCACGGGCGCACCCCTGACCGGGGCGCGGTGGACGCGATCCTCGCGCACGCCGGCCTCAACGTCTCGGGCATCGTGGAGAAGGTCGCCCAGGCGTGCGCGACAGCGCCACCCGGCAAGGTCACCGCCGCGCAGGTCGAGCAGGTCGTGGTCGGTCACGGCAGCCGTGGCTCGTTCGCGGTGGCCGACGCGATGTGCGACCGCGACCCCGTCCGCGCGCTGAGGCTCCTCAGAGGCGTGCTGGAGAACGGCGACCACCCCATCATGGTGCTCGGCGCGCTGGTCTTCCGGATGCGCTCGATCGTCGCGGTCGCCGCCAAGATCGACGCCAAGTCGATCGGCTTGACGATCACACCAGGACAAGCGAGGCGGCTCGGGGCGGTGCGCCGCAACTTCGGTCCGGGCGAGCTGACCCGTGCATACCAGGCGCTGGCGACCGCGGACGTCGCGCTCAAGAGCGGCGACCTACCAGGAGAGCTGGTCCTGGAGCGCACAGTCCTCGCCATCGCAACCCCCGCCTGACCACACGTCCCCGCCCTACACCCCGTACTGTGCAGAGTTAGTCCGGTATACTGGACTAACTCTGCACAGTGCAGGAAAAGGCCGGCTGAGCCCGGGGGGCGCGGGGCGCGAGCTCAGGGGAGGCGCTTAACGCGCAGGGTTAGCGGGGGGTCCACGTGGTAGCCGAGTCGCTCCCAGAAGGCGTTGCCGCCCTCGTTCGTGTCACGGACAAGGATGTTGACCACGGGAACGCCGCGCGCGGCGAGGCGGCGCTCCGCCTCGGCGACCAGAAGGATGCCGAGGCCCTCACGGCGTGCGGATGGGTGGACGGTCAAACCTCGCAGCCACCCCTGATGCCCGCCGAAGGCGGCGAGCAGCACACCGGCGACCCGGCCGGATCGCTCGGCTACGAGCGCCAGGTCAGGGTCGTGAGCGAGAACCGCGGCGAGATCCTGTCTCGGCGTGGGCATCGCCCTGAGCATGCCCGCCAGCTCCCACAGCTCCACGATCGCGTCGGTGTCGGCGGCGGTGGCGTTGCGCACACGGGGACCGGAATCCGAGGCCGCAGGCGGCGGCTCCAGGAGGCCACGCACGTCGCCGAGGATCCACGTGGGGTGGGGTGTGACCGTGTCGGCATCTTCCGAGGCCGTGATGCCGGTCAGCACGAGCGCGGTGTCCCAGCCCAAGGCGGCGGCGCCGGCCACGTCGGTATCGGGCCGATCACCGACCATGAGCAGCCGGTCACCGCCTAGGCGAGCGGCGGTCGCGCGGAAAAGCGCAGGGTACGGCTTGCCCGCGATCTCGGGGTCCCGGCCAGTCGCGGCGACCAGGGCGGCGACCGTGGCGCCGTTCCCGGGCCATGGGCCCTCGTCGGCGGGGTACGAGGCGTCGACGTTCGTGGCGACAAATCCCGCGCCGCGCGACAGCGCGAGCGTCGCCCGCCGCAGGTCGTCCCAGACCAGCTCCCGGTCCCATCCGACCACGACCACCTCGGCCTCGGCGGGCTCTCGGACCAGCGCGCAGCCGCGGTCGAGCAGCGCCTGACGCAGCCCGTCCATGCCGATGACCAGGCAGCGGGAGCCTGGCTTCACCAGCTCGGCCGCGGCGAGCGCGGACGTCACGATCTCGTCCGGTGAGACGTCGATACCCGCGTCGGCCATGGTGGCGGCGATGGCAAGCGGCGTACGCGACGCGTTGTTGGTCACAAACCCGAGCGGTAGCTCGCGCTCCCTGAGGGCCGAGAGCGTTTCCACGGCGCCGGGGATGGCGGTGTCGAAGCGCAGGAGCACGCCGTCGATGTCGAACACGATCCCGGTGTAACGGTCGCACAACGGCGCGGCGCCCGAGTGGGCGCCGCGTGTGCTCGACATGGAATGAGTTAGAGCGAGTTGAGCCGCTGCGCCATCTTCGACTTGTGGTTCGAGGCGAAGTTCCGGTGGACGACGCCCTCGGCGGCGGCCTTGTCGAGCCGCCGCCCGGCGACTCGGTAGGCCTGCTCGGCGTCTTCGCGGTTACCGGCCTCGGCGGCGACCCGGAACTTCTTCAGGTACGTCTTGAGCCCGCTGCGTACCGATTTGTTGTGGAGGCGGCGCCGCTCGTTCTGCCGGTTGCGCTTGATCTGGCTGGCGATGTTGGCCATGAACTGTATGTCCCTCTCACGTGACGAAGAGTGCCCGGATGATGGAGGTGAAGTCGGAGTGTAGCATCGGCGGCAGCGGCGCCCGAGTGATGGCGACCGTCCCATCACTTTTCCTTTTTGGGTGCCTGCTGGATGACCTACGCCACCGAGCGGATCCGCAACTTCGCGATCATCGCCCACGTCGACCATGGGAAGTCGACGCTGGCCGATCGCATGCTGCAACGAACCGGGCTGGTCGACGACCGGACGATGCGGGCGCAGTACCTGGACAGGATGGACATCGAGCGGGAGCGTGGGATCACGATCAAGGCGCAAGCCGTGCGGATGCCCTACACGGCGGCGGACGGGCAGGCCTACCTGCTCAACCTGATCGACACCCCCGGCCACGTCGATTTCTCGTACGAGGTCAGCAGGGCGATGAACGCGTGCGAGGGCGCGATCCTGCTGGTCGACGCGGTCCAGGGCATCCAAGCGCAGACGATCGCGAACCTGTACGTCGCGGTCGAGGCGGGATGCGAGGTCATCCCCGTCCTCAACAAGATCGACCTTCCCGCCGCTCGCCCTGAGCAGGTGGCGCTCGAGATCGCGAGACTGCTCGGAGGCGACCCGGGGGACATCCTCGCCGTCAGCGCGAAGACCGGCCTGGGGGTCGACGCGGTGCTCGAGCGGATCGTCCAGCGCGTCCCGGCCCCTACCGGAGACGCGGGCGCCCCGACCAGGGCGCTGATCTTCGACTCCTCCTATGACTCGTACCGCGGCGTCGTCGTCTATGTCCGGGTGGTCGACGGGCAGCTCCGCCCGGACATGGACGTCCGGCTGTGGGCGACCGGGTTCCACAACGAGATCGACGAGCTGGCCGTGATCGCCCCCGAGCCTGTACCCATCGATGTGCTTGGCCCGGGCGAGGTCGGCTACCTCACCGCCGCGATCAAGGACGTCGCGCTCGCGAAGGTCGGGGATACGGTCATCGACCACCGCAATCCCGCGCCCAGCCCCCTGCCGGGCTACCGCGAGCCGACGCCGATGGTGTTCACCGGCCTGTACCCGGTCGACTCGGACGACTTCCCGGACCTGCGGGACGCGTTGGAGAAGCTCAAGCTGAACGACGCGAGCTTCAACTTCGAGCCCGAGACGTCGTCCGCGCTCGGGTTCGGGTTCCGTTGTGGTTTTCTCGGCCTGCTCCACATGGAGATCATCTCGGAGCGGCTGGACCGCGAGTTCGATATCCCCCTCGTCGCCACGGCGCCCAACGTCGCGTACGAGGTCGAGCTCGATCCTCGGATGCGCAAACCGGATGAAGACGGCACATTGCAGGTATCGAACCCCGCCGAGCTACCCGCGCCGAACCGCATCGCGAGGATCAGCGAGCCGGTCGTCGACGCGATGATCCTCGTTCCGTCCGAGTATGTGGGGGCGGTCATCCAGCTGTGCGAGAAGCGCCGTGGGACCTTGGCGAAGATGGACTACCTCACCGAGGAGCGGGTGGAGCTGCGGTACACGCTGCCCCTGGCTGAGATCATCGTCGACTTCTTCGACCGGTTGAAGTCGTCGACCCGCGGGTACGCCTCGCTGGACTACGAGCCCGCCGGCATGCAGCCCGCCGATCTCGTCAAGGTGGACATCTTGCTGAACGCCGAGGCGGTCGACGCCTTCAGCGCCATCGTCCACCGCGACCGCGCGTACGGCTACGGACGCGCGATGGTCAACAAGCTGCGCGAGCTCATCCCGCGCCAGATGTTCGATGTTCCCGTCCAGGCGGCGATCGGCGCGAAGATCATCGCCCGCGAGACGATCAAGGCGCGCCGAAAGGACGTGCTGGCCAAGTGCTACGGCGGTGACGTGACCCGCAAGCGCAAGCTGCTCGAGAAGCAGAAAGAGGGCAAGCGCCGGATGAAGTCGGTCGGCGCGGTCGAGATCCCGCAAGAGGCGTTCGTCGCCGCACTCTCGGTCGACCAGGAGTAGGCGCGCCGAGTGGTGGACACTCCATCGTGCAGAGTTAGGCCGGAATACCGGCATAACTCTGCACAGTGCAGGAAAAAAGAGGCCGCGCCGGGAACAAGACCCGGTATTTACCTGCACGTCCCGTTTTGCGCGCACCGCTGCCATTACTGCGACTTCAACACGTACGCGGGGTTGGACGACCTCATGCCCCGCTACGTCGCGGCGCTGCGCGCCGACCTGCGTAGGATCGCGGCGTCGGGGCCGCCAGGGGGTTGGGGGGAGTCCCCCCATCGAGCAAGGCCGGAGTATGGATCGATCTTCGTGGGCGGGGGGACGCCGACCATGCTGCCCGCCGCCGACCTCGCGGGCGTGCTGCGGCTGGTCAGAGAGGTCCTGCCGGTGGCGCAGGACGCCGAGGTCACGGTGGAGGCCAACCCTGAGACCGTCACGGAGGAGGGGATGTCCACGCTCGTCGAGGCCGGCATGAACCGCCTGTCGATGGGCGCGCAGTCGTTCGCCCCGCACGTACTCGCGGCATTGGGTCGCCGCCACGACGCCGAGCGGCCCCTTCGCGCGCTGGCCAGCGCCCGCGCGGCCGGGGTGCGCCGCGTGAACCTCGACCTCATCTATGGCACGCCCGGCGAGCGGGACAAGGACTGGCAGGCGAGCCTGGAGACCGTCCTGCACGCCGGGGTCGCCCACGTCTCCGCGTACGCGCTGACGGTCGAGCCGGCGACCGAGTACGCGGCGCGCATCCGCGCGGGCCTGGCGGTGCCCCCGGACGAGGATGTGCAGGCGGACCGCATGGCCGTGGCGGACCGCGCGTTGACCGCGGCCGGCCTCCGGCGGTACGAGGTCTCGAACTGGGCGCGGCCGGGCGAGGAGTGCCGCCACAACCTCGTCTACTGGCGGGGGGGCGACTGGCTGGGGATCGGGGCTGGCGCTCACGGGCACTGGGCGGGGCGCCGTTGGTGGAGCCTGCGCTCACCCGCGCGCTACGCCGACGCCGCGCTGGACGGGCGAGACACCACCGCCGGAGCCGAGACCCTCGACGAGCCGGGACGCCGCACCGAGCGCTTGATGCTCGGCCTCCGGCTGGCGGAAGGCGTGGAGGTGGCCGCCGTCGAGCCCGTCGATCGCACCCAGATGCGCCGTCTTGGCGACGAGGGGCTGCTCGAGGTCGACGGCGGGAGGCTCCGCCTCACGGACAAGGGTTGGCCATTGGCGAACGCGATCACGCTCCGGCTGCTCACGTAAGCTGTCCAACCGCGCGATACCATCGAATCGACCCTGACGCGCCCCCAGCGGCGAAGGAGGTGACCGGTGCGGGTCTTGGACGATCGGAAAGCGGCGATCCTTGAGGCGATCGTCCGTGACTACGTGCGCGGTGGCGAGCCCGTCGGGTCGAAGCGGCTGGTCGACGAGTGGAACCTCGGCGTGTCGGCGGCGACGGTGCGTGCGGAGATGTCCGCGCTCGAGGAAGCGGGGTACATCACCCACCCCCACACGTCGGCGGGCAGGATCCCGACCGATCTCGGCTACCGGTACTTCGTCGACTCGCTGCGGGGAACGAGCGCGCCTGTGCTCACCGCTGACCAGCGGCAAGCGCTGGAGGGACTGCTCCTCGGCTCGGCGGACCTCGAAGAGCTGCTCCGCCGCGCGTCGATGGTCTTGTCCCGGGTGACGCGCTTCGCCGCGCTGGTCGCCGCGCCGCGGCTCGATCGCAGTAGGATCCGGCATATCGAGCTGGTGCGCCTCGGCCCGCAGAGCGTTCTCGCCGTGATGATCGCCGAGACCGGGCGGGTCGAGAAGCGGCTCCTCGACCTCGACACGGCGGTGGCCGATCACGACGTGCAACGTGCCCGGCATGCGGTGAACGACGCCGCCGTCGGGTTGCGGACCGACCAGGCGCCCGAGGTGATCAGCGGCTTGGCGGCTGGTGCTCCACCCGAGGTGCGTGGGCTCGTCGAGGCCGTCGCCGAGGCGGTCCGGAAGGGTCTCGCCGGTGGTCAAGCCGGCTTCGACCAGGTGTTCGTCGGTGGAACGTCGAACATCGCAGTTGGGTACTTCAACCGCCTCGAAGAGGTCAAGCAGGTCTACGAGACACTCGAGGAGCAGGTGGTCGTGCTACGGGTGTTACGCGAGGCGCTCGCGCAAGGCGACCCGGGCGTCCGCATCGGCGGCGAGCTCCCGCTGGTCGAGCTCGCCGCGTGCTCGATCGTCGCGGCCAGCTTCGAGGCCACGGAGGATGCGGTCGGCTCGGTGGGCGTGCTCGGTCCGACACGAATGGACTACCCGCGAACCCTCGCGGCCGTTCAGGCGGTAGCCTCGTCTCTCGAAAGGGCCCTCGCCGAGATGACCGGTGGATCCGGTGGCTCAGGATAGGACGGGAACCGGGATTGCCTACCGTGCGTGACCTCTACGAGATCCTGGGCGTGACGCGGGACGCGAGCGAAGAAGAGCTCAAGCGCGCCTACCGCCGCAAGGCCCGCGAAGTGCACCCCGACCAGGGTGGCGACGAAGAGTCCTTCAAGGAGCTCACCGCCGCGTACGAGGTGCTCCGCAACCCTACCGCGCGGGCGAACTACGACCGCTACGGTGACCCTCGTGGGCCGATGGGGACCGCGGGGGGCATGGGCGATCCCTTCGCGGGCTTCGGCGACCTGTCCGACCTCATCGAGACCTTCTTCGGCGGGCTCGGAGGGCGCGGCGCCCGAACCCGCGACACTCGGGGCGGGCGGGACGCGGTCATCGACGTGCGGCTCACTCTCGACGAGGCCGCCGCGGGCCTGGAGAGAGACGTCGAGGCGATCATCCTGCGGGCCTGCCAGACGTGCACCGGCTCGGGTGCGGCGCCCGGCACTGGCCCCGTCACCTGCGGGATGTGCCGTGGGACGGGAGCCGTCCAGCAGGTGCGCAACAGCGTGTTCGGGCAGATCCTCACCTCAGGGACTTGCCCGACGTGCCGCGGGACCGGGCGGCGGATCACGAACCCGTGCACGACCTGCCTCGGCGAGGGCCGGCTGCGGGTCACCGAGACGATCACCGTGCCGGTCCCACAAGGGGTCGCCGACGGGACCAGGCTCCGCCTGTCAGGTCGGGGTGAGGCCGGCCGCAACGGCGGCCCGGCCGGTGACCTCTACGTGCAGATCCATGTCCGTCCCCACGAGGTGTTCACCCGAGACGGCGACGACCTGCACTGCGAGCTGCGCGTTCCGATGGCGGCGGCCGCGCTCGGCACCCAGGTGACGCTCGAGACCTTTGATGGCGAGGAGTCGATCGACGTCCCCGCCGGTACGCAAAGCGGCGACGTCGTCACCTTGCGCCGCAAAGGGATGCCGCGCCTCGGTGGCGCCGGCATCCAGCGCGGAAACCTCTACGTCCACTGCCGTGTCGAGACGCCCGCCAGGCTTTCCGAGGAGGAGGCCGACCTCCTCCGCCGGTTCGCCGAGCTGCGCGGTGAGCACATCAGCGAGCACTCCCCGGTGAAGGGCCTGTTCGGCCGCCTCCGCGAAGCCTTCGGTGCCTAGCGCTCGTTGCATCAAGGGGCCGCACTTCTTCGTCGATCCGGTCGATGTCGATGGCGACCTCGCGGCGTTGCGTGGGGACGACGCGCGGCACCTCACCGTCGTGCGCCGCGCGAGTCCCGGTGAGGCGATCAGCCTGTCGGACGGCGCCGGTTCGTGCTGGCAGGCCCGTGTGGTCGAGGCCACGCCTACCAAGGTGCAGCTCCGCTTGGAGGCCCAGCTCCGCGTGGACCGGCCCCGCCCGCGGGTGTGCGTCGTCCACGCGCTGCCGAAGGGTCGGAAGCTCGACGACATCGTGCAGCGCCTCGTCGAGATCGGGGTCGACGAGATCGTTCCCGTGCACTCGGCTCGCAGCGACGCGCGCCTTCCGCCAGCCAAGGCGGCCAAGGCGGTCATGCGCTGGCGGGCGGTCGCGCGGGCGGCCGCGAAGCAGAGCCGCCGGGCCTGGCTCCCAGAGATCGCCGAGGTAGGGGAGTGGGCCGGCGCGTTCGGCGCCGTGACGAGTGGCGTGTGCTGCTGGGAGGAGGCGACGCGGCCGCTGAGCGCCCTCTGGCCACTCAGCGGCGTGGGCGGGATCGCCGACCAGATCGTCTTGGCGATCGGCCCCGAAGGAGGCCTGACGCCGGACGAGGTCACCGCGACCGGCCTCCCCCACGCCTCCCTCGGTCCCACGATCCTCCGGACGGACACCGCCGCGCTGGTCGCGGCCAGCATCGTCCTGCACCGGCTCGGGCGGCTCGGATAGCGTGAACGCTGACGTCGTTGCGTTTGTCCGGCATATCGAACAAACGCAACGACGTGCCGATTAAATGGTCTCTGTCTAGCTAGGCAGGACACAAATCGGTGCCTCGATCACCAGAGCGAAACATGCTAATTTTCGCGTCTTCTGTGACGAAAGGGGACGATGGCAATGTCGAGCAACGGACCGATCGAGCTCTTGGTCGAGGCAGGCAGCGTCGGGTGTCGCATTCGGCTCCGCCCGGATCTTACGGTGGCGGCGCTATCCGAGGCGAAGTTCCCCGATCCTTCTCTACGGCTGCAAAGGGCGGGATTCGAGGACGTCGCGTGGTATGGACGCAGCAAGCTCGTGGCGACCGCGCGCCTCAATTACTCAGTCTTTCCCGCCGCGCCTCCCGAAGGAGTCTGGGACTACGGCCGGGCAGGGGAGTCGCACCGTGAGGCTGTCGAGGTGGACCTCGCCGAAGGGCGCGGCTTCTCCGTTCAAGGTTCAGGACGGTATCAAGCCCTGACGTTCTGGTGGCTGCAGCGGCTCGACAAGGACACGCCAGAGGAGGGCGCTTCGTTCGTTCTGAGCGAGCGCACAGTAACGAACGCCCGCACAACGACGATGCGCAGCCTAGAGTCGGTCACGAGCGACGTCCGCACCGAGCACACTATTCGCATGCTTGCCTTGCCGTATCGGATCCTCGATGAGCATGCGGATAGCCACGACATGGTGACCATCGACATCTGCGGCGGCGCCCCATACAAGGAAGGGTCGTCTTCGACATGCTCCGCAAGCGAGTGGTGAGCGTGGACTGCACCCTCGAGCACGACGTGGACTTCGCCATGCGCGCTTCTGTGCGAGAGCTCTGGTGGGAATCACGGACGCGGTACGCCAGCTTCCCTGTGCTCACACAGAACAACGAGCCTGGCCCCATCATTCTCTCCGTTCCCGACGAGGAGCGAGTGTGGGGTCGCCCGCGTCGGAAACACCAAGGAATCGCTCTTCCTGGACGGTCCAGGGCATCACGTCGAGTCCTCGCCCACCCTTAGCTCGCTTGCCATCTGATGGCTGAGCGAGAGAAGCTCCGACGCTTCGAGCTGCCAAGTGTCGCTGAGGGATGGCGTTCCCATCCCCGCTGGGCAAGGGGCCATGCTTGGCTATCGAAGCCTCACGAGTTCGCATCCGGCCAATATCGCGATCAATCTCATCCAGATCCCCCTGGCCGGCGTGCTGGCGGCTGCGGGAAGCAGGAGCGCACCCGCTGTAGCCCAGCAACGGTGAACCTGGCGAGGGAGTAGCCAGCCCGACGTGCCGATCGGCTGACGCCCCGCGCCGCCATACTAGGTGGCGTGCCGGAGGGTAGAGATAGGTACACGGGTGCGATCGTGGATGGGTGATGGGTCAGGCCTCCTCGGAGAAGACGTCCGGTGAGGCTGAGGGGCCCCTCCCCGAGGTTCGCGGTGGCCTCCGTGCTCGTCTCGGTGGGTGGCGGTCGGGCCTGGCTGCTGTTTCTTCTTGCGCTGGTCGAGGGCGCGATGTCGCTCACGTTCCTCTGGGCGCTCGGGCTGGTCATCGATGGGCGCGTCCTCGTCGGTGGGGGGCTCGCGGTCGCCTTGCTTGCTGCCCAACCCGCCTCGCAAGGTTTCAGGCAATGGTTGGCGGAGGGCTTGGGACAGGTGGTTGAGCGTTGGAGGGGTGGGGTGGCGATCGGGCTTTTGTCCTCCGACGCCCGAAACGAGCTCCTCCAGCGACCTGATCTGAAGGCTCGCATGGAGTCGCTCGGTAAGGGCGGGCAGGGGAGTGTGGACAGCGTGTACGCGATGTCGGCGCTGTCAACCGTCCTCGTAACCCGCGCACAGCTCGTGGGGCTGTCCCTGGCGTTGTCGAGCGTGCGTTGGTGGCTGGGTGCCGCCGAGCTACTCGCGTGGGTGGCGGTTCAGTGGTGGATCCGGGGCGAGTACGCCGCGAGCGAGACGGACATCTTCCGCGAGAGCGGAGACGCTCGAAGGGCGGACCGGTTGCGCTCGATCCTGTTGGGGCGCGATTTCGTGGCGGAGACACGGGTCTTTGGGGCGGCGCCCTGGCTGCTGCACCAGTACCGGCGGGCATGGCGAGCGGGGATGGACGCGGTGTGGCGTACCCGGTCGCTAGACCGCTCACCGCTGTGGCTGGCTGCAGGTACGGTCGCCGCGACCGCATTGGCCGGGTTGATGATCGTGATCGGCGAGGGCGCACGCGGGGCCTTGTCGCCTGGGCAGGCCGCGTTCTTCCTCGGCCTTGTCCTTCTCGGGCCGGCGGTCATGTGGGCGGGCGACGAGGAGTACTTCCTCACCCACTCGCTCGCCCCCATCCGAGACGCGATGACCCTCTCACGTGAGCTGTCGCCTGCACGGTCCGCCTCGCCCCCGGCGGTAGCTGTGAACATCCCGATGCCGCCGGGTAATCCCCTGCTGGTCAAGCTTGAGGATGTCCGATATTCGTACCCCGGTTTCTCTGAATTCGTGCTTCGTGGGGTCGACCTCGTCGTTCCCTATGGCCAGACCACGGCAATCGTGGGCCATAACGGGGCGGGGAAGTCGACGCTGCTGCAGGTCCTTCTCGGTCTTCGGGCGCCCTTGTCCGGCTCATTCTTCTCTCGGATCTGGACGCCGGGCTCTGACCCCCCGGCGGTGCTGTTCCAATCCTTCAGCCGATGGCCCTACAGCCTTGAGTTTAACGTCACCCTAGGGCGCCCGTTGGTCCGCCGAGCGTGGCTCGACGAGATCGCGGAGGTCACTGGCCTCGATGGTGTGCTTTCCCGGCTGCCTGAGGGCTGGGCCACAATCCTTGACCCGCAGCTGTCAGAAGGCCTGAGCCTCTCGCTTGGAGAGTGGCAACGAGTGGGGCTCGCGCGGGCCTTGTTCGGTTTATCCGGCGATGCCGACCTCCTCGTGCTCGACGAGCCCACGTCCCACTTGGACCCGCTTGCGGAGCAGGCGATGCTCGAGGCCGTTCGAGCGTTCGTGGCGGGCCGTACCTTGCTGTTCGTGAGCCATCGCTTCGGCACTGTCCGAGTGGCCGACCAGATCGTCGTCCTCGCGCAGGGCCAGGTCGTCGAGACGGGAACCCACGAGGAGTTGCGGTCTGCCGGGGGCCTGTATACGAAGATGTTCGCCGCGCAGTCCGCTGCCTACGCGCAACCGAGCGCTCCGGTACGGGAGACTGGTGAGGTGCCGTGATGAGCCGGCTGCGCGCGGTTTGCTGGATCATCGCCACGGCCTTCCGCTGCGATCCGACGCGAGCGTCGGGCTGTGTCGTGCTCGAGTTCGTGAAGCAGGTCGGTGGGATCGTCATCATTCTGCTGCTCTCAGGAGCGCTTGCGGCCCTTGCCGCCGGGCGGATCGCACAGGCCCAGGTGCTCGCAGCCGGCTTCGCGGGCGGCGTGCTCGCCGTGTTCGTTTGCGGAGCCGCCGGGGCGAAGCTGCGCATGACCGTCCAGGAGAAGGCCGGCTTTGAGGTGGAGTCGCAGCTGTGCGCGCTGGTAGCCGCTGCGCCTGACTCGGCGTACCTTCACGATCCCGAGATCGCTGACCGGATCGCGCAGGTCAGTGGACAGCGCCATTGGCTGGGAAGGGCGTTCAGCGCCCTTGTCGTCAACCTCGGCCTGATTGCTCAGGTTGTCGTGGCGGCGCTAGTCGTGGCAGCCGCGGATGTGTGGTTCCTCGCGCTCGTGGCGGCCATGGTCATACCGGCGGTGGCCACCTATTGGGCTCAGGCGAACAAGGTTCGCGCGGAGGGCTCGTGCGCGCGGGACGAGCGGGTGAGCAGCCGGCTGCTCACACTCGCGACAACGGCGCAGCGCTTACCTGAGCACCTGGCTACCCCTTGCGTCGGCTCACGGTTGAGGAACGACTACTCGGCCAGCCGCAAAAGGATCCAGCGTGTGCGCTCCCGCGCTGCGGCAACGGCCGCGAGTGCCGCGCTTGCGGGTTGGGCAGCCTTTGCGGCGATCACGGCCGGCGTCCTCACGTTCCGCTCCTTGTCTCTTTCGGGCAGTGAGATTCTTGTCGTCCTCCTTGTCCTGAGCAGCCTCCGTGCGTCGGCGGCAACCGTGGGGGGAATGCTCACGTGGCTGCAGCGAACGCTCCGAATCGTCGGGCTGGCCGATGACCTCCGGCGATCCCTTGGAACGTCGGAGCAGCACCACAACGCGCAGCCGGCCTCCGACGACCATTCGGCCATCGAGCTCGCCGACGTCTCTTTCCGATATCCCGGCACCGAGCGATGGGCCCTTAGAGACATCTCCGTCAGGCTCGAGCGCGGGCAGGGGCTCGTCGTGGTCGGACCGAACGGGGCCGGCAAGTCCACGTTCGTGAACCTTCTGCTCGGCTTGTATCCATCTACGTGCGGCGTGGTTCATGGGCTCGATGGCTCCAAGTCGGCCGTGCTGCAGAACTTCGCGCGGTTCGGGCTGCGCCTCTGCGAAGACGTCTGCCTGAGCCAGGTGGAGCGGATGGATGACCGTAAGGGTGCGCGGTGGGCGCTGCTCACTGCTGGTGCCACCGAGGTTCTCGCGCGTGCGGGTGATCGGCTGGACGTGTCACTCGGCGAAGAGCTGCCGCTGTCGGACGGGGAATGGCAACAGGTTGCGATCGCGCGAGGCCTGTTCGCCGAGAGCCCGCGGCTCCTGGTCCTCGACGAACCGACGGCCCACCTCGACCCAGAGCGAGCAGTCGCCCTCGGAAGACGCTACCTGGCTGTCGCCCGAGCCCGGGCCGCGGCCGGGGCGACCACCGTTCTGGTGTCACACACGCTCGCACACGCGGGCGAAGCCGATCTCATCCTGGTCTTCCACGAGGGGCGCATCGTCCAGCAGGGCACGCACGACGCGTTGGTCGCGCGCGACGGCCTTTACGCGATGCTGTACCACGCTCAAGCCGCGAGCTACCGCTGAAAGACGCGCCCATCGTGTTGCGACGAGTCCCGTGTGTGGGTTAGGGTACGCGGCCCCGTAGTCCTTAGAGACTAGTCATCGACCCGGCGGGAGGTCTGGGATGCGCCAGAACCGACGGTCCCCGCTGGTTCCGCTCGTGACCGGAGTGCTGCTCGTGCTGGCGGCGTTGCCCGCGTTCGCTGTGCCGGCACCGTCTCTCGGTGGCCTGGCCCCCGTGGGGGACCAGGAGATCCGGGATGCCCTCAGCGAGTACGCGAGCAAGGGCACCATCAACGGGATCCCCCTGCTCACGAGCGAGTTCAACGCGAACACCGACGTGTGCCCGCTTCCCTCCGAAGAAGACTCCGCCCCCGAGCCAGGCGCGAGCCCGACCGCCGAGGAGATCGCGCTGATCGAGGAGGGGAAGCGCCTGTTCTTCAGCGAGACCGAGTTCGGCCAGAGACCGAGCCTCGGCCCGAACGGGAGCATCCTCGGCCAGAAGCTGTCGTGCGCTGACTGCCACGGTGGCCCCGCGTTCACCGACAACGAGACCCATCTCGTCGGCCCGACCGAGCATCGCCCGCTCGTCCCCCGCCAAACGCCCCACCTGCTCCGGCAGGTCGGAAATAGCCCGTTCGGGTGGGACGGGCGGTTCGAGTGCCTCCAGGCGACCATGAAGGGGGCGATCACCTCCCCCTTGGAGATGAACGCCTCTCGAGCGCCTACCCAAGCGGAGCTGGATGCGCTCGCGGCCTTCGTCGAGACGCTCGACAGCCCGGACGCGGTGCCTGGTGTGGACTTCGACCCGGCGCTTGCCGCGCGCGGTGAGGAGCTGTTCAACGAGGAGCGTGGCCGCGATCCGTTCGGGCGTAGCTTCCCCGGGCAGCGGATCTCGTGTGCCACCTGCCATGCCGCGGAGGGCAACTTCAGCGACCAAGACTTCCACGTCGTCATGTTCCCGCTGTTCATCGCGCCTGATCTCGAGCCGATCGACCCGTCGCACAAGGAGAACGGCAAGGTCGTCGGCTTCAATACGCCGGTGTTGCGTGGCCTGCGGTTCACGGCCCCCTACTTCCATGACGGCCTGGCCGGCGATCCCACCGGCGAGGCCACCCCGCTGAACGTGCCACCGGACATCGCGCTCCTGCAGGTCGTCCTCTTTTACAGTGAGCGCTTCACGTTCCACTTCTCGCTGACGGAGCAGCTCGCGCTTGTCGAGTTCTTGAAGTCGCTGTGACCCGCCAAGAGCCGAGCCAAGAGCCCCGCCCGTGGGTCCTCGGCCTCGGCGCGCTGTTGCTCGGCGCGCTGGCGATCGGCGGGTTCCTGCTCCTGCAGTCGAAGACCCACCCAGGGGAGCGGGCCGGGGTTGCCGTGACCGAGCCGGACGGCCTGGCCGCACGCCTCCGGCTGGCGCACCGGTACCTCGACGCCCGCGACCACCAGCGCGCGCTCGCGGAGTACCTCGCGATCCTCGACCAGGACCCCGCGAACGTCGAGGCGCTGTCCCATGCCGGGTGGATCGCGTTCGAGTCCGGCGACGTCGACATGGGGGAGCGGCTCGTGCGGCAGAGCCTCCGCAGGCAGCCTGATGGGCCTGAAGCCTTATGGTTCCTCGCGAACATCCGCCTCTACGGCCGCCAGGACCCGGTTAGCGCACGACCGCCGCTGCGGGCCCTGCTCGCCCGCCAGGACCTATCCCCCGACTTTCGTGGAGAGGTCGAGCGGCTGATGACCGAGGCGCGCGAATAGCCACCCGCGCGCGATACTGGTCCCCATGCAGCAGCCGAAGCGTAATCAGGTCGTGTGCCCGGAATGCGGGAAGATCCGGCTCGAGACCCCACCCGGCACCACCATCCTGCCCACGATCGGGATGGCCCGAAAGGCCGCTGGCCTGGCCGGGGACTGCTCGTGTGGGCGCAAACCCCACGAGCGACCGGGAGCGATGCTCCTGGAGAACCCGGAGCGATAGTTGTGTGGAGGATCCGCGCGGTATACCGCGCGGATCCTCCACACACAGCAACCGTCAAGGGGCCAGCGAGTCGACCTCGACCCGGACCCCGACACTCTGTGGCAGCGCGAGGCTGAGCTGGCCCGCCCCTCCCTCTATGGTCACGGCGACGTCGCGGCGCCAGTCGCCTGACAGGTCGATCTCGGTCTGACCGGCGCCCTTGGACACCTCAAGCGCGGTGAGGTCGAGGCCGCGCAGGCCGAGCTGGCTCCTGCCCGCGCCCATGTCGACGCGCAGGCTCAAGGGGAGCTCTGGGCTGAGGCGCAACGTCCACTCGTTCCGCCCGTTGATGCGGGAGGTGAACCTGTCGGTATTGATTCTGTCGGTGTCGCCTTGCCGGATCTCCAGCCGACCTTCCGTTCCGTCGACCTGGTAGTCCACCTCCGGGCGCCACTCGGGCTCACTGAAGACGAACGTCGCGTCGAGTAGCTGGTCACCACTGGCCCCGCCGGACACCTCGAGCTCACCCGCTCCCATTGCGAGCTGCACCACGGCGGAGGAGGCGCCCATGCGCTCGACTACCCGCTGCTCGGTCTGGGCGCCCGCGGCGGCTTGCGTGTGCTCTCGCGCATCGCGGTTCACGGACCCGGCGCCGTTCACGCCGTCCGCGCATGCGGCGGCCAGGCCGAGCAGGCGTGAGTACCTCATCCGGCGTCGTCGATCTGGCCGAGCTGGCGGCCGCCGATCACGTGAAGGTGGAGATGGGGAATGGCCTGACCGCCCCGGCGCCCGACGTTTGTGGCGATGCGGTAGCCATCGGCGATCTGGTAATCCTCTGCAACGTGTTGGGCGAGGCGGAAACAACGAACGAGGAGATCGGCGTGCCCGTCGCTCAGGTCCAGCGCGTGTGCCGAGTCGATGTGCTCGACCGGTAGCACTAGGACGTGGACTGGCGCGTGGGGGAACTTGTCCTTGATCGCCATCACCCCTTCATCGGACCCCACCTGCTCAGAAGGGAGCTCTCCGGCGGCGATCCGGCAGAACAGACAGCTCTCCACACGCATTGAGGTACCCCCCTCCCCTGGTTGAAAAGTCATATCGTCCGCGGAGTGGCCGCCATCACCGTCGCGATCGCGATGTGGATCTCAGCGGCAGACAGGAGAAAGAATGGCCCGCTGGCGCGAGCGCAGAGCCTGTGCAGCGCCTGGCGCAGCACGTCGCGGTCGACCGCGGACGGCAGAACCTCGCAGAAGGCGAAGGCGCGTGGAGTGGAGAGGCCGCCGAGCGTGTCGTGGACGTGGGTGCGCAGCTCGGCGGCGATCTTGCTGTCCGCCGCGATGCTTGGCTGTAGGACGACGCAACCCACGACGGCGCGACTGTTCCGACGGTCTGGCTGATCGATGACCACGGCTCGGCGGACGAAGGGATGGTCCTCCAACACCTCGACGATCTCGGTGGCCGACACGAGCTGACCCGCGATGCTGATCAGCGGATCTTTGCGGCCTTCGATGGTGATGAGATGGTCCTCGAGGCTGCGGTAGGCGGTGTCGCCCGTGCGGAACAGCAACGCGCCGCCCCTCTCCAGGTCGAACTCGAACTTGCCCTGCCCGAGATGATTCCCCAGGGTCAAGCCAGGCCAAGGGTTGGCAAGCACCAACTCGCCTCTTTCCCCCTCGGGAGCGATCCGGTCGCGCGCGTCGTAGATCTCGAGGCCTGGGTCCGGCATCCCCGGCCCGTCTTCGAACCAGGGCCGGACGCGCGCCGCTGCGCCCAGCTCGGTCAACCCCCAGACGTTCGCGACCGTCGCCTTGCCATGACCCACCTCCTTGCGCAGCCACGCGATGGTCTCGGTGTCGATCCGCTCGCCCGCGGTCGCGATGCGCGTGAGCGAGCTCACCCGGGCGTCGGGGGGGCTGTCCGCCCAGCTCCGGAGGGTACGCACGATCGCTGGTGTCGTGACCAGCACGTTTACCTGGTAGCGCTCGATGATGTCCCACGCGCGGCCGTGGTTAGGGCGGTCGAGCGTCCCCTCGTACATGACGGTCGTCGCGCCGCACGCGAGCGGACCGAAGATCGCATGGGCTTGCCCGACCACCCAGCTGAGCTCCACCGCGCACCACAGGATGTCCTCGGGTCGTGCGGCGAGCCCGTATGGGTGCACCGTCTTCGCGACCAGCAGCAGTCCCGCGCTGCGGTGCACGATGCCGGTTGGCCGGCCGCGCCGGCTCGCGATGTACATGATCGAGAGGGGATGGTCGGCCTCGACGGACTCAGGGATGCCAAGGTCGTCGTCCTCAGGCTCGGCGCTTGGATCCGATGCTTCGAACGGCGCGATGAGGTCGTGGTACCAACGATCGCCTTCGAACTCGCTGATGCTGACCTCCGCGCGCCGCACGACGATCGTGTGCTCGATGCTGGCCACGGCGGGCAAGGCGTCGTCGCATTGGCGCTTCAGGTACAGGACCTTCCCGTGCCGCCAGGCGCCGTCCTGCGTGATGAGAATCTTCGGCTCGAGGTCCACCAGCCGGTCGGCGAGCGCGTCGGCGGGCAGGACCGCGGGCAATGCGGCATAGATGGCTCCGATACGAGCGCATGCGAGCATCGCGACGACGGCCTCGGGGAGCCAGCCCATGTACAGCGCGACCCGATCGCCGCTCGACAGGCCCAGACCGCGCAGCGCTCGGGTCAGCGTGATGACCTCGGCGTGGAGCTCGCCGTAGGTGATCGTCCGGCGGTCGCCCGGCTCGCCCTCCCAGAGGATCGCGGGAACGGCGGACCGCTCGGGGAGATGCCGGTCGAGGCAGTTCACCGAGACGTTCAGCCGGCCGCCCAGAAACCAACGCCCCGCCGGGGTAGACGGCTCGAACGCCGTGCGAAACGGATGCATCCATTGGAGCCCGCGTGCGCGCTCCGCCCACTCGTGTACCGCTTTCTGTGCCTCGTCACCAATGTCATACATTGCCCATAGCCTGCCTTACCGCGTTAGCGGCACGTAACAGCTGTCTGGTCACGCGTTGGGTAAGCGCATCATCCATCACTGCGTCCGAGTTGACCATCGCTGAGAGTGAGGCGCGTACCTCGTTGTGCTGGTCGACTACGGGAACCGCGAACTCCGTGAGGTCAGGAAGCTGCGGGTCGGGCAGCTCGAGATGATCGGCGGCGCTCCACTCCGCGCGGTCTTGGTCCGTAAAGTCCTGTGGGCACATGCCCTGAGGTGCGATGCCCGCCGACACCGCGACCTCGACCGCCTCGTCCCACGCCGCGGTCGTCGAGCGCGCGAGCAGGATTCGCCCCGCCGCGGTCTCGAAGGCCGAATGCACACGGTGCGAGGTCCGGTACACCCCACCGACGTCGTCGCCGTCAATCCTGTCGACATAGACGACCGAGCCGCGCACCAGGAGCGCGACGAGGACGGTCGCCTTCGTCGAGTTTCGAAGCTCGACGAGGTAAGGCGCCAGCGTGCTGACGACGGGATGCCGTCCCAGATAGCGCTCGGACAAGCGCACGAGCTCGGGTCCTAAGCTGTACCGCGAGGACTGGGGATGCTGCTCGACGAGGCCGGCGTTCGCCATGGACTTCAAGAGACGATGGACGGTGGGCAGCGACATGCCCGACCGCTTCGCCAGCTCTGTGAGCTGCTGGAAGGCGGGACCCGCGCTAAGCAACTGAAGGAGCACGGTGGCGTTGCGCACCGTGCCCAACGTCCCTCGGTCCGGAGAGGGCTTGCTCATCTACCTCTCAACGCGCGTCCCTCGTCTGGGGGAACACCATACGGCTCGCTCGCTGGAGACTGTACCCCCTCACGTCAATTGCTTTCCATCCTTTGGAGGACTAGCCTCTCGCGGACTAGGCCCTAAGGACTAGTCCTCCCCGTGGCAGACGGGAGGGGACGGAGGTGAGCGCATGTCAACCCTGAAGAATCGCAGGGCCGGCATCACCATGATGCTGGCCCTGCCGCTCTTGTTCGGGGCGTCCGCTCTCGCGCCGGTAGCGGCGCAGGACGGCGAACCCGCGGCGATCGGTCAGTTCACGGCTCCATTCGAGGAGGGTGGCGCCTCGACGCCGCGTTGCGTCCGCGACGCTGACGACCGGATTGTTTGCAAGCCGGCCACCACGAGCGTCGTGCAGCTGGTCGACGGCCGGATTCTGTACTTCAACGCTCTCGAGGCCACGGAGAACGTCGGACTGTTGGCCGCGAACGAGGGTAGCCCCAGCGTGCGCGACTCCCAGTCACGGATCATGGACCTGCGCGGCGATGCTCCAACATGGACCGTTCCCGCTCACCAGACCGGTGACGGGGGGAACTCCGTGATCCAAGAGGACGACAGCGGGACGAGCGACCCCTTTGGGGTTGCCGGCGTGCCCGGGCGCGCGGGTGACGGCTTGACCGGAAGCCTGCTCGCGCCACTGGTCGGGGAGCAGCAACCCTCCTCACCGCCCGACGACCCTCAAGACAACGACGGCGACCTGTTCTGCTCGTACTTCGCCATGCTCGCTGACGGCACCCCCATCGCGATCGGCGGCACCGACTTCTACAACGAGCCGTCACTGTCTGGGTCCAGCGACGAGAAGACCGACATCGGCCTCCTCGAGCTTGAGGGCCTCTCCAGCACCCGCGCGTTCGACACCACCTCCGACACCTGGGTCCGCAAGGCCGACATGAAGTACGGCCGCTGGTACCCGTCGACCGTCGCGTTGCCGGACGGCGACCTCACCGTCTTCAGCGGTTCCACGAAGCTCGTGAAGAACACGCAGGGCAGCCAAGTCCGCAGGACCGAGACTTACGATGCGGAGACCGACACCTGGACCGAGAACTACGTCGGCCCGGAGTCCGAGAACAGCCTCCCGCTCATGCCGCGACTGCACCTGATGCCGGACAACGAGATCCACTACTTCGGCAACGGGCAGATGTGGGGTCCCTTCGGCCAGGCCATCGACGAGGTGACCTATGGCCTGCTGCAGTCCTGGGACCAGAACGCGAAGACGTGGGAGATGAACGGTCTCGCGTCGCTTGGCGCGCGGAGTGGCGCCGCCGAGACGATGCTGCCGCTCGCTCCCCCCTACGACAAGGCCTCGGTCCTGATGGCTGGTGGCACCCTGGGCCCGCCCCCGGGTGGCACGGTGGCGACTGCCTTGAGCGAGATCTACACCGTGGACTCCGGAGGCACCATCTCGCATGAGCGGACCGAGGGCCTGGACCACGCCCGCTGGTTCTCCCAGGCGGTCAACCTGCCCGACGGCAACGTCATGGTGTTCAGCGGCGGCGACGTCGACGCGGTCGTGGCTCCGGGCCTTGAGGCCCAGGTCCCGCAAGCGGAGATGTTCAACCCCGCGACCAGGGAGTGGACCCCGATGGCGACCGCGAGCCGCGGCCGCAGCTACCACAACTCGGCGATCCTCTTGGCCGACGGTCGGGTCCTCGTGGGCGGCAACTCGCCGATCCCTGCGTTGTACGCCCAGCACCGTGACATTCGAGGCAACAACGACAAGGACTCGAGCAACGAGATCTACAGCCCGCCGTATCTGTTCCGTGGCGAGCGCCCTCTGATCTCCCAGGCTCCGGCCGGCGTCGCCTATGGCCAGCCGTTCGACGTCACCGTCTCCTCGCCCAGCGAGATCGAGTCTGTGATGCTGATCCGCGTCCCGGCGACCACTCACGTGATCCAGAACGACCAACGCGCCATCTTCTTGGACTTCACCCAAGACGGTGACATGCTGACTGTCCAGGCCCCGCCATCCGGCGTCATCGCCCCGACAGGCCAGTACTACCTGTTCGTCAACCGCGCCACGCCGGAGGGCCCCGTTCCCTCGGTCGCGATGATCGCCAAGGTCAGCGAGACCGCGGACAGCTCTCCCGCTACCGCACCCCTGCTCGACTCGACGGTCGCGGCCTCAAATGGTTCGGCCACACCCGAGGAGGACACCACCCTCCGCCTCCCCGGCGACCAGTTCTGCGCCGGCTGCCCCGAAGGCCAGAGCAGCAACTCCTTCATCGACATGTTGGGGAACGTGGTGTCCTAGAACCTAGGGTGCCACATCGGCTTCCGCTCGCGAAGGGCCTTTTAGGTCGCTCCACCCGATGTGGCACCCCCTCTTCACCAGTACGGCCGAGGTTGGTTTTAACGCTGTTGCGGTTCGAGGGGCATCGAGCCCCTCGAACCGTGCTCCGCTTCGCTTCGCGCGTTAGTCAAGGCCGCGCTTAACCTGGCTCGCTCCCATAGGGTTGGGTGAGGACCTCTAGGTTGTGGCCGTTGGGGTCGTCGAAGTAGAAGCCTCGGCCTCCCCAGTGGTGATTGATCTCGCCCGTCCGGCTGTGCTGGGGGTCGGGGTAGTAGGTCACTCCCATGTCCTTGACCCTGGCCAAGATCTCGTCGAACTCGGGCTCGGTCACCAGGAACGCGCAGTGATGCCATTCGGGGCGGAAGTCGTCAGAGTCCATGAAGTCCAGCGTGACGCCGCCGACCTAGACGGGGATGAACGGGCCAAACGGGGGCGACACTTCGAGGCCGAGAATCTGGGCCAGGAACTCTGCGGAGGCTTGCTTGTCCTTTGCGGGAAGAACGATGTGGTTCAGCTCTACTGCCATACCCCCATGATGCCGCGACCTGGGTCAGCGCCCGGCTCCCTTCACCGTACTGTGCAGGATTGGGCCGCGGGCTTGTCAGAGATAGGGGAGGCCGACAAGCAGGTCATTGGGACCGATCGGCTTGTCTTTCGCGGGTATGTCCACGTCGACCGTCACGACCGGCTCACCATCGTCGTCAGGCTCGACGCCGAACCGCGCCACGCCGATCAACGGGCCGCGCGTGGCGACGGCTGCACGATCCGCTTGTACGGCCGCCGCTCCTGTCATCGCCGGCGCTCTCTTGAGGCCGGGGCCCGCATGGTCGAGGGAGACGTCGCCGGGACGCCAGATGTCGAGGTGGCAGAGGCGACTCGCGACGCGGTGCGCTACGGCGAGTTGGCGATCCGCCGGCCAGTCCGCCACCTCTCGGTCTCCAGACATGACCTCGAAGTACACGTTCGAGAACACCGCGAAATAGGATGACTCGACACAAGTTGAATCGATGACCTCGTCGACGACAAAGGTCCGGAGCTGCTGGGCGCGCTCCGGACCCCGGCAGCAGACGTAGAGCGCGGGCACCGGATGACCGGAAGCTGCCTGGTCCAACCGCGCGACGCTGAGTTGCTCCAATAGGCGTTCAACGTCGAACGCGCGGTCATGGGACCCTTCCGTCACGAGAGCGGCCTCGTCGCCCGGGCGTCGCTCGGCCAGGATCTCGGCTGCGGCGCGCTCGTTGTCGCAGCGCACGACCGTGACGGCCTCGGCGACACCAGGCAGCAGGGCATCGTCCTTCGCGACGAGCAGCCTGACGTGCGTGACCTCACTGACCGCCAGGTCAAGCGCGCATTGCTGGGCGAGGCCGTCGCCACCGACGACGAAGACGGTTGCGCGCGCGTGGCCCTCCCAGGCTCCAGGAGCTGCGTCGGCGTCGGCGGAGGAGATCAGCACCCTGCCCGTCACCAAGCGAGGCAACTCGTTGGCGAAGCGCGTCGCGAACGTTCGCCATTCCGGTCGACCGGCGATGTCGACCTGGACCCCGACCACCTCAGGGCTGGGAGGCGCGCCATCGTCGGCGGCGGGCACGGGGTGGGCGCGCAGCCAGAACCGTGAGCCGCGGATCTGGATGCGCCGATCGACGTCGCCGTGCTCGGCCCGCTCGACGAGCGGCTCGGCGTAGAATCGCCGCAGGTCCTGCAAGCGGCCCCCGGCGTTGGCGACGAGGAAGCAGCGCATGACGGCCTCGAACGGCAGCGGTTCGAGGGGGAGCAGGCCGTCGCGGCGCCGCTGGTCGATGAGCGCGGACAGCTCCCGTCCTTGCGATTGCATCAGCACGGCCGACGGTCCCCGGACAGGGGTATCGCGCCGGGTGGGCTCACCGCTCCCCGCCCTGGCGGCGGCCTCGAGCAAGGACAGCAAGGCGAGATTGTCGAAGTCGTCCGAGACGGACCGGCTCAGCAGCACGATCTCACGGACGTCCTCCAGGTGAAGCTTCGTGACCAGCTTCGACGTGCTCTCGTCGGAGTGGATGACGCCCACACGATCGTTCCTGCCCAGCTCAAGCGTTCTTGCCATGCGGTGGTCGCGAGTGACCACGGTCACAAACCGGTGTGATCCGTGTGCCAACGTACGTATCAGGCGCAGGTTCTCCGACGCACAGTTCACGATCACCAAACGGTCGGTCGGGATGTCACCGCTCGCGAGCTTCCGGCGAAGGTTGAGGTCGTTGCCTCCCATCGAGAGGCGGATCAACACGACGAGGGCGGCGATGCTCCCCAGCGCCAAGCTCGCGGCCAGGACATTGCCGAGGACGCTGCGAGGGAACAGCCCATTCTCGAAGCCGCTCGAGACGAACACGACCAGCCAGGTCATGAACTGGCCCGGGTTCTGGAACATGGGCATGACACCGTACTCGCGCGCATGGAAGGACTCGACCCAGTACAGCAGCATCCCGCTTCCCACGAAGATGGCGCCCGCGATGATCGACCCGGCGGTCAGGCGGTGCCGCGACGCCCAGAGGCGCGCGCGCGTGAGCATGACGAGGAGATCGCCGAGATGCGCGAGCGCGACACCGCGCATCGCCAGTACCCGTCGGAACGTGACCACGACCGCACACCCCAGCGCGAGACTCCCGGCGGTCCACAGCAGGTGCGCGGGCGCGTCCCCGAACTCCGTCCCACCACTGGCGGGCCCGAGCAGCAGATCCGCCAGTGCCACGACCCCGAAGTTGGTGGCACCGATGATCGCCGTCATGGCGAGGAAGGTCACTGACCCGTACACGATGAGGTCCCGCCTGCTCGGCATGACCACGTCGAAGGGTTCCCGGCCACGGTCGTCGCGGGCGCGGCGGCGCCGATCTCGCTCTTTGTGCAGGATGTCGAACCAGATGATCCCGGCGAGGGCGCCCACCGGTGTCACATAGGTCGCGATGTTGAGACCCGTCAAGGTGCCCTGGACCACGAGCGCGTGGTCGAAGGGAGTCGCGAACCCGGCCCGCTCTAGCACCGTCCCCGCCAGAGCCGAGGCCGGGAGGTCGTTCATCGTGTTTACCAGGACCCCCGAGACGAGGATCGACGACCACGACGGCACCGGCGAGTGGGTCGATGCGTGCTCGGAGACGAACTCGTCCACCTGGTTCCTGACCAATGGCGCGTCGGCGATCGCGTCCGCGATCACGAAGTAGGTCAACCCGAAGAAGACAATGCCGATTGGGAGGATCCTCAACATCCGGGCGGCGAAGGCGAACCCGGTTGGCTCCTCGCGCTCACGGGCGCTACGACGCAGCGCGGTCGCCCCGATGGCCGCGATGAGCAATGCCGCCGCGAGGAGACGACCGCTCGTTGCGGTGCCGCCGGCCAAGAGCACGACCGCCAGCGCGAAGACTCCGACCCAACGCCGCATCTCCTTGGTGAAGGACCGGTACTCGGAGAAGCGGGGGGGCCGGTAGGTCGGCGAGAACGTCCAGGTTCCGACGAGCCAACGGGTCAGCCGGCTCCCTGTCGCCGCGCGGCGCTCGACGAACGCGTTGATCCAGGTGACGAACACGAACGTCGCCATCAGTGCCATGACCGACGGGACCAGCATCAAGAACAGGTATTCGAAGAACCCGATGCCCAGCGCTCGCCCTACGATCAGGTTTGTCGGCGAGCCGATGAGCAGGCCCATCGATACGGTGTTCGCGGCGATGAACTGGCTCAGCAGCAGCAGCTTCGCGTTACGAATCCTCGCCTGGTACACGACCGACACCACGATGGGGGTCATGGTCAGGATCACGATGTCGTTGGAGGTGAAGTAGGTGAGCAAGGAGGAGAGCAAGAAGAGGTAGAGAGTCAACCGTGTGGTGTTGGTCCCGCCGCGTTCGGCCAACCGGTACGCGAGGAAATGGAAGAACCCTGAACGGCGCAGGCCTTCCGAGACCAGCGCGAACGCCAAGATGAACACGATCACCGGGCCCTGCTCGGCCACGACAGTGCCGATGCGTTCCGTCTGGATCAGGGCGAGCCGGCTCATCAGGACGAGCATGACGAGCGGTACCCATGCCTCGCGGCTCGGCAGGCCCGCGTCCTCGAGGCGTCGCTCGAAACCGAAGCGGCTGTCCGAGACGATCGTCACCACCCCGGCCAATGCCACGAGCATCAGGGAGACGGCGCGATCGAGGTCCAGCCCGACGATCACTGCCAGGATGACGAGCCAGCCGGCGAGCCTCGCCAGAAAGGCGGGGAGAGGGCGGCCGGGGGATGACTCGAAGTCCGCGCCCCCCGATGCCGGCAACCTCTCTTCAGAACCCACTTACGACACCCGTACCCGGCGCCGGTCGGCGGTTAGCCGCTCGCTGCGCAATGACGCATCCAAGCACTTCGCGATGTGCCATTTCACTGCGGTGAAGCATCCGCCGGCCTCGTATATCCATAGACGGTAGAGGCGAGGGAACTTCATAGGAAGCCTCCGGGGCGGGCGGATCGTCGCTCGTGAAGAGTCTCTACATTTGGGTGCGCGGGTCCATCTCTCGTGAGCCCGCACGCACATGCGAAGCGTATCAGCGGTCGGAACGGACGTTCTCGCGACGGCGGCGACGGCGCGGGCCACGATCCCCCGGAGCCGGTCGGCGGAGAGGAACGATCGCCACGCGGACGAGCTGTCGCATGAGCCATACTGGCGAAATGAGGCGGCAAACGGGCTCCGCACAGGCAGCCACGGCGTCAGTAAACCCATGAATTCGGACGATTCACGCCTTTCTATCGATTTCTTTATCAGCTACTCGCCCGCCGACGAGCGCTGGGCCGCCTGGGTCGCGTGGGAACTCGAAGCCGCCGGCTACCGCACTCTTATCCAGGCCTGGGACTTCGTCCCTGGTACGAACTTCATCGACTTCATGGACCGCGGCGTCAGGCATGCCGCCGTGGTCGTGGCCATCCTGTCGCGCAACTATCTGAAATCGCGCTACGGCGGCATGGAATGGCAGGCGGCACTGCGTACCGACCGGGACAAGCTCGTCACGGTCCGCGTCGAGGATTGCCCACTCGACGGCCTGCTCGCCACCATCACCTACCTGGACCTGGTAGCGATCACGGACCCGGGCAAAGCTCGGCAGGTGGTGTTGACCCGCCTGCGCTCCGTGCTCGCGGGTCGGGCCAAGCCCACACGGCCACCGGGGTTCCCCGCGCGCACGGCGATGCCTGGCCCTGCGCGGCATCCCGTCGAGGGCGCGTCGCTCCCGGATGACCCGGGCACCGGCCACGAGCAGGCGGAGTCGCGGGAGCTGGCGCGCACCCGCCGCGTCCCGGCGACGCCCCCCACGTACCCGCCCACCGGTCCTGCCTCGAGGGATCGGCGCGAGTCGATCACCCTCCTGCACGTGCCCGGCCCCCGGTTCGGCCGGGGCATGGCTCCCCCCGAAGATCCGCGCACGGCGCATGACCTGCAGTCGCGGATCTGGGCAAACGTGACAGAGCTGACCGATTCCGGCGTGCCTCAACCCGACCTCCTCATCGTCACGGGCGACGTGATGGAGTCCGCACGGCTTGGTGAGGTGCGCGAGGCGCTGACGTTCCTCACAGGGCTGCGGGTCCTGCTCGGGCTGGAGCCCGACCGGCTGGTCGTCGTCCCCGGTAGCCACGATGTCTCCAAGGCCGCCTGCCTCGGCTACTTCGCCAACTGCGAGGCCAAGGACCTCAGGCCACAAGCGCCGTACTTTCCCAAGCTGGACCACTACGCTCAGCTGTTCGCGGAGCTCTACCGAGGCCTCGACGGGCCGGTCTTCGATACCGTGCAGCCGTGGACGCTGTTCGCCGTACCGGAGCTCCAGGTGGTCGTGGCGGGCCTGAACTCGACGATGGCCGTCAGCCACCGGCCGGACGACGACTACGGCTGGCTCGGCGAGGCGCAGGCCGCGTGGTTCGCCCAGCGGTTGCGCCGGTTCGAGGCGTTGGGATGGCTGCGGATCGCAGCGGTCCGCCACGACCCAGCCCCAGGCGGCGCGGCGGGCTCCACTCCGACCCTGCTGCGGGACGCCGGCACGCTCGACCGGCTCCTGGGACGCCGCCTCAACCTCCTCCTCCATGGCCCCGGCACGGGCGGCACGACCATCGAGCTTCTCGGCTCCGGCCTGCCTGTGGTGCCCGCGATCGGCCCCGGGCGGGAGGAGGTCATCCACGTGACCCGCGACGGTCTGCTGCGCTTCTCGGTCTACAACGGGGGGGCCGCGAGGCCAGCGCACCTCGAACGAGAATGGCACGCCGTCGGTGGCACATTTCCCGCGACCGCTGTGGAGGCGTCCGCCCAGGGCGACGCGACTGATCCCGCCCTCGCGCTCGAGCCTGAGCATATCGAGCCGAGCCGCACCGCCGACCCCCACCACTTGCTCCTCGAGCGCATCCAGGAGGTCTGCGACACCCGCTTCGAGCGGGTCAAGATACGCCGCGTCGAGACGAAGCCACCTCACCTTCTCTTAACCCGTCAGGAAGAGGGGTTCACCCCACAGTGGCGGGTAGGCGCTCACGTCGGAGCGCTGAGCCGGGATGCCGTCGAAGCCTTCCTCCGCCTCGAGCCCGATCCCGGATCCGAGCTGGTCTACCAGGGTGCCCCGCCCGCCCAGGCGCTCCGGGAGGAGGCGTCGCGCCGCGGAGTGCGGCTGCGCAGCTTCGCCGAGTTCCAAGGCCTGCTCGACCTGGACGACTACATCGGCAAGCAGACGACTCGGCTCCGCACCGACCGCCTCTACCCACCGGACCTGTACGTGCCGCAGCGCTTCCGGGAGCTGGACCACAACGCACAGATCATCCGCGACGACTTGGTCGCGGAGCTCATCCGCCTGGTCACCTCCGACTACTCACGATTCGTGCTGCTGCTGGGAGACTTCGGGCGCGGCAAGACGTTCGCGCTGCGCGAGGTGGCCCGGCGCATCGCCGAGACGGTCCCTCATCTGATCCCGATCCTGATCGAGCTCCGGGCGCTGGACAAGGCGCACTCGGTCCACGGGCTGGTCGCCGCGCACCTCGCCAACCACGGTGAGGAGCTGATCGACCTGCGAGCGTTCGACTACATGCTGCGCGAGGGCAGGATCGTCTTGCTGTTCGATGGCTTCGACGAGCTGGTCACCCGCCTCACCTACGACCGTGCCGCCGACCACCTCGACACGCTGCTGCAGGCCGCCCAGGACAAGGCGAAGATCATCGTTGCCAGCCGCATGCAGCACTTCAGTTCGCACGCTCAGGTGTTCACCGCCCTCGGCGAGCGGGTCGGTCTGCTGCCCAACCGGCGGATCTTTGGCGTCGAGGACTTCACCCCCGCCCAGATCCGCCAGTACCTCGTCGGGCGTTACGGCGGTGACGGGCGAAGGGCCGACATCCGGCTGCGCCTGATCAACGCCGTCCAGGATCTTCTCGGGCTCGCCAACAACCCGCGAATGCTCTGCTTCATCGCCGACCTGGACGAGGATCAGCTGCGCGCGGCGGCCGACGCGGGGCACACGATCAGCGCGGCTGGCTTGTACCAGCAGATCTTGCAGTCGTGGCTGTCCTACGAGGTGGACCGGGCCACGGGTGGCCCTGGTGCCGCGGCCTCCCTGCTCTTCGACGATCTGTGGCAGGCTGTGACCGCGCTCGCCATGCACCTGTGGGATGCCGGTGAGTCCTACCTACGGCTCGCCGAGCTCACCAAGGTTGCCGAGGCGCTGTCCGGGCTCGCCGACCACGGGCTTTCGACGGATCAGACGGTCTATGCTGTGGGCCGCGGGAGCCTGCTGGTACGCACCGACGACGATCTGTTCGGTTTCATCCACGGCTCGGTGGTGGAGTGGCTGGTCGCCAACACGATCGCCGGGCAGTTCAACTCTGGTGTGGTCGCGCCGCCGGAGTTGGAGCGGCGCCCGCTGTCACAGCTGACGGTCGACTTCCTTTGCGACCTTGCCGAAACGCGCGCCTGCCAGACCTGGGCGGAGTCCGTCCTCGGCAATCCGGGCGCCGTCGACGATCCGGCGCGTGCCAACGCCCTGAAGGTGAGCACGAGACTGCGTACCCCCCCGACGGCCGACCTGCGGGGCGCGTCCCTGAAAGGCGAGGACCTCTCTTACCGTGAGCTGCGGGAGGTCGATCTCACCGGCGCCGACCTCACCAGCGCGCGCCTGGTGGGCGCGAACCTGACGGGCGCGATCCTGCGTGACGCTCGCCTGGTCGCGGCCCGGCTGGACGAGGCGCGGCTGGTCGGCGCCGACCTCACCGGCGCCGACCTCAGTCGGGCTCGGCTGCCTCGCGCCGACCTCACCGGCGCCACCGTCACCGGTAGCCGGTGGACCAGGGCAGCGCTCATCGACGTGACTGGGGTCCCCACTGCCCCGGAGCTGCGCGGCGCGGCCGTGGCCCCCGGAAGCCCGATCGAGACGGAGTTCTCAACGGCCTCGGTCGGGGTACGGCACGGGTTCCACGCCGAGATGGGGCGGCTCCCTCAGGTTCTCGGCTACAACCCCGACGGAGGCCTGCTCGCGATCGGCAGCGAGGACGGGGGCGTGCTCATCTATGGCACCGCGAGCGGCCTGCCGCTGCGTACGCTCCAGGGACATCGCGGGCGCGTCTTCTCCGTGATGTACGGAGAGGACGTCCTCGTCACCGGGTCAAGCGACAGCACCGTCCGTATCTGGGACACGGCTACCGGGCGCACCCTTCATGTCCTGAAGGAGCACGAGCAGTGGCCCTGGCCGGTCGTGCTCAGCCCTTCGGGGAAGGAGCTGGCCACCGGAGACGCCGACGGCGTACTGCGGCTGTGGGACATGGAGAGTGGCTCGCTGCTGCACGAGCTTCCTGCCACGGGGCGGGGCCTCATCTTCAGCGTCGCCTTCAGCGGCCACTTGATGGCAGCCGCGTACCGTGACGGGAGCCTCCGCTGCTGGAACACCGCGACCGGTGAGCCGCGCGGCGAGCTCTCGGAGGCGTCCGGCTCAATCTTCCGGGCCCTCTTCAGCCCCGCCGGCGACCTGCTGGCCACCGGCGGGCAGGGCGGAGCGGTGCGCGTGTGGGACCCGTCGACCTGCCGCCAGCTCCTCGACCTTCGGGGCCACACCGGTGGGGTCTACACCCTGGCCTTTCACCCGACGCTGCCGCTGCTCGCCAGCGGTGACACCGACGGGAGCGTACGGGTGTGGGATACGACGACCGGCCAGCTCCGCCATGCGCTGAGTGGCCACGACGCCGCGGTCTACTGGGTTGCCTTCAGCCCGTCGGGGGACCTGCTCGCAACGGGGGACAGCGCCGGAGCCGTGCGCTTGTGGGATACCGCGACCGGCCGGCTCCGTCACGCGCTGAGCGGGCACACGGGATCCGTCTGGCCGTTCATGTTCCGCCCCGACGGCGCGCAGCTCGCGATCAGCGACGATCAGTTCACCACTCGACTGTGGGACCCGGCGACGGGGCAGTGTAAGCACACCCTGACCGGCCATGGGCGGCAGGTGACCTCCGTGCGGTTCAGCGCCGACGGCTCGATGCTCGCCTCCAGCGGCAACGACGGGATCGTGCGGCTGTGGGACCCGACGACCGGGCGGCAGCTGCAGCGGCTCGTCGGGACGGAAGATCGCCTGGTCATGCTGGAGGACGCCATCTTCGCTCCCGTGGGCCGCCGCCTGGTCACGGTGAGCAACGACGGGCGGCTCAACCTGCTGAACTTGGACACCGATCGGTACGAGCGGTACCTCGACGTCGAGTCGGCGCCCATCTGGGCGGTCGCCTTCAGCCCCTCCGGGGAGGAGCTGGCGACCGCGAACGACGACGACACAGTCCAGCTGTGGTACCGCACCACCGGCCGGTTGATGCACACCCTGGCCGAGCACCGCGGCCGGGTGCGGTCGATCGCGTTCAGCGCCGACGGCGCGCTGATCGCCACCGGGTGCGACGACTCGGCCGTCCGCCTGTGGGATGCGGAGTCGGGCACGTTGCTGCACACGCTGCGGGGGCACACCGACCGGGTCTACGCCGTCGACTTCGGCGACGGCGTGATCGCCAGCGCCTCCTGGGACACCACGGCGAGAATATGGGACATCGCGTCAGGACAGACGGTGCACACGCTGGCGGAGCACACCGGGAGGCTGTGGACCGCCGCCTTCAGTCGCTCCGGTAATCTGCTCGCCACGGCCGGGGACGACCTCGTCATCCGCCTATGGGATCCCTCGTCCGGCCGGCTCCTCCAAACCCTGAGCGGGCACGCTCGCAGCGTGTGGTCGGCGGCGTTCAACCCGTCAGGGGACCTGCTGGCGACCGGCGGCGACGACGGGACCACTCGACTGTGGTCCATCACCGCGGGCGAGTCAGCGGCGCGGTTGACCCTGCTCGGCTTGCCGGAGGGATGGGCGGCGCTGGCGCCGGACGGCCGCTACAAGGTCGAGGGGGACGTCGGGGGCCAGTTCTGGCACGTGATCGGCATGTGCCGGTTCGAGACCGGTGAGCTGGACTCCTACCTGCCGGAGGTCCGACAGCTGACGCTCGAAACTCCCTTCTGACTATCTTCTCCCGCGTTCGGTATGGTAGTGGTGAACCTGGCATTGGAGCAGCCATGGCGCTGCTGACGAGATGGCTCATACGGAACGCTGAGGCCGTCCTTGCCCTGTTGGTCGCGGCGACGGTCGGTATCCTCGCCCTGCTCGACGTGCTCGGTGTCGAACAGGTCAATGCCGCGATCCTGCTGGTGCTCGCGCTGCTCGCCGCGACAGTGCTCAAGGACAGGCAGTCGATCGCGCAGAGGCTGGCCGACGCCGCCGCCGTGCGGCAGTTGAGCGGAGCCGAGGTGGGTCAGGAGCACGCCGAGGCGCATCAGCACACCGAACAGTGGATCTTCAAAGGTGGAACGGGCACCTATCTCCGAGCGGTGACGCTGCGGGAGTGTGTCGAATGCGCCCGGCGCGAGCGGCGTCCACTGCGGATGCAGCTGGAGATCATCGACCCGACCGACGAGGTGCTGTGCTCGACGTACGCCCAGTTCCGATCGTCGCTCACGCCTGGCCCGGACGGCACCGGCGAGCTTTGGACCGCTGAGCGCACTCGCAAGGAATCGTTCGCCACGATTCTGGCCGCCTGCTGGTATCGCCAGCGTTTCACCTTCCTCACGGTAGACGTGGGCTTGTCCAGGATCATGACCACATTCCGCTGGGACATGTCCTCCCGTAGCGTCATCATGACGCAGGACGACTCGTCAAGCCCATCGCTGGTGTTCGAGAAGGGCATGCCCTACTACCGGGCCTACAGCCGGGAGTTGGTAACCAGCTTCAAGCAGGCGCGGCGCGTACAACTTGACAGGGCGAGCGACCTGCGGCTCAGCGATGAACCAACCGTTGACGAGGTACGCACGTTGTTCACCATGCTGGATCTGGAGCTGCCTCGCTCGTTCACTGATCGCGACGTCTCCGACGTCATCGTCAAAGCGCTCCGGGCCAAGAACCCCTACCGGTGATGATTATGGATTACGACACTTTCCAACAGGCCATCCGGGATGGCACGGGCGTACAGGTCCTCTCCCGCTGGGTCTCCGATATCCTCGGCGAGGTCGCGCAGGGCCGGACAAAAGTTTCCGCCATGCGACATCCGTTGGGGTTCATGTGTTTTCCCGTGGAGCGAAGCGGCGATCAAGGGATCTGTGTGCACCTGTGGAACGACAGCATGCCCAAGACGAACCCGACCACCTCACCGATGCACGCCCATAGTTGGGACCTGCTCAGCTGCGTGCTGTACGGCAACGTGCGCAACGAGCTGATCGACGTCACTGACGTGCCTGACGAAGGCACTCACCGGGTGTTCGAGATCCGAAGCCGCGGAGACGTCGACGAGGTACGTGAGACCCCGCGGCTGGTCCGCTGCAGGACCTCGGTCGTGGAGCTGAATCACCGGGGTGACACGTACTCCCTGGCTGCTGGGGCCTTCCACGCTACAGTGGTTCAGGGCGAGGCAGCTACTGTGGCGCTGGGCAGAGGGTATGCGGGCATGCTGGATCTTTCTCTCGGCGGGATCGATACGAGAACGCATTACGTACGCCGGCAACGCTGTGATCGTGACGAGACCGCCTATGCGGCCCGTGTCGTCATCGAACGGCTTGCGAGGATCTGTTCCGTCGACCAAGAGGACGATGAGTCTTGTGAAGACCGTGACGGCAGTGGACATTGAGCACGCGCGTAGCATCGCGGTCACCGCGGCCGAAGCGGCGGGAGTGCTGCTCCGCGAGGCCGCGAGCAAGAACCTCGGCGTCCGCACGAAGAGCGCCAACGGGGATGTCGTGACCGATCTCGATGTGGCTGCGGAGAGACTGATCGTGCGGCACATCCGCGAGGCCTTTCCCGGTCATCGCATATTCGCCGAAGAGTCCGGGCTGCTCGACTCCGACAGCCCATGGGGCTGGCTGGTGGATCCCCTGGACGGCACGAACAACGTGGTGATCGGTCTGAACGCCTATGTCGTCGGCATCGCCTTGTGCGAGAACAAGGTCCCAATGCTGGGTGTCGTCCATGATCCGGTGGCTGGTCAGACGTGGTCAGCGATCCGCGGCCGTGGGATGCGCGGCCCCCGGGGCGCGATGACCTTCCCTCCTTACCGGTATGCCGACGCCGGACCAGTGCTGGCTTGGACTCAGGGCTACGACGTGGGCCGGACGGACAAGACCGCCAGGGCATTGCGGATCGTTCTCGAGTCGAACGCGAGAAGACTGCTGCAGCTTTGGGCGCCGCTGCTCTCGTGGGTGATGCTGGCGCGCAGGGACATCGACGGGTTCATAGGCTACCGTCCCGAGATGGTCGACCTGGCCGCTGGCAGGCTGATCGCGCAGGAGGCCGGCATCACCGTATGCGGCCTGGACGGCTCCCCCTTCGACGAGCGTGTAGACCTGCCCAGCGAGGCCCGCAGCTTCGTGGCGGGACGTCCGGAGGCAATCCTCGATCTCCTCGCCTTGGTCAGCACCGCACAGAAGGTCACCATCGCCGGAATCACCTGACCGAGCCGGCATTTCCCTGCACTGTGCAGGATAATGCCGGCATCTCGGCAAAACTCTGCACAGTACGCCGAAGAGCCCACCGCCGCGATCCCGTCCCCCACCTCGGCGACGACCTCGATATCCGGCGCGGCGTTGAGGATCATCCTGAAGCCCGTGCGGACCATCTCTTGATCATCGGCGACGAGCACACGGATCGTCACACGGCCCTCCTCGGAGCGGGGAGCGTGGCGAGGACCTCTCAACCGCCCTCCAACCGTGGTCCTACCCGCAAGGTTCCACCCAGTGAGGCAACCCGCTCGGCCAGCCCCGCGAGCCCGAACCCGGTCCCAGCGACGACCGATGACGTGGCCGGTTGCCCGTCGTCGCGGACGCACGCATTGAGGCGGTCGTGGACGCGATCGACCGTGATCCTCACGGTGGTCGCGCCGGCCGCGTGACGGCGGGCGTTCGTCAGCGACTCTTGCACCACTCGGTACACGGTCGAGGCGAGCGGGGGAGGAAGACTGGGCCGTCTCGAGGCCATCGCCGATGTCCAGCGCGACGGCGAGTCCAGGGCTTGAGCGGGTGAAGCCCTCCACCAACTCGCGCATCTGCCCGACATCGCTTCCTGGGTCCAGCGAGGCCTCCTCCCCACGCAGCACCGCGACAAGCTGCCGCATCGACGCGAGGGCCTCGGCGCCGGCCCGCTCTATCACCTTGAGCGCGCTCGTGACGGCGGCGGCGTCAGCCGCCGCACTGGGTCCGCGACGTCACCTTCGACGAGGACCGCTCACAAGTCCGCGCCGGGTCGGGCCCCCAGGTCATGGCCACACTCCGCAACCTCGCGATCAGCGTGCTGCGCCTCGCGGGAGAGACCAACATCGCCGTAGGGCTTGGGCATGATTAACTTGTCGCTTTAGGGTGGTTAGGGCGGTTGCCGACACACCTACCGATCATGCGCTGTCCCCGCACGAGCACAAGTGCGGGCGCCAGCCCATCCCCATGCCGGTAGGGCAGGACGCCGTGCGAGCCAAGTTGATGGCATTGCGGCTAGTTGTGGAGTGCCTGGGGAAGCTCGGTGCGGCGCGTGATGTGGAGCTTGCGGTACGCATTGCCGAGATGGGCCTCGACCGTTTTTTCCGTGACGAGAAGGGTTTGTGCGATCTCGCGATTCGAGAGACCTTTCGCGGCCATATGAGCGATGCGGCGTTCGCTGACGGTGAGGGCGTCAAGGCCGGTCAACCTCAGCCGCCGCGGTCGTGCGCCTGCGGCGGTCAGCTCCTCGAGAGCGCGCGTGGCCAGCGCGGTAGCGCCGCAGTCGTGAGCGAGGTCGAGGCCGAGGCGCAGTGGTTGACGGGCTTGAGCGCGATGATTGGCGCGGCGTAGCGCCGCGCCAAGGTCGGTGAGGGCGCGTGCGTATTCCAATCGGGCGGGTGAGCCCGCCAAGACCGCGACCGCTTCATGCAGCAGCTCGATACCGCTGATGCCTTCTTGCATGAGCCCAGCGGCTCGAAGCGCAATTCCCAACGCACGCTGCGCGCCGAACTTGCGTGCCGCGGCGATCTCGCTCCCGGCGAGCCGCCGCGCTTCTTGCTTGTCTCCGAGTTGGTGGAGGGCGAGCGCGGCGCGTGAGCGCCAGGGGATGACCCCGGGATGGCGTATCCCCCGGGCGTCCAGCCGCCGGCCGCATGCGAGAAAGTCCTCGAGGCCCTCCTGGATCCTGCCCTGCGCACAGTGAAGCCGGCCGCGAGCTTCGAGCAGGTACACGAGGTTCTTGTCGATACCACTGAGCTCAAGATATTGTGCGGCGGTCGCGAGCTCGCCGCGTTCGATCAGGGCATTGACCAGAAAGGCCAACGTGTAGCGCCGCCCGAACGCGCCCAACTCGAACTCGCGGGCGATGCTATCGGCCAAGCGGGCGTCAGCCTCGGCGTCGAGGATCGCGCCACGCCGATAGGCGACGTCAGAACGCACAGCGGAGGCAGAGCCGAGCTCTAGTGAGGAGCCGGTTTTGCGTGCCCGCGCGATAACGGCCTCGCAGGCGCGGTTCGCGAGGTCAAGTCGGTCAGTACATACGAGCACGGTGGTGGCCAGGAACAGGACCGCGAGGCTGCTCTCGTCGCCCGCGAACGAGCCGATTGAGCTCACCGCACGCTCGGCCAGCTGTACCGCGTGGTCGGCTGCGCGCTCTTGTTGGAGCCGCTCGTGGGCAAGGTTGGCAAGCAACAGGCAGCCTGCGAGGCTGTCAGGCCGTGCCTGGTCGCGCAGGCGCCGAAGCCGCTGGGTTGCCAGCGAACGCGTTGAGCTGTAGAGCCGGGCGAGGCTGATCAGCTCCGCCTCGAGGCGGATCCGCAGGTCGGGATCGGTATCGCCAAGCTCGTCGACGGCCCGTTCCAAGACCACCAGGGCTCCGTGCTGATTTACCACGGCGGCCAGCGCTCGCGCCAGCTCCAGCGCGATCATCCCGCGCGTGGACGGGTCTGTGGACAGCTCGAGCGCCTGCTCGAGGGTAGCGAAGGCATCCGCCTGGGCGGCACGGAACTGAGCCGAGCCCAGCTCCAAGAGGACTTGTGGGCGCGTCGCGGGGTCCGGTGGCTCCTCCAGAGCGCGGCGCAGATACGTCACTGCGGTCGCTGGCACACCCTTTGCCAGCGCGGAACCGGCCGCCTTTCGCAGCACCTCGATGACCCACGGGTCGTTAAGTCGCTCAACCACAAGCAGATGCGCCGCGATCAGCTCCGCCGAAACACCGTCGTAGGCGAGCAGGCGCGCCGCCAGAACATGCCCGTGGTGGCGCTCGGCGCTCGGCACGTTGTCATAGATTGCCTGGCGGATCACGGGGTGGGCGAACTCTAAAGGCCGCCCGGGTGCCAGCAGCTCAGCCGTGATGAGCATGTCGACGGCCTCAGCGGCGGTCGGGCTGTCCAGCTCGGCCAGCGCGGCAGCGTGGCGCAGCTCGGCGCCGGCGCCGAAGATGGCAACAGCTCTGGCCACTGCCCGCGCCGTTGCGGGCAAACGCCCAAGCCGGGGCATCACCCATGCCGCGGCGATGCCCGGCGCGCGGTCGTGGACCGCGTTCACCTGGTCGGCGCGTGGCGCGACCTCGTCTGCCTGTAGGCTGCCGATCAGATTGCTAAGCCACAGCGGGTTACCCGCGGTGGCGGCATGGCAAGCGGCGCAAAACGCCTCGTCAGCCCCGGCCAACCCAGCCCTGACCATATGGCAGACGGCCTGTTGGCTCAACAGCTCCAGGCGCAGCGCGTTGCAGAGTGGGTCGCGGCGCAGCACATCGAGTAGTGAGCGATCGGTCTGGGGCTCAGCGGGCCGGGCGGCGGCCACGAGCAGGATCGGGAGCTCCTCCAGCCGGCCCAGCAGGTAGATCAGAAAACGCAGCGAGGGCACATCGGCCCAGTGCGCATCGTCAACGGCGATCAACAGCGGGCCAAGATCAGTGAGATTGGCCGTCAGCCAGTACAAGCCGTGCAGGCCCGCTTGGGACCCGATACCTCCCACGGCGCGCTGTTCAGCTTCAGCGAGGCCGAGTACGGGAGCGGCGACCTTGGCAGCTCCTGTGAGCAGTGCCGCGCGCTGGCTGGCTTCGGCTTCAGACAGCGGCAGCTCATACAACCGACGCGCTACCCCAAACGCGAAGTCGCGCTCAAGCTCTCGTCCACGCGCAGCCAGCACGCGCATGCCCGACGCTCGTGCTTGCTCTTGTGCCGCCTGCACCAGCCGCGTTTTCCCGATCCCCGCGGACCCTTCGATCAACAGCCCGCCACCCACACCACCACGTGCCGCCTCGAGCAGCCGATCTATGACCGCAAGCTCCGCATCCCGCTCCAACAGCGGCGACGATCCGTCTTTGAGACTCGCGGACACTCAGGGCACCCCCAGCCAAAAGTTTAGGGGCCGCCCCTGAAGCGCACAGCCCGTATCCGCGGTTTCATCGCCTGTAACCAATAACCGCGGCGATTCGGGCACCGAGGCGACATATGCGCGGGACCCCGGCGGGTGTGGGCGGCTTGACCGCCAACCCGCGTACCGACGAGATAGGCCATGGGACGGCCAGAGCGTCCGATTGACCCCGGGGCGGGGTCGCTGCAGCAGTTCGCGTTCGAGCTGCGGCAGCTGCGGCAGCGTGCGGGTGGCCCGAGCTATCGGCAGCTGGCGAAGCGCGCGTATTGCTCTCACACGGCACTGTCGGAAGCGGCTGGTGGTGGGCGGTTCCCGACGCTGGACGTGACGCTTGCCTATGTGAAGGCGTGTGGGGGAGACACGGAGACGTGGCGCGGCCGCTGGCGGGCGGTGGCGACCGAGCTGGCGGCACCGGACGCGGAGCCGGCTCACGAGGGAGCGGTCGCCACGGAGGTCGCCGACGCGCCATATCTGGGCCTGGAGACGTTTCAACCTCAGGACGCCGACCGCTTCTTCGGTCGCCAGGACGACGTCGCCCAGGTGGTCACCAAGCTCAAGAGCGGTCGGTTCCTCGCGATGTTAGGTCCTTCGGGCTGCGGCAAGAGCTCGCTGGTGCGGGCCGGGGTGGTCCCCGCGCTGGCGCGCGGCGCCATAGCCGGCAGCGACGCCTGGATCCCGCGGATCGTCACTCCCACGTCTCGGCCGTTGAGCATCTTGGCCGCCCACCTCGGGACATTGCTGGCCCACGAGTCGATGCAGGCCACCCTCGACAAGCTCCAGATCGACGAGCGCAGCTTGGACTTGGCGGCCTCCTTGGCTTTAGCCGAGCGGGGCGCCGAGGAACGCCTCTTGCTGGTCGTGGACCAGTTCGAGGAGACCTTCACGCTCTGCGCTGACGAGGCCGAGCGTGCGATGCTCGTGGCGAATCTCTGTCACGCGGCGACTGTTCCCGGTGGGCGCGTCGTCGTTGTGGTGGCGATGCGAGCCGATTTCTATCATCGCTGTGCCGCCTATCCGCGGTTGGCGGGGTTGATGGCCGACCGGCAATTTCTTGTGAGCCCGTTGGGTCTCGATGGGCTACGGCAGGTGATCGAGGAGCCGGCGCTACGGGCAGGGTTGGTGCTGGATGCCGGGCTGGTTGAGACCATCTTGGCCGATGTCGTCGACCGGCCAGGCACGCTGCCACTTCTGGAGTACGTCTTGCTGGAGGTCTGGCGGCGCCGGCGGCGCAGGTCGCTGACCGTGGAGGCCTACGTGGTCAGCGGTGGGGTGGACCACGCGTTGGGGCAGCGGGCCGAGGCGATCTACGAGACCTTCACTCCTGGCCAACAGCACGTCGCTCGCCGTGTGCTCCTGCGGCTGATCCAGCCAGGTGAGGGTACCGAGGACACCCGTCGACGAGCCGAGAGGAGCGGGCTGCTCACCCGCGATGAGGAGGCGGCGGAGCTGGAGGTGGTGCTTCACGCCTTGGCTGACGCCCGCCTGTTGACGACCGGCCGCGACGAGAGCAGCGGCGCGCCGGTGGTCGACGTCAGCCATGAGGCGCTGATCCGCGGGTGGCCTCGCCTGCGAGGCTGGATCGACGAGGACCGTGACCTGTTGCGGGCGCAGCGGCGCTTGGCCGAGGCGGCCACCGAGTGGGACGACAACGGCCGCGCGGGCGGGTTCCTGTACGGTGAGGCGCGCCTTGCCGCGTGGCGTGAACGCCCACCCGAAGACCTCAACGACCGGGAGCGGGCGTTCCTGGGCGCCAGCGAGGAACGCGAAGCACGGGAGCGCGCCGCCCGCCGCCGGCGGGTACGCCTCGCCGTGACCGTGCTCAGCGCGGCGCTGGTGATCATCAGCATCCTGGCGGTCGCGCTGTGGTCCCAGCTGCAGCTGGCATCTTCGCGCGAGCTGGTGAGAAGCGCTGAGGCCCAACTGGAAGCGGATCCCGAGCTGAGCATCATGCTGGCTCGCCGAGCGTTCGAACTCCGGCCGACGGCGGAGGCTGGTACAGCACTGCGTCAGGCGGTCGCGGAATCACGGGTGCGCACGACGTTGCGCGGCCACAACGGCACGGTGCGGGACGTTGCGTTTAGTCCTGATGGGCGGTGGTTGGCTAGCGCTGGCGTTGACGGTACGGTGCGGATCTGGCAGCCGTCGGGCGATGCCGACCCGGTCGTGCTCCACAGTCATGACGGCCGGGTACTCGCCTTGGCGTTTAGTCCTGACGGGCGGCGGTTGGCCAGCGCGGGCGACGATGGCGCCCTACGCGTGTGGCAGGTAACCGATGGCGGCGACCCAATCGTGCTCCGCGGCCACGGCGGCCCGGTGAGCGCCGTGGCGTTTAGTCCGGATGGGCAGCGGTTGGCCAGCGCCAGCCGCGACAGCACAGTACGGGTGGTGGCAGGTAACCGATGGCGGCGACCCGCTTGTGCTATCCGGTCACAGCGGCCCGGTGAACGGTGTGGCGTTTAGCCCCGACGGGCAGCGGTTGGCCAGCGCCGGCGACGATGGCGCCCTACGGGTGTGGCAGGTAACCGGTGGCGGTGACCCACTCGTGCTATCCGGCCACGCCAGCCGGGTTTTAAATCTCGCGTTTAGTGGAGTAGACCCGGTTTCGTGGATACCTCAAGGTTGGGCTGTACAGCAGCCCGGAAAGGGAGGATGTTCGCGTTCGTGCTGGCTCACCAAGCCCGCTTCCCCGTCACGATCATGTGCCAGCTGCTGGAGGTCTCCACCAGCGGCTTCTACGCCTGGCGCCGGCGCCAGCCCAGCCCGCGGGCACAC
>Ga0187893_10000384_pt1 | contig 115382 bp, 108 predicted proteins | sample MA1701074metaG_FD_139574 | JGI IMG/M metagenome (GOLD analysis project Ga0187893, IMG submission 139574) | White microbial mat communities from a basaltic lava cave in the Kipuka Kanohina Cave System on the Island of Hawaii, USA - MA170107-4 metaG ...
ATCCCGCGGATCGGGAACCTGCGCAAACGCCTCCCAAAGCGAAATAACCTGTGACATGGCTTGGTCCTCCCTGACCAACGCCTTTATCGACCAACTCTAACCCAAAAATTGAAAGACCCTGACGGCCTGGAGCCTGTCCTTGCTTTCCACCCGCATGACCGTTACAATGTCCTCTCCCCGTGTACGAGCGCATTGCCTAATGGGAGTCGTTCGAAAGAGCGCAAAACAAGTTTCCCCACGGGAGCGAGCCATGTCCTCAAACCGAATCGGTAGTCGCATTGCATCCCCCCTTTTTAAGGGGGGACTAAAGGTGGGTAGGGGTCGTAAATCTTCTCTGACGTTCTTCGCCCTTTTCGCCGCTGCGGCTTGTCTCCTGAACACTGCTCCAGCGCTCGCCCAATGTGAGTTTCTTGAGGACGCCAAGCTCACCGCTTCGGACGGCCTCGGGGGCGATTCGTTCGGCTACTCCGTCTCCGTCAATGGGACCATCGCCGTTGTGGGAGCGTACCTCGACAATTGCATGGCGGGGAACGACTGAGGATCGGCCTACGTTTACCGCTTCGACGGGAGTTCCTGGGTTGAGGAGCAGAAGCTCACCGCCTCCGATGCGGCGGCGTCGGACTTTTTCGGCATTTCCGTGTCCATCAGCGGGGACGTGGTTGTGGTCGGGGCGTACCGCGACGATCGCGAAGCCTGTACGGATTGCGGCTCAGCCTACGTCTATCGTTTCAACGGAAGTTCCTGGGTCGAGGAGCAGAAGCTCACCGCTTCGGATGGCGCGGTGTTTGACTATTTCGGCTACTCGGTTTCCGTCAGTGGAAACGTAGCTGTTGTAGGAGCTTATCAACGTAATTGTCCAGGGTCCGATTGTGGCGCGGCATACGTCTATCGCTTCAACGAGAGCACGTGGCTGGAGGAGGAGAAGCTCACCGCCTCCGATGCGGCGGCGTCGGACCAATTCGGCATATCCGTGTCCATCAGCGGGGACGTGGTTGTGGTCGGGGCGAACAGCGACGATCGCGCGGCGGCTAACAACTGCGGCTCGGCCTACGTCTACTTTTTCATCGGGAGTTCCTGGGTTCAAGAGCACAAGCTCAAGGCCTCCGATGCGGCGGCGGGTGACCAATTCGGCACATCCGTTTCCATCACCGGGGACGTGGTTGCGGTCGGGGCGCCCTTCTGGTCGGGGAGCGATTCCGGAGCGGCGTATGTCTTCTCGCTGGACGGCCTGCCCTTATTCCTCGATTGCAACGCGAATGATGTCAACGACTCCTGTGACATCGATCAAGGCTACAGCACCGACGCAAACGGCAACAACATCCCCGATGAATGTGATACGACTCTTCCACCTTTCATCATCGAACACGCGGTAAGTCAAACCGTATGCGATGGGGCGACGGTTGTGTTCACCGTTCAGGCCGGCGGGATGCCGCCCTTCACCTATCTGTGGCGAAAAGACGAATCGGAACTCTCCGGGGAAACCGGCGATTCTCTAACACTGACGGATGTTTCCTCCGCCGATGAAGGTGACTACGACGTCATCGTGACCAACTCGCTCGACTCGACGACGAGCGACCCCACGACACTGACCGTCATAACGGTTGCCCAGCTCGCGCTTTCTCCCGACCCGAGTGGAATCGCCAAGAACCGCTTTCTTTCATTCATTCCGACTGGTGATCCTTGTTTAGCGGCCATTCGCGTGCGGATGGTCGAATCGCACAATCCCCCAGCCGCTCAACGAGGGTTGTTGTCCGCCGCCCGACTTCAGCGAATACCAATCGAGCACGTGTACGGCCGCAAACGAGGCCAATGGCTGCGCTCGCTGGGTCGGCAAGCCGGATACTTTCGAAGAAGAACAGTGCTGCCCGTTCCTGGGGTTTTACCGAGCGGCCCGACTGCAATGCACCCCCTACTACCACGACTGGAGCGGCGAGGGGCTGATCTACATCACGGGCGCGGAGATCATTCCAAGTTCCACCTACGAGGTTGAATTGCTGGCCGGCACGTGCGCGGGAATAGAAGATTCCTGTACGGAGGTCTCCCCGCCCCTGACCATTCGCAACCCCAGGTGGGGTGACATGGCTTCGCCGTTCAACCCGCCCTCACCGACAGAACAACCCGATGTTACCGACATCAACCAGCTTGTAGCGAAATACAAGAAGCTGACCGGAGCCCCATCCAGTCCTCGCTCATTCCTTCAGCCCAATCTGCCGGAGCTTAACAGGGAGATAGGGGTCTCCGACCTCGTCTCTTCCGTCGATGCATACAAGTCGTTCGCCTATCCATTCGCCGGCCCCTGTCCTTGTCCGTCGCTGGCCGCCTGCGGGGCGCTCGCTTGTCCCGGCGGGGCGGGCGACTGCACGACCTCGGCCCTTCCCGGCCTCGGATCGGATGCCACGTGCATTAAGACCTGTCGAGGGGGAACCAATGACGGCGATCCATGCATGGATCACACGGACTGCAAAGGCGGCGGGATATGCGACAAGGAGTGCCTGGCCGGGATAAACGTGGGCAAGGGGTGCAGCTCCAACTCTGATTGCCCCAACCCGCCGGGCGCCAACGCGACGTGCGCTATCGTGACGAACAATGCTTTCTGCCGCGATCGCTGCGGTAGATGTACGCCGTAAGACGCAGCCCTGTCGGTATTGTGCAAACGCAAAACCCCTGGAACGCTTGACAGCATGCCGGTCAAGCAGTATCCGTCTTGCAATCGGGCTTCATAACCGCCTCGGGCGGCTGAATAATTCGCGGGAATCGGGAAATCATCCGAGCGCGTGGCTTTATCACACGCGCCACGCTCGGATATCCGGCAAGGCCCTACTCTGCTTTTGGGATGAGGAGAAACGGAATGCGCGCGCCCCTGCAAAAAGGACAACGGATCGGCGGCAGACCTTCTGGCTATCAAAGCGGGAGATTCCTGATCGCGGTGGTCATCTGGTCTGTCGCGATGGCTGGCGCGGCGGGACGAACTTTCGGGCAGAACTGCGGCAATAACAATATTGACGTCGCGGACGGGGAAGTGTGTGACCCGCCCTGTAAGCCAAGCACCGCATGCGCAGCAGCAGAAGTGTGCGCGCCCGACTGCAAGTCCTGCGTCGCCGACGATGACAACGTGCGCAACTACGCGTGCCATTGTTACGATCGGCTGGGAATAAGCCCAGCCGACGTAAAGGCCGCGCTAGGAGGAGACACGGTTCACTGCAAGACTGGGGCGACACAGCTCTACACAACCGAGAAATGCCCCAAACACAACGATTTTAGCACCACCGGTCAGGCCGACTGCAAGGTACGCGACATTCAGATCGGCGGAGCTAATAATCCCGACGCAGCGGCGAACTTTCCCGCCAGTTGCGATCGCCCGGCGTGGCTTACTGACGGAGGCAACCTGTGTTACGGAAATACGTACATTCACAAATGGGAAATCACGGCAACGAAGCCCCGCGCCGGGCAAAGCAACGTGACGATTGCGTTGCTCTGCCGGCATAAGAAGGTCTGGTCAGATGATAACGCTAACTTCGACGACATTGCCATGATCATGCACAACAGCGACAACGGGCAGACCTGCTGGTTTCAACAGCCCTATAGTCCGGATCCGAACACTAGAGATCGGAATCCGGCCAATCACTATGAAGGACTCCAGAGTCGAAATGATGGTGCGTCGGTGCCACTTCCCCACGGGGCCGATGGGCCCGTGCAACCCGCAGCCTGGAACCCCAAAACCTACCCGACCCCCATACCGCTCCCACCACCAATGCTCGGACCAGCCACCCGTGGGTGGCTTAAGCCGAGCGAAGCCGTACAGGTCAACTGTATCCAATGCCACGACAACGGTCCGTGGATGAACAGTCGATGGTTGTTCAACAGCGGGCTGAAATTAAGGGACGGATTTCAGCCGTACATCAACAAGGGCTTTGGTTTCAAGGATTGGAAAGAGCCGAAATTTGTCACCGTCGATAATTTTGAGCTAAAGAAAGAGGCAGGACACGCCTATGAGAATAAGAGCTGTACAGCGTGTCACAAAATCCATTCCGGAGAGGCACCGGGCGGCGTCAGCTTGTCAAGCTGGATCAATTATACGGTTGGACGAACGTCTCCGAACAAGAGCAACGCCACAGGCCAAGACTTCAAGATCGCTTATTGGATGCCGACGCGCGAATATTGCACGGACACGGCGTGTAATCACTCTCCCCATGACGTCTACGCCGCTGATGCCGGCGATTGGGATAACCATTACAAGAAGCACGTGGATAACTTGCTTATCTGCGCCAAGAGCAAAGGGGTGTCGAGCGCTAAGGGCGATATGTGTGCAGAGATGAAGCCCAGGCTAGGGGGGTGCTGTGTCGAGGCTACGGGGATTTGCACGAATGACATCACGCAGTTTAATTGTGAGGACACTGGGGACAAGTATTTGGGCGATGGGGTCAAGTGCTCGCCAACCAATTGCCCCGCCCCATCGGCGTCAGGGGTTGTTGCGTCCGCCGCGGTCGCCCCAATTCCGGGCGTGCACCTTTATGCCGACATCGATAACGACGAGGTTTGGGATTACGATATTCTCGCGGTAAGTCCCCTTGAACCGGGATACGACCCGGGTCCCTCGATCCCGATCAATCCGGGTACTCCCCTTACGATCGGGTGGTCGGCGGACGCCTATCATCTCAACTGCTTCATCGCCACCACGTTCCCCGCGGGTGTGGAGGTTACGAATGACTTGGAGATCACAACAGGGAACGGTACCAACTGGCTTCTGGGTGAGAGTCCGCAGGCGATTGGGGAACTCACTGTGCCAGGGGATTATCACTTTCACATCGACTGCAACGACGACGATTATGAGCAGATCACGGCACCCCTCACTTTTCATATCGAGGGGCAGTCGCCGACCGTTTTGCATGTATATGGAATAGTCGACGGCGTGGGTGCGATGGCATTCGATTACCCTAGCCCGAACAGCCCTCAGGTCGACATCCCAGTGGAGCCGCAATCCGAGGTCTATCTCGGGTGGTCGGCGTCGAACGTCCAAGCGGGGAGTTGCCTTGTCCGCGAGATGTTCGCTCCTTTCGGAACCTATACGCCCGGTCCGTGTCCCAACCCCTCGGGTTCGACGATTTCCACGGACGAATCGGGCTTCGAGGCGGTTCCGCTGGAGCCCCTGATGGATCAGAACTACCGGCTGGAGTGCTTGGGAGACGATGGACCGTGGCATTGCGTGGATCTGACGCTCCGGATAAATGAGGCGGCCCCGGCGATCGCTTGGGACACCAGCTTGACGAGCAACCAGCGAACTACCCGCTCGCTGATTTTCAGCGTAGGCCCACCCGTAACTGCAACGGCTGCCTCCGGCCAGTCGGCCATCAAAGTGACGATGTCGGATCTGGAGCATCCTGTGCCCGGGTACCAGCCCAGCGCCATTCCGCTGCCCAAGGATTTCACGACGTTCGACACGACGTCCAACGGCACGTGCAGCAACGGCGCTCATGCAGGTCACCACTGCGACACGGACGCCGATTGCCAGCTGTGCGGCGGCGTGGGTGCGAATACCAACAAGCCATGCGCCAGTGACACGGATTGTCCGGGCGGGTTTTGCCCGACCAGCGTGTGCACCGGCAATGCCCGGCGTCCGTGCTCGACGGCCTCACATTGCACCGGATTCGGCAGTTGCGGGGCGCCCATCGTTTACGACTGTGGCGGCCTGGCGGAGTGTACCGCGGCGGGCGAGGCCAACGGCTGCGCCCGCTGGGTGGGCAAGCCGCAGCGATTCCGCGAATCCCAGGAGATTCCCTTCACACCGGTCGATTACCTGGGAGCGAGGCTGCAGTGTACGCCCTACTACCATGACTGGGGCACGGCCACGGCGTCCGAGCCGGTCGCGGTCTTCGGGGCGGAAATCCTCCCCAACTCGAAGTACAGCGTGCAGGCCTATGCGCCCTCGTGCAAGGGCAACGAAGACAGTTGCACGAACTTCTCACCTCCCGTGGATATGCGGACTCGCCGAAGCGGCGACGTGGTCTCACCGTACAACCCGCCCGTTAATACTCAGCAGCCTGATGTGTCCGACATCGGGCAGTTTGTGGCCAAGTTCAAGAAGATACTGGGGTCGCCGTCTAATACCCGTGTCGTGATCCAGCCGAACCTCCCCGACCCCAACGGCGACGTGAGCGTTTCGGACATCGTGCAGGTCGTGGATATGGCCAAGCAGTTCGTATACCCCTTCGGCGGTCCGTGTCCGTGTCCGTCGCTGGCCACCTGTGGCGCGCTGGCTTGTCCCAGTGGCGCGGGAACGTGCATCGCCTCGGGCTTTCCCGGTCTGGGACCGGAGGCCACCTGCGTCAAGCTGTGCCGCGGCGGGACCAACGCTGGCGAGCAGTGCAACAATCACAGGCACTGCGGCGGCGGTGGCATCTGCGACAAGGAATGCACGGCAGGAACTAACTTGGGCATGGGCTGCAGCTCGAATATCGACTGCCCGGGCGCCGGCAACGCTTGCCAACTGGTGACCAACAACGCCTTCTGCCGCGACCGCTGCGGTCGTTGCACGCCGTAGTCCGAAACTCGAAAACCAGCGGCGAGGCCCGCCGAAACGAGAATGTTTCAGGTGTATTGGGTTCTTCGGCAGTCGATCAACGCGATTTGCGTTTTCGTTTTCCTGACTTCGTCGGTTCCTGAAAGAGCGCCGTGGGGCGCGAGGCGGTCTCTTCCCGTTTCACGACGATCGTATCCTCCAACCCCAGGTCGTTGCCGGCTTTTCGCGCCGCGGATGCGGCGGACTTGATGACCTTTCCGTGTTCGTCGAACTCGAGGTCCGCCTGGGCCGTGTAAGTCTTGGAGAGGTCCACCAGCGCCTTGCGGAAGTCCTCCTTGTTCACCGTGGTCAGGGCGCGGACGGAGTCGACGACCTCATCAATATAACGTGTGAAGACGTCGCGGCGTTTGGAATAGTCGGAACGGGTGCGTTTTCGCCGCAACAAGGTGGCCAGCCGCCGGCCGCACTCTGCGACGGCGAGCTTCACTTCCTTGCGGATTTCATCGTAATCGGCGATGGCCTCCTTGCCCTCGGAGATGAACGGCACCCACACGCTGGCCATGTGGATGAGGATCACCATCGGGGCGCGAGGCGGCGCGCCGCCCGACTGCGACAATCCGTAGTTGTTCCATTTCGTCTCCACCACGGACTTGAAAAGACAGCACGAACTCTGCTGATACAGGAGCGGCACGCGGTTGGCGTAGCGGATGACACTGGATGACACTTCCTCGTCATCCCCCGCGCCGCCCGGCGGCGCGTCCGGGTCTTCGTCGTGACGATCCGTGCCCAGCTCTCCGCCGTAGGCGAGGCCGACTTCGATCTGGAAAGGGTTGCCGCGATACACGGCCGGCGGTCGGGTGCTGGCGGTGTAAAACTCAGCCTTAATGCCTTTGAGAAGCCCGGCGAGGATGGCCTCCGCGCCCATGGGGGCGAGGCAATCGGTGGAGGGCGCTTTCAATTTCGCCGCCTGCAGCGCCTGATAAAGTTTCTCCGCGACCTGCGGCGTCACCGCGCTGACCCACGTGGCAGGAGTAACGCTCGCCGTCTGACATACTTGCTTGGCAATGGCCGGACTGACTCGTGAAAACTCCGATGAAAGGAACGCTCCAAGTTTTTTGGCCTGGGTCTCCTTCAGCATCTTCATCAGCGTGCCCAACTCGATGCCGTAAGGGTGCGGCTTGATCTCTTTGGTCTCGGCGGGCAATTGCTCGGTGGCGCGCGGGAATTCGATCGCCGCGGCGTCGGGTGGATGATAAAGGAAGCGAGCGTGCGGGTTGGCAATCGCGGTTAGACCAAGGTACTCCTCGACGCTTTGTCGTCCGCGGTTGTAACCCGCCTGGAGCTCGATGCTGACTTCGGTGCCGTGAGCCCAATCCACGTCGAGGGTCTGTTCGTCCATGATGTCCGGCCGGTTCTTCTTGGTGTCGATGGCCAGGCTGTAGAGGTGGGCCTGAGCGCGGGCGCCCGTTCGGCTCACGATGCGGACGGGCTTTCCGGTGGTGATGAGACCGTACATGCCCGCGGCGCTGATGCCGATGCCTTGTTGCCCGCGGGACATCTTCAAACGGTGAAACTTAGAGCCGTACAAGAGCTTCCCGAAAACGTTGGGGATCTGCTGTTTGACGATGCCCGGTCCGTTGTCGCGGACCGTGACGCAGAATCGCTCGGCGTCGGTCTGCTTGATGGTGATTTCGATGTCGGGAAGGATGCCTCCCTCTTCGCAGGCATCGAGGCTGTTGTCCACCGCCTCCTTGACCGTCGTGAGAAGGGCCTTTCGTTTGTTGTCGAAGCCCAGCAGGTGGCGGTTTTTGGCGAAGAACTCGGAGACCGAAATCTCCCGCTGCTGCTCGGCCAGCAGCTCGGCGGTTGCCCCGCGCCGCGGGGCGGTGCGCTTTGCATGCGTCGATTCGGCATCAGCTGGTTTCGCCTTGCGCGAGCGCGCTGCGCGTCCCTGCGGCTCGGAAAAAGCAAGATCCAACTGATCGGTAGAGCGCGGCTTGGGCAAGGTCGAAGCTTCTATGGCCATCCATGGCCCCCGAAAAAACACGAAACGCGAGATACCCGTTGGACCGCATCATACATGCAACGCCGGGGTCCTCCAGACGGTCGGCTCGACGAAAAAACGAGTCGGCGCCGAGTTGCTGCGCCCTCCTAAATCTGATAGAATAGCCGCCCGGTGCAGCGTTGGCGGCGATTGCACGCAACCAATTGTCAACACGGAACTTATGCGCGTCATGGCGATGATTTGAGGCTGTTTTTCTCCGATGCCAAACACCAGCGGATCAAAACGCACGAAAGCCCAGGCCGCCGCGGGCCCAGACTCGATCCTTGCTCGCCTGCAAGAACTCAATCCGCACCTCGTTCGCAACTGGTTTAGCAAATTGAAATTAGGGCCGCTCGCCAGCGGGCGCATTGAGATATGGGGCGCGAATTCGGCACAAGTCCATTATCTGGAAGAAAAGTGCAAGTCCGCGTTTGCGGAGGCTGCCCAGGCCGTCACCGGCCGGCTGGTGACGGTTGCGTTCAAGTTCCCTGAAAATGCCGGCGACGAGTGCGCGGTCGATCAACGAGACTCCAGCAGCGCAATGAACCGGCTAGACCCCGCCTTTACTCTACAGTGGTTTGCCGTCGGCCCGTGCAATCGTCTCGCCCACTCCGCGGCCCTGGCGGTCGCCGAGCAACCAGGAGAAGCGTATAATCCTCTCTTTGTTTGTGGGGCTGCGGGGCTTGGAAAGACGCATCTCCTGCAGGGAATTGTATGCGCCGCTGCAGGCCGAGAAATCGCCGGCGGTTGCGTTTACGCGCCGTGCGGATCATTCGTGGCCGCAGCGATTCGAGACATGGAACAGGAGGGAAGCAATCACCTCGAACCGTACCAAGCGGCGCGCGTCCTTGCGGTTGACGATGTGCATCTGCTTGCCGGGCGAGAACGCAGCCAAGAGGCATTTTTCCATTTGCTGAACGATATGTCGGCGCGCGGGCGGCAGTTGGTTGTCTCCGGCGACTGCTTGCCGTCGGAAATACACGGATTGCACGAGCGATTGGCCAGCCGGCTTGGGGCGGGCTTGGTCGTGGCCCTTGATGCCCCGTGCCTGGAAACGCGGATGGCGATTGTGCGCGAAAAAGCAAGCCTCCTGGCCCTCGACATGTCGGAAGAGATTGTCCGAACGATTGCCGAGCGGGCCGACGGCAACGCGCGACAACTCACAGATGCCATCGCGCGAATCGACGCGCTCAGCACCTTTGAGTCGAGCCCCATTACTATTGACTTGGTGGCGCGCTCGTTCGATCAGAACTGTGCCGCCTCCACGACCAGAACAGGACGTCCCCATGCGGTTCGATGATTGTTTTAATCGCCGATCGTTTCCACATCCTGCGACGGCACGGACTCGGTTTTTCTCATCGGCGTCGCCGTGTGCGGCATGGGGGCGGCGGTTTGACACAGGCTTGTTCACAGGAAAGGCACGTTCCGTATTGGCTCGCAGGTTCCGGCCGCACCGATGGTTGGGTGTACAGGCCGGGATTGTCCCACGGAAATCACTGCCCTTATTACGACGGTTAGATTAGAATCATGAATAGAAAGCCAAGACCTCAGAAGGAAGAACTGTGAAAGAAAGAGACTCCTATGAAGCTGAGATTCAATAGAGAAGAAGCAGCGGAGGCGCTGTCGTCGGTGTGTTCCGTGGCGGCGGTTCGGACTCCCAAAGAGATCCTGAAGTGCGTTCGCGTGGAAGCACTCCCCGACGCGCTGCTGTTGTCCGCGACCGATCTGGAACTGGGCCTGCGCGTGGCGATTACGCAGGTGGAGGTTGACGAACCAGGCGAGACGCTGGTTCTCGCGGATACACTGGCGAAGATCGTGCGTGAGTGCAACGACGAAGTCCTCACCGCGGAGACCGCGGGGAACCACCTCCACATTCGCGGTGCGGGGAGCCACTTCCAGATCGTCACCCAAAGCCCCGCTGATTTCCCGCCTGTTCCGACTTTGGATTCCGAGCCTGACTTTACGATCGAGAACGGGCTATTGCGGCGGATGATCGAGTGGACGGTGTTCGCGTCGGCGCGGGAGAGCACGCGATATGCGATCAACGGCGTGCTCTGGGAGATCGCGGGGAAAGAACTGGTCCTGGCCGCGACGGATGGGCGCCGACTTTCGGTCGCACGAGGGAAGCTCGGAACCTGTAAAGCAAAATCGATTCCCAACACCATTGTGCCGGGCAAGGCCCTGTCATTATTCAATCATCTTTCCGGCGATCCCGAGGGAAGCGTCGCCATCAAAGCCAGCAGCAATCTACTCCTGATGAGAATCGGAAAGGCCGTCGTCAGCACGAACCTCGTGGAAGGCCATTTTCCGAAATACCAGGACGTCATCCCCTCGGACTGCAATCGGACGGTCGAATTGAACACCGCGGAGTTTCACAGCGCTTTGAAGCGGGCGGCGCTGCTTACGAATGAAGAATCCAAGGGGGTGCGACTGTCCTTCGCAGACGGCAGCCTGACGCTATCGAGCCGCGCACCCGAACAGGGCGAGGCCACGATCTCGCTGCCCGTGGAGTACAAAGGCGAACCGATGGCCATTGGCTTTAATCCCGTGTTTCTCACGGACGTGCTCCGCGTGACGCATGCCGACGAGATCCTCTTCGCGTTCAAAGAGCCAAACCGGCCGGGCATTCTGCGGATGGGCGAAGCGTTCACCCATGTGGTGATGCCGGTGAATCTTTCGTCGTCGTGATGGATCATGGAGCCCTTGCAAGGACGCGGCAGGCTAGAATGGGTGGCCGCCAATCGGGCGGCAAAGAGTCCGCCGCCCCCCATCGGGGGGACGATCGCCAATCTGGTGCAGGACTCGCTGAAGGCCGCGGCGCAGTCGCGGCAGTGGCTGGCTTGCGTGGTGGGCGGTAGCGTGGATGAGGAGTTTCGGCGGCATTGCCGGCTGGGTGAAGTGCGCGAGGGAATCGTGACCATAGAAGTCGATGAGCCGGGACTCATCAGCTCCTTGCAGGGGCGTTGGGCTTCCAAGATTGAGGCCCAACTTCGCAAGGCGGCCACAGGGTGCGCTGCCCGCGGCGTGCGGTTCAGGTTTGGGCGAAGCGGCGATCGGCTCCAGTAAGCCGGAAGAACGAGCGATAGGCATGGCTGAAACGACGACGATGGAGCGGCGGTACGACGAATCGAGCATCACGGTGCTCGAAGGGCTGGCCGCTGTGCAGAAGAACCCGGGCATGTACATCGGCGGCGTCGGTTCGGCCGGGCTGCACCATCTCGCGTATGAAGTGATCGATAACGCCGTCGATGAGGCCTTGGAAGGCTACTGCGACAGCATCCTGGTTCGCCTCAACGCCGACGGAAGCTGCACGGTCGTGGACAACGGGCGGGGCATCCCCGTCGGCCCGCTTGCCCACGAGAACCCCAAGCTCAACGGACGACCGGCCCTCGAAGTCGTCATGACCGTTCTCAATTCGGGTGGGAAATTTGACCGGCAGAGCTACAAGGTGTCCGGCGGATTGCACGGACTGGGCGTCAGCGTGGTCAATGCGTTAAGCGAATGGCTGGAAGTGGAAGTTACCCGCGAAGGAATGCGGCACACGATGGTCTTTGAGCGAGGCGCCATTACCCAGGAACTGCAGTCTCAACCCGGCTCTTCGAAGACGGGCACGAGCGTGAAGTTCCGGCCCGACACGGCGGTTTTCCAGGACGCGGAGTTCAAATACGAAATCCTGCAGACCCGGCTGCGCGAATTGGCCTACCTCAACAGCCGCCTCCGCATTCGCCTCGTCGATGAAACGACCGGCAGGGAATGCGAGTATTACTACGAAGAGGGCCTGGTGGATTTCTGCATTCACCTGGCCGGCGGGGCGGAGTTCCTGCACAAAGAACCGATCATGATTCGCGGCGAGGATGCCTCGCTGGGCATCAGTTGCCAGATCGTACTTCTCTTCACCGACAGCTACACCGAAAACATCCTGTGTTTCGCCAACAACATCCACAACGTACACGGCGGCACGCACATGTCGGCGTTGAAAACCTCCGTCTCCCGCGTGGCGAGCAACTATGCCAAGAAGAATAACCTGATTAAGGGGAACACCGCCGTCACCGGCGATGACTGGCGCGAGGGCCTGACGGCGATCGTTTCGGTGAAGCTGCGCGAGCCGAAGTTCGAGGCCCAGACCAAGGTCAAGCTGCTCAATCCGGAAGTGGATACCTTCCTCCAACAAGTATTGAACGAGCGCCTGGGGAATTACTTCGAGGAGCACCCCGCCGACGCGAAGCGGATTGTCCAGAAGGGTGTGCAAGCGGCGCAGGCAAGGGAAGCAGCGAGGCGGGCGCGAGACCTTTCGCGGAAGAGCGCGCTGAGCGGCGGAGGTTTGCCCGGCAAGCTATGGGACTGCCGTAGCAAGGACGCCGACTCGACAGAACTGTATCTGGTGGAGGGCGACTCGGCCGGGGGAATCGCGAAGCAAGGGCGCGACTCGTTCACTCAGGCCATTCTTCCACTGAAGGGAAAAATCCTGAACGTGGAGAAGGCGCGGGTCGACAAGATGCTGGCCCACGACGAAATCACCAAGCTGATCTCGGCCGTGGGGTGCGGGATCGGCAAGGAGGAGTTCGATCTGAGCAAGTGCCGCTACGGCAAGATCATCATCATGACCGACGCCGACGTGGACGGCTCGCACATTCGCACGCTCCTGCTGACCTTCCTGTTCCGTCACATGCGGCCGCTGATGGAGTCGGGCAAGGTGTTCGTGGCCCAGCCGCCGCTGTACCAGGTCAAGAAGAGCAAAAACGTGGAATACGTGCTCGACGATCGGGTGCTCAACCGCAAGCTGGCCGAGCTGGGGCTGGGGGGCACGGCCCTGCTTGTGCGGCAGGAGGGAAAGAAGGAGCGGGTCATCGAGGGTGAAGCGCTGCGTACACTGGTGACACAGCTTGATACGCTGGAGGCCCAGACGCGGGTCCTCGCTCGGCGGGGCATTGCCTTCGCCGAACTGGTTCGCGGCCATCGCCACGCCAAGCATGGACTACCCAAGATTCTGGCTTGCATCTATCGACCCGGCGAGACGGAGCCGCGCCGGGAATACCTGTACGATGAGCCCGGCCTGGCCGAGCTACGCCGCAAGGAGTCGGGCCAGGGCGAAACGGTCGAGGTGATGGAAGCGCGGCACGTTCTCCTATCGCAATCCGACAACGGCGGCGAGGCCGACCTGCCCGCGCATCGCATCGTGCGCTATCAACTGCCCGAATGTCGCGCTCTGGACACGGTGCTGGCCTCGATCGAGTCCGCCGGGCTTTCGATGGACGATCTATTCTTGGTTCGCGAGGAGCTGGTGACGGGCGAACTTCCCCCGGCCAGGTTCCTGCTCCGCGATGGCGGCGGCGAGTTGACGGATTTGGAAAACCTGCTGGCCGTCGCCCCCGGCGTGCGCGACCTGGGCCGCAAGGGCCTGGGGATCAAGCGCTTCAAGGGCTTGGGCGAGATGAACTCCGACGAGCTCTGGGAAACCACCATGGACCGCGAGAAACGCACGCTCCTTCGCGTCATCATCTCCGACGACATGAACGACCTGGAACAAGCCGACCTCGACGCCCGCGAGGCCGACAGAATCTTCCGCCTCCTCATGGGCGACAACGTCGAAGACCGCAGGCGCTTTATCGAAGACAACGCGGTAAACGTGAAAAACCTGGACGTGTAGCGAAAGCTCAGTACCGTGATCTCGTCTACAGAATACATTGTCCCCACAATTCGATAAAGCCATCGAATGTTACTACGACTACTTTGCCGCTCGATCCGCCCGCCTTCCCTCGTATGACAGTGAGTGGTCCTTGCCCTTGGTCAAAAAGCGCGAAAATTGCGAGGTCGGGAAGCTCGGTCTCCAATATGATCGAAGGCCCCTGTTGCTTCCGACACGTTTCGGTGACGAACAAAGCCGTCAGCTTGGTACCCGGCTCCATTGGTTCGAAACGAATGCTACGAATCGCTCTTCGCGCGTCCTCATCATTCATTCCCTCCAACTGAGCCCAGCGCTTGAGCTCGAAAAGCCGAACAACTCCTCGACCAACGACCTCAACTACACTTTCAAAGGTTCCAGTGGTGCTGATCCAAGATAAATCGTGCCGTTTCTGGCTGAGGATAAGTCGCTTCTCTACGTCAATCGTGGCAATGACTGGTTGCATCTATCCGGTATTTTAATCAACCGTGTTTCATACGTAAGCTATAGAACAACAGTATGTTATGATTCTAAGATGAATACAATATCTAGTATTATCCGGCTAATAAATATTGACATATAGTACATTTGTGTTAAAATGCGCGAGCGGCGGCGGCGAGCCGTTATACAATAGTAGTTTGAATGGGTTGCAGAGATCGGTACAATGTCCATTCTACCGGAGGTGACCAATGTTCGACGCGAATGATTCAGGTACAAGCCTCGCATTTCTGACGCTTGGCGCCTTCGCGCAAACGGTCGCGGAGCACCTCGCGAAAGGAGAAGAAGCCGGAGTTCAGGAGGTCGTCAGGGACGCTGTCAAAACGCTTAAGGCCGTGAAGAGTGACAGATTGGAGGACACTAGGACCACAAGCGGATTGCGTCCATTCGAGGACTACGAACAAGTCGATATGTTGAACAATATCCTCCAACGGGAGGGGGCGCTTACTATCGATGACCTACTGATTAGGTTGAAGAAGTTGGCTCCCGGCCGGAAATCCTCCTCGTGTTCGGAACGAGTTTGGTTGATCAAGTTTTTCGATGACTTGGCCAAGGAAGCCCTCCTTCTGGCCAAACAACCTCCAGAAACCGTCTCCTCAGACTTGATCGAACTATGCCGGACGGCTTGATCCACCTTCGTCGGGAGGCATCCCGGTTATACCGCCTCGTCGACCAGATTCAGGACTACGTCGAACAACGCAGGCTTTCTGTTCTTACATCGATGAGTCCCGCAGCTTTTTGGAATTCATCGTTCGTGGCGCTGAGGCCACGCGCCACCATCTTGGAGCCACGCTTAGGCACGCAACCACCGCTTCCGAGGGCGACGTTCGGCGTCTCCAGACCAGCACGGCAATACTGGCCGAAATATGGGCGAAGCTCCATAACTTTGTCAAACCCGTTGCCGATGCCGATACTTTGAACGTGCCTATCGGGCTGGCGCTACTTCTCAACAGAGCGGTGTCAGGGTTGCCCGATCTCAAACAGGCCAAGATCGCTGTCGAGCTTACCTCGCCTCTCAACTATTTTCAACGACGCCACGACCCCTTACGCGGCTTGGCTGCGTTACTCCAGCTTCGCTTGGGGGCCAGTACGCAACTGAATTTCCCAAACGATCTTGGCATAATCGGGATCCCTTATTCACAGGGAGGCCTTCTTTTCCTAAACTGCCTTTTCTACCATGAACTGGGACATTATGTTGTTGAGCAACGGAATCTGACTGACACGCTTCGCAACGAAGCAGACACGAGAATAGCAGAGGTCTTACCCAAACTTACGGATGATAGGCGCCGGAAACTCGCCAAGGTGATAAGGTCTTGGTTGGAGGAGGTCTTCTGCGATCTGTTTGCGGTCCGATTGCTCGGCCCGGCGTACACCTTCGTCTTCGCAGAACTTTTTGACCTGTTGGGTGATTTTCGAGAGCAACGCGCAGCACTCTACCATGGGACCCATCCGGCGGGCACCGTACGGCTTCATGAACAGCTTGAGATTCTACGTGAAGCGCCATGCAATTGGGATCCCGTTCTTTCCGAGCTCCAACCCGATTTGTATTCACAAATAACGACGCTGGCCGCGAAGCATGAAGAGATCCCGCCCAGCTGCGAAGATGTCCCTGTAGAGATGGTTCGAGCGTTCAGGAGCGCATTACCAAAAGTCCGAGAGCTTGCGAAGAGTGCGGCAAATGGTCAAAGCAAGTCGCCCGAAACGTTCCTCCGCGTACGCGAAGAAATCGTTGATTGTCTGGCGCATGGAATCGTGCCCTCGACTGTATACAAGGGTACGAACGCCGAGGAATGGTGTGTCATGCTCATAAACGCAGCCTATTTTCTTCAGTTGGGTGATTTGGAAAACTTGTTTTCCATTATCGCGAAACCCGACAAGAACGATGTTCAGCTCCACGCTCGTATTCGGCAACGCATTGAACAATGGAGTTTGAAGGCCATAGAAGATATCCTGCGTTCGTTGTAACGAGGTTAGTTGTGAGCGTAATCGGAAGGGCAATTATCGAGAAGCGGCTTGGAATGGCGCCCTCGGATTTGAAGGCACTTGTCATTACACCATTGAAACACGACGAGGAGAGACAGCCGTGTATCGACCGAGACTCCGTGGATCTTCGGTTGGGCTGCCGATTCTTGATCCCGCGTGTCCACCAGTTTTCCGGAAGCGGTACAGCGCCCCGAAACAAACACGAGGCGGCGCAGACGGTGCATATTCCTCACGGGCAGAAGATCCAAATCCCGGCGCATGGTACGATTTTGGGGACGACACTCGAGTACCTGAAACTTCCCTACGACTTCTCGGGGGAGGTGTTGACCCGTTCTTCATTGGCTCGAAAGTTCATAACGATCGAAACGGCCCCGTGGATTCATCCGCTCTACAGGGGTTGTCTCACGCTTGAGATCGCCAATGCAAGCAACATTCCAATACCAATCGGACCTGGTGATACGATCGCTCAATTGGTTTTGCTTCGTGTTGTAGGCGCTGTTCGCCCGCAAACCGATGAGATGGAAAGTGTGTACCTCGGCCCAATATTCCCTGAAGCGTAGTGTTAACAGCCCGCCGGCTATGTCAACGAATGGATCGTCAATCCCGTGGCCAGTTTTGGGAAAAAGTAGGTACTCTTCTGGGGCATCAGGCCGCCGGATTCGGCCACGGCGCGTAAGTGTACCATCGGTGTGGCATTCACCAGCAGCGCGACGCCGGCGGACTCTCGGGCGGCCTGCTTGGCTTCGTCCAGCGACTTGACATAGTGAATCACAGGGGCAGTGCCGAGTTTTCGCGGCAGCAATTCGTCAATCAGATAGCGGTGCAGGTAAGCGTAGTCGAGCTGCCGCCAGGCCGGCGATTCGCCGGGTTCGAGCGTCGCCAGTTTCGCACGGGCGATGAACTTCAGCGGGGTTTCCTTTCCTGAACGACCATCCCACAAAACTACATCCGCGCCGCCGGCAGAGGCCTTGTCCGTGCCCGCAGACCATGCCGCGGCCAGTGCATCGGCGTCGATGTGCTCCAGGACACGGTAATAGGGCAGGATCAGGCAGCCGGGGTCGTCCATCCCGGCGAGGACGAACATGACATAGTTGGCCGGGTGTCCGTCGGGCAGCGCTCCGCCGTGTTGCTCGCGAAGCCGGTCGCGATACATCAGCGCCGTGCCGTAGCGATGGTGGCCGTCGGCGATGTAGACCTTTCGATCGGCCATCGCCGCGACGACGGACTGAATCACGTTCGGATCGGATACGACCCAAAGCTTACTTTCGACGTCGTCCACGGTCCCGACGGCGTCAACGGGTCTGGACGCCGTCGCGGCCAGCAGCGCCGCCACTTTGTTGGTCGGATCGGAGTACAACCCGAAAATCGGTGAGAGCTGGCACTGCGTGGCTTTCATCAGGGCGAGGCGGTCTTCCTTCGGGCCGCCGAACGTTCGCTCGTGCGGCAGGATCGAGCCTTCCGAGAAGGGCTGCAGCCGCAGCCGGGCGATGAACATCCGCCGCGTGAACGGCCTGCCGTCGTGCTCGAAGCGCTGGTGATAGAGGTAGAGAGCGGGGACTGGGTCGCGGGTCAGCGTGCCGTCGCGCAGCCAATCCTGCAATGCCGCGGCCGCGCGATCGTATACCTCCGCCGGGCCCGCCGACTTGGGCGGCAGGTGCGGCAGGTCGATGGCCGTGATGTTGCGGTCGCTGCGGGCAAGGAGGGCCTTCTTGTCCGCCTCGTCCAGCACGTCATAGGGCGGGGCGAGCACGGACGAAAGATCGCCGCCGAAACGTTGCGTGTCATAGCGTATGGCCGGGAACGGGGCGACTTCAGACACAATAGTCTCCGGCAACCTTGGTTGCGGCGAGCCGCGAGCTTCAGCTCGCGCGGACGTCCGCGCAGGCTCTTGCAGGCTATCGACTGTACCCTCGACTCGCAACGTCGTCCCCACAACCGTCTTTCCGTCGAACATTCTTCATCCAATGGACGATAATCCATAGGTCGCAAGAGGAGCGAAACATGGCATCTGTGGTAGTGATGAGCGGCGGGGGGATCAAAAGCGCGGCGACGGCCGGCCGGTACGCCAAGACTCACGAGCTTGTATTCGTTCACGTGAACTACGGGCAGGCCTCGGCGTCGCGCGAAATCCACGCCCTGGAATCGCTCATGGCCACCTTCCCCGGAGCGAGAATCCTGCGGATCGCTTTTCCGCATTTCATTCAACTGCAAAGGGACTTTGTGGAAACGCCGGGCGCATCCGGCTCGCAAGTCGCGACCCGGACGGGGCGCAACGAACCGCAGGCGAACAGCTCGCCGGGCGCGCTGCGGGGACTGATGCCCATGCTGCTCTCCGCGGGCATGCAGGCAGCCTTACGGGCCGGGTCGCAGGAGGTGGCCATCGGGCTGACCCGAAAGGACGATGCGGCCCACCTGGGACTGCCGGGGCCCGATTCGGTCGTCGATCATCGCCGAGAATTCCTTCACGCTTACAACATCATGCTGGAGACGGCGCTGCGCCCGCGATCGCCGGTGCAGGTGAAAGCCCCATTGATGGAGCTCACCTACGCGGAAGTGATCCAGCTTGCGTTTCGTTTCCGCGTGCCCCTGGATAAGACGTGGACGTGCGAGGGCATTGGTCCCAATCCATGCGGGCAGTGCGGCCCGTGCAAGGCCCGCGCTAAAGCGTTCGCCGAGGCCGCCCTCGCCGATCCGGCCGCGACACCGCCTCCTTCGCCACATATTAAAGGGCCCGGTTTAGTCGGCGCTAGCGCGAAAGCCTAGCGTTTTACGATCCACACTCGATACGGTCCGATGGAGGGCGCCGGCTCGAAGCTTTCCCGCAGACGGCGCAGGGTTTCGTGACACGCATCGTCACAAAAATGCTCGAACTGCGGGGATGGATGCTCGGGAACCAGGAGGGCTTTGGCCTTGCCGGCCTTCAGGTCGGAGAGGATTTCGCTCATCTGCTCCGTCGAACGCGGGTAGGTGAATCGAGAGGCCGATCTTCGGTCTGCGTGAACATAGACGCCCGCGTCGTAGGCCAGCACGTAGATTCGCTCGCCCTTGGGGACCAAGGTTTGGATTTGAGCGCCGATGTCGGCGAGGCCGGCGCGCTGTGTCGGCTCCTTCGTGTAAGCGACGTAGGACTCGGCAAGACCGTGCTTGTAATGCTCGTACAGCGGGCGGCCCAGCAGCACGACCGACGTGAGAGCCACAAGAACCAGCGCGAGACGATAGCTTCGATCCAGTCGCCGATAGGCCTCCTCGAGATGATGAAAGCCCATCGCGCTCAGGAGGATGATGGGCGGAAAAGTCGCCTGCCAGTAGCGCATGGACTGACTCGGACCCATCAGGGCCAGATCGGCCGCGATCAGTAACCACAAGACAAGTCCCGCCAGAAAGGCCTGCGCCAGGCGATTGGCCCTGCCGATGGCCAGGGAGACCACGACGCCGAGCAGAGCGAGCCACAAAGGAAGTTGCAGCGGCAGCAAGCCTTCTCGAACTCGCCCCCAGGATTGCAAGGAACGGACCCATGCGTCCCAGGTCGCAAAGTCGCGGTTGAAAGTGAAGATCGCTTCCCACGCCGCCCGGTCCGATCCTCGCCGGTTGAGCAGCGTGATCACCGCCGCGACTCCCAGTCCGAGACCAAGCCACGCATAGAGGGAACTGACCAGCCAGCGGCGGCCGGACTCGCTTCTTGCAATGAGCAGCACGAGCGCGACGATGCTGACCGCGATAAGACCCGTGCAGCCGGTTTGCTTGGCGCACAAGGCCGCGCACCACACCAATCCCGCGAGCACGCCAAACGCCAGGCGGCGGACAGCGAACGTCGCAAAGACGGCGGAAAGCCAGAGCGCGCCCGCCGCTATCTCGAACATCGCGGAGTAGAAGTCGGGGTTGATCGAGGGGGCGTCATAAAGTCGAAGGGCAGCCAGCAGGGCGGCGAGGACGGCCGTCAGACGAGCGGCGGTGGGGCTGAAGATCCGCCCGACCGCATACCAAAGCGGGATGATGCAGAGCAGCGCGACGGTCGCGGGCAGCACCCAAACGCCCAGCTGTCCGCCGGGCGAGAGAAGCAGCCCGAGGGCGTTGAGCCAAGCGACGCCCGGTGGCTTGTTTTCCCAGCAATCCACGTAGAGCTTGCCGCCGTCGTAGACGCACTGGCCGAGAGCGATGAGCTGATACTGATCGTTGCGCTCCTCGGCCCAGTACGAGCTCCATGCGCCGGCGGCGAGCAGGGCGATCACCAGGACGGCGGCGATGAGGTCGAATAGGGGGTGGCTCGCGAGGTGACGCGGGACGGCGGCGGGAGTGACGTCCGTTACGTTAACGTGTCTGGGTTCCATCAGCGCAATGCCGAACAGCCGTCACTTCACTTCGTCGGCGTCCTTGCCGGAGAGAGTATACCACAACCGTCTCGCAACGATGCAGCAACGCCGTTGCGGGTTTGAGCCGCGTTTCGTAGCATCGGCAGGGTGTTTCGCTTTGAAATCAGCGCCACGGATGGATCGGCCCGGCGGGGTGTTCTGACCACGCCGCACGGGCAGGTGGAAACTCCGGCATTCATGCCCGTGGGAACGGCCGGCTCGGTCAAAGGTGTCACGCCGCAGCAGCTTCGCGGTACGGGCGCGCAGATCATTCTGGCCAACACGTATCATCTGCAATTGCGCCCTACGGCCACGGTGGTCCGCGAGTTGGGCGGGCTGCACCGCTTCATGGGCTGGGACGGGCCGATCCTCACCGACAGCGGGGGATACCAGGTGTTCTCCCTCGGGCCGATCAATCGCATTACCGACGAGGGCGTGGAATTCCGATCGCACATCGACGGCTCGCCGATGCGTCTCGATCCGGCCATCGCCACGCAGGTCCAGAATGATCTGGGAGCGGACATCATCATGGCCTTCGACCAATGCCCGGCCTTGCCGTGCGATGCGAGCACGTTGAGGACGGCGGTCGATCGAACGATCCGCTGGGCGAAGGAGTGCAAAGTCGTCCACGCGCGCACGGATCAGGCGTTGTTCGGAATCGTACAGGGCGGACTAGATGTCGGACTTCGTCAGCGCTGTGCGGCGGCGCTGATCGAGATCGGTTTCGACGGTTACGCCATCGGCGGCTTGTCCGTCGGCGAATCGCACGAGGAGATGAGCGCGGTCCTGCCGCAAATCACCGATTGTCTGCCGTGCGACCGGCCACGATATCTGATGGGCGTGGGAATGCCACGGGACATTCTGAGCGCCGTGAGCGCGGGCGTGGACTTGTTCGATTGCGTGCTGCCCACGCGGAATGGCCGTAACAGCTACGCCTTCACCGCTTCCGGCCCTCTCCGGATGCGAAACGAGGTTCATCGTCTTGCCGACGCTCCGCTGGAACCCGGCTGCGGCTGTGAGACCTGCCGCCGCTTCAGCCGAGGATACCTTCGCCATTTGTTCAACGCGGGCGAGATGCTCGGGCCGACGTTGACCTCCATCCACAACCTCCATTTCTACCAGCAGTTCATGGCCAGGATCCGCGAGTTGATTTGCGACGGCAAACTGGCGACAATCGCGGACGAGTACCCGATACTTTCGCTTCCGACCCCGCCCGGCGCGGCGCGATCGGACCTTCAAGAGGAGACCTCATGGACGTGTTGATGTTATTGGTTGGCCAGACGGTTCCGAGCCCGACGACCCCCACGGGCGGCTCGCAAGGCGCGATGGGATTGTTTCCCATCGCCTTGATGCTGGGGCTGGTCGTGTTCATGTTGCTTACCTCGCGCAGCCAGAAGAAGCGTGAGCAACGGGCGAAGGACGACATGTACTCGCGCATGACCAAGAACGACCGCGTGCTCACCATCGGCGGCATCATCGGCACGGTCATGTCCGTGAAGGACAACGAGGTCGTCCTCAAAGTCGATGAGACCACCAATACCAAAATGACGTTCCTCAAGACTTCGGTGCAACGCATCCTGGTCGACGATCCGACCGTGCTCGCCGAGAAGCGGTGAGGGTGACGACGCAGCTTTTGTTTTTCAAGCACGGGCGTCAAATGGGTTCGTTTTGCAAGTACAGTTTTTCTGCGTAGTGTCATCATGTGGCACCGTCCGAATGCTGAATGCGGAATGCTGAATAGCGAATGGAGAGGAATGCCGATTGGCGATTTCCAATTGCCAATTGAGCCGGGAGCGCAGGTAACCGAAAGAGCAGCATCGCGACGGCAAGAGAGCAGGGCGCGATTGGCAGGTTGAGCCTCGGACAACGAAGCCCGGCTTTCGGTGGCTTTGGTTTGGCTTTCGGCCTGTTGGTCATTTTTCATAACACCTTTGGCCACCACGATTTATGGATTTCGCGGTGGGTTCGTTTGGTAATCTCGCGTTTTCGCAGCGCTCGTCATTCCAATGCGGCTCAGAGCGCGGATGGGGCGCTGGGTCTTCATCTTCCCCTATAACTTGACGGGCGCTCGGTGGGAGAGGTAGTGGGGACCGATCACGGCGGAAGGCTTTAGGCTGTAGGCTATAGGGAAGGGGCGAGGAGATTGTCGATTTGCGATTGTCGGATTGGCGGCTTGTTTTGCTGGCGCAGACGTGACGAATACATCCCGGCGTGCCGGGACGCAAGCGTGAGCCATGCCGCCCATCGAACCCACCAGAATTCTCGGACCCTGTCTTCCGCGTCCGCCGCAGCTACTACCGGTGAAGCGTTAAGCCGATAAGCAGAATCATGGGACAAAGAGAGCGCAGTCCGGCATGGGGATCGCTTAGACCCGAACTCGTGGCGCGAATGCAGTCCAGACTCGCCAAGGACTTCGATGATTTCGCAACAATATGCGAGGACACTGGATTGTTGAGCAACAATTTCGCCGGCCTTGACGAGATTGCTGGATCGGATCTCGATTTTGCCTGCGCGATGTGCGCGTCGGCGGTGGTAAGCGCGGCCAATCACTATGGCGGCCAGGGTGAGCTTCTTCTCGCCGAGCATCTGGCGCACTGGGCGCTGCGGCTCGAACCGCACCATGTTCCGGCACTTACGTGCCTCGCGACGATTTGTCAGGTTACAGGAAACGCATCCAAAGAAGCCGATGCGCGCCGTCGGGCCAGTGCGATCGTGGATCGTCTTTCAACGACGCCGAAGTCTCAGCTTTCTTGCTTTGAACACGGAATCCTGAAATCCATCGGGAAATGAGAAATGGGACCGGGAAAACTGTGGCTGACGCACGGCCCGGGTTCGCCGGGCTCTATCGCTAGGGCAATGGCCAACGCTTATGTTCGCATCAGATCGGCGAACCACGAGATGTCCAAGCGAGACCTGTTGTGCATGACTCTAATGAGTCGGTATGGTGAGCTGAATCCAAAATCGACACTCGGCGAAGAGATGCTACAGATGCTGTTCCAAGCTATTCAGGCGGGGGAGAGTCTCAGCGAACTGACGATTCAGGTCTGGCATCGCGAGAATCCTATGGCACTCCGCGCCCAAATCGACCCGCTAGGGCAGTCTGCTTATTCCCAAGCGGTTCAGATCATCAAAGAGGAAACCGCGAAAATCGCTGGAGACAGGTAGGGCGGGCCTTGCCCGCCGCAACTCGCATCCTGATGGTATTCGCTCAACGGTCGCGGCGGGTGGAACCCGCCCTACGACGTTGAATTCTTCCAACGAGCTTTTGCCGCTTAGGAGCAATTTCCATGTCACCACGGGTTGTGCCGGCTGAACGGCGGTGCATTTGGTGTGGACAAATGTACCTCAAAAGCAAAAGCGCCGATGATTGTTTTTGTTTAGGCTGCTTGTCCCTGCCCGAAGAATCCCGTGGCAGCGCCAGGCTACAGTGGATGCAAGCAAAGCTAAATGGTGTAATTCCACCAAATACTGATCTCGGACAGGGCGTCGATGAGCCTTGGCCATCCACCTTTCCGATATGCAAACGCGACAAAGTGCCGGTTCCAGACCCTAAGCACCGTCCAAGGAAACGCCCTTGATTCAAACTGACTCTCTACGCAGATTTCGGCAGCTCCCGAATCAATTTGAGCAATCGTCCGTGCATCGTCGGTCCACCGGCCAGGAATGGGAGGTCTTGGTTCGGGTCGGCGGTGAGGTCAAAGGGCAGGAGATCGCCGCCGAAGGGATCGGTGATCAGGCCGCCGGATTCGCGGATCAGCAATACTCCGGCGGCGAGGTCCCAAATCTTGGTCTGCTTTCCGTACGCGGCCTCAAGCGCTCCCGACGCCACCATGGCCAAGTGCAACGTCGCGGCGCCCAGGTTTCGTAAGATAAATCCCTTGGTGCCGACCCAACTGCGCAGCACGCGCACGCTGAGTTCGTCTTTGCTCGAAGGGATGCCGATCAAATGGTCGTGATGCGTTGCGGAGTCGTCCACGTGAATCGCCCGGCCGTTTAGAAAAGCACCGCCGCCCGTTACGGCGGTGTAGAGATGCCGCAGGTTGTGCTCATACACGACGCCCACGACGGGCGTCGCGTGATCCAGCACCGCGATGGACGTCGCAAAACACGCCAGCCCCGAGGCGTAATTCCGCGTCGCGTCCAGCGGATCAACGACCCACACGTATCTCGCACTCGCCGGGTCGCAGCGTTCGCCCTCATCACACGGCGTTTCCTCAGCCAGGATGGCGTGATCGGGGTAGGCCTCGCCGATGCGTTCGACGATGTGGGCTTGGATCGCGTAGTCCGTTTCGGTGACGACGCTGTCGTCCGTTTTGCGTCGAGCCGCAACTTTGCCGAATCCGGCAAGGGAGATGGAGGCCGCTTCGACGGCAAGCTCGGTGGCCAGGTTCAGCATCGCTGAAAGCGGCGAATCCTCCATGAAGGCGATGGTAGTTTAGACCCTGGAATCCGCAAATCCTGAGTTCGTTCAGGAGTTATTGGTGCGATAATCTTGGCATTTGGACCAAGCGAGTTGTATACTTAGTTAGGCAGTCCCTACGGCCGACGGCGGCTTCAAATCGAGACCGTCGCGGCGGAAAGGGGAGCATTACCATGGCGATCGCGTTTCACGACAAACATCTTCATCTAGACGCCCATCATCCATTCTGGCTGTGGTTCGCCGCGGCGCTGGCGTTTCTCCTGGCCGCCCTGTGGGCGACGCCGATCGGTTGATACGCGCTCAGAAATCTCCTTGCTCATCGGACATGGCCAAGGTTTGCTTGACCGTGTCACCCGTCAGCCATCATCCCTTTGCCTGCACGACTAGACTCGGCGACCATTAGGCCTTCCCGCCCGCGCTCCGCGCCTCGGTCGTGGATGACGACAGTAGCCAGAGAAAGGAGGACCATGCTGCAGAAGATAGTTCCCGTGCTTCTCTTGATCGGGTCGAATCTCTTCATGACCTATGCATGGTACGGGCACCTCCGCGATCTTCGGGACAAGCCTCTATGGCTCGCCATCCTTGCGAGCTGGAGCGTGGCGTTCCTAGAGTATTGCCTCCAAGTACCCGCCAACCGAATCGGCATCAGTCTGTTTTCGCTGCCGCAGCTAAAAGTCATGCAAGAAGTCATTACCATGGCGGTCTTTGCTGGCTTCTGCGTTTTCTATATGAGGCAGCGCTTGACGATGGATTATCTTTGGGCCGGGCTTTGCCTGGTCGGCGCTGCGTACTTCATGTTTCGTGGGACCGCCCCCGTTCAGGCATTGGAACACTAGCGAGGCTGAAGCGGCTCGGGAGGCGCGTCGCCCTACTCCAAGCTTGGATCAGTCCGCGGTGATGCGGACGACGAGGGCCACGGCGTCGCCCGAAGCAGTGGAGCTGGGAGCGGCCGCGAGGATGACGTAGTGGCCCAGTTTCGTCGCCACGGACGTATCCAGCTCGAAGGCCGTCTCGGCGTCCGCGTCCTTGTTGCGTGTGTAATTGCCCAGCATTCGGCCGCGCAGGGTCAACCAGGCGTCGTCGGCCCCGGATGTGAGACGCACCGCTCCCTCGACGTTAAAAGTTAGATCGTCCGCGCCGGTCGCATCGCCGTCCAAATGGAGCCGCCCCTTGGACTCAAACCGTTGCCCCTCTTCGACCCCGATGACGATCGGGGCGATGAGCGACAACCGACCGAACCCGTTTTGGACGAGGGTCTTGCCGACCGGAAGCAGGTCGGTGGGAAGTTGCGCCTCCTTTTCGGGGCTTGCTCCGCCAATCGCACCGCGTAGGAAGTAGAAATGAATCGTTGCGGAACGGGTAGAGCGGTCAATCTGCTTCAACAACTCGCGCACGGCCCGTTTTTCATCCTCCGTTCCGTCGATCACGATCGTGCGGCGAATTTCATCGATCCCCAGGGAGGCTTTTTGAGCGACGCTACGAACCAGCCCGCCGATCTCTTTGATCGGATAGTTCCGTACGGGAATCACCTCCGGCGATCGGGCCGACTTTCCGGTGACACCCGGCACGTCGACTAGGGCGATGAGCGTGTCGATCACCCTCTGAATCTCCGGCGGATCACCGCGGAGCACGAGAGTCTGCGGCCCCGTCACCGACGAGGACAACGGAACGCCCAGTTGCCTCAATGTAGAATCGACGGAAGGTGCGTCGGCGTGCTTGAGGGTGACGACTTTAAGGGTTGGGTCGCCCGCGTCCGCGCGGTTCGACGGCTGCGCGGGCGCCTTGGACGCTTCCTGCGCAAGACAGTTTCGTACGAACACGTTGGGCGATAGTCCCATCGCTGCCGCGAATAGGATACGATTTACTGGAATCATGGTTTTCTCCCTTTCTTTTTCTTGCGTTGCCACAGTTTTTCAACAGGCCACTACGACCGATCCCGACTTTCGGCGACAGCCACCATAGGATAAAGCCAGAAGGTCTGTATGTTTGGTTCATCGCTTGGCGCCGCGACGGCAATGAATCGCCCACGACTCTCCGCTCGTAGCGTGATCCCTTGCGGAGCGGGCGCTGCCGCCTCCGTCGTCGGACTCACCACCATCGACCCCTTGGGCGTTCTAAACCAAAGAGCCGCCCCGACGACGATAAGGATGGTCGCTGCGATTCGCAGCAAAATCGGCGTTTGAATACCCCATCCGTGCTGACGGCGGCTGGTACCGTGGCCGAATGGTGTCGCTGCCGGGGTGAGCGACTCCGTGTCCTCGTGCAGTTCGTCAAACAGGCCAACGAGCCGAACCATGTTCGCGGCGTACTTGCGGCACGACTCGCAAGACGCGAGATGTCCATCGAGTTCGGCGTCAGTTGCACCATCATCGAGGTGTCGATGCCAGTAATGTCGAGCGTTGTCACACTTCATAGGTAATCATTAGCCATTCATTGCGCATGCTCGATTCACTGCGGGTAATGGCGCTCGATCAATGAAAGCAGCCACTCCCGCCCGCGCTGGGCGTGCACACGTGCCGTTTCGGGAGCAAGTTCCAGCACTTCGGCGACTTCCTCGAATGTCATCCCTTGAAGATGCCGCAACACGAGTACTTCTCGCTGCCGCCGTGGCAACTCGTGCAGCAACTCGATGACCAAGGCCTTGAGTTCCGCCGAACCCGACGATCTCGCCGCGTCGTGAGTCGGGACGAGATCGGCAAAAGCTTGTTCGTGGCGCTTGCGGAGCGATGCACGACGGCCCAGCAACCGACAGCGTTGTACGACGATTTTGCAAACCCAAGGCCACCATTTTTCCGAATCCCTCAGTTGGGTCGATCGCTCGTACGCCGTCAACATTGCTTCTTGCACGGCGTCTTCGGCGTCGGCCTGGTTCCAGAGCAACCGGTACGCCATACGGAACAGCCTGTCGCGTGCGGACGGCGACCACGGGGCCTCCCCCTCGCGCGAACCGAGAGGTTCCGCCTGCTTCGCGCCCGAGTTCACCCTTTTTTCCGATCCATTCACGCCCGCGTTCCGCCGTTAGGACTTGCCCCACCGGCGTCCCGCACCTTGAAGATGCGCGGCCCGGCCGGAGCGTTTACTTCTATTTCAACAATAATGGCAAGTCCTGGTTGCATGGGCTTGTACCGGGCTCGCAATCTAGAGTCGCGGTCAGCCGTCGGATATGATCGCACGCGATGGCAAGGAATATCAAAACGAAATCGGTGAAATCATCGAAACGCCGTAACGGCAAGGCCGGGGGAAAGTTGGAGGACCTGGCTAAGTCCGTCACGGAGATGGCCTTTCGCAAGAAGGACCCCGAAGTGCTCATCCCCGCAAGGATGCTGAGCAACGTGGCCTTCAATGAGAAGACGCGGCACGTGGAAATGGGCGACGCTAAGCAATCACGCAGCTTTTTTAACTATGGCCAGGCGAAGCGGTTCATGCAGACGCTGCTGGTGGCGTCCAAGTGCAAGGAGCTGATCGAGCGCGACAAGACGGCCAGCATTCGCCAGATTTATTATCTTTCCAAGCACACCATCAAGGGCACGACCGAGAAGACCTTCGATGACCAGGCTGAGTCCGACCCCATCATCGAGGACGTGGAAGTGGCCATCGACGCCCTGCGCGAGGAGCTGCACGTCTTCGCCTCCAACCGCGGCAATCTGGTGGGGCCGATCACCTTGGTCGATGCGGGCAATACCCTGGACTGCAGCGCGATGGGCAGCGCGGGCTACGCCGTGCCCAGCATCGTCGAGGCCGACGTGATCCAGTTCAAGAAGTGCACCGCGAAGTTCATCCTCCACGTCGAAAAAGACACCGTGTGGCGGCGATTTCACGAAGATCGCTTCTGGCAGACGCACAATTGCATCGTCTCCCACGGCGGCGGCCAACCGGCCCGCGGGATGCGGCGGTTGTTGCAGCGCATGCACGAGGAACTGAAGCTGCCGGTCTACGTCCTGCTCGATAACGATCCTTGGGGGTATTACATTTATTCGGTCATCAAGCACGGCTCGATCAACCTCGCCTACGAATCGCGGCGCATGGCCATCCCCGACGCGGTGTTCCTGGGCGTCTCCAGCTTCGATTATGAGCGCTGCACGATGAAGGACGACGTGAAAATCGAGCTCGACGCCGCGGACATCAAGCGGGCCAAGCAGATCGCCAACTATCCGTGGTTTGCCAAGAAGCGCCCGTGGCAAAAAGAGATCAAGAAGATGCTCGCCAACGGCTTCAAGATGGAAGTGGAAGCCATGATCTCCAAAGACCTTTCCTACCTCACCGAAGAATACGTCCCCATGAAGCTCAAGGACAAGAAACAATGGCTGGATTAGCTGCTACGCGCTGTCGCAGAGAATGTCATGACATGCTATAATCTATAATACAGTTGGAGTATTACTCGATGAGCGATGCAGACTTTACGTGGCTGGCCGATCATGGCGTTGAAATCTATGAGAAGTACGCCGGGAAGTGGATTGCCTTCCGCGATGGTCAGGTCGTTGGGGTCGGAGACACCGCGCCCGAGGCCGTACGGCAGGCTGAGGAAAAATTCCCGGACGGAGACTTCATCCTGGAAGCACTCGATCGGAGCGGCGACGTGATCTATGCCAGTTTATAAGTGGCGGCGCCGCCCGACGAGTCACTTCGGTATGGTTTGGTTCCCCATCGCAGAACTTGAGCTCGAAACAAGTAATGGTCAATTCCGACCGCTGGCGCTCCAGATTGACTCCGGTGCGGTCGTTTCACTTCTTCGCCGCTCGAGCGCTGATCTACTTGGAGTAAGACTGGAATCCGGTAAGCGCATCGAGCTGGCCAGCGTCGGCGATGGTAAGACGGGTGCGTACGTACACCACGTCCGAACCCGGTTCAACGAAGATTTCACGCGAGACGTGCGCTTCGCGATCGCAGAAACGGAGGACGTTCCGAATCTGCTGGGGCGCTTGGATGTGTTCGACGTCCTGCGGATCGTCTTCGACCCGCTAAACCGCGAAACTCAGGTTACTCCGACTCAATAGAACCGCGCAATTGCAAAATCGACACCAATGCTCGACGCTTGTCCGCGATGCGGCTATTCGTTGCAAGGTTTGCCAGCCGATCACGCCTGCCCGGAATGCGGCCTGAGATACGACAGAGAAAGTGAAGTGTACAAGCACCGCAATCTCAAGGCCCTCTTCCTTGGCCTGCTCGGCTTTGTTGGCGGCGCTGGAGGCATGGTCAACCTGGCCCGTGTTTACGGCAATGCAGGAGCGTTGTGGCGGATGGGCATCATCTTTTGCGTGGTAGTCTACTTCGTCGGGGCCGTTTGGCTTGCCCGGTATGTCTACCGCCTGTACCGCAGCGGGCCGCTCGTGGCGATTCTGCCCGACGGGCTATACGTCCGCTTGCGGCGCGTCGAAGGCCAATGGACCGCGTGGAAGGATGTCTCCGGCGTGCAATTCAGGGCCGGGGTCGGCCGCGGCGGTGCGACCCTGCAAGTGACTGGCCGACGACCGCTCTTCATCGACGGCGTCTTCACTTCGACAGACGACGCCCGACGATTCGTCTCCCTGGTCGCCGCGCGCCTTGAGACTGCCAGAACGTGCGCTGACTAGGATAATCTTCGTACCCGTATGCGGGCGTCCTCAATTACAACGATCGCACCCGACTCAAGGTCTCTTGCGATCTGCGGGAGGTTTTGCAAGATAGTTCGCGCGTGTGTTTCGGGGCGTGCGTCGCGCATCCGTAATAGCACGACAGATGGATGCTTGCCTCCCGCTCGAACCAGCAGGGTTCCAAAATCGGTATCCTGGCTAATGATGATCCGGCGATCGGCTGCGGCGAGTTCGAGGATACTCTCGTCAGGCGCGTTGGCACGGCCGACGTCACGGACGTGGATCGCGTCATGCCCCGCCTTTGTCAGCGCCTCAGCGACCTGCCAGGACACGGCCTGATCTACGATGAATCGCATCCTACGAGCCGGTCCGACCTAGCGGGATGACGCGCTCCTCAGTCAGGCTCGCTGCGTACCGAAGCGCCTCGGCGATATCTTCTTCTTCAAGATCGGGGTACGCCTTGAGAATCTCAGGTACGGACATCTTGCTGGCGATGCAGCGGACGACCGTTGCCACCGGGATTCGCAGACTGCGGATGCAGGCTTGCCCGCCCATCTGATCCGGATCAAAAGTGATTCGCTTCCATTCCATGAGCGTCGATCGTCGCAGACTTGGAGCTCATCCGCAAGACGCTTTTCGCGATGTTGCGAGCTTTGACGGCACAGCGGACAGTATTCCTGCATCGAGATCCAGTGCTAAATGGCTAACTTCCACGTGTTTTCCTGGGCCAGCGCTGCCGCTGTTTACCATTGCTGATTAGCCGTGATACCACCAGGCGAGAATCGCGCATACAACTCCGCCGATGAACAGTACCATACCCAAAGTTAAGGTTGCATCGGTGCTGCCGGGATGATGCCATCCCCAACAGCCACCCAGCAGCATCACTGCAACGAAAAGGACCATACCAAGTTTCCAGCGTTTCCCAGTGAGTTCGGTCACGATGGGACGCATTGGGTGTCCACATTTCGGACAAGCTGGAGAGGCGTTTGACACCGAACTACCGCAGTCTGGACAAGTAACAAGCACGATTAGCTAGCCGTGAGCTTTCGCAGCACAAACGGCAAAATCCCGCCGTTCTTGTAGTATTCAACTTCCACGGCCGTGTCGATGCGCGACAGCAAAGATACAGTGCGGGTCGCGCGGGACTTCGGATCGGTCAGGCGAACCGACACGGATTGCATCGGGACGAGACTCTTGGAAATGTCGGGGAAGTCGAACATCTCCTGCCCGGTAATGCCCAGCGATTCGCGCGTCTCGCCGTCCTTGAATTGCAACGGCCAGACGCCCATGCCCACGAGGTTGCTGCGGTGGATGCGCTCGTAGCTCTCCGCGATCACCGCCCGCACGCCCAGCAGCAGCGTCCCCTTGGCCGCCCAGTCCCGCGAGGAGCCGGTGCCGTATTCCTTTCCGGCGAGTATCACCAGCGGCGTGCCTTCCTTCTTGTATTCTTCCGCCACGTCGAACACGGACATCTGCTTGCCGCTGGGAAGATGGATGGTGACCCCGCCTTCGGTTCCCGGCGCGAGCAGGTTCCGCAGGCGGATGTTGGCGAACGTCCCGCGGGTCATCACCCGATCATTGCCCCGCCGTGAGCCGTAGCTGTTGAATTCCACGGGCTTGACGCCGTGATCCTGCAAATACTTCCCCGCCGGCGAATCAGGCTTGATCGAGCCCGCCGGCGAGATATGGTCCGTGGTCACAGAGTCACCCACCATCATCAGCACTCGTGCCTGCGTGATCGGTCTGACCGGCGGAACCTCGCGGGAAAGTCCCTCAAAAAACGGCGGGTTCTGGACATAGGTGCTGTTTGCGTCCCACGGGTACGTATCACCAGAGACGCCGGTGATACGGTTCCATCGCTCATTGCCGGTGAACACGGTCGCATACTGCTGTTTGAACTTCTCGGCGGTGACGGACTTGGCAATGGCGTCGTCGATCTCTCTCTGCGTCGGCCAGACGTCCTTCAGGAACACAGGCTTTCCGTCGCGCCCGTTTCCCAGCGGTTCGGTGGTGAGATCGATGTCCGTCCGCCCGGCGATGGCGTAGGCGACCACAAGGGGAGGGGAGGCCAGATAGTTGGCCTTGACCTGGGAGTGGACGCGGCCCTCGAAGTTGCGGTTGCCGCTGAGCACCGCGGCGGCGACGAGGTCGTTCTTGGTCACCGCCTCCGCGACCGCCTCGGGCAGCGGCCCGCTGTTGCCGATGCAGGTCGTGCATCCATACCCTACCGTGTGGAAGCCCAACTGCTCCAGGTAGGGCGTTAAACCCGCATCGTGAAGGTATTCGGTCACCACCCGCGAACCCGGGGCGAGACTCGTTTTCACGTAGGGTTTCGCCGACAACCCTTTTTCACGCGCCTTTTTGGCCAGCAAACCCGCGGCCACCATTACCGCGGGGTTCGAAGTGTTCGTGCAGCTCGTGATGGCGGCAATGACCACGGCCCCGTGTGTGATGGTTTCCGAGTGACCGTTTGTTTTGACGACTGCTTTTTGCGCCATTGCGCGTTCATCGAGTGCGAACCCGCGATCCTTCACCGGTGCTTGAAGTGCCGATGCGAACGCCGACTTCACCTTGCTGAGCAAGACACGATCCTGCGGGCGCTTGGGACCGGCGAGGCTCGGCTCCACCGTTGAAAGATCGAGCGATAGCGTGTCACTGAAAACCGGATCGGGCGTGGAGTCCGTGCGGTATAGTCCTTGCTCTTTTGTGTACCGTTCGACGAGATCGATGGTTTCCTCTGATCGCCCGGTCCGTCGCAGATAAGCAAGCGTCTCGTCGTCGACGGGAAAGAACCCCATCGTCGCTCCGTACTCCGGGGCCATGTTCGCCACCGTCGCGCGATCCGCGAGGCTCATGCTGCTTAAACCGTCGCCGTAGAACTCGACGAACTTGTTGACCACGCCTTTTTTGCGAAGGATCTCGGTAACGACGAGCACCAGATCGGTGGCCGTCGAGCCTTCGCGGAGTCGGCCGATCAATCGAAAGCCGATGACTTCCGGAAGGAGCATGTAGATCGGCTGGCCGAGCATCACGGCCTCGGCCTCGATCCCGCCCACGCCCCAGCCGACGACGCCCAGCCCGTTGATCATCGTCGTGTGACTGTCAGTCCCCACCAGGCTGTCCGGGAAGGCAACCATCGTGCCGTTGATCTCGCGGGTCGTCACCACCGAGGCGAGGTATTCGAGGTTGACCTGATGCACGATCCCTGTCGCAGGCGGCACGACGCGAAAACCACGGACCGCATTCTGCCCCCAGCGGAGGAACTGATATCGTTCGAGATTACGGGCGAACTCGCGGTCGGCATTGATCCCCAGCGCATCCGCCGATCCGAATGAGTCGACCTGCACGGAGTGGTCAATAACCAAGTCAACGGGTATCAGCGGGTTGATCTTTTTCGGGTCGCCGCCGAGGCGCTGCATCGCGTCGCGCATGGCGGCCAGATCCACCAAACAGGGCACGCCGGTGAAGTCCTGCAGCAGCACCCGTGCGGGTATAAACGGCACCTCGCGCGAGGAAGTCTTTTTCCCGTCCCACGCACCGATGGTGCTTACGTCCTCTTCGGTAACCGTGAATCCATCCACGTTGCGGAGGGCGCTCTCCAGTAGGACTTTGATGCTGCAGGGGAGGCGATCCAGTTGGGCTCCACCGCTTTTCGCAAGTTCTTGTAAACTATAGAGTTGCAGGCGACCGCTTTTCGTGGCCAGCTCTTTTCGTGCGACCTTCTTCGTTGTCGGCATGATTAACTACTATAAGAAACACCAGCCGAATCGTCAAAAAACGTGGGGCGCAGCGCCTGGGGCGCTGCGTTATGGCGAAGGTTGCGGGGCGAACGGTTTCCGCTAGAATTCACAACCGTTACCGGCTGAAACGGTTTCGGCCTCCCGCGAAGCCAAGGTGGGCACAACGGTCATGACGACCAAAATCGACGCGGAACTGCTGCGGATCATGGTGTGTCCCGCCACTCACGCACCTTTGGTGCAGGTGGGGGATTGGCTCTACTCGACGGACCCGGCCACGCGGCGAAAGTATCCGATTCGAGATGGGATTCCGATCATGTTGATCGACGAATCCGAAGTGGCCGACCAGGGTGAGTTCAATCGAGTGATGGCGGAAGCGAAGCGCTGATTGCTTCGGGCGTGAGCCGCCGCGGTCAATCAGAGATTACGGAGTTTCGGGGTTTCAGGATCCGCAAACGGAGACAAGGATCGCCATGGCGACAGAAGAAGGAAAAAGTTTTCATACCGAAAGACGATTCCCCGATCGCGGCGGTCCGAACTGGGTCGGCCCGCTGGTGAGCTATCGCGAGGTGGAGCTGCTGCGGAAGTTCCTCACGTCGAGCAGCAAGCTGATGTCGCGCAAGCGGGGCGGAACGGACACCCAGGAGCAAAAGGCCCTCAAGGCCGCCATCAAGCACGCCCGCTTTCTCGCGCTGATCCCCTATCGCGGGGGGATGTAGGTTCTCTCAGATTTCTGCGTAGGATTATGCTTGGGAAGTAACTGCGGCTTCATGTCGCCGTAGCGACCGGTCCAATTCTCCGCGTTCCATCATTGTGCTTAACCGCATCAACCGGCGATAACGATCGCAGCGCCATTCGCCCGCGGTCAGACCCGCGCCGAGCATCGCGGCACGGAGTTGGCGGATGCCCTGCGGAAGCGTCCATCGCCACGTGAGATGGGGAAGCGCCCGCCGCAGCTTGGAGCCGTCCACGCAGTAGCTGCGCTGATCCGGAACGCCCGCGCGGACGGATCGCGTGCAATCCGGAACCATCTCCGTGACCATGTCGGCAACGTCAATCACGCGATAGTTTTCCTCCGTGATGGCCACGTTGAAGACTTGTCCGGCCACGGCTTCATCCGGCGCTAGGAGCAGGGCCGCGTAGGCGCGAGCGACATCTTCCACGTGCATCAAGGGCCGCCACGCCCGCCCTTCGGTCTGCATCGCCACCCGCCCGTTGGCGACGGCCGAGCCGACGAACTCATTGACCACCGTGTCCAGGCGCAATCGCGGCGACACACCGTAGACCGTGGCGTTTCTCAGTAGGATGGGAGCGAAATGCTGATCCGACAGCCGCAGCAACTCTTGCTCGCACCGCAGCTTCGCGCCCGCATAGGGCGTGATGGGTTTGGGAGAACTCAATTCGTTTTGCGGCTCTCCGTTTCCGCTGCCGTACACGGCGCAGCTTGAGGCGAAGAGAAAACGCGAGACATCGGCCTGCTTGCAGCACTCCGCCAGCCGTACAACGCCTTCGAAGTTGATCTCTTCGTTCAGGGCCTCGTCAAGGCTGGCCGCCGTGTCCTCGGGCAGGGCAGCGAGGTGAATCACCGCGTCGAACGATAGCAGGTCTGTGAATTCCACATCCCGCACGTCCATCTCGAAGCTGGGGATGGAGTCGCGTACCCGTCCGAAATCGCAGTCCGCGTACCAATCGCAGTCCAGGCCGACGACGTCGTGGCGGGCGTGCTGAAGCACGCTCACCATGACGCTGCCGATGTATCCGCGATGTCCCGTAACCAGCACGCGCATGAACGTCGCATTCTCCGTCCGCGCAGTCTCCTTGATCCGCGCGGTTCACGCCGTATCGGTTCCATGCAAGTTTTCCCTTGACGCAGAAATCCTGGAGTTGTTTGCTACAAAGGACCTAATGCGCCAACACTGGAATTGCGGGATGCTGTGAGATGACCATTGGAATGGGCTGTCGCACTACTTTCTTCTACGGCTCAAGATAGCGACCGTAACCTATTGTTCGACAATGCTTTAGCTCGGCGTCACTCGTTTTCACTGTGCCGATTCTCCCGGATTCTCGCTTTTACAATTCGCCCTCAGTGATCGACATGTTTCACAGGAGGCGGGGTTATCGACTACGATTCGAGGATTCCCACGCGGCATCGCACGGAGACGCTTGTAGCGGCACACCGCTCGCTGTTTCGACTCATGACTGCGGATGCGACGGATGGAGCGGCGGGTTTCTCGCTATTGGAAATGAAGACAGCTTAGAGCAAGGATCTTGAAAAATGTCGACGATGAACCCCTTCGTAATTGCCCAGGAGCAACTGGATGAAGCCGCCAAGCGCTTGGGCTTGGATGCGGCGACGCATGAACTGCTCCGCTGGCCGATGCGCGAATACCATTTCACGTTGCCGGTCAAGATGGACAACGGCGTCACGCGCATCTTCAAGGGCTTTCGTGTCCAGTACAACAACGCACGCGGGCCGACGAAGGGCGGCATTCGCTGGCACCCGGAGGAGACCGTGGATACGGTCCGCGCCCTCGCCGCGTGGATGACCTGGAAGACGGCCGTCGTGGATATTCCCCTCGGCGGCGGCAAAGGCGGAATCGTCTGCAACCCCAAGGAGATGTCCAACGGCGAAAAGGAACGCCTCGCCCGCGCTTACATCCGCGCCGTGGGGCGGGAACTTGGGGTTCACCGCGATGTTCCCGCGCCGGACGTCTATACGACTCCGCAGATCATGGCCTGGATGCTGGACGAATACGAGACCCTCATGGGCTACTCCCATCCCGGCGTGATTACCGGCAAGCCTCTGCCGGTCGGCGGCTCCGAGGGTCGCGGCGACGCCACCGCTCGCGGTGGGGTCTATATCGTTCGGGAAGCGGCCAAGGCACTCAAAATCAACATTCAGAATGCCTCGTACGCGATCCAGGGCTTCGGTAACGCCGGCCAATTCGCAGCCACTCTCCATCCCGAGATTCTCGGCGGCGGTAAGCTTCTCGCGGCCACCGATTCTCGCGGCGGCGTCTTCAACAAGGACGGGCTCGATCCCAAGGCGCTGGTCAAGCACAAGCTCGAAAGCGGCGCTCTCACCGGCTTTCCCGGCACCAAGCCGATCTCCAACGAAGAGGTGCTCGAACTCGAATGCGACGTGCTCTATCCGGCGGCTCTGGAAGGAGTCATCACCGGCAAAAACGCCGGGAGCATCAAGGCCAAGATTCTATGCGAGCTGGCGAACGGCCCGACGACCCCGGAGGCGGATAAGATTCTGTTTGAAAAGGGAACCTACGTCCTGCCGGATTTCCTGGCCAACGCCGGCGGCGTGACCGTCTCTTACTTTGAGCAGGTGCAGAACACCTACAACTACTATTGGTCGCTGCCTGATGTACACCAGCAGCTCGACCGCAAGATGACGGAGGCCTATCGGGCGGTGTATGAAATGTCGCGGAAGACCAAGGTCCACAACCGCCTGAACGCCTATATGGTGGCCGTGTCGCGAGTGGCCGAGGCGTGCAAAATTCGAGGGTGGGTGTAGACCAGAGCGAATAGCCAACAACAAAATCGCTATTGGTTTTGCTCGGTAGGCGGGCGAGGGGTAATGCCGTGGCGGCGGAGCATTTCGACCGCGGACCCCACGGCGATGGAATAGCTTACGCCTTCCGCCTCGGCCTTGGACGGACCCCAGGTGTTAATGCCGATGACGTTGCCCTGCTCGTCGAAGAGCGGTCCGCCGCTGTTGCCCTCATTGATGGGCGCGGTCACCTGGATGGAGAACCCGCCGTGGCGATCATCTCGTTTGATGTTGGACAGCAGCCCTTGGGCGACGTCGGGCCGGCCGAGCATCGCGTCGCTGAGGCTGCGCAAGGGAAGATCGCCGACGCCGGGAAAGCCGAGAATCGTCACGCTTTGCGCGGAGAGGTTACGTTGATCGTCCGTGGTAACGACCCGGAGTGGCAGCGAGTCGAAAGAAACGGCCAAATCGGGTCTCTTGAAGCGAAAGAGGATGAGATCTTCCGCGACCGCGAACTCGACGATCTCCACCGGGTAGAACTTGCCGTTCACTACGACCTGCCGCCATTGGTCATCGTCGGCGAGCAGCTCACACCGTTGGACGATGGGATCGACGTACTCGTATCGCTCCACGGCGATCTTAGTATGTGCCGCGGTGTCGCGCAGGTCCGTCGCACGCTTGCGGGCCTCGAAATCGGCGAGACGGGCGGCGAATATCGGCCAATCTGCGGGCCAGCGTTCCAGGATGAGGTTGCGAGCGATGAGTTGCGCGGCTGACGGCGAGGATGCGTTGGCCCGCGCGGAGTCACCGAAAACGTGATTGTTGGTAAGGGCGTAGACCCAATCGTCGCGCTCGCCCACCACGAAAGAAGTGCCATGGCTGATCCAGTAACGCGACCACTGCGATTGGTCGATGTCGGCGGCGTTGCAGCGAAACTGCACGGTGCTGGCGGCGCGGAATACAGAGCCGGCGTATTGCCGCTGGATGTCGGCGCCGGTCATTACGAACCGGCTGTCGCGCGGCACAAAGATCACAAACGCGAGCGCCCCGGCGGCCACGGCGATCAGGCCCACGACGATGACGGTGCGAAAGGTGCGCCGCGAGGCGCGCTGAATGGAGGCCGTGACTTCAGCGGGGTTGAATTCCGCCCTTCGCAAGGGCTGATGCGTGCGGTGGCCCCTAGCGCCGGGCGTGTCCACGAGCGTGGGAGGGATGGCGGCGTCGATGATGGACACGCGGAATTCAGGTCCGTCGCGACCGAGCTGATAGATTTCGCCCTCCCGCACTTCCATGGCCGCGGTAAGAGGCTCTCCCCAGAGCAGAACACCGTGCCGATGGGTGGACTCAATCCACCAACGTTGGTTCAAATAGTAGAGCCGGGCGTGACGCCGACCGACCATCTTGTCCTCGGTGGGATGAAGGCGCACGTGCACGTCGGCATCGCGCCCGATGAGGATTTCCTGGGTATCCTCGAACTCCTTCATCATCCCGGCCATTCCGCCGGACAGGAGCTTTACGGATATCTGCGGAATAGGAGTCATTACCGCCAAGGCCGATGGGTGTTGTCTTTCATCATGGGTAAACAAGGTTTTGGAGCATGACATAGTTTCACGTTTGTGCGGGGAAAGGTCAAGCGAATCAACAAGAGCCTTGCGGGGTTCGCTGCGCAGAGCTATCCGGAATTGGACGGCAAGGGCGTCTCTTTATTATCCTCGTGAGGTGGACCAACCTTCACGAGCAGCCGCGTGATACGCCTCGGCTCGGCGGCCAGGACCTGTATTCCTACATTCTCATATTCGCAACGATCGCCGACCTTGGGGATCTTGCCCATCGTGCTGAACACAAAGCCTCCGACCGTCTCGTAGTCGCGGTCGTCGGGCAGCATCACGTTGAGCTGGTCATTGAGGTCATAAATGCGCATGCTCGCGTCGACTTCGAAAGTCGTCTCGTCGATGCGCTTGAGCGTGGCCGGCTCAGCCGGCTCGTATTCGTCGGCGATTTCGCCTACGAGTTCTTCAAGAATGTCCTCGATCGTGACCAGGCCGGCCGTGCCTCCGTATTCGTCCAGGACGATGGCGATGTGCACTTTTTGCTTTTGAAACTCGCGGAGCAAATCGCGCACCAGCTTGGATTCCGGGATGAACAAGGCCTTGCGCATGACTGAGCGAAGCTGAAAAGGCTCATCCTCGGAGCGGCCGAGCAGGTCCTTGGCGTAGAGGACGCCGAGGATGGTGTCGATGGTGCCTTCGTAGACGGGAATACGGGAGTGGCCTTGGGTGCGGATGGACTCCAGTACGGCGGGCAAATCGGCGTCGGCGGGCAGGGCGACGATTTCGGTGCGCGGAGTGATGATCTCGACAACACGGGTGTCGCCCAGCTCGATCACCGACTCGATCATCTCCTTTTCTTCCTCGTCCACGGCGCCGTGCAACTCGCCTTCGGTGACCACGTCGAGGATTTCCTGCTCGAGCTCATCGGCGGCGGACTTGGCGTCGGGGAGCGGCGCGCCGGTCAAGCGGCGGAGGATGGGGTCGAAAAGCTCCAGGAACTTGATGACGGGGAAGAACACTACGCGGAGCACGACGAGCAACGGCAGGCAGCGAACGACCAGCCCTTCGGCGGAGTATTTGGCCCAGGCGTAGGGAATGGCCACACCGAAGATGAGCAACAACGCGCCGGCAACGGCACAGGCGAACAGGATTTGACCGAAGCCGCTGCGCATCTCGCCCGACTCGAATCGATAGAGCACGGTCACGAAGAGCGCGAACACGGACGCAGAGCGCAAGGTCGCCGTCGCCAGCAGATACTGCGGGCAGCGGGCGATGAAGCCCTCGAAGAGCTCCCCTCGACCGCGACGATCGAATTGCTCCGCGATACGCGCCCGCGAAGGGGTCCGCAAGGCCAAGTTCAATGTGGAGAACAGGGTCAAGCTCAGCAGTCCGGCCAACCCCACCCACAACACCCAATCGCTCATGGGATCAATTCACGTCCTTCTTCGAGGGACTGCCAAAAACCTGGCCCAACCCGATAGAGGAGAGGATTTCGTCCTCCATGGCGTGCATCCGAGTTGCATCGGACTTGCGCCGATCGTCATAGCCCAGGAGGTGCAACGTCCCATGCACTGCATACAGGGCAAGCTCGGCCTTCAATGCGTGTCCGCGACGTTTGGCTTCGCCGATGGCCCGATCAATGGACAGAACGATTTCGCCGTCGATGGCTCCGTTTCCGTGGGCCGAGTCGTGCAGGTCAAAGCTCAACACATCCGTAGTACCCGCTTCGCCGCGGAATTGGCGGTTGAGCTTTGCCATGACGCCATCATCCACGAGCGCCACGGTAATGCGGGCGCGGGGAACAACATGTCGGTGCAGGGCAGCGCGGACCGCCTTGCGAAGATGCGCCGCGACTCGGGGGCAGTTGCTCCTTCCCCGATCGATGCATACTTCATAGTCCGGCGCGTTCTTCATGTGATGCGGGTCCTTATTGCCCATGCGAATCCAAGCGGGGTCAGATGCTCATCTTTACCCGCGCCATGGATTCCTCCTGGGGTTTTCGGGCCTTGGGATAGGCGACCCGTCCATGGTAAATGCCGCAGAGTGATTTGACAAGAGAATCCTCGACTTGGCGAATCTCCCGCAAGGTGATCTCGCATTCGTCGAATTGGCCGTCGTTGAGGCGGTCCATCACGATCTGGTGAACGGTGCTTTCAATGCGTCCGACCGTAGGCTCACTCAACGCGCGTACGGCGCCCTCCACTCCGTCGCAGAGCATGAGTGTGGCTGATTCCTTGGACTTAGGCTTGGGACCGCCGTAACGGAAATCGGCCTCCGAAATCTCGCGATCATGTCGCCCGCTGGCCAGGCGCGGCTGCTTTTCGCTCGCCACCTGATGGAAATAACGCACGACGGTCGTGCCGTGATGTTCGGCGATGAATTGGTGCAGGATGGGAGGAAGCTTGTACTGCTTGGCCAACTCAAGACCGTCTTTCACGTGACCCAGGATAATGAGCAGGCTCATCGTCGGAGCAAGGTTGTCATGGCGGCTGATTCGGCCCTCCTGGTTTTCGGTGAAGTACCGGGCGCGGTGGATCTTGCCGACGTCGTGATACAAAGCCCCGACCTGGGTGAGCAGGCCGTTGGCACCGATGCTCTCGCATGCCGCCTCCGCGAGCGTACCCAATACCAGGCTGTGATTGTACGTTCCCGGCGCTTCTCGCGCCAGCAGTTGCAGGAGCGGACGCGTCGGGTCTCTCCATTCCAGGAGCGTCAGCGAAGTGGCCACGCCGACGGCGCGCTCGATGAACGGCAAGGCGCCGGAAACCACGAATGCGGACATCAAGGCGAATGCGCCGGCCCACAAGCTGTGTTGCAATACAAATCGCGGCGTCTGTCCTTCCATCAATGCGCCCGCCGCCGAGGCCAGCATCGTCGCCGCGGCCGTCACCAGACCGACCTTGATCAGCTTGGTGCGCGTGCGGATTTCATCGAGCTGATAAGCTGTCGCCGCAACGCCGGTGAGCAACATGAGAAGAAACGAGAGATGATTCCGCACGATCGTGGCCGCCAGCACCGTAACGATGCACATCGCCCCGATCGAAAAACGACGCGAATAGGCGATACAAAGCACACTTGCGGCGATCAGGCAGGGGACGATTGCGATTTCCGGGAATTGGGGGAGTTTGACGTCCAGAAAACGCGCCGCGGCCAACATGCCCAGCATGACCAAAAGAAAGGCGATGGTACGGCTAGGCACCTCGAATATCTTTGGTTGATAGAGCCGTGTATAGACCAACAGACCTCCCGCCAGCAGCGTGACAAGGGTGATAAAACCCGCGTGTTCGAGCCATCGTTCCCGGCGCAGCTCGGCGGCTTCGCTGGTGTCTTGGGTAAGAAAGGCCTCGTATGCCGCGTGATGAGTCTTGAGCAGAGCATACCCGCCGTCTTCCAGTTCGCCCGGACTGATATACGGCTGGTTTTTGGCGAACGTAATGAAAGCCTCGGGTGTCGCCTGCTCGGCCTTCTGCATGGCATCGGCGGTCTGTTCCTGGGCATAAACGATCGTCGGTTGTTCCCGAAAGACGGCTATCACGATGGCTTCGATAAGACTCCTCAGTTCGTGAGCGGGAAAGCGGCGTGTCACAGACGCGGCGCTGCCCTGCAGGGCTTTCTCATTGCCTTGAGGGACGAGTTCGGAATGCGGAATCGGAACGACCTTTGCGTCGTTGTCGGAACCGCGGGTTTCCAAAAGTATGGAGTTCGTCGTGCTGCGTGGATCGCGAGGTTCGTCGTAGAGACCCTTCACGACGTACTGGCTTTCCAGTGGCAGCTTTTCGATCCATTCCTGGAACTGAGCCCGACCCGCGTCGTCCGGTGTTTCCGCCAAAGCGCGAAGCCGATCGTAGGCGGGCCGATCAACGGGCCACTTCAGGGCCTCCATCGCCGCCGAGTAGGCCTCGAAGGTCTCCGCGTCCGCGGCGGCTTGATAGAGCCGCATCAAGTCGGCTCGAATCCGATCAAAGGTCAGTGCCGCATTGTTTATCGCGTAGTGGCTGGGCGTTCTTGCCTTGGCGGCTTTCCGGTCATTCGTTGTTTTCTTGATATCCGGTACCTGGAAGCGGACCTTGGCGTAGATAGGTTGCTCAATCCGCTGCCCGACGACGTAGTCAAGGGAGCCCTCGCCCCACAGGGCCACCGCCGACGTGGCCGCGACAAAGGCGACTCCCACCAGTGCGGGCCAGCTCAAGAGCCGGCGCGACCATCGGGTCAATCTTGACCCGCCCGCCCTTGTATGCGGTTCGCGTCCTGGGCGACGCCGACCACCGTTTTTGGGTTTCAGTCGAAACATAATGTTACATTAGGAAATCGCGCGTAATCCCCCTCCGCGATCCATTCCTATCGGACGGCGTTGCAAGGGGTTTCCGGGAGCCGAGAATCGTAAAGCGGTCATACTGATCTTACCGTTATTCTCGGACGCCCCTCTCGACCCGGCTGTACCTCTCGACCACATCTTGGACGAGAGGGTGTCGCACGATGTCCGCCTTGCTCAGCCGCACAGTGGCCACTCCGTCCACCGACTCCAGCCGCCGCACCGCGTCCACCAACCCGCTGGGCTCACTGACGGGAAGGTCGCTTTGACTGTCGTCGCCGGTCACCACCATCTTGCTGTGATGTCCAAGCCGCGTAAGGAACATCAGCATCTGCGACACGGTGGAGTTCTGGGCCTCATCCAGGATGATGGCCGAATGGTTGAGCGTGCGTCCGCGCATGAACGCCAGCGGGATGACCTCAATCACGTCATTCTGCAGAAAACGGCGGATTTGATCGAACGGCATCATGTCGTGCATGGCGTCGAACAGCGGACGCAAATAGGGATTGACCTTGGCTTGTAGGTCGCCCGGCAAGTAACCGAGCTTCTCCCCGGCTTCGACGGCCGGACGGGCAAGCACGATCCGCTTGATCTTATGCTGCTTGAGCAGTGATATGGACATCGCAACGGCGAGAAACGTCTTCCCAGTCCCGGCGGGACCCATACAGAACGTCAAATCGTGCTTGAGGATCGCTTCCACATACTCCCGTTGACCCTCGCCTTTGGGCGTGATCGTGGCGGGGGAAAGGAAGACCTCGATCGGTGATCCCGACCCCGACTTGCCGTCCGTGGCAGCCTGGTCGATGGTATCCTGCACCAGTTCGTCGCTGATGTCCGCATTCTCCCGCAGGAGCCGTTGCAGGTTCTCGATGACATAAGCCGCCTTGCGCACGGCCTCAGTCGGGCCGTTGAGATGTACGGCGTTGTCGCGGGCGCTGATCCGTACGTCGAAGGAGGCGCGGATCAGGCGCAGATTGCGATCGGCGGTTCCGTACAATTCCCCGCGGCGCGAAGGATTCTCTATGGGTATGGTAAGGTCCAACGAGTCTCACGCTCGCCCAAGTGGCTTGCTGATCCCTAATCCCGTAGACCTACCCCTCAGGCGGGTGTTCACAATGGCTAATTCTACACGATTTTCCAGACCGTTGTCAGCAGCAACCAGGCCACTGGAATCGCGAACATCGGGCTGTCGATCAAGTCCAGTATACCACCGTATCGCGGAATCAGATTCCCTGAATCTTTAACTCCACTGTCGCGCTTAAAGCACGACTCGACAAGATCGCCTATTTGTCCGGCGGTTGAAAGGGCAAGACCGAATAGTATGGCCCGAAAGAGGGAGGTGCTCCATCCGATGTCGCCGCGACCGCTGAACGAGCGGAGGGCGTCGCCAACCAGAGTTGCCACTGGCCCAGTCCCAGACGTGAATAACCCGACCGCTGCAAACCCCATGGCCGCCAGCGCGCTTCCCAGCAACCCGCCGAAAGCACCCTCGACCGTCTTTGCCGGACTGATGCCTGGAACGAGCTTGTGACGCCCCACCAACGTACCCATGAAATAGGCGCCGATGTCAGAAGCTTTGGTTACCAGAACGGTGATGAGAAGGAGCCACGCTCCCTCCTGTCCCGGAACATCCCGACCGCAGCGGAGCTGCAAGGCGAAAGACCCCAGAAAGCCCACATAAAAGACCACCAGCAGGGTTGCGGCCATGTCGGGCAGCGCTCCGCGCGGATGACCGCGCACCACGCACAACGCACCCGCGCCCAACACCGTCACCATCACGGCGATAAGCTGCCAGAACAATCCCTCCTGGTCCCGCACATCCGATCCGAGGAGGCCGGCCGCCGATAACCACGGCACCAAAAGCAGGACAACAATCATCAGATACGCGAAAAGGGCGTGTGGTCTGATCTCCTTGGCAAGAAGGATGCGGTTTAGTTCCATCGCTCCGCGCAATAGAACGCCGATGCACAACAGGGGAATGAGACTGCCGCGGCGCAGGAGATCGCCCAGCGCGCCCGGCAATTGGACCGAATGTTTGGCGATCACCACGTCCTGCATGAAAAGCAGAACCAGCACGCCGATCGCCAGTGCTCCGTAGGCCACGCGCTGACCCATAGGGGCTTGTTCCTACCCTCGCGTCTTCAGTGACGCAACCGCGCATTCGTTCGATGTTTGCCGGGTGCCTACACGGCTTCCGAATGTCGGTTATTCAAGACTTGACGTGCGCCTGTCGATAGGCCGGTCGTGAGGCTGCGCTTTCCTTCCGCAAGGAATTCGGCCTTACTCAGGGGATCCGGGTTTCGGCGAGCCCGGGTTCCCGTTTTTTTAACATTTCCGGAGTGGTCATCCCGCGAGGGCGGGTACCTTCCCTGCTTTTTCCAGCATTTCAACCAGCATCACCGCAGCCTCCTGCGGCGTACACTTGGAGTTGTCGATCACCAGTTCCGGTTTGCTCGGAGCTTCGTAAGGATCATCGATGCCGGTGAATCCCTTCAGCTCGCCGGCGCGGGCTTTTTTGTACAAGCCCTTGGGGTCGCGCTGTTCGCAGACCGCGATGGGCGTGTCGCAAAAGACTTCAAAGAAGTTGCCGGCGCCGAGCGTGGCGCGGGCGGCGTCGCGGTCGGCGCGGTAGGGGCTGATGAACGAGGTCATGGTAATGAGGCCCGCGTCGACGAAGAGCTTGCCCACCTCGCCGATGCGGCGGATGTTCTCGGCCCGGTCCTCGGCGGAAAAGCCCAGGTTCTTGTTGAGGCCGTGGCGGATGTTGTCGCCGTCGAGCACGTAGCACAAGTGCCCACGCTGCACGAGAGCGTGTTCCAGGGTATAGGCAATGGTGCTCTTGCCGGAGGCACTGAGGCCGGTAAACCAGATGAGCACGCCCTTCTGCTTGAGCAGTTTCTCCCGCTCATCGCGTCCGACGTGCCCTTCGTGCCAGGTGATGTTCGTAGCTTTGATTTTCGACACTCGTTCAACTCCCCTTTCCTGTCGCTGAATCCAACCCGCAGTATAGGAATTCGACGCAGTCGACACAAGTCGCTTCACAGACTGGAGGGGAACCGGCGGAGTGGTGCATCGTTGACAAACAGCTTTTTCGACCCTAAAGCCATACGTTGGCGCAATAAAGAGCGGGTCGCTGCGGGAAGCGGCTCAAGGCAGGGAATTGCAAGACGCGGGCACGATTGGATTGCGCTAGTCCCGCGACAAAAAACAGGAGAAAACCAGGATGTATCGCATGATAATCGGGGCGTTTGCCATAACGGTTTCATTGTCGAGCGTGGGCTGCGCCGTTACGCGGCCGGTACGACAGAACAACAATCACGTCATTCTCGTCGGACACGGCTCACCGGCCAGCGACTATCCCAGGGAGAGGCTGCGCGAGTTCTTTCGGCTGCACGGTCATGACCATGAAGCCAACCAAGGCGGCCACGATGCCGCGCACTCCGAGCTCGCCGCACGGGAACGGGAGATACGGGAATGGCCGCGCACCCCGGAGAACGATCCATACAAGTTTGGATTCGACCGACTGGCGGATGCCCTGCAAAAACAGACGGAACACAAGGTTCTGGCGGCGTATAACGAGTTCTGTGCCCCGTCGATTAGTGAAGTTGTTGCGCAAGTGGTGTCCGACGGCGCGGACCGGATCATCGTTGTGACGACGATGATGACGCCCGGTGGGGGGCACTCGGAGAAGGATATTCCCAAGGCGCTGGCCGAGGCGAGAAAAAGACATCCGAACATAGAGATCGTCTATGCTTGGCCTTTTGACCTGGAACGCGTTGCGGCAACCTTGTCCGACCAAATCAAGTCATTCGAGGCGAAACCGTCCACGAACGTAACGCTGACTCGCTGATAACATGGTATGGGAGGGATGGGCGCGATGGTGATTCCGGCGCCGTCTGTTTGCATGTTCGCGGCGGCCTTGGCGAGCGCGGCGCTCGGACAGACACTCCCCCACGGCGTCGCGGCCGGGGATGTGGACCAGACGTCGGCTGTTCTTTGGGCGCGTAGCACGGCCGTCGGCGAGGTAACCTTTGAGTACTCCGTCAATGCGGACTTCGTAGGCGCGACTAGTGTCGCGACGGATGTTTCTGATGCGACTGTCCCGGTCAAAGTTGACATCGGACCGCTCAACACAGGCACGACATACTACTACCGCGTAACCGATGCGGCGGGGGATTCGGCGGCAGGAACTTTTCGAACGCCGGCCGCCGACGGGCTTCTTGGACTGCGTTTTGGCGTTTCCGGCGATTGGCGTGGGGAGCTGAGGCCCTACCCTTCAATCTCCAATGTACCTGATCGCAACCTCGATTTCTTCGTGGCCCTGGGCGATACGACCTATGCCGATGTGCCGTCGCTCGACTTTCCGCATCCGCAGGCCCGCTCGTTGGAGGAATTTCGCATTAAGCACGCGGAAGGCCTCAGCGAGCGATACGATATCAACTCCTGGGCCGAGGTCCGGGCGTCCACTCCGATGTACGTCTGCATCGACGATCACGAAGTGACCAACGACTTCGCGGGCGGCGCGCCGGTCGGTTCCGACGGCCGCTTTGACACGCGAGGCAGCTTCCTAAATGAAACGGAGTTGTATACCAACGGCCTTCAGGCATTTCAGGAATACCATCCGATTCGCGACGAAATTTACGGCGACGTCGGCGATCCACGTATGAACGGCAAGCCCAACCTCTACCGTTTCCGCCGGTTCGGTCAGGACGCTGCGATCTTTCTGCTCGATGCCCGATCGTTCCGCGACGAAGCACTGCCGTCCGTCGTCAATCCCTTCGATTCTGATGGGATCGAGGAATTTCTTGAGGCGTCGTACGATCCGACTCGCACTATGCTGGGCGGCGCGCAGCTCGAACAGCTCAAAGCGGACCTGTTGGCGTCTTTGGACGTTACCTGGAAGTTCATACTCGTTCCGGAACCGATTCAAAACCTCGGGCCGTTGTTGGCCAGCGATCGTTTCGAGGGCTATGCCCACGAGCGCAGCGAATTGCTGCGTTTCATCGACGAAAACGGCATCGACAACGTGGTGTTCATCGCCGCGGATATCCATGGAACGGTGGTCAATAACCTGAGGTACCAGAATGGTCCGGACGGCCCGTGGATATCGACGACGGCTTTTGAGATCACCACTGGCCCGGTCGCCTATGCGGCGCCGCTGGGTGCAACCGTGGTTTCCTTCGCGCCGCTCGGAGTGCTCAGCGGACCCTTTTACGCCCTCTTCGGCCAACTGGGGCGCACTCTTCAGAACGGCCTGCTGCAGGCGGCGGGCGATGCCTACCTGCGAGGCCGCGGCTACTCTCCGATCGGCCTGGAGGGGTCGCCGATCGACGTGACGCTGCTTGAAGGGTGTTACATTTCCGCCAATGCATACGGCTGGACGGAGTTCGAAATCGACTCAACTACGCAGCGACTCACCGTGACAACCTATGGCATCGGATGGTATTCTCCCGCCGATATGCAGCTCGTTCCCAATCTTATCCTCGCCCGCACTCCCAGCATCGTCAGCCGTTTCCGCGTCGAACCCAAAACGATGGATGGAGAAGGTCAGGTGCCGCCCGCCCGCTCCTCCCCATGCGGTGCTCTGGGAGCGATCAACCTCGCCGCACTGGCCACAGCTCTTGCGTTTTCCTTCTTCGCTCGCCCGAAGCGAAAACGATGATCGGCACGGAAGCCAGACAGGTCCTGCTTGAGGTTCGGGGCCTTCAATTGCACTTCGAAACACAGGGTGGATTCCTATCCGTGGTGGACGACGTATCGCTAAAGATTCATCAGGGTCGTACTGTTGCTCTGGTCGGCGAAAGCGGGTGCGGCAAGAGCGTCACGGCCCTTTCCATTCTGCGTTTGATTCCCCAGCCACCGGCCCGAATCGTCGACGGGCGGATTCTATTCAATGACGCGGAAAAGGCCGACTCCATCGATCTGCTGAAGCTTAACGATCGAGACATGCGGCGGATTCGCGGCAACCGCATCGCCATGATCTTTCAGGAGCCGATGACCTCACTGAATCCGGTGTACTCGATCGGCGAGCAGATCGTTGAGGCCGTGGAATTGCACCAGGGCCTGCGCGGCAAGAAGGCTTGGGCGGCGGCCGTGGAGGCGCTGCGGCGCGTGGGCATACCCGATGCGGTGCGGCGAAGTCGAGATTACCCGCATCAGTTATCAGGTGGGATGCGCCAACGGGTGATGATCGCCATGGCCCTTTCGTGCCAACCGGCCTTGCTCATCGCCGACGAACCGACGACGGCGCTGGACGTAACCGTTCAACAGCAGATCCTCGAACTCTTGCGGGCGATCCAGAGCGAGACGGGCATGGGCATCCTGCTCATCACCCACGATTTCGGCGTGGTTGCGGAAGCGGCCGACGACGTGTACGTGATGTATGCAGGACGCATCGTGGAGCATGGGCCGGTCGCCGACGTGCTCTCGCATCCGTTGCACCCCTACACGCAAGGACTGCTGCGCTGCACGCCCCGTCTATCGCAACGCAAGGATCGGCTTAAGGTCATTCCAGGGACCGTTCCCGATCCGCGCCGGTTTCCCGCCGGGTGCCGGTTCCATCCCCGTTGCCCATTGAGCGCCGAACGTGCGCGAGTGGGTGATCGCCGAACGATTTCTGTGAAATCCGAACTTTCCAATTCCGTTCTGCGACGCTGCGTCGAAGAATATGCCGAAGAACCTTCGGGTATTCCCGTACTTTACGAGATGGGATCGAATCACTTCGTCGCCTGTTGGGAAGCGGAACGAACGACCAAGCACTGGACTTGATCGACTTGGGGGGTATGATGCGCCGATCAATTTTCGATTGTCGATTTGCGATTGTCGATTAGTGTGATTCCCGGTGGCGTTCAATCGACAATCGGCAATCTCAAATCGACAATTCGTCAAGGAAGGGAGTCCGCTGGGGGATGTCAACGGCGCCGTTTGTTCACCTTCACGTTCACACGCACTACAGCTTGCTCGATGGGGCCACGCGCATCGAGGCCCTGATCGACCGGGCCAAACAGTGGAACATGCCCGCCCTGGCCATCACCGACCACGGAAACCTGTTCGGGGCCGTCGAGTTCTATCTCGCGGCGCGAAAGGCGGGCGTCAAACCGATCATCGGGTGCGAAGCCTACCTCGCCACCGGCGACCGGCGGGCCAGGGACGCCGTCGAAGGCAAGGAGTCTTTTCATCTTCTCCTGCTGGCCATGAATCGCGAGGGGTATCAAAACCTCTTGCGCCTGGCGAGCATCGGCTACACGGAGGGATTTTACCGTAAGCCGCGTATCGACAAGGAAGTCCTTCGCGAATTCTCCAACGGCCTGTTGTGTACGAGCACGTGCATCGGCGGGGAGATACCCCAGGCCTTCCTCTCTCGCGATCGCGCTTTCGCCGAGGATTTGGCCAAGACCTATCTGTCGATCTTCGGTCCCGATCGCTTCTTCATTGAGCTTCAGGATCACGGCATGTCGGAGCAGCGGACGCTGAACCCGGAGCTCGCCGACCTCGCCAGCCGACTGGGCGTGGCCACCATCGCCACCAACGACGTTCATTATCTGGAGCACGACGATGTGGAGGCCCACGACGTCCTCTGCTGCATTAACACCGGCAGACTGCTCACCGAGGAGGACCGGTTCAAATTCCCCACCGACCAGTTCTATTTCAAGAGCGTTGAAGAGATGGCCGCGCTGTTTCCGGGCCATCCCGAAGCTCTGTCGAACACCTTGCGCGTTGCGGACCTTTGCAATCTCGAACTGGACCTGTCGAAACGGTACGCACCCGTGTTCAAGGTGCCGGAAGATGTCACTCGTCAATCGGCCCAACCCATCGACGACGCAACCTACCTGCGCACCCTTGTCGAAGAGGGCGCAAAAGAGCGCTACGGCGAGATCACCCCGGCCCTCCGCGAGCGCATCGACTACGAACTGGACGTTATCATCGGCAAGGGCTTCGCCAGCTATTTTCTGATCGTCTGGGACTGCGTTCACTTCGCCCGTGGACACGGCATCCCCATCGCGGCGCGGGGCAGCGGGTGCAGCTCAGTAGTGTCGTACTGCCTCCGCATCAGCATGCCTGATCCCGTTCACTACGGGTTGTACTTCGAGCGCTTTCTGGATCCCGACCGCGACGAAATGCCGGACATTGACCTTGATATCTGCCAGAACGGCCGAGCGGCCGTGCTTGACTACGTGCGCGGCAAGTACGGCCACGTGGCCCAGATCATCACCTTCGGCACGCTCAAAGCCAAGGCGGTGGTCAAGGACGTGTCTCGTGTGCTGGGGCTGGGATTCGAAGAAGCTAATCAGCTCACCAAGCTCATTCCCGGCGAACTCAACATGACCCTGGATAAGGCCCTGATACAGGAGCCGGAGCTTAAGAAGCGTTACGAAGCCGACGCCAAGGTCAAGCGGATCATCGACATCGGCCGACGACTGGAAGGTGTGGCGCGGAACGCGGGGATTCACGCCGCCGGAGTTGTGGTGGCCGACCAGCCGTTGGTCCATTTTCTACCACTGTATAAAGCGCCCGGGCAGGACGTGCTCATCACTCAGTTTGACGGTCCGACGGTGGAGAAGGTCGGACTGCTCAAAATGGACTTTCTCGGCCTACGAACGCTGACCACCCTCGAACGGGCCAAACAACTCGTTGAGCGGACCACGGGCAAAACCATCGACCTGGAGCGGCTCGATCTCGCCGACCCCAAGGTCTACGAGCTTTTCGCCCGGGGCGATACGCGGGGCATCTTCCAGTTTGAATCCGGCGGAATGCGCGACGTCGTCATGCGGATGAAGCCAAACCGCATCGAAGACCTGATTGCCTCCAACGCGCTCTTTCGCCCGGGGCCCATGGAGTACATCGCGGACTACATCGCCCGCAAGCACGGGGCGGCCTGGACGACGCCTCATACGATCATGACCGAGATTCTCTCTGAAACGTACGGAATCATGGTTTACCAGGAACAGGTCTCGCGCATCGTTAATCGTCTCGGCGGATTGGAGTTGAAGGCGGCCTTTCGTCTGGCCAAAGCGATCAGCAAGAAAAAGACGGACATGATCGAGGCCATGCGAGGGCCGTTCCTGGAGGGATGTGCGAAGAACGGCGTGAAACAAGGCGTTGCGCAGCAGATCTTCGCCGACATCCTCAAGTTCGGCGGCTACGCCTTCAACAAGGCCCACTCCACCGGCTACGCCCTCATTGCTCATCAGACGGCGTGGATGAAGACGTACCATCCCGTCGAGTTCATGGCCGCATTGATGACCTTTGAAATGTCCAGCACGGAGAAGGTCGCGGAATACCGCGAAGAATGCTCGGCCATGGGTATCGGCATCGAGCCCCCGAGCATCAATACATCGGGGTTTGATTTCGTTGTTGAGGGAGCTTCGTCGATGGCCGACAACGGCCAGGCCTCGCCGGACCGCACCGGCCGCAATGGCAAGGCATTACCGCTGCGCCGCGGCGTCATCCGCTTCGGCCTGGGGGCCATCAAAGGGGTCGGCCAGAAAGCAGTCAACGCCATCGTCGAAGCCCGCCAGAGCGGGCCTTTCCGCAACTTGTTCGACTTCTGCGAACGCGTGGACCTGACCGCCGTTAACAAAGGCGCCCTTGAGGCGTTGATCAGTGCGGGAGCTTTTGACGCCACGGGTTCGATGCGCCGGGCGCTTTGCGACGCCCTGGAACGCGCCATGGCCGTCGGCCAGCAGGCCCAGCGCGATCTTCGCAGCGGGCAGATGGGTTTGTTCGGCGGAGACGAGCCCGCGGCCATTCCGCAAGCGATCGTCTCCAACGCCGAATGGACGGAAGCCGAGATGCTGGCCCGCGAAAAAGCGGTGCTCGGTTTCTACATCACCAAACATCCGCTGGCAAAGCACGAGCGATTGCTCGACGCATGCGCCACGGCCACGATGGCCGATCTGACGCGATTCAAGGAAGGCGAAGAAGTGATTGTCGGCGGATTGGTGACCGGCCTGCGCACCGTCCCCACCCGAACAGGTCGCAATGCCGGCAAGCTCGTGGGCATTGTCACGCTCGAGGACCTCACGGGAAAAGTAGACGCCGTTCTCTTCTCCGAGGAATTGGCACGCTATCGCCCCTTGCTTGTCGCCGATCAGATCGTTTTCGTTGTCGGGGCCGTGGATCGCAAGCGCGAGGAGCCGTCCGTCCGCGTCTCCAGCGTCGTTCCCATCGAGCACGCCTCGGCTCAGTTCGCCAAGGCACTGCTCCTCGACGTGACGGATGCAACGCCGTTGGAGGAATTGACTCGCATGTTTCAGGCCCATCGCGGCGATTGCCGCGTGTTTCTCAACGTGCCCACTTCGGAGGGACTGATCGCCCAGATCGAGTGCAATCCGCACATCCGCGTGGCCTGTTCCGCGGAGCTGCTCCAGAACCTGTGCTCCTTGCTGCCGCAGGAGTCGATCACGCTTCTGGGCGCCAAGCGAAAACCCATCCCCTTCCGCTGCGAGCCGACGACGGCCCTGTTGACCGTCGCGTAAGCAAACGATTCGTTACGGCGTGGCTGCAGGCTCTTTTCCTTTCGCCGTTGGCGCGCCAGCCGCGCCGCGCAGCGCCAGGCCGCCGATGTCAATGTCATCGATTCGCAACGACCAGACGTCTTTTTCCTTGAACGTCAGCCGAATCGCCGCCGGGCCGTTGACGAATTTCCCCTTGAAGTTCAGTACCATCGAGCCGTCGGGGTTTTTCAGCATCATCTGCTGTGCGTCGACGGAGGTCGAAGTGAGTTTGCCGTGCGCGGCGTTGACGCCCGCGATCCACGATTCGAACTTCTCCGTGGTCAACTCCTGATTCAGCGTCGCCGAGCTTATTTCTCGCAGCGCCCTGGCTCCTTCCGCAGTGCTCGCGGATTTCGATCCAAGCACGACATCAAGCTTGTCGGGTACGATCGCCACCTGGGCGATGAAATAGACCATCGCGACCAATAGAACTGAGAATACCGCCATCACCACGGAAATGGGAATGGCCGCGATGGCCAGCCCCTTTCCCCGGCGGCGTCCGCCGCTGGTTGTAAAGCAGCCGATGATGCCGAGAATCAGGCCCAGGACGGCAGTGACTCCAAGAAAACCGAGCAGGGAAAGGACGAATCCGGCGATGGCGGCGGCGCTCCACGGCGGCGGCGCCGTGGACGCATAAGTCGCCGGTTGATATCCCGCTTGCCTTGGCTGATCCGGAAACGGCGGGGGTTGGAACTGAGTCATGCCGAGATCCTTTCAATCGAACATGCAGGCCGCGAAACTCTCACGCGCAACCAGTTGAACGCTGGGCATTGAGTGGGTCAAGTGCGGCGAGTTCCATTTCATCAAGCCCCAAGGTTCGGCTCCAGAAGTGCGCGGCAAAAGTCGAATCGAATATCCCCCGGCCAATCTCCACGGTGGGAATGCGCACGGCGGATTCGGGAAACTGCAGACCATAAAGCAGGGCGGCCTCGGTTTCTCGGATGATACGTCTCCGCACGACGTCGAGGGATTGCCGTCGGCCGCGGACAAGGATCATGATCCTCTGCCTTCCGCGGAAGCGCGCGGTCGTGGAGGATCCTCGTCGGAACTCTCGCCCACCCGATGGTGCAGATACCAGAACATTGCCACGGCCGCCGCCGCGCCGACGGAGATGTACTGGATGGGCAGCACACGAAGGAACGCGCTGGGGGGCACACTGGCCGGCAGTCCTTCGGGCGATGATCCCAATCGCGCCCAGACATAGCCGCAGACGGCGAGGATCGGCACGGAAAGAACTCCCCATAGAGCCGTGCGAACCGGCGCGACCCAATACGCCAGATAGGCCGCAAGACACACCGAAGCGGCGACCACGAAACATGCCTGCCCGTGCTGTACCGACCTCGTCGCAAGGCCTGCGGTCAGGACTTTGAACGCCAGCAGGGCGGCGCCGCCGGCGATGACCGTATGCTTGATGCCGGCGACCATGCTGTCTTTCTCAGAGTTTGGTTCTCCCTCCGTTCGTTCGCCGTGCGCGCCGTCGAAACACCACCGCTCCACCGTGATCGCAAAAACACGAGCCAGGAATATGATCACAAACCACGCGATGGCTTCCAGTGCAAGCTGAAGGGGGAGGCTTGACTGGGTGACCGGCGCGGAGTCGGCCCATTGGATCACCAGCGATCCCGCAGTCCCGCCGCGAAGTGATACGGCCGCTAGTCCCAACGCGGCCGCAAAGGTCCCCACGTCCGGGAAACGGCGTCCGGCGATGACGGTTGCAAGCCCGGCGGTTACGGCCGCAAGTCCCGCGGACTGCAGGAGCATCAGCCACGCTCCGCGGTGCGTCAGGACGCTCACAGCGCCTTGAGGGTCTTCGGGGGCCATCGCCAGCCATCCGACGGTCAGGAAAATCGCCCCCGCCAGAAACCATGTGATCCATCTCGCTACCCGATCGGAAAAACGGAGATGCCGCCCGTGGTCAGCAGTTAATGCACCTGAAGCATCGTTCATGCGAAGCTCATTCCCAAGGCCTCGTGCTGCCGGAGAACACCGGCGATGGCCTGTCGTGCCTCATCGTCCAGCGGGCACAGCGGCAGGCGGAACTCCTCTTCGATCAAACCCGCGACGGCCATGGCTGTCTTGATCGGCAAGGGGTTGGGTCCGTATCGACCGATTCCGGACGCAAGTTCACACACCTTGCGATGTATCTCGACTGCCGTCGCCGCATTTCCCTCCAACGCTTCGGTGACCAACGATTTCATCAAAACCGGATCTAGATTTCCGATGACGCTGATCACCCCCGCGGCGCCCAGGGCCATGAACGGCCACGTCAGAGCGTCGTCGCCGCTCAGCACCGCGATGTCGCAACGGGATGACAAATCGGTCATGGCCTCGACGTTGCCCGTTGCGTCCTTGATGGCGACAATGTTCGCAAAACCCTCTCTCAGTCGAACGATCGTGTCGTTGCTGATGGTGACCCCGGTGCGCGCGGGAACGTTGTAGAGTACGATCGGCATATCCACCGCTTCGGCGACAGCCGCAAAATGCCGGTAAAGACCTTCCTGGTTCGGACGGTTGTAATAGGGTGCGACCACCAATGCCGCATCGACGCCCTTCGACGCCGCCCGCTTGGTGTGCTCAATGGTGACGGCGGTGCTGTTGCTGCCCGTACCCGGCATCACCGGGCGTCGTCCGGCGGCCTTGGCGATAACCGTATCGAGAACCTTCTCCCGTTCTTTCTCGGTCAGGGTCGGCGTTTCACCGGTCGTGCCCAGCGGCACCAACCAATCCGTGCCGCCCTCGATCTGCCGATCGACCAGCGCCTCCACTCGCGGCCAATCCACTTCGCCACTGCGAAAAGGCGTGATGAGCGCGGTCATCGAGCCGCGCATGTTCGTCTTAATAGTCAACATGGTGATGACCGAGTCTCTCTATCAAAATTGAACGGCAAGCACATGTGAAAACCCGCTATTATGCTGCGACGTATGAGCGGACCTCCAGTTCGACGCCGGACTCAACCGCCCGCTCGGCCTCGGCGAAGAGGCGCTGCGTAGTCCGCTCATCGAGGTACTGCTCGGCACAGTTTTGACACACGTCAGCCGGCACCCCTTTGAATACCAATGTAGTCCCGTTGCGTTCGAGGGTAATCGTGACTTCCGCCCTCCGCGTTTGTCCGTGTTTGCAGATTACGCACTGCATGGCTATTTCCTCCGCCGCAGATCCGCCGTCCATTGATCCGGATCCGGCTCGTAGACAGTGATAATATACGTTATTTGTTCTCGATCGTCATCTGCGGCAACGACGTGCAACGGGCGCTCGTTTGACAGATGTCCGAGCACGAGACGGCTCGGGAACGGCGTATCCGCCGGGTACTCTTCGATGATTTCACCTGAATGAAGCGCCAGTGCGACATCGTCCGGGCTGATGCCTCGTTCAAACATGCGCCGGACAGCGTGAACTCGGAACACAAGGCGGCGTTGGTTCATTTTGATTCAAATACCGAGGCGCTTTCAAATCTGAGGAGCGTGACGAACCAGCAGTCCTTTCATCTCCCTCACCGCCTCACGCATGCCCACGAACATCGCCCGTGATACGATCGAATGTCCGATGTTGAACTCGCCGAAGCCGGGAAGCGCGGCCACCGCGGCGATGTTGCGATAGGTGAGGCCATGCCCGCCGTGGACTTCCATCCCCAGCCGACGGCCCAGGGCGATGGCATCGGCCAAGGCCTTGAGGGACGCATCGCACTCCGCAGGTGATTTTGCGTGGGCATAGGCCCCGGTCCACAACTCGACCGCTTCAAACCCGATATCCGCCGAGGCCCGCACCTGTTCTGCGACCGGTTCAATGAAGGCGCTGACGATGATCCCGGCCTCACGAAGCCGACCGACGGCCGTTTCAACCCGCGCCCGATGCCGCACCACATCCAACCCGCCTTCGGTGGTCAGCTCCTCGCGGCGTTCGGGGACCAGCGTGGATTGATCCGGCCGCAGGCCGACCGCGATGGCCACGACCTCGTCGGCAATGGCCATCTCCATGTTGAGCTTGACGGCAACCGTCTCACGGAGCAAACGGGCATCGCGATCGTTGATGTGCCGGCGGTCCTCGCGCAGATGGAAGGTGATGCCGTCGGCCCCGCCCAGCTCCGCCTCCGCCGCCGCCCATACTGGGTCGGGCTCATCCGTGCGCCGGGCCTGTCGCACCGTGGCCACGTGATCGATGTTGACGCCGAGCAACGCCATCGAACGCATTATAGTTCCTTAAAGGCCGTGGCCCAAGTCGTTGGAAGACGGAACGGGGAAGTCATGGACCTCCGTCGATTCTTCCGATATCTACTGTCGAGTCCTCAACGGAGTAACTTCGCCGTGACGGAGATCCCATCGGACATTAGCGCTTCAGCCGCCGGGGCGCCGTTCCAGGCCCGCGAAACGATCAAGGAGCGTGAGGTCCGTCGTGCGGGTCAGGCCCACGCCGTCCATCGACAGGTCCGCACCGTCGATGAGGCCGGCACGACCGTCGAAACCAATGACGCCGACGCCCAAATCTTTACCGACGCCGAAGGACAAGGCAGCCAAGGCCGGCTCTTCGAGGACGAATCCAAACAGGCCTCGGAGGAACCCACCAAAGATCACCTCAGGGGCATCACCACAGACAACGATGGACAACTGCACCTCGATCTGGAAGCGTAGCCGAGGCAGTTCGCACGTCACTCCGTGCTCCCAATTGGCAATTGGGAATTGGCAATCGGCAATCGGAAATCAGGTTGCAATATGTTACAATCCGCGCTTCGATGCTCTGGGACCCCACATTCAAGCCCCGACTTCGGCCCGTCGAGGCCTTTGCGTTGCCCGAGGGCGATGGAGCGACGATCGGCGTGCGCGATCGTTCAGGCCTGTCGGACGTGATGCTGAGTCTGTCGGCCCCGGCGCTGCACATTCTGTCGCTGATGGATGGCGAGAATACTTGCGACGCGATTCGCCAAAAGTTTCAAGCTTCTTTTGGCCGTTCCCTGGCCGAGGACACCTTGCACTCCATCGTGACCCACCTGGAAACTGCTCATCTTCTTGAGGGTTCCGGCTTCGAAGCCTTTTATCAATCGTTGCTCGACGACTACCGTAAGCGTCGTACACGGGAGACTCCGCATGCCGCCGCCTTGGGTATCGACGACTCCGGCGCGATCTTCAAAGAGATGCTCGCCGATACGAACGGCCATGCGCCCTCCGGCCCCGTCCTTGGTTTGATCGCCCCGCATCTGGACTATCCCCGCGGGCGTCCGTGCTACGCGAGCGCTTACGCGACGCTTCGCCATCGACCGGTGCCTCGCCGCGTGATCATTCTCGGCACCAATCACTTCGGCCGATCCACGTCCGTGGTTGCAACGACGAACGACTTTTCCACGCCGCTCGGCGTAACTCGCGCCGACTGCTCGTTCATAGAAAAACTGGAGGAGCGATGTGGAGATCTTCGAACTTATGAACTCGACCACGCCCGCGAGCATTCCATCGAGCTTCAGGTCGCCTGGCTGCAGAACTTGTACGGCGCCGACGACTTCACCATCGTTCCGCTGCTCTGCCCCGATCCCTGCGGTCCGACGGGCACCGCGCCGATGGATGGTCGCGGCGTGGACCTTCGCGAGTTCGCATTGACTCTCGGCGAGCTGATTAGGAACGACCCGGAAGGTACGCTGCTCATCGCCGGCGCCGACCTCAGTCACGTCGGCGCCGCCTTCGGCGACGAACGATCATTGGACGACGCCTTCCTTCTGGAAGTGGAACGACGCGACCGCCGGGCGCTGGAACAACTCGAAAGCGGAGAAGCCGAAAGTTTCCGGCAATCCGTCGCCGAGCAGGTGAATCCCACTCGTGTTTGCAGCGTGGGATGTATCTACGTCTTGGCCATGGCCCTGCCCGATGCGACCGCGTCCATTTTGAGCTATCATCAGGTCGTGGACGTTCCCTCGCAGACGTGCGTCACCTGTGCCGCGGTGGCGTTCACCTAGCCGACCATGCACGGCCACTCGCTCTACCGCAAGATCGTTACCGACGAGACGGGAGTCTGGGCGTCGCCGGTTCGAGGAATGCTCTGGGCGGCCTCGGGCGTCTATGGTCGCGCCATCGCCCTGCGAAACGCCTGGTACGATCGCAAAGGCTCAGCGACTCGACTGCCCGTTCCGGTCATTAGCGCGGGCAATCTTACCGTCGGCGGAACCGGAAAAACGCCTTTCGTTATGGACTTGGTTCGCCGCCTCGACGCCCTGGGATTCAGTCCCGCCGTCATTGCTCGCGGTTACGGCGCTTCGCCGGGCGAACTCAACGACGAGCAACAACTGATTCAAAAGAATTGCCCGGGTGTGGTGTGCGTTTCCGATCCCGACCGCGTCCGCGCGGGCGAGGCCGCTTGTCAACAGTTCGGCGCGGATGTCCTCGTGCTGGACGATGGGTTTCAGCATCGACGGCTGGCCCGCGACCTCGATATCGTCCTTGTCGATGCGACCTGTCCCTTCGGCTATGGCCATGTGCTGCCACGCGGCCTCTTGCGCGAGCCGGAGACCGGATTGCGGCGTGCGCACGTCGTGGTTCTTACTCGTTGTGATCAGGCCTCGCGCACCGAGCTGGCGCGAATCGAGGCCCGGCAGCGCGAGCTTGCTCCCGATGCTCTGCGTCTCAAGTGCAATCATCGTGTCACCGCCATCGAACGGCTTGACGGGACGCTTCTTCCGGAGGGCCTTGATCACAAGCGGGTGGTCTTGTTCGCGGGGATTGCCCAGCCACAATCTTTCCTGACAACGGTTTCATCATTGGGCGCTGATATTGTCGCCGCCCGCTGGTTCCCCGATCATTACGGCTACACGCTTCGCAGCCTCCAATCCTTGTTGCATGCCGCTCGATTCCCGCCTCACGACTTTCTGGTCACCACCGAAAAGGACGCCATGAAGCTGACCGAATTGCGCGGAGTCGATACTTCCAATATCGTTGTGGTGCGCGTGGCGATCGACTTTGTGGGTGACGACGGTACAATGCTCCAAGCGCTCCTCGAACAACGCTTCCCGCGACGCTCCTGAACTTCGAGCCGCGGGCTTTAGCCCGCGCGGACCCGCACATGCAAAAACCGACTTTGGAACTGGATGTCTTGATCTTCGGCGGCGGCGCCGCGGGCTTGTGGCTCCTTGATGAGTTGCACCGCCGCTCGTTTCGCCCGATGCTCATCGAAAACCGCGCTCTCGGCGCCGGCCAGACCATCGCCTCCCAGGGAATCATTCATGGCGGCCTCAAATACGCCCTTGGCGGATTGCTCTCCGGCTCCGCCAAGGCCGTCGGCGATATGACGGATCATTGGCGGGAATGCCTGGAGGGTCTTGGCCAACCGGACCTGCGTCGCGTGCGCGTCCTATCTCCTTGTTGTTATCTCTGGCGCACCGAAGCACTGGCGTCGATGGTGGGGCTCGCCGCCGCGAGGTTCGGGTTGAAAACGCCCGTGGCAAAGGTCGCGGCCGCCGACCGTCCGCCAGCCCTGGCCGGATGTCCCGGAGAAGTGCTTCGCGTTGATGAGCCGGTGATCGACGTTGTCTCTCTGCTGAAAGAGTTTGCCGATCGCCACTCGGAGCGCATTCTGAAAGTCGGCGATTCTAGTAATGCAAACTTCACGGTCCCAAAACCGGGCCACGTCGAAACTGTCGAACTGCGCCGCGCCGGGGCGACGCAGGCAATCTCGTTGAAACCCCGCGTAGTCATCTTCACTGCGGGCGAGGGTAACGCGGATCTCCGCCGTCGCGTGGGCCTTACCCAGGAAGCCTTGCAATTGCGACCCTTGCACATGGTCATGATTCGTGGATTCCTGCCGCCGCTCTTCGGCCACTGCATCGACGGCAACAAGACACGTGTCACCATCACCACTGCCGTCGATACAGAGGGGCGCACCGTCTGGCATGCCGGAGGAGAGATCGCCGAAAAAGGCGTGAACATGAGCGCGCCGGAGCTGATCCGGTTCGCACACCGCGAGTTGCCGTCCCTCCTGCCGGCGGTAGACTTTACCAACACGCAATGGGCCGCCTATCGGATCAACCGGGCGGAGGGTTTGGACCCGCGCGGCGCGCGGCCCGAGGGACCTGTCTGGCGGTGTGAGGGTTCAACGATTACCGCCTGGCCGACAAAACTTGTGCTCGCACCACGACTAGCAAAGCTCATTACCGACTCGCTCGACGGACCCATCTCCTCTCCCTCTCAGGGCGAGGATTGGGGCACGGGTCCTATCGAAATCGCAAAGCCCCCTTGGGAGGCCATCGACGAATGGCACTCCTGAGCATTCCTCGCTCGCCGGTCGGTTTTGGCGCGTTCAAGATCGGACGCAATGCGGGTACGAAGTACGAGCACGCCTATGATCTTCCCAACGATGACGCTGTCGAAAGACTGTTGAACGGCGTGCTTGATCTCGGAATCGACTATATCGATACCGCACCCGCCTACGGTACGAGCGAGGAGCGCATCGGAAAGATGATCTCTCATCGCCGCCGGGAATTCGTGCTGTCCACGAAAGTCGGCGAGTTCTTCGAAAACGGTGTTTCCAGATACGATTTCTCCGCCGAGGCCGTCCGCAAGAGCGTGGAAACAAGCTTGCGCCGCCTTCGCGCCGACGTACTGGACCTCGTGTTCATCCATTCCAGCCGAGACGACCTGCGAGTCGTGGAGCATACCGATGCAGCGCCGACCTTGATGTCACTTCGCGACGCGGGCTTGATTCGCGGAATCGGATTATCAGGATACACGGCGGAGGGGTTCCGCGCCGCGCTGCCCTGGTCCGACGCTGTCATGGTCGAGTATCATGGTGATCATATGATCCTCGCTTCGGTTATTGAGGAAGCAAATAAGCAGGGGACGATCGTGATCGTAAAGAAGGCCCTGGCCTCAGGTCGCCTGTCTCCGTCGCAAGCCCTCGCCTTCGTGTTGGGCAATCCCGCGGTGACCAGCATCGTCGTGGGCAGCTTGAGCCTCGACCACATACGCGAAAACTTGGAGATCACGCGAACGGTGCGGGGTTCAACGCATACAGGATATGATCCGAGCCGCGCCTGTAAGGAGGCGGTCTCGCGCGAACGACGACCATGAATCGACCCGCCGTATTTCTCGACCGCGATGGAACGATCATCGAAGACGCCGGTTACATCGGCGACCCGCAACAAGTCCGGCTCATCCCCGACGCCGCCGAAGCCATTCGTCGTTTCCGCCGCGCGGGTTGCCTCGTGGTCATCGTCTCGAATCAGTCCGGCGTTGCCCGCGGCTATTTCGACACCGCGGCGATGAAAAGCGTCCACGCCCGCGTGGAGGCCCTTCTCTCCCAGCACGGCGCGACCGTGGATCGAGCCTACTATTGTCCGTTTCTCGATGGTCCGGAAGCAGCCGTGGAGGCCTACCGTCGAGACAGCGACCTGCGAAAACCCAGACCAGGAATGTTGCGCCTCGCCGCGAAAGAGCTGGAAATAGATCTGTCCCACTCCTGGATGATCGGCGACTCGCCAACCGACGTGCAGGCGGGTGCGAGGGCGGGTTGCCGGACGATTTTCCTTGACCACGATGGCGCGCCAGCGGTGGAGCCTGCGCCGACGCATCGCGTCAAGAGCTTGGCTGAGGCCTCGCAACTTGTCGAACAGGCGATGCAGCGGAAAAAGAACTCCACTCCAACAACGCCCTTTCCCATTCAGGAAGAGAGCGGGAGTGAAGGTAAGAAGTCATCATCTCCCAGCAAGCGAGAGAATCGAGCCGAGAGTCAATCCCCATCTGATCTGCCTGCAGCCTCCAGCCTGCAGCCTGATGTTCAGGGTGAGAGTGAGACATCCGGCGATGCCATCTTGCACGCTCTCGATAGAATCCACGACCAGCTTGAACGCGCTCATCGCAAGGAACGTCAACACGACTTCTCGTTCCTCCGCCTGTTCGCGGCACTGCTGCAGATGCTCGCGATCGTGACGGCCCTCTGGGGCGTCGTCGCCCTGATGGACGATCAGAGCGCTTCCGCGTCCGCGCGCCTGACGCTCGCCTGCTTTTTTCAAGTCGCCGCCCTCTCCGCCTTCGCCGTCGACCGCTTCCGCTGAAGGGTGCAGTGTGCCACTGCTGTGTCAGCAGTGGCGCCCTCGGCCATCGTCGGAAGGAAAGGACGAACCTGATAAACAAACGAGCGACGGTGGAACCAATCGGCTCCACCATCGCTCGCATGGTTTTTACGTTTGTGTGCCACTGCTGTGTCAGCAGTGGCTTCGTGAAATTACCGCTCCGCCGACTTACACCATGCTCTTGAGGTTCTTGAGCGGCAGGACCTTCACCACGTTGCGCGCCGGCTTGGCCTTGAACATCATTCTTTCGCCCGTAAATGGATTGACGCCTTCTCGTTCCTTGGTCGCGGGCTTGCGCACGACCTTGATCTTCATCAGACCCGGGACCGTGAAAATGCCGGGGCCTTTCTTGCCCAGATCGGCCTTGATGAGCGACGCCAGGTCTTCAAACAGCGCCGAGACCTGCTTGCGCGTAAGGTCCGTGGCCGTCGCCAATTCGCCGTAGACTTCCGACTTCGACCGTGCCTTCCCGCCCGGTTTGGAATTTCCTTTTTTCGCCATGCTGAGCTTTCCTTTCTAATAGATTCCTTGATGCCGTCCGTCGGCTGAGCCAGCACGGAATCTAAAGGGGCGGAATGGCAAAATCAAGCGTTTTTCCCGAGAAAAATGCAAAAATCGCGACCGACCCGTTGAGGACCGAAGGTCAATTAAGCGAGGCCCGGTCGGTCTCGCGCCCCTATTGCGCTGAAACTTCTTCGCCCGCCCCCACCAGCGCTGCCCGCCGACGGCGCCTCCGCTTCTTGGGGGCGCCCTGTTTCGGCGCGGTGGGGATTCGGGGTGCGGCGGCTTCCGCTATGCCGATCGCCTGCTGGGCCGTTTTCGCGGTCAGGTCCGCAAAGACCTCTTTCCACAGCCCGTCCGCCCTGTTGAATACCCCCCCGGATACCATGATGTTCATGGTGGGGTTGACCCCGATCTCGCGGATCAGGTCCACCAGCTTGCGGACTCCCGGCACACCCGCGGGCTGGGTACCGAAAAGAAGCAGGATATCGGGTCGAAGCTGCCCCGCCAGGTTGAGAATCTCGTCGTTGGGCACCCCGCCCCCCAGGAAATAGACATCCCAGCCCCTGGATTCGAACAAATCCGCACACATTTGAGCGCCCAGCTCCTCCGGTTCCCCGTCCGCACACGCAATCAGGATTCTCTTGCCGTTGGCCTCACTCTTGGGAAGCTGAAGCTGAAGTTGATCGGCTATAGCCCGGTTGATCCGGGTGGCCATATGCTCGGAGGCCACATTGATGCGGTCGGCCCGGTAGAGCTTTTCCACGCGCTCCATCGCCGGCCAGATCAGATCGTGATAAATAGCGGTCGAATCGGGGTTTATTTGAAGCTGCCCAAGAACGAACTTGCGGCAGGTTGCCCGATGACCGGCAAGGAGGGGGACCATGTATTCTTCCAGTACTGAAATCGAGGGCATACGGAAACTCCTTTGGACGTGGGACTGATACAGGAGGCCGCTTGCCACGGGCCTCCTGCCCAATCCTGGAGCAATCCGACGCCTAGTTTATCCGCCGGTGTTCCCACCGGCTTCTTAACAACATGACTCATTCGACCATTACTACCCAGTTTATGTTAAATTGGGTAGTTTTATTGTCGTGTGACATCTATCGACCGGTGAGAGTTTTTTTCTTGAGGCCGATTTGGCAGTCAATAGCGATGGGGGAGCGGGATGGCGAGGTTCCTGCCGGGCCATCAACTGAACCAGGAACAGTGATCCTGCCAAGGACGTTAAACCGCCGCAGAAGTGTCTGTCTTGGTGACACGGACAACCTCCTCAACCATGGTCATGTCCGTGTGGACCAGGATCAGCCGTCCATAGGATTCGGAAAAGATAGCGGGTGTCTATTGCTTCGGAAATGGACCTAAAACTCTGAGACAGAGTTCTTCCGCCAGCGATTTTTGAATCTCTATAGCCCGTGACGTGTCCTTGTTCTCGAACGTAAGATCGGTGATCTCCGCATGTCCCGGATCGTCAGGACGCGGCGCAGGGACCACATTGATTCCTTTTGCCCGCAAGTCACCAGCGCGCAATTCGGCAACGTAGTATCGCGCTCCCGGGCGCGGACTAGCCGCGACCTGCTCCGGAGTTTTGTACTTTGCTCTGTACACTGACAAAGGTGTGATGTCGTGCCGAGTTGGACGAAAAGCGAACTGTTGCAATGGGGGATGTTTCTCTGGGTCGTACCATCCGGTTTTCACGGGGACGCGCCGAAAAAGTATTTCATTGTTTAGAATCGGCTCGGTACCATCCCCACGCACAGGCATCAAACACGATCATTCCACGAACTCACGGGTGGGAGTAACTGTCGGAAAACGAGGTGGCACTTGTGAAACTTGATTTGTTCAACCGAACTATCATTGTGGATGTGAAGGGTTATTGATTCGTCTACTTCGCGGTACTCGAATGCGATGCCTCCATCGCCGTCCGGAACGACTCGCAGTGGTGCAGGCTGCCCCAAGTTGCGCAGCTTTATGGCCACACAACGCGCCGTGTAAATGATGGGCCGCGACGGTGGTATTATTTCATCTGCATCAAACTGGTCAGGATTGAGTCCCCATGCCTTCAGCTTCTCGTCGATAAGTTCCCACCCGCTACAGTTCTCTGAGTGTGACCCGATTCGACTCGCAAGGGCGTCGTCACTAACCGCGCTCGTTTCTCCGATGGGTAATACGGACGGAAGTAGTGCTAGCGTAGCGCCTTCATTTGGCATCATTCGGTCCCCATATCTGATGTGCCTTTTCAGTAGTTAGAGCCTTAAAACTCCTAACAATCGCCTCGTGCCCTGCGTCAAGGCCCACATCATATCGGGGATCGGCGGGACTGAGCGATCCTCGTGCGGTCAGCGTAATGATGAGGATTTCCTTGTCGTCGGGCGTCGTTCTTCGCCCGTGGCGGATTTCCACGTGAAGGCGCCCTTTTTTCGGCGTGATTTCGAAGTGCCATGCGCCCGAGAGGCTCTCCGGACCGGCGACCATCGGCAACGGCGGTGGGCTAGCAAACAGCAAAGACACGCTCGGAACGTCCGACGGCGCATTCCAAAGCGTTCCCTTGGGAATGTGGTTGACGTACGTAACTTCCCATTGATTCAGTCTCAAGTCGCCCAAAGACTGATTCTTCACGAACGCGCAAAACCGTGAGAACAACTTATCGTACTCAGGCCGGACGTTATTGTATCTCGGATACTCGCCTCCGGCTTGACCGAGCCAGTTCAGATGGAAGCGCCCATTCTGAACCTGGATCATACGATCGTTGGATTTGTTGCGAATCTGCAAACGCGAAGCAGGTTCGGACGTTAGCTTGAGTTGCAGTCCAAGCGGGCCCCAGGTACGCTCATCCCCGAACTGTTCGAACTGCTGTTCGAGCGGCGGTGCATCGACGACGTTCGGCCAATCGAGCCCAAGCGTTTGCCAGAACGCCCCGAGATGCGCGTTCGTAAGACTGCGAATCGGCTCGAACTGGACACCCAGGACGGTTTCGACGACGGGGGGGGTCTTGAACGACGGGAGGGGTTCAGACATTCGCGAGTACCTGTCGCTGGTGCAACGTTCCTCCAATGCTTCCTCTACAGGCGAACTGCAGAGGCGGTTCCTTCACTTCCCCCTAGTATATACGTCGGCAACTATTGCACCATCCGGTCACAAACGCTTTCCAAGGTCGGAACGCGGGGGTTTCATTTCGAGGGCCGCGAGAACCCCAACTCCTAAAGAATCGGAGATCGATAACAGCACCCGTTAAACCACCGCCGAGGCGTCTGTCTTGGTGACCCGAACAACTTCCTCGACCGTGGTCATGCCCGCGAGGACTTTGGACCATCCGTCCTCGCGCATCAGCTTAAGGCCGTCCTTGCGGGCGACCACGAGCAGATCGGTGGCCGAGCGTCGCTGGATGATCAGCTCGCGGAGTTGGTCGGTGATGAGCAGCATCTCGTAGATTCCCACCCGGCCCCGGTAGCCCGAATTGCGGCAGTCCCGGCAGCCCGCCCCGCGATAGAGCTTCTGCCCGCGCTCGATCTTGAAGTCCGCGGGAACGTCGGCCTTGTCCGGCGCATACTCCTGTGTGCACGCCTTGCAGATTCGCCGCACCAGCCGCTGGGCGAGCACACCGCTGATGGCGCTGGAAACCAGAAACGGCTCCACGCCCATGTCCAGCAACCGCGTCGTGGCCGTCACTGCGTCATTCGTGTGCAGCGTGCTGAACACCAGGTGCCCGGTGAGCGAGGCGTTGATCGCCACCTCCGCCGTCTCCAGATCGCGGATCTCGCCGACCAGGATGACGTCCGGGTCATGCCGCAGGAACGACCGCAGCCCCGAAGCGAAAGTCAATCCGATGTGCGGCTTGATCTGCACCTGCTGAATGCCGTCGAGGTAATACTCGATGGGGTCCTCGATGGTGAGGATTTTGATCTCGTCGTTGCGGATGGTGTTGAGGGCCCCGTAAAGCGTGGTGGTCTTGCCCGACCCGGTCGGACCGGTAACCAGGATAATCCCGTAAGGCTGAGATATCAGCGATTTGACGCCCGCCAGGGCCTCGTCGATCAACCCCAGCTGATCCAGCGACAGCAACACCGACTGCTTGTCCAGGATTCGCATGACCACCGCCCCGCCGAACGCCGTGGGGATGATGCTTACGCGAAGGTCAATGTCCCGGTTCTGGGCCTTGATCTTGAAGCCCCCGTCCAGCGGCAGGCGCTTCTCCGCGATGTTGAGGTTGGAAAGAATCTTGATGCGGCTGACGATCGCGGCGTGGAAGCGACGAATCTCCGGCGGCACGTTGGTCGTGTGTAGCACGCCGTCGATGCGATAGCGGATTTTTAAGTCGTTCTCGTACGGCTCTATGTGCACGTCGCTGGCCCGATCTCGAATCGCTTCCAGCAGGATTTCGTTGACCAGCTTGACGACCGTCGCTTCCTGGGCCTGTTCGATCAGGTCGGCGTTGTCGGCGTCGTATTCGCTGACGATTTCGACGTCCGTCTCACCCAGCATGGCCTCGACCGTCTGCCCGCCGACGCCGAAATGTTGCTTGATGATCCGGGAGATTTCTTCGCTGGTGGCCAGCACCGTCTCGATCTTCGCCCCCATGAGCATCCGTAGCTCGTCGAAGGCGTAGAGGTTGAAGGGGTTGCTGGTGGCCACGCGGATCGTGCCGTCGTGCCGGTCGATGGGAATCACCCGATCACGATGGACCACCTTGGAGGGTGTTTGCTTGAGCAACTCCACGTCGATGGGAACTTCATTGAGGTCAACCAGCGGGATGGATAGCTGCTCGCTGTAAATCGCCAGGACGTCGCGCTCGTGGATGAACCCCAGGCGGACGAGGCAATTCTCGATGCGCTCGGAGGATTTCCGCGCCGCCTTCGCCTGCTTGAGCTGGGCCGCGGTGATGACTTTGCGCTGTTGGAGTAGCTCGCCGAGACTCACTTCATTCTCACTTCCTGACCGTGCGCGCGGATCCGCCGTTCGCTTACATGTTATACACTGGATCGGGTCGTTGGATTCACCGCGTTCATCAGGCCATAACCAACGTATTGACAATAGTTTATAGGAGCATACGCCTCGTTCGTCCACTCTTCAGGCCATTTGTCGGACGACCTTCCAGCTGTGATATCGTGCCTGCCCACTTCGTTGAATACTCACTCAGGTGACATGACCCCCGACTCGGCCAGATGAAAAAAGGGCAAAATCTATGTTTGCGCAGCCGTGTGCTTTACTTAGCCTCTTACTATAATGCAACCGAGTTGAGGATTCGGCACGCACCATGAAGAATCTGTTCTGCAAAGATACCGATCTTCGCAACGAGGCTTCGGTTGAATCTGTCTTCGTTGATAGGCTACTCCACGCTCTTCAATACCCCGACAACCGTGTAAGACGCAAAGCATCCATTGAACAAATCACCATCGGCAAAGGAAGCCGCAAAGAACGATACAAGCCGGACTACGTCTTGCTCGATTCTGCCGGAACGCCGATCATGGTTTGGGATGCTAAATCGCCGACGGAAGATATTGAGAAGTACCACTATCAAGTATCGAGCTACGCCCTCCATCTCAATCAGAAGTTTCCTCCTGAGAAGAATCCCGTCCTCTATACAGTGCTGACCAATGGTCGCACGCTATCGGTTTATCCGTGGGATAGCGACCAGCCCGTTTTTTTTCTCAGGTTCGAGGACTTTGAAGATCACAACCAGAAGTACCTTGAGTTGCGGTCACACCTTTCTTTCACAGCGTTCAAACAAGTGGCTGCCACAAAAGAAGTTTTTCAATTTGAGCGGCCAGGGATTACTACGCTCATCCGAATTTTCAACGAGTGCCATGACTTGATACGTGATAAGCAGAAAATCGGGCCTACTGACGCCTTCTATGAGTTTTCAAAGTTAATGTTCATAAAAATCCGCGAGGACAACAAGATCCATGAGATAATCGACTCCGGTCGCAAGCCTACTCTCGATGATTTCGTTTTTTCTCTTCACTGGATTGAACGGGAGGAGGGCGTGGAGCCGAATCCGGTGAATGCAATTTTGTTCCGTCAGATTCAAGAGGAATTGGAACGGCAAATAAGGCTCAAAAAGAAAAAAAGGATTTTGAGCAAAGACGAAGTTCTGGACTTGCGGGCGTCAACAATCAAAGAAGTAGTCAAGAAACTGGAACATTATGATCTGTACGGCGTAGACGAAGACCTCAACGGGCGAATGTTTGAGACCTTCTTGAACGCAACCGTGCGCGGCAAGGAACTGGGCCAATTCTTTACACCGCGCGGGGTTGTCCATTATATGGTCGAGACGGCCCCCATCTCGGTATCAACAAGCCCAAGCAGACGGCTCGCGGAACGTATGCCATACGTCCTAGATGGGTGTTGCGGAAGCGCCGGATTCTTGATAGACGCTATGGCACAATTTGCTCGCCGGGTCAACAACATCAACCGTCTTACGGATAAAGAACGCGAGGAGTACCTGCAAGAGATTAATAATAACCATCTTTATGGCATCGAGGCCAACGACAAAATCGCCCGCATTGCCCGACTGAACATGTATTTGCATGGCGATGGCGGAAGCAAAATATTCAAGGCCGACACGCTCGACAAAGATCTTCTCGCCGAACCTGGCATGTCCGAAGAAGAGCGTGATGGACTCGGAGAATTACGCAAGAAGTTGGTTAACGACCTTAGGTTTGACCTCATTCTGTCAAACCCGCCCTTTAGCATGAAATACAAACAAGCTGATGAGCACCAAAGGCGTATCCTTGGCGAATACGCAATTGCACGGAACGAATCGGGCAAAGTTTCTTCGTCCGAAAAATCGAATGTGCTTTTCGTTGAACGATACCTGGACCTTTTGAAGCCAAACGGCGGAGAGCTCCTAACAATCATTGATGACACAGTACTGAACGGACAAGAAAGCCAAAGCTACCGAGATTTCATACTCGCGAATTTCGTGATCATTCAAGTCGTATCGTTACCGTTTAACGCTTTTTTCCGAGCCGAAGCGAATATTAAGACCTCTATTCTTCATCTTCGTCGTAAAAAAAAGGATGAAGAGCAAGGCGCCGTTTTCATGGCAATCACGCACAACATCGGCCATGATGATCATTCGAGGGACACTCCTGAACGCAACAACATGAACATTGTGGCCAATTGCTTCGAGGAGTGGAAAGGTGGAAATCAGCTTTCGGATAAGATCATTTCGAATCAGCATCCTGATGAGCCACTGTCATGTCCATTGCAGGTATTCGAAGTGAGCCCAACCCAACTAAGAACGCATCGTCTTGATGCCTTTTACTACGCTCCCGAACTCAGACAGGCCCGGGCAAAGCTTTTACGCCTAGAAGCCTGTGGCAAAGTAAAGGTTCGTAGAGGCAATGAGTTCCAACTTCTCGCTAAACTGCGGAGCGACGATGAAGAACGCATGCGCGGTCAAGCATTCAAGTATTTTGAAATCGGAGATGTCAGTCGCGACGGAACCATATTGAGGCATCGCGAGGATCGCTTTGAAAACCTGCCAACGCGGGGGCGGTTGCTCGTTCAAAAGGGTGACGTGATCTTTGCGAAAAACAACAGTAGCCGCGGTACAACGGTCGTCATTCCCGAATGGTTCGATGGTGGGCTAGTAACAACTGGTTTTATCGCTGTGAGGCCGGAAGACAAAGAGGAGGGGATGATTCTATGGAATGCTTTCGAGTCTGAGTTCTTTCGTAAGCAGGTCTATTATCTGGCAATTACTGCCTCTCAGCCAGAAGTGAGGGAAAACATTTTTCAAGAGGAAATGATGATTCCTTGGCCGAAGGATAATCGTGACAAGGGCAAGATTCTCAAGAATGCCCATGCCGCAGAAAAGGCACGAGCCGAGCTTCGCAGCGCGCTTACGAAAGCGACAGATACTATCGAATCACTATTGAAATGATTTCCTTCGCCGGGCAAGTAGCTTCTGCAATAGCCTATCTGCGATCAAGGTGAAAGCTCCGAACAACATTGATGAAGGCTATCATCGCTGCCTCGCGACGCTCCGTTCGCGTGGGCAAGACCACGTTCTGCACTGGTGGGACGACTTGGGCCCCGGTGAACGTGAACGGCTGCTCGACGATCTCGAATCCATCCCCTGGGATGTGCTCGACAAGTTGATCCCCACGCATGTCCTCTCCAAACCCAACACGGTCCTTGTCGGCGAACTCAAACCGGCCACGGTCTATCCGCAAATGCCCCGACCCGACCAGCTACATCTATATGAAGAAGCAATACGCATCGGACGCGATCGGCTTACCGGCGGCAAGGTCGCGGCCCTCACCGTCGCCGGCGGGCAGGGTACGCGGCTTGGATTCGCCGGCCCCAAGGGCGCCGTTCCCGTAACCCCCCTTTCCGAAAAAACACTTTTCCAACTTTTCGCGGAGATGATCTTCGCCGCCCGTCGTCGATACGGCGCGTCCATCCCGTGGTATATCATGACCAGCCCGGCTAATCACGCGCCGTCCGTTGAGTATCTGACCACGAATGACTTCTTTGGGCTGCCGCGACGCGATGTGTTCTTGTTTGCGCAAGGAACGCTCCCCGCGTTCGGCTTCACAGGTCGCTTATTACTGGAGGAAAAGCACCGCCTTGCCCTCGCCCCGGACGGGCACGGGGGAGTCCTGAAGGCCTTGCTGGTCAGCGGCGCGCTCGCCGATATGCAATCGCGCGGCGTGGAGACCATCAGTTACTTCCAGATCGATAACCCCCTCGTCAGACCCTTCGACCCCTTGTTCATCGGGCTCCACGCCCTCACCCGGTCGGAGATGTCCACCAAAGTCGCGCGGAAGGCGGACGATCTCGAGCGCGTCGGCAACGTGTGCCTTCGCGACGGCCGCCTGACGGTCATCGAGTATTCCGAGTTTCCGGAAAGCTACGCCCGAGAGCGCAATCCCGACGGCAGCCGCCGCTTCGATTCCGGCAATCTGGCCATCCATCTGCTCGATGTGGATTTCGTGAGACGAATCACCGGCCGCTCGTTCCTCTATCGTCGCGCGGAGAAGGCCGTCCCCTGGATCGACGACACCGGCTCGCCGGTTTCGCCGAGCACTCCCAATGCCGTCAAGCTCGAGACCTTCATCTTCGACGCCCTGCCGTTGGCAAGAAACTCTCTGGTGCTCGAAGTTGATCGCACCGAGGAATTCTCGCCGGTCAAGAACCTCACCGGCGTGGACTCCCTCGAATCCGCCAAACGCGATCAGGTCCGCCGCGCATGCCGATGGTTGGCGACCGTGGGAGCGTCCATCCCGCACAAGGGCAACGGCGAACCGAACGTGACTGTTGAAATCTCCCCGCTTTTTGCCCTCGATGCCGAGGAACTTGGCACTAAGAAAGACCAGATTCCCGTTCTGAAGCCCGGCGGAGTAGTTTATCTCGATTGAGCACGCATCGCATAAACCCGCACTTTATCCAAGAATCCTGTGAAAACAGCCAATTGACATTGCGATCTCTTTCACGCGGGTGGTAGAATACCTTCTCCGTTTAATGCAGAACCGACGTGCGGGATCCGCTGCCCGCTTTCGCGTACAACGCGATCCTTCACGTCCAGACGAGAAGCACGCCATGAGAAAAAATCCAAGTCAAGGTCTCGGGGTTTTTCTATCATGTGCCGCAGGAGTGGTGATGTTGGTCGTCTCGCCCCCGGCATTGGCAGGTGGTCCGGATCCGACCGCTGAGTTTGTGATGAGGCCCGTCCCGCCCAAGGTGGGAGTGTACCCGCCGGGAACCGTCATCGTCGGTGATGAGCTTCGCGCCCCCTACGGCGGGTTCCGCGCCTGGTTCGACGTGTACGTCCGCAACTGGGATCCAAATCAGGACGACTTCCCCAAGCTACAGGCTGCGCTCGCCAAGTCGGATGGAGAAGGTCTGCTCGGCGCCAATGCCGTTCCACCCAATCCCGACGTCAACCTTACCATTCCCTATCCTGCGTGTACCACGGATAGCGACTGCGAACTTGTGTACGGTGAGCCAGGCGCGATGTGTTATCCTCCTGAAGGTGGGGGCACTTGTTTTGGAACCTATCAGGGCACCACGCGAAGCGATTGGTTCTGCGCCGACGATGCTTGCGCGGTGGCGGGTTGCGACGCGGGTTCGGGCTACGGCCTTCGGTGCTTTGCTGTGGCGGCGAGGCCCCCGGGACCGAACGCTCCGCCCGGCTTCTTTCACGACGACGGTACCGAGAAGTACCTCGCCACGATGGTTCTGGACATCCCCCTCGGGGCTACGGGGAGGTACACCATAGCGTTCATCGAATTCGAGACTGCTCTCGATGATACCGCGGCCCCACCGGAACGCATCCCTACAGCGGCCCAGCTACCCGCCTACATCGTTATCGAAGGCGGAGACTGGGACTGTTACCCGCCCGATTCCCTGGACGTGCCCAAAAACCGGGCGATTTCCTTGAAGAATCCGGCCAGTCCCGGCACCCTCTCCGCCCTTCGCGTCACGATGATCGAGTTGCAGAACCCGGTGCCGCCCAATGTTGATGAGAGCCCGCCGCCGGACTTCTCGGCTTATGAATCCGGCCCCACGTGTGCGGATCCGGGTGGATGTCAGCGGTGGGTCGGTGAGCCCGGTCCGTACCATGAGTGCCAACCAGGCGCTCACGGCGGCCTGCTTCGGGTCGCGAGGCTTCAGTGTACGCCCTACTATTATGACTGGAGCCAGCTCGGATTGTTTCACGTCGTCGGCGCTGAAATCCTCCCCAGCTCCACCTACGACGTTGAGGTGTTCCCCGACACCTGCATGGGCAATGAGTCAACGTGTCCTGATGTGTCCGCCCCCATTCATCGCGTGACCTCCCGTCATGGCGACGTGGCTCCGCCCTTCAACCCCCCGAGCACCTCTCAGCAACCCGACGTCACGGACATCACCTCGATGGTGAGCAAGTTCAAGTGTCAGTGCCTGACTTCGACCAAGGCCCAGATGCAGTTGCAACCGAACATGCCGGAGGTGAACCTTGACCTCACCGTGAGTGACATTGTGTCGGCCGTCGATGCCTACAAGAGTTTCGCCTATTCCTACGGCGGCCCGTGCCCGTGCCCATCCACCGTGCCGTGCAATGTCACTCCGTGTAGCGCTATGCAGCCCTGTGCGCCCACCTATGGTCCGGAGTCGACGTGCGTGCGAATGTGCGTGGGCGGCTACAACGAGGGAGATCCCTGCATCTACGACACCAACTGCGGCGGAGGAACGTGCGGCGGCGGCTACTGTCGCGATCGCTGCGGTCGCTGCAACCCGTAGGATCCTTCTCCATCGCCTACAGCCTACGGTCTACAGCCTATGGCCTGAACATGCCGGAGGAGGGAGTCGAACCCTCACACCCTTGCGGGCACGGGATTTTGAATCCCGCGCGTCTGCCAATTCCGCCACTCCGGCAAGACCCGTACCTTCGCCGATACTCTAACCCTCTTCAACAGCGTTTTCAAAACCGAATAGCCGAAGCTGCATCGCGATAGACGATTACTTGTCGGCGACCAACTCAAACGTTCGTCGGCCGACTTTTTGAGGCTCGGTCGGAACGGTGAACGAGTAGCGATAGCGTTTGCCCTTGGAAAGGACGGGAACGAAGTCGCAGGAATAATTACCGCCCTTCTTGAGGTCGGCGCAAAGAACGAATTCCGGCACGCCCGCCGCCACTTCGCCGACGAACAGGGCGCTGGTGCCGATGCGCCGCAGTGGGATCATCTGACCGGCCTCGTCGCGCATGTGGAAGTGCTTCTCGGTCCACTCACTCCATTTCGGGACGTTGCGGTCGTTATACTCCGGCGGATCAGCGAGGGGAATCAGCGGAGGGACACCGATCTGCATCTCAAGCGTCTCGTCCGTCAGCGCCGCATAGGCGACGGCCAGCGGATGCCCTTGGTCCCCCAGGGCCTCTCCAGTCAAATACCGACTCATCAAGAACGCGCCAAAGGCGAGCAAAAGGATCAAAACAACGATGCCTTTCATCGGTTATCCTTTCCAATCGCGAAGTTGAACTGCTCCGCTTTGCAACTGCTGCGAGCGGCTCGATTCCACCTACTAGCCATACTTGGCGATGATTTGGTCCTTCGATTTTCCCAGGATGTCATACTTGCGGCCCACCTTCGTGAACGCCTCGACGGCGCGGTCTATGTGATGAAACTCATGGGCGGCCGATAGCTGCACGCGGATGCGCGCCAGTCCCTTGGCGACAACCGGATAGTAAAACCCGATCACATAGATACCCTCGTGGTAAAGTTCGCGGGCCACATCCTGACTCAGCTTCGCGTTGTAGAGCATGATGGGGACGATCGGATGACTGCCCGGCTTGATGTCGAAACCGGCGTCCGTCATTTTCTTGCGAAAGCGCTTCGTATTCGCCTCGAGCTTGTCGCGCAGGGCCGTTGATTCGCTCAACAAGTCAATGACCGCCAAAGATGCCTTGACGATCACCGGTGCGAGCGTATTGCTGAACAAATAAGGCCGCGACCGCTGCCGCAGCAGCTCGATGATCTCTTTTCGGCCGGAAGTGAACCCGCCGGACGCCCCACCCAGCGCCTTACCAAGCGTCGAGGTGATGACATCCACGCGCCCCATGACCCCACAGTGTTCCGCCGATCCCCGCCCCGTCTTCCCCATGAACCCCGTGCAGTGACAGTCATCCACCATCACCAGCGCGTCGTACCTGTCCGCCAGGTCACAGATTCGATCGAGTTGAGCCACGGTGCCGTCCATGCTGAACGCGCCGTCCGTGGCGATCATCCGATACCGCGCCCCCTTGGCCTCCTTGAGCTTGACCTCCAGCTCGCCCATGTCATTGTTGGCATAGATAAGCCGCTTCGCCTTGCACAACCGGATGCCGTCGATGATTGAGGCATGGTTGAGTTGATCGGTGATGATCACATCATTCTCGCCAAGGAGCGGCTCAAACAGTCCGCCGTTGGCGTCGAAGCAGGCCGCGTAGAGGATCGTGTCGTCGGTGCCGAGGAATTCGCAGATCCGCCGTTCAAGCTGCTTGTGAATGTCCTGCGTGCCGCAGATGAAGCGCACGCTGCTCATCCCGTAGCCGTGACTGTCAAGCGCTTCCCGCGCCGCGGCGATCACTTTCGGATGGGACGACAACCCCAGATAGTTGTTGGCGCAAAAGTTGATGACTTCCTTCGGCGGGCTTCCCTGTGGAAAGACGACGCGAATATCGGCGCTTTGCGGCGAGAGGATTTGCCGTTCCTCTTTGTACAACCCCGCCTCTCGAATCGTGCCGAGTTCCCGTTGCAGGTCTTGTTTCATGCGTCCATACATGTCCCACCGCTCCTACGGTCTACAGCCTACAGTCTACAGCCTAATATTGCTCCGCCGTATACTCGAACAACGCATTCTCCGCGATGTTTACGCTCTTGTCGAACGTGTCTTGCGACGCCGGCCCGTTTCGCGCCACGCGCAATCCAATGATCTGTCCATGCGTAAACGTGCTGCCCGCGAAGGTCGATCCACCGCCGCTATCGATGGTGATGAGGTTGTTGTTCGTCGTCAGCCAGTTGTCCGGCACGTTCCAATCGTAGTCCACCGTAGTCTCGGTTCGCGTCCCGCCGTCGGCGACGTGCGTCTCCGCCAGCGAGAAGCGGATAACCTGCCCGTTGGTCGTCGCGTTGCTGGCCGGCGAAATAAGGATCTTGATCTTGCAGGGCTTGGCCACATCCATGTCCAGCGGGACCTGGATTGGCGTCAGATAGTTTCCGCCCAGAAGCGTCGGCTGGACGGACAGAGCCGCGATGTATTGCCCGATCGCCGAGTTGGAGACCGTACCGAACGTGCGCGCCGCGGGAATGATGATCCGCCGGATCGGCTGCGCGCCGCCGGATGCCGATATCTTCGCATTGGCAGGGTCGATCTTGATCCAACTGCTGATGTCCGCCGGGTTGACAACTTGAAACGGTCCCGCGATTGACGACGGCAGTACCGGAGCTACGTCATCCGTATACGTCTTGGGCATTGTGAATCCTCACCTACCGAAAATTGGCAATTGGAAATTGGAAATCGGCAATCCTCGGCATCACGACGCCACCGCCAACCCCACTTCCAATCCCCACGTCATGTTCCCGCTGTCGGGATTGGTCCACTTGATCCATGCTTTGTCGCCAGCCTGAAAGGTCCACGCCGAAGGATCGACCGCATCGTCCCCGCCCAGACGCAGGTTCACGTCCTTGTTCGCGCCCGCCTGCATGATGGTAAAGAGCTTCGTGTCATAGGCCGATCCCCTCGCCGAATCCACCGAAATCGTGAATGCTGCGGTGCCCGTCCCGCCAGCGAAGTGACAGCGGATGAACACCAGCCGATAGCGCAGATCGAGCGAGAACGTCGCGTCGATGTTGCCCGAGCCCGTTGCCGCCTTGGTGGTGACCGCGAGAAGCTGCCGTGCTCGGACCTCGGACAGCTCCAGCGTTTGCTGCGTCAGCCCGGCCTCGGCCGTCTCCAGAATGGTCTTCGCCGTATCTCGTGGCATGATTAGGGATCCATCGCGTCGGTCACGTGATCGGCGAACGTTTCGCCCGACGGAATCTGTACCCGAAACGGAACGCCGATCAGTTCCGACACCCCCGCATTCAATGCCGGCACGGTGACCATCGCGTCGCCGACGAAGATCACATCACTCAACGTGCGTTTTCGTCTTTGCCCGTTGGCACGATAACGAACAATCAGATCGATTCCCGCTGTAACCGCGAACAGCGCCTCCGCCGCCGAGCCGTGGTAAGAAAAAACAAACCCGGAAATGCGATAGACGCCCCGCGCGAACGTGCCCAGTTTTCCCTGTGCCTGGTCCTCGCCGCTGAAGGGCAACGGTTCAATTCCCGGCTTGTAGACGACGCTGTGTACGCCCTCGATCGTTGTCTCCGTAAACGGCGACGCCCGCAGTTTCGTCGCCGCTCCTCTGTTCGCTAGTATCCAAATCATGTGCTATTCATCGCTATTCAATCGAAAATCGCAAATCGACAATCGACAATTTGGACTTACGGTGCCGGCATTCTGTTGTAGGTTCGCTGCACTTTGACGACCAACGTCTGCGTCGCCTCGGCCGTGGCCACGCGCGAGCCCGATGTCGTGCGTGGATAATCGAAGGTCCAGCTACGATCATCGAACCCCTCCGCTCCGGCGATCACTCCGCTGTCACGGATTCCATCGAGGTAATCCTCCACGGCGCCGATCTTGTCTAGGATCGCCCCGTGCGGATCGGAGGCCGACACGTCGGTTACCATTCGCAGGACCACCGCAGCCTCCATCACCTTGTCGTCATCCACCACACCGATCGCCCGTGTACGCAGCAAGTGCACGGTGAGAAACGGACGCGGATACGACCCCGGCCCCGCGTCGCCCACCTCCACTCGCCGAAACGGCTTCGTCGCTGTCGGCGGATTGGCCGCCAGGTTGGTTCGCAGCTTGTTGACCAGCTCGTCAATCGCAACTTTGATGGTTGTTCGATCCGCCGTGGGCATGGTTCACGTCATCCTTAATGGTCGCTCAACTCATCACGCGTGAGCAACCGCTTCTCGCCTATGCTCGCCGCGATCGTTCCCTTTGCCGCATTGGCGGCGATGGTCGCAACCGATGGTAGTTCGATCCTTCCCTCGGCTACCCGCGTGAGCCATTCGATGGCCTGATCGCGCCGTCGCCGCGCGTCTTCGGCAACCGGCGGTCGCCGAAGACGCAACCGATACTCGGCCAGGTCCAACGTGATCGACGCCAGCACATCCGCGAGGTCGGGGTGGGTTGTGAGGCTGATGGGCACGGCGTACCGTCGGCCTAGGTAACTGTTGACCTCGCCTTCCGCGCCCAATCGCGCCTCATCAACCACCCCGACGTCGGCAACTCCGTTCCCGTCGTCATCGGCGAGCTGCACGAGCGCCGCACTGCCCACCCGTTCCTCAATGTCCGCGTTCGTGATGTATGCCATTGTTTCCCCAGGCATTAGGCATAAGGCAATAGGCATCAGGGATTGCGCGCCTCTTGTCTCTTGCCTAACGCCTATTGCCTTTCCTATTGCCTAATGCCTGCTGCCTCTTGCCTGCCTCTTACGTCGGCACCACGAAGTCCACGCGCACCGCGAACTGCCAGTACGCATACGCCAGCCGATAGCGCGCCCGCACGCCGTACAGGAACTTCTCCCGCCGGAAGCCCTCGTCGCTGTCCTCGGTGAGGGCCGTGAACTCCACCGGCTCGCGGTCCTGAAACAAAAACGGCCGGATCACACCGTCGGTCTTCACCAGATACCATTTGCTCGCGTCGGTGAGCCACGGGAACGCGATGATCCGGGCCGCGCCCTGCAACACATTGGAGGTGCTGCTCACCAGCGCCGCGCTCACCGCCTCCAGCGCCCGCAGGTACATGGTCGTCGGAACGATGCACGCCAGCCCCGTGGCCGAGATGGACATGGGATCGCCGAGGTTGTCCTTGAAGGCCAGCATCGTTCCGATCGCGGTATTCAGGGCTTTCTTGAACTCGTCCGTCGTGGGGCTGTCCGGATCGACGGCCGTGCTGGTCAGCTTGTTGTCCTGCGAGCCGGACGAGCCCGAGACGTGCGCGTCGTTGAAGAAGGACACGCCGTCGTAGCTGTTGAACCCCGCTGTCTCGCCGTTGATGAGGAGCTGGGAGATCAAAAAGTCCTTGTGCGTCGCCGCCCGCGCCGCCAGTTCGCCGATGCGAATACGGATTTGGCCGGTCTTGTCATCCGCGATTTCGTCGCGATCTACCTCCAGCGTTGATTCGTACTTGAGGTTCTCCACTGAGTAGCTCTCGGTGCTCAGTCCCCGAGCCACGCGCCCCGTCCCCCACTCCCGCATTCGCGGCACGGAACCGAGCCACTTATAGGTTTCCGTATCGCTGTTGGACTGAATGCGCGTCGCAAGGTCCTGGTAATAGGTTGCGGCCGCGTCATAGCGACTGAAGAACTCGCTGCGCAACCCCTTCGTCAAAAGCCCTGTATTGATGACTGCCATGTTAATCTCCTTCGTAGGGCGGGCTCTGCCCGCCGGAACTTTGAGTCAGCCGAAGATTCGTTAGACGTAATCCACTTCCACGATGAATGGTCCCGGGTTCGCCGTCGCGCCGTTGGTGACCGCCACGGTCATCACCCCGCCCGCCGCAACGTGTGGGTTGGTGATCGTTCCCATGTCCGAGGCCGTGTTCGCCGCCGGGAAAGTCGTCGTCGCGTCGAAAGTCTTAGACGCCACCGACGATCCGCCCGCGTTGACGGCCACCACGCACGTGTTGGAGTTGTCGATCCCCGCGGCCGCCGTCGCCTGATTCACCACCCGCGCCGAGACGATCCAGCCTTCTTTCTCGAACGTGTGGATCGCCCGCGCCGCAATGTCCGCGCCGGCGGAGAGATCCTCCACGGCGTGGGTGACGGTCTTCACCTTCGCCCGCTCCGCATCCATCCGCAGAATGATTTCATTAGTGGTTACGATGTCCTGAACCAGTCCCACGAAGGAATTGCCCGTGCTGGTGAAGGTGAGCGTGTCATCCGCGGACGCGAACACCGGTCGCCCGATGTGCGCGACGGTCGCGCCGGTAAGCGTCATGCCGAAATCGCCCAGCGTATAGACCCGCACCGACACGGCCCCATTCGCGCCGCCGGTGTTGTCCATCTCCTCGTAGGCGATGCCTACGAACATATCGCCCGCCACCAGCGGCTGCGCGTACCCTGCCGCCGAAAGGCCGATCAGTCCCCCTTTGTAAATGTGCTTGGCCGCTGCCACCTGAAACGTCCGCAGCTCCTGATCGATGTAATGATCCACTTCTCGGTTCTTTGTCAGTGCCATTTTCTTTCATCCTTTTTTTGACTTTTGACGTTTCGATGTTTAGACATTTAGTTTGCGACGCGAACGGCGTCCGCCACATACGCCTCTTCCGTAGTCAATCCCGACAGCAATCGATTCGTCCGAAACTCCGCCCGCGCCCTCGAAGCCGCCGCGTGGTGCTTTCGTTCGGGTCCGTCCCACGCCTGCGGCGCCAAAGTCAATCCTGGCTTGACCACGACCGGCGCGGTTCGCAGCCATTCCTCAAACAAGTCCTCCTCCCGCGCGACCAGAGCCTCGGCCCAGGTGCGCTGGGCTTCCACGAGCTTTCCGGAACGCATCGCCTCGCGCACGCGCTCTTCCACATGCCGACGTTCCTTGTCCCGCTGCAAGTCGATGAGCCTGCGGCTCGCAGCCACCAGCACTTCCTCGGCGTCGGCATCCGACGGCAGGTTCAGTTCATGTCGCAACACGGCCAGTGGCTCGTCGTCACCGGCCGCTGGGTCCGCGCGGTTGACGATGGGCTGCATCCCCACAATCGCGGGTTTGTTGGTGAGAGCGGCGGAGTGAATGGCGACGAGCTTGCGGTCGGTCTTGCGGATGATCGCAACCGGGGAAAGGTAACGATACTCCTTCGCGGCCAGTTGCTGCCTTGCCTGATCGGTCCACTCGATTTCGGCTAGCAGCCCGATCCCTGGTTCCGCGAAGATGCGTTTGATCCAGCCCGCCGCCGGCGCTTGACCGGACGGCGACGCATAGACGCCGCCGAGCGACTGATGCTCGTAGTCGATGGGCAGGTCAGTGCCGTGCTCCTCGAAGGCCTGAACGGCAAGCCGTGCCGACTCCTCGTCCACGACGAAGCTGCCGCTTTTGCTCTCCACGTTTCCCCACGGGGCGAGGAGCACCTGCCGGGCAAGTGCCTCATCACCCAGCGCGGCCGAGTGCAACGCCAGGGCTTCACCGCCTTCATTCATCACGATTTGCTGTAGGGTCGTTCTCATCCGTTTGTTCTCCTGAGCCTTGTTTGAATATCTCGACCTAATAACGTGACGGGCGCTCGGTCGCGCGCCGTCCAAACACCGATCACTTCGATCGACCCGGCAGAAAAGCGTCGGCATCAGCGGGCCTCGGTATGCCCAGTGCGTCGTGCGCCCACGCCAACGGCACCTTCGCTCCGAGCTGATTGACGGCGACGTCCAAAACGTCGGCGAGCTCACGCGTGTCGGCCGGGCGGCTCGGACGGCGGGTAAAGAACGGAACCGGCGCGTCGGGACCAAAACGCAGTCGCGCGATGGGACCGAGCAGATCGCGGCGGATGGTGCGCCCTTCCTTGCGGATGTCGTCGGCGAGGATGTCCTTGCGCACCTCCTCATGGACGCGCGAGGCGGCGACCGATCCACTCTGCCCGGCAATGTCCGTGGTCAGGGTCTGCCCCAGCCAGGCCTTGCTCATTTCCCGATTGAGGAAGTCCATGAGGCGTTCGTAGGGCGGGCCCGACGTGCCGCGATTCGCCTCGATGATTTGCAGATCGACGGCGCGGCTGAAGATGCCCGCGGCGTTGCTGCCCAGCGATTCGAGCATGTTCAGCAGTTCGCGCTTCTCGTCGTCCGTGGCCGTCGCCTCATATCGGGCGATGCGGACGGGCATCCCGAACACCTCCGCGAAGATCATCCAGTCCTTGAGAGAGAGGTTCTTGGCGAGATAGGCCATCGCCGTCACGCGAAGAAGTCCGCCGCGCTGCGGATGGCCGGAGACGCTGTGCGGCGTGTGTACGATGAACTTGTTGGGGGAAAGCTCCACGCCGTCTTGCGGCGCCTCGGCGGTGAGGATTCGCGGACGATCAAGATCGTCAAACACGATCCGCGTGAAATCGACCGGCGCAAGATCGACCGGCCGCAGTTCACCTCCGACCAGGTCCCACACGATCTCAGAGATGGCGATGTTGCGGCCGATGGCCAGGGACAAGTGCTGAAGAACTTCGTCGAAGGTCTCCATGTCGGAGAGAACTTCTCGACAGTATGCCGCCGCTTCCTCGGCGCGACCTCGGTCGATCCCATCGCGCACTTCGGCGGCGCTGACGACTTGCCAGTCCAGACCGGTGAGGGCCAGTCTTCGAGTATTGGCGATGGAGAACAGATGGGCGTCCTTCTCCTCCATCTGCTCGAATAGTTCCATGGCCGTCGAGAGCGATCCGTTGTCGGCTTCCTTAAGGATGGCGCTCAGGCGCGAGGGCGTCAGGCCGGCGCTGGGATAATCGCGGACAGAGTCCTCTTTCCGCGGGACAATGCTGCGTCCAGGTTTGGGCCGATGATTCGCAGCACGTACTGCATTAATGATTCGTTGGGTCCATTTCATTGTCGTTTTCACCATGTTCCTCTTCTTGCAAAGTGCACGGGTGCGACCGGGAGGTGCTCCACTCTTCCGGATGCTCCTTCCGTCGCGTGGAGCGCGAGGGCCGCGGCCCAGAAACGATCGGCGTGACTGCCCTCCTGCCGCGGCGCGGACAGACGAAAATGTCCGGACTGCGTGATGGTGCGCTCCACCGAGTGCCAGTCGTTGCGAATGCGATCATCAACGGGAATGCGAATGCGGCGTGCTTCAACCGCGATTCGCAGGGCGGAAGCCATTTGTGATTTCAACGCCAGGGTAAAGGTGATCGGCTCGACGCGATGAGCGCCGAAGCGTTCCACGCACTGCTCGGCCAGTTGCATCCCGATCCCGCCCGCATCGATGCAACAGCGACGAACGTTGCGAAACGACAGCAACGCCGAAAGATGCTCGAACTGCTCGCTAAAGGGCGCATTTGAGAGCTCGATGAGGGCGACGGTATCTATTGGGCCTATAGAGCCTATGGATGCTAAGACCCAGATCACCGTCAGATCGCGCACTCGGCCCACATCCACTCCGACGAACAGTTCCCTGGATTCGTCCGCCAAGGGTTCAACCGAGGAATAGACAGTCAGCGCAGGATCGGCGCAGGCGGCGATCTGGTCATAGGTGAGAAACGCGGTGGCCTCATCGAGGAATTCGCAAAGGAATTCCTGGCGGTACATCGCGTCGTCGCCCATGGCCTGGCGCATTTCCTCCGCGTTCACGCTCAGTCCCTGACGAATGGCGTCGTGCAGGGTGATCAGACTGGTGGAGAAACGGGGGTTAGCGCGAAGCTGATAAAACATGTTGCTGCGCCCACGGGGCGTGGAGGCGATATCCAACTCTCCCTCGCCGCGCAGCAAGGTGGGAAACATGGCCGCCCAGATGTCGCGGTCGTCCTCGTGCAGGGCGAACTCGTCGAGAAACACGTCGCCGGTGTAGCCGCGGGCGGTCTGCGGGTTGGCGGGCAAACCGATGATGCGCACGCCGCCGGGCAGGGTGATTTCCAATTGCTTGAAGGACAGGTCCTTGAAGTACCGGTTGTCACTGTACTCCGTGGCGATCTTGAGGGCCTGGCAGTGCTGGCGGGCTTTCTCCATCAGCTGGCGGCTCTGGCGCTCCCCGGCGGAGAGGAAGATCTGGTTACGCCTTCGCGCGAGGCCGCGGAGAATCCGACGCAGGGACTTGGTAAAGCTCTTGCCCGTCTGCCGTGCCCAGCAGTTCCAGCGAAAGCGGGCGCTGGATTCAATGTCCTCCCGCTGGTAGTCCAGCAGGGGGACGATGGGTCGGGCCCGCGCGGGTTCCTTCGCGATGTTCTTCACGCCCCAATAACGTGACGGGCGCTCGGTCGCGCGAGAGAGAAAGACCGATCATGGGGACAGTTGAATGTCAATTGAAAGTCAGAGCCACGGAGCGACGAAGCCACAAAGAATGGGGTCGGTCTCTCAACCCAAGTGAAGGGCACGCAGCGTGGTCACCAGACTTCAAGAATCCAGCAATCAAATCTGCCTACTCCATTGACCCAAGCCACTCTAAAGGTTAGGCACCAACGGCGCGCTAAACAGATCAAATGAACCGGAGGCTTGTCCGGAAATCTTCCAATAAAAACCATTACCATTCACCTCCTTACTTCCTTAGTGATGTAGAAATTAGCAGATTTTGTTTATTTTAATTTCAAAGATTACTGGATGCGGCTCTAATAGATGCTGATTATAGGACTCTTGACGAGAATCGTATTATACTACTGCGAGCGCGCAAGCCTTGAGATGGAGTAAACAAAGTGAGTCAAAACGCAAATCAAGCCGGGACAGTAGGCGGCCTCATAGTAGGCGGGCTATTTCTTTGGGGTTTCATCGCGGGACCTTCAAGCAACACCGACGCATCGAGAATGACCCGAGCCGAAAGGACCAAATACCTATTAACGACGTCCGATGACGGATATGCATGGGATCGAGCCACGTACGAAGTGCGAATGGACCTCTGTCAAGACCTGGCCAAGCAATTAGACCGATTTCCGGGTCGTAGAGACGCCAAATGGTACTACGATCTGCTTTACACAACCTTCTCTGGCAATCCTAACAAATCCACTACGATTCAAGACGTGGTACAGCTTGGGGTAACCATCCACGCTTCGCAGTAATTGCCGGGTGCCACTGTTGGAACAACAGTGCTGTCAACCCGTTAGGTCCGCCGAGCGGACCCTACTTCATTTCCCTGAGGAGGACTTCGAGGAAGGCCTTTGCCTGCTGATCGTTGGGGTTCAGGCGGATGCTCTGCTGAATGTGGGGTAGGGCGTCGGCCGGACGGCCGGACATGAAGACGGCCACGCCGAGATTGTAATGGGCCTCTGAAAAGGCGGGGCGGTCGGCGACGACGCGCTGAAGATGTTGGACGGCTTCCTGAATATCCAAGTGACGGTCCGGACGATCCGCCCTGCTGAGCAGGGTAATAGCCAGAGCGTATCGGGCGTCGCTGTCCTGCGGCGACACTTGCACGGCCTCGCGCTGCAAGGGAAGGGCGTCTTCGGTGCGACCCGCGCTGAGCAGCATCCCGATGAGATCGGAGCGGGCGCGGGAATGCGACGGATCGAGCCGTAGAGCTTCCCGATACTGCGCTTCGGCTTCGCCGAGCCGTCCGGCTTTGCGGAAGAGGCCGGCGAGCCAGCGATATCCTTCGGCGCTGCTCGAGGTCAGCTCAATGACACGGCGCACAGTGCCTTCAGCCGCATCGAGCTCGCCGCGAGCAAGGTGCAGCCAGGCCAATTCCTGCAAAACGGTGGCGGTCGCGGCAAGTCCCCAACGATCGGCGCGCTCATAGCGAACAATGGCCTGATCCACTTTTTCGCGTTGATCGGAAGAGGCCTGCTCCCACCAGGCATTTCCGGGGAGCCAGACCTGATCGCTGACGTTCAGTGAAGCCAACAAGGAGCGGCCTCGCCAAGTGTTGTATTGAACCGCGGCGCTATGGGCGGTGAAAACAAAGAACACGGCGATGATCGTGGCGAACGACAAGCCGGACCTCGTCAGCCGTCCGCCGCGCTTGAGCTGGAGGTTTTGGAGGCGCACGTTGGCGTCGCGGACCATTCGCACCGTTTTGAGCACAAGAAAAGCCGTGATGGCGGCCATGCCCATCGCGAGCAGCAAAGGGATTTGCCCGTACAGACCACGGAAGGTGAGCAGGGCGGCGATGCCTACGACAGCCATTATGATTTCTTCGGTGATTGTGAAGTCGTACGCCGTCGCTTTCGCGACCAACTTCGTACCGTGGCCTCCCTCCTCTGCCCGCTTGCGCTCCAGGTTCTTATTCGAGGAAGGTTTGGCGAACCCGAAGTACAGCGCGTCGTTGGGGCAGACGCTGATGCAGTCCATGCACTTCATACAGCCGGGATCGACGACCATGCCGTAGAGAGCCACCTCCTCGTGAACGCGGACGTTGGAAGTACAGGTCGCGGTGCAGTGGCCGCAGTGTTCGCAATCATCGGTCACCAGAATGCGACCGGCAGCGGCCTTGTCCACGACGGCGAACAATCCGCCGTAGGGGCAGCCGTAGGTGCAGAAGCCCTTCGCCCCGAGCAGGTAGACGATCACGAAGCCGCACATCAAGACGGTGAGCACGGCGATGCCCGCGCCCGGAAAAGTCTTCCAGAACTCCGTGGTCATGAGGTGATTCGATAGCGTCGGGGCCGGGTAGCCGACAATCCAGCGGTACACCGTCGGCCAGGCGAACATGTACAGAGCAAGGGCAAGGGGGCCCAGGATCAGAAGCCGGGACCGAAACGGCTTGGGCTTGATGCCGATCCTTTTCATCAGCCAGGCGCAGAAATCCTGATAGGCCACGACGTGGCAACCCCAACCGCAGACGAAGCGTCCGAAGATCAGCGTGGCCAGCAGCGCCGCGGCGAGGAAGATGAACCCGGCGTTCAGCTCACCGTTGTTGAACGTGTACATGGCCTCCGACGGCTCGACGGGTGAAACGGTCCGCCCGGCGATCAGCCAATGGACGACGTGCCCGATAATCAGAAGATGTACGGCGATGAGGGACAGTGCGCGCCAGCGGCTGGTGCGCGACTTCCGCACCGGCGCACCGTGCGAAGGAAGGACCGGCAAAGCAACGGTTGCCGTCGCCGGTGCTCGGCTCGTCCCGTCACAGCGCGGCTTATCCTTGAGAGTTATCATCCCACGTTCCCGCCAAAACTAAAATCGGCCACCGGAGTGTCCTCCTATTATAGCCTCTTAAAAAGGCCCTGTATCGGGCTGTCGGACGACCCCCTCGAAGCTTGCAGGCGTACGCATGGACGCGGACAATGGCGGATTCCCTTAGGGTGAACGCAACATGGCGGAAACAACGACAGTAGTGAACGACCCGGAGACGGAATCCCGCGTCGCAAATCGACTCGAGGAGCATCTTCGGCTGCGCCCCACGCTGGCGGCGGGGATTCACCGCGAGCTGCTGATGGAGCTGCACCGCCGGAGCATCGCCACGATCGACAGCATCCACGACCAGGCGCGATCCCAGGCCGGTCGGGCGAAGAGTGAAGTCCTCGACGACCCCAATCAGGCCGAGCGCGATCGCTGGGACGATCCGGAGCGCGAGCTGGTTGAACAGATCACCCGTCAGGCCGTGTGCCGGCACTTCAGCGTGGCGGACATCGACGACTTGGTGAACCTCACCATGAAGCGCGAGGAGGTTCACAATCTGGAGGTCGTGGCCAACCGGGGCAACGTCACGTTCCGCGACCTCGCGGACAACATCCAGAAGTTCTGCATGTTGCCGTTGGGGGAGACGCGCCTCGCCCCGGCCGAGGTCGTCGGGACGCGAGTGGCCCTCACCCGGCACTTCATCAGCGACCAGCTTGAATTCATCGGCATCGCCAAGAACCACCTGCAAATCCGCGACTTCGACGACATCACACGGCGGATGGTGGGCAGCGATTCCGGGATCGGGCGCATCGGCGGCAAAGCGGGCGGAATGATCCTCGCCCATCGCATTCTCGCAACGGCCGAGCAGCGCACGGACCCCTATCTGCCTGTGGCGGTACCGGAGTCGTACTATCTCCGCAGCGACGTGGTGGAGGAGTTTCTGCGGCTCAATCGCCTCGACGAATACCAGAGCCAGAAGTACAAGCCCATCGAGGACGTCACCCGCGAATACCCGCTGATCCGCGGCGTTTTTCGCAACGGCGATTTTCCCCTGAAGGTGGTGAACGACCTTCGCCGCATCCTGGACAAGATGGGGACCAATCCCTTGATTGTTCGATCGTCGAGCCTGCTCGAAGACCGGTTCGGTACGGCGTTCTGCGGAAAGTACGCCAGCGTTTTCGTGGCCAATCAGGGGACGCTTGAGCAGAGGCTGCGAGCGCTCCTGGGGGCGATCGCGGAAGTATACGCCAGCGTGATGGCCCCGGACCCCATCCTCTACCGCCGGGAGCACAATCTCATCGACTACGTCGAAGAGATGGCCGTGCTCATTCAGAAAGTTGTCGGCGTCCCCTGCGGCGACTATCTCATGCCGCTCGTGGCCGGGGTGGCGTTTTCGCAGAACGAATATCGCTGGTCGCCGCGGATCCGACGAGACGACGGGCTGATCCGTTTGGTGATGGGGCTGGGCACGCGGGCCGTGGACCGCAGCGGGGCGGATTATCCGCGCATGGTGGCCCTCGGCGCGCCCACCCTGCGCCCGGAATCGACGGTCAACGAAATCCTGCGCTGCGCCCAGCGAACGATGGACGTGGTGGACTTGAAAAAGAACCGTCTGCAGACCATCCGCCTGCAGGAGTTGCTGTCCCAGGATTGCGATTTTCCGATGCTCGACAAGCTGGTCTCGATCCATCGAGACGGCGAGCTGTACGCCCCGACGGGTTTGCGAGTCGATGAGGATCCCGCCCGACTGTGCATTACCTTTGACAAGCTGCTCCGGGAGACGCCCTTTGTGCAGCGGGTTCATGACATGCTCCGGCGGCTGGAGGACGCGTACGGTGTGCCGATAGACATGGAGTTCGCCAGCGACGGCGAGAAGTTCTACATCCTGCAGTGCCGGTCACAGTCCCAGAGCGCCGATGCGGAACCCGTCCGCGTACCCAAGGACATCCCCGAGGCGGATATGGTCTTCGACGCCCGTCGATTCATCCGCACCGGCCTGATCGAAAACATAGAATACATTGTCTATGTCGATCCCGGTGTGTACGACGCCCTTCCGACGCGCGAGCGCCGTCTGGAGGTCGCGCGGGTCGTTGGCCGGGTCAATCACGCCCTGCCGCCCAAGTCGTTCATCCTGGTGGGCCCCGGGCGGTGGGGCAGCAACGACATTCTCCTGGGCGTTCCCGTTCGCTACGCGGACATCAATCGCTGCAGGATGCTGATCGAAGTGGCCCGGCAGAAAGACGGCTTTTCACCCGAAGTGTCTTTCGGGACGCACTTCTTTCAGGACCTCGTCGAAGCCAACATCCATTACCTGCCGCTGTATCCCGACGAGAGCGGAAACAGGTTCAACGAGGTGTTTTTCCGGCAAGCGCGAAACTCGCTCGCGGACATCGTGCCCGCGGACGCCGACTATGCCGAAGACATTCGAGTGATTCACGTTCCGGCGGTCGCTGGAGGTCGCAAGCTGACCGTGGCCATGGACGGCGAGACGGACGCGGCACTGGCGTTTCTGAAGTGAGCCTATAACGCCACGGACGGTGGAACCCTTGACCCGCGTGTCATGCAAAGCGACAATAACGACATGGCCATGAAGTTCTTAGTTAATCTCGATCGTGACGAGACCGGTATGATCGTCGCCGAGTGTCCGGCAATTCCCGGCTGTATTTCACAGGGCCGGACCGAGAAAGAGGCGCTGGACAATATTTCCGAAGCCATCCAGGCATGTCTTGAAGCACGTGCGGCCAATGGGATGCCGCTGACTGTTGCCATTCGAGAGCTCGAGATTTCGGTCTGATGCCTAAGCTACCCGTACTCTCCGGGGAGCAGGTGGTTCGTGCTTTCGAGTAGCTTATCAATTCCGCAGCATCGTGAACTGGCACCAGGCACGCTGCGATCGCTCATTCGGTCATCCGGAATGTCGGTCGCGCAATTCTCCGAGCTGTTGTAGGTGTGCCAGAAGGTGGAAGCCTTCGAGGGCAATTTGCAACTGCTATCAGCCATCAGCAAAAACGCCCGCGGCGGGTGAGGCCGCGGGCGTCGGTCCTAAGGCGACCCGAGGGGCGGTTGAGGCTCGACCCAACCGTCCCATACCGGGTCGTCGTGAATCATCGAAGTGTCAGTCGTCCGATAGGCATTCTCATCGTCAGGGCTGCGAGTTCTCATCGAGCATCTTGCGGAGCTGCTGGTTCTCCCGGCGCGTGGCCTCCAGGTCGAAGAGCATGTACTTGATGCTCAGGCGCACGAAGTCGATGCTTTCCTGCAGGCTGCAAACGGTTTCCTTGAGCTGACGATGACGCTCGCGCGTCTGTTCGGCGAGGAGTTCGAGCTTGTCGCGCTCTCCGGCCGGCAACGTGGCGATTTCGGCGATCAATTCAGACAGCTTTCGCTGGAACGTCTCTTCGTTCATCTGCTTCTTTCCTTCATCCATACGTCATGGACCTCCGATTATAGCACCACTTCTCTGTCCAGTCACGACAAATCTTCGCGGCGCATCGCCGCACGGAAGCGGGTCACCCATGCATCCGCCGTTCCACTTTCGATGCCGAAGCGTGTCACCCTCGAACGTCGGATAACTTTGGCGAATGGACGACGACGATGAGCGAGTCGGGCGGATTGGAAGGCTGGGAAGCCCTTGCGGGCTATAGCGAGGTGTTGCCAACGAAGGGCATCAGGCATTAGGAATTAGGCAATTGGAAATCATCCGAACCCGGAGCGCAAGCGACGGGCCAGTCAGAGCCGCGCGGCGCAAGCCCGCGGACGGTCGCTACGGTGACGTAAACAGGAATGCGTTCTGGAAGCTGGCAAAGTCGAGTAGGTCCGTGTCCACGTCGGCGTCAAAGTCGAACGCCTCGCAACTGGGTGCCACTGGCGGCTCGCCCGCCAGTGCCGTTGCCTGCGGACCTGTCATGCAGGCGGACCAGTTAGTGAAGTCGGTCAGGCCCACCGCTCGATCGCAGTCATAATCGCCGATGCCGAATTCGTAGGCCCCCATGTCCACCCGCCCGCACAGCACCCGCGCGTGCCCCTCTAGGTCGGTCTCTCCGAGCTGTGGGACAAAGCCCGGATCGCCCGCGTCGATGCACGGCGAGCCGGGCTGCAAACGCAGATCGCCGTAATCATCATCCACCCCGTCCCACATCCCATCCGGGCCGGGGTCCAGCTCGCGTACGAACATGGGATCAAGACTGATATTGCCCCCGCCATCAACCGCACCGACAGGCAACCCGCGCTGAATGTCGCTGAAATGGATTGTGGGTGATAATGAGTCATTGTTGAGCTCATCCGGGCTATTACCCCAAAGAATACAGCCGGTCACCGTAGGATTACTGTCGAAAATGATGAATATCCCGCCTCCACCGAAGTCCGCCGCATTCCGGCTGAACGTGCAGTTGGATACCCTCGGGCTGCTGTGCGAACTTATTACCATCGCGCCACCACCTCCATCGCTCGCGGAATTCCCACGGAATACGCAATTAGTGAATTTGGGATTGCTCCAGTAGACGTTTAGCACCCCGCCACCACTCTTGGCGAAGTTAACATTGAAATCACATCCACTTATGGTGGCGTTGGTGTATTGATTGAACATTGCACCACCATTGTTTGCAAAATTCCCGACAAACTTACAGTCCCTAATCTTTGGACTGGCGTGATCGTTGTACATGCCACCGCCATAGCCAATATTTCCGCTTGCTGAGTTCTCGCTGAAAGCGCAACGTTCTACCGTCGGACTTCCCCCGAGGTTTGCCATTCCGCCTCCACACCCATTGGCGATGTTTCCGCTAAACAGACAGTTCACTAGGTATGGGCTGCTAAGCCGATTGTAAATCGCGCCGCCAGCATCTGCATAGTTCGCATTGAAAACGCAGTTACTTGAGGTCGGGCTGGTTGAATCGTTGTACATGCCGCCGCCCAATTCATAACCGTTGATTGGCGTCCCTGTTCCGCCGGTGATTGTGAAACCGTCCAAGACGGTGGTCGGGCCTTCGCCGGATGCACAGGTGACCACGCTGCCGCCGATGCCCGTGGCGTCGATCGTGGTTACGTCCGCGCCGTGGGAGCCGCGCAGTGTGATGGCCTTGCCGAGAAAGTCGATGGTTTCGTGGTAGGTACCCGGTGCGACGACACACTCATCGCCATCGGTCGCCGCGTCAATGCAGGCCTGGATGGTAGGAAAGTCCGCAGGTACGTGGAGGGTCGCGGCGGAGGAATTATTTAGCCAACCGAAGTTGACCACGAGCACCGTAGTAGTCGCCCAACATCTCGTTTGAAGCATTCCCGCACCCCACAGGAAGCGAACGTCGATCGACACGGCCGGATGGGTTCTACCTATCAGGGATTATATGCGGTCTTTTTGCGGGGGCCAGGTGATGTGGATGGGAACGAAAGCCCGTTGAAACGGGCTACAGAACGAAAAAAGGGCGGCGACAACGTTGACCAGCCGTAAACGGCTGGCCTAGAAAAAGCCAAAGTCGCTGAAGCGACTTGGTGGACCTCCAGCGCTGCGCGCGGCAGAACTTCGGTTGAAGGCCGCTTCAGCGGCCTTGCCGCCGCCGAAGGCGCACTTAGGCCAGTCCTTTGAGGACTGGTCAGACCGGACACTGAACCCGAATCTGTTCAGCCCGTTTCAACGGGCTTTTCGTAATTCGTTCGCACACTCGAATGCAGAATCAAGGGATCGTCTACTCATTTACCCTTCGGATGTTGGCCCCGATGGCGGAAAGCTTTTTCTCGATCGATTCATAACCGCGGTCGATGTGGTAGGCGCGGTGGACGTGAGTCGTCCCCTTGGCGATCAGGCCCGCGAGAATGAGCGCCGCGGACGCGCGTAGGTCGGAGGCCATAACCGGCGCGCCGACCAGGCGCTTGACGCCCTCGATGATGACCGTGGGGCCTTCCTTGCGGAGCTGCGCCCCCATGCGGTTCAGCTCGCCGACGTGCAGGAAACGGTCGGGGTAAATCTTCTCCGTGATGACGCTGTTGCCGTCGGCGAGGCAGAGCAGGGCCATCGCCTGGGCTTGAAGGTCGGTGGGGAATCCGGGATACGGCTGCGTGGTGATCACCACCGGCTCCAACCGCCGCGACGACGACACCGCGATGCCTTTCTCGCCGCGCTCGACGACCACGCCCACGCGGCGCAGCCGATCCACCAGTGCCCGCATGTGCTCCATCCTGGCCCCGCGCAGTTCGAGGTCGCCGTTGGTGATGGCGGCGGCCATCATGAAGGTGCCGGTCTCGATGCGGTCGGGGATCACGCGGTGCTCGGCGCCGCGCAGGGACTCCACCCCTTCGACGTTGATCTCCGGCGTCCCCTGGCCGGTGATGCGGGCGCCGCAGGCGTTGAGGTAGTTGGCGAGGTCCACCACTTCCGGCTCGCACGCGGCGGAGGCGATGACCGTCCGCCCCTCCGCAAGCGTCGCCGCCATCATGACGTTGGCCGTCGCCGTCACCGACGAGCCGAACGGCCCGCCGAGAAACACTTCGCCGCCCTTCAGCTTCTTGGCCCGCAGCAGCACGTCGCCGTTGACCAATTCGAAATCCGCGCCGAAGGCCTGCAATCCCAGGATGTGCAGGTCGATCGGTCGATCTCCGATGGCGCACCCTCCCGGCATGGAGACCTGGGCACGTCGCCGCTTGGCCAGCAGCGGGCCCATCACGCACACGCTGGCTCGCATCTTGCTGACCAGCTCGTATTCCGCGTGGGCGTTCATTTCGTCTTCGACGCGAAGGTGCATAGCACCGGAGGCGTCGCGCTCCGACTTGACGCCGAGCCGGGTAAGCAGAATCTGCATCTGCTGCACGTCGGCGAGGTCGGGGACGTTGTGCAGCACGGTCTCGCCGTCCACGAGGATCGATGCGGCCATGATGGGCAGGGCGGCATTCTTCGCCCCGCTGATATCCACCGCCCCCTTCAAGCGAGTTCCGCCGACGATTTCAAAGTGTTGCACGATTCATCCTCCTTGATCTGTGCCGCGTTCTTTTCGTTTCCTCGAAAAGGCGAGCACGCGCTCTTTTCCCACGACGCGATCCCTGCGGGTTTGTCGATGCTCAAAGTTGCCCGCGGCGGTCATGATTTCCAAGACCGCCTGCGCCGCGCCGTCGCCGACCTCGACGAAGACCCAGGCATCGGGCGCGAGCAACAGCGGGGTATCCGCGGCGATCATGCGATAGAATGATAACCCATCTCCGCCATCAGTGAGCGCAAGCGCCGGTTCATAGTCCCGCACGGTCGGCTCCAGTCCGGCCATGCCCGAGGCCGGGACATACGGCGGATTACACATCAGCACATCGAAGCCGTCTTGGGGAATGACCTGTTCGGGCAATACGATCCCATCGGCCTCCACGAGCGCCACCCGGTCGGCGACGCCGTGCCGCTCAGCATTGGTCTTCGCGACCGCCAAGGCCGCGGTAGATACATCCGTCGCCACGGCTGTCGCTCCGGGTAGGTGTACAAGCGCCGCGATCGCCAAACATCCGCTGCCCGTGCCGCAGTCGAGCAATCGCGGGTGCGCAAGTTCCGCTTTCGCGCAATGGTCCAGAACGCATTCGACGAGCGTTTCCGTTTCGGGACGAGGAATCAGGACATCGGGGGTGACACGGAAGGGCAGCGAAAAAAACTCTTTTTCGCCCACGAGGTAAGCGATCGGTTCATGCTCGGCCGCACGGCTGACCCAGCCGCGAAAACAATCAACGTTATCGGGTTCCAGAATGGACTCGAATCGAGCGTAGAGGTCGATCCGGCGACAGCGGGCCGCGTGCGCCAGCAGCACCTCGCTTGCCAGTCGCGGGTCGGCGATCTGGCATCGAGCGAAATACTCGCTCGTCCAGGACAGAAGCCGCCCGATGGTCCAGGAGGCTTCACCGATGGTCGCAGGGGCGTTCATTCCGAAAGTAATATAACCCTTCCCACGAATGGCGCAAAGAAGGGAATCAGCTTGGAAGACTGGAGACTTGTCCTGATGACTGTGAAGACGTCTACGACAACCACGCCACTAATCGCGGCCGAGCAGGTGTCTCATTTCACGTGATCCGTGGATCACTCGGACGACAATCACTGAATCGGCTTCGATACGATAAACGATGAGATAGGAGTAGACGCGCCAAAGTCGATAACCGCGCGGAACATCAGGTCGGGTGTGCCCGATCCCAGGATACTCCGCGAGGATCAGCATCGCTGAATGAAGGGCCTCGTCGACGCGGTTAGCTGCCGCCGCACTATCTTGCGCTATATGACTCCAGATCGTATCCAGGTCCGCGTCGGCCCTGGGGGAAATGCGAAGCTTCACCGAGCATTGTCCTCGGAGCGATTTCGGCGCGCGCGCCGTGATTGGAATGCCGCTTCGCCGTCGAGCGTGCCGGACTCCTTGATGCTTCGTTCGCCCTCTGTGATTAAGTCCTCAAGTTCGCCCGGGGCAAAATCGCCGAAGGACTCGTGCTGTTTCAAAGCGATGAGCCCCGCGCGAATCACGTCCTCGGGGTTTGCATATTGACCGGACCGGATTTGTTCATCGATAAAGCTTTGCAGATCATCGCGAATCGGAACATTCATGTTCAAAACTCCTACCGTTCTCCAGGATACAATAAATCGATGAAAAAAGCGACGTGACTCTGCTGTTCAGTAGGCGATTTTCGCCCAGGTGTCGCTGATCCGTTCGGGCTTGCCGCGGAAATACGCGGCCACGCGGTCCCGGCGAAGCGGCGTTTGCTCATGCCAGCGCCGATGCCGCATGTCATAACGCGTTTGAACCAGGTCGCTGGTGTAAGTGAGGTGCTCGGCCCGACTTTGGTCGAGTTGTTCCTTGAGGGCTAGCGTTTGGTCGATGCGGTCCGTACCCTCCGCGTCATGGGTTGCGTATGCATCCAGCCAATACGCCATCCGCGCGTCGCGCTGCCCCTGTTTTTGCTTGAAGCGTGGATCGCTGCAGCCGGAAAGAAAATTGACCACTGACAACACGAAGGTCAACAAGATGAGTTGATCGGTTCGGGATCGTATCATTGGTATACTGCTCCGCCCCGCACGTACCTTGCAGCTATTATACCGCTCAGCCCACGGACGGTCGCGGCTAATAATATCGGCAATGTCTAGCTCACGACGCTGCCGGGTTCGATGTCCGCCTCGGGGGAAAGAACGATAACGCGACTCCGATCGGCGTTGGAGGCGGCCAGCAGCATTCCCTGGCTTTCCTGCCCGCGCATCATCCGCGGGGCCAGATTGGCCACGAGGATAATGTTGCGCCCCTTCAGTTGCTCGGCCGTATAGTACCCCCGCAGTCCGGCCACGATCTGCCGCTGCTCAGTTCCCAGGTCCACTTTGAGTACCAGGAGCTTATCGGCGTTGGGATGGTCAGCGGCCTCCAATACCCGCCCGATACGAAGCTTGATCTTGGCGAGGTCGTCGAAGGTGATGGTGTCCGTTTTTGCGGGCATTGGCTCGTCGGGCATTTCTTGGAACTCCTTCACAACGCGCAGGCGATCAGAGGACCGGTCTTTCCTTCAGTGTTCCAGTTTATCCGGCAGAAGGTTTTGCGACAATCGAGAGTTCAGTAGACGATCGACGCCGGTTGCAGCGGCGCTTAAAATGATCGGTACATTTTAGCGTCGGACTCGTCAGGGAGCGCCGCGGTTCATGCTCAATTGCCGGTCGTGTGCACGTGAAATCCCCCTGGGCAGCCGGTTGTGTCCCTTTTGCGGCACGCCGGTCGCGGTGGCTTCGGCGGATCCGACGATAACGTCGCCACGCCCCAACGAGGATTCGCATTCTTCCTCCACCCCCATTGATGACGCTCGGTTTACCCCCGGCACGGTCCTGGCGGATCGCTACCGCATCGTCGGTTTGCTCGGCAAGGGCGGTATGGGCGAGGTGTATCGCGCAGACGACCTCAAGCTAAGGCAATCCGTTGCCTTGAAATTCCTTCCCGAGGCCTTTGCCAGGGATCGACGGCGTCTGGAGCGCCTCCGACACGAAGTCCGCATCGCCCGCGAAGTGTCGCACCCTAACGTGTGTCGAGTGTACGACATTTCCGAAGATGCCGGGCGTCCATTCCTCACCATGGAATACGTCGATGGAGAGGATCTCGCATCGCTGCTGCGGCGCATGGGCCGTCCGTCTCAGGAGAAAGCGATCCAGATTGCCCGACAACTCTGCGCCGGGTTGGCGGCGGCTCACGACAAGGGCGTTCTCCATCGCGACCTCAAACCCCACAACGTGATGATCGACGGGAAGGGGCGAGTGCGGATTACGGACTTCGGACTGGCCGGGTTCTCCGGACAGTTCGCCGGGGCCGACCTCGGTGTCGGCACGCCGGCGTACATGGCCCCGGAGCAATTCGAAGGACGCGTCTCGGTCAAGAGCGATCTGTATTCCCTCGGACTGGTTCTGTTTGAGCTTTTCACCGGGAAGCGGGCGTTTGAATTCTCCACCGCGGAATTACTGCGCTCCCGCAGCGGCCTCTCTGCGGCGAATCTTTTCAGTTTAGTTCCGGAGATCGATCCGGCGATCGACCGGATCGTGTTACGTTGCCTGGAGCGAGAGCCGAACGAGCGACCGTCGTCCGCGCTCGCCGTGGCCGCGGCGCTGCCCGGCGGCGATCCCCTTGCTGAGGCGCTTGCCGCGGGTGAGACGCCGTCGCCGGAGTTGGTCGCTGCGGCGGGGGAGGTCGGTGGACTTCAATCCGGCGTGGGCGCCGCATGCTTACTGGGCCTCGTCGCGGGCATCGGCTTTTTGGCCGCCTTGAACAATCCGACACAGCTTGTAGGAATGGTCCCGTTGCCCAAGACGGCGAACGCCCTCGCAGATCGAGCGGAGGATATTCTGAAAGAGCTGGGCCACACGACGCCCATCGTCGACCGCGCTTTCGGCTTTAAGGTAGACACTCACTACTTAGATCACATCGAGAAAACCGACTCCTCCCCGCGGCGGTGGGAGACGCTGAGGAAACCTCGTCCCTCCGCAATACAGTTTTGGTATCGCTCAAGCGCTCATCCGCTCATCACTCCCACGTATGACGGCCGTGCCATTCCCTCGCAGCCGCCGCTGGATGACGCGGGGATGGCGAAGATGCTTCTCGAACCAAGTGGAGCGTTGCTCGAACTGGCCATCGTGCATCCCCAGATAGACGTGCCCGACTCCGCCGGGCAGACCGGTCGACAGACAGATTGGTCGGCGCTGTTTCGCGCAGCGCATCTCGATCAGGCGAATTTTCTGCCCGCCGATCCGCAATGGACCCCTCTTTTGTATTGCGAGGAACGCGCCGCCTGGGAGGGTCCGTTGCCCGGCGAAGAGCCCGTTCCCCTTCGGGTCGAAGCCTGCGCATCCGGCGGAAAGCCGGTGTTCCTGCATATCATCGGCCCGTGGAGGAAGGCCCGCCGCGACGTGCCGATATCGCCATCGGAGGTTCCCAGGGCCAATCAAATCATCGTCTTTTCGTTTACGGCACTAGTCTTCGGAGGCGCGGGAGTAATTGCCTTGCACAATCTTCGTCGCCGGCGGGGAGACCGAGCCGGCGCCCTCCGGTTGAGTGCCGTGGTGTTCATCGCGGGAATGCTCTATCGACTTCTGACCATCGATCATGCCCGCGAGCCGGTGCCGGAGATTCGCGTACTCAGCGTCGTCACGGGAAAAGAGCTGCTCAGCGCCGCCTGGCTCTATGTGCTTTACATTGCCTTGGAACCCTACGTCCGGCGTCGCTGGCCGCGGGCGTTGATTTCCTGGACGCGACTTCTGGGGGGCCGTCTCCGCGATCCTTTGGTGGGACGCGACATTCTTGTGGGATTGCTCGTGGGAGTGGTGCTCTGTCTGATCGACGCGCTTCGCCCTCTCCTGATCCAATGGCTGGGGTTTCCTCCGCCGCGTCCCAGTCAGGGTGTGCCCGATACGTTACTCGGTGGTCGATACATCGTCGCTACTTTGCTGAATTTACATTACATCTGGCTCGGACCGCTTATCCTGTTTGTGTTGTTCATCCTTAGGGTGCTGTTCCGCAGACAATGGCTTGCCGCGTTTGCATTCATCGCCCTGCTCACGATTCCGCGTTACTTTGCGCCGCCATCCGGCCTGACCGGAATTGGATTGTTGCTGTTTACCGTGACATGGGCGATTCTCCCGATCGTGCTCATTGTAGTTTCCCTGCGCTTCGGCCTCTTGGCTTTGTGTGCGGCGGCATTCGCCCAATTCTTTCTGGCGGACGAATTCACCATCACTTTGGATGTTTCGACGTGGTACGTCGGGGCGTCGTTCACGGCGATGGGCGTGGTCATCGCCGTGGCCGGCTACGCTTTCCACACCGCCCTCGCCGGTCGCCCCCTATTCACGGACGAATTGCTTGGATCGTAAAATGCGCGATAAGCTAGTTACGGACCGACGGTTTCATTCACGACGGTGTTGGCGACATTGGTCAGAAACGATGCGAGGCTGGCGCGGGCGGCTTCCTGGATAAAGCCCGTCTCGCAGCCGGCGATGAATGCGACGGCGAGTAACAACAACCCGGTCATTAGGCGAGAGATTCTGCGTTCGATCATGATTCGCTCCTTGTGTCAGTATCGACGCAGGATTATCGGATGCCGCGCGGCCGCGGTTGAGGGTCGCCGGATCAAGAAGCTATCCCAAAACTGTGCGAGCCGCGAACTTCAGTTCGCGCGGACTCTCGAAATTCGCTGGTTTGCGGCGTATTTGACGTTTCGTCCACGATCGATAAAGACGTTTTGGGATAGCTTCTAAGGGTGGTTTTCATGCCGGGAGAGTTGAATGTCGGCGGGATCGTGCTCTGCGGAGGGCAAAGCACGCGCATGGGCACACCCAAGGAATGGCTTCCGATCGGCGATGAAACCCTGCTACAACGGACCGTCCGAATTGCCGCCGAGGTTGTGCATCCCGTGGTCGTGGCGGCGCGACACGGACAGACTTTGCCGTCCCTACCCTGCGGCGTCGAAGTCAGTTACGACGCGGTTGATAATGTCGGTCCATTGGCGGGAATAGCGGCCGGATTCAGTGCGCTGGCCGACCGTAGTGAGGCCGCCTTCGTCGTGTCCTGCGATCATCCGCTGCTGCGACCAGCGTTCATCATCAGACTCATCGAAGTGCTCGCGGATCACAAGGCCGTCGTACCTACGCACCTCGACCGATCGTACCCGCTCGTCGCAGTCTATCGGCTCGATTTGCGAGGAATGTTGACGGATTTGCTCGCACTCGGCGAGCGCCGCGTTCACGGCTTCGTCGAACGATGCGCCGCCCGGCTCGTTCCCTCGAGCGAGTTGACTGATGCCGATCCCGCGCTGAAATCATTGCGCAACGTCAATGACCGTGAATCTCTTGAGCAGACGCTGCGCGAACTGAATCAATACCGTGACCGTTAGGAAGCGGCCAACGTCATCCGTGATCCTCAAGTCCCGGTTTTCGGCTGTTGCGGCGTCATGGCCTTGACGATCCGCTCGATCGACTTGATGGGAACTTGGATGTCCACCCGCGCGGGTTCTCCGGTCAGCGACACCGACACCGCCACCGGCGGTCCCGGCGGCATCGGCTCGACCTTGGGCATACCCATCATCGGACCGACCATGGGCAGGATTCCGACGGGGTCGATCAACATCACCGCATTGCGCTTGGCGGGCAGACCCGCGAGGGCGTCAGTCACGATCTTATTGCCTGACAAGGGCTTCTCGATCTTGCCGGAAAAAACCTTCTGGGCATCCTGATCGTCGCCCATGACGTAGCGAACGCGCCCGCCGACGACGCCGAGGCTGAAACGAGTCTTCTCGCCCATCATCTGCGCCGCTTGCGCGGCCGCGGGGTTCGTGGTATCGAACTTCACCGCGAACTGGTCCACGGTCACATCGCCGATCTTCTTCGATCCTAGCGTCTCGTAGGTGGCCCCACCGTTGAAGCTCTTGGTCAGCGGATTGACCTGGGTCATCGTCTTCTTGGAGAGGTCGAGAATTCCAGTCGCGTCGGCGCCAAGATAATCGCCGGAGGTCTTCATGCCCGAAGGCGATAGGGAGACGACCATGTTCCAGCCGTCGACCTTGCGGTAAAGGTCGCGGGTTATCTTGGTCGCTTCTTTTGCGGCGTCGGCTGCTCCAGCGGCAGGAGGAGTTCCCGTCGGTGGCGCTGAGGATGAGGTCAGCATTTCAAAGAAATAGTCGGTAAAGAGCGACTCGCCGCCTGGAAAATGGGTGGACATGGCCAGGAAGTAGGGCTGATCTTCAACCTCTGTGAAAGGCGCGGCCGAGGCGGGCTTTTGTTTGGCCAGGTAGCTCTTGATGGCGCCGTCCTTGTATCCCGTGGCGAGCGTAACATTGCCGGCGGTCTCGGTGAGGCCGATGGCGATATCAATATAGGATACTTGTTCGACGAACTTCTTGATGCCGTCGAATGCTCCGGTGAAGAAGGCGGTCATGGCCATGGGATCGGCCCCCGCCTGTCCTCCGACCATCATGGCGAGCACCGGCGCGTACTGTGCTCCCTGGGCGATACCTCCAAGGGCCAGGGGACGAATGGGTTCAAAATTGACGTGAATCAGGGCGTCGCGATGGGTCAGCAAATCCATTCGATCCTTGAGTTCGTCGGCGAGGCTCTTGCCTTCCTTGGTCGCAAGCGCAATGCCCTCCTTGCTCTCACTGGCGATGACGTAATCGCCTCGGGTCTTTGCAAAGACATCAGACTTGTTCTCGAAGGTCATGTGCCAGACCCCGTCCTCCTCCTTGGCCCCGGCGACGGTCTTGACCTTGTCGGCGAACTTGGGGACGACCGCCCATAGAACGGAGCTATTGCCGCCCTGAAGAGTCGTCTGAGCCACGCCCACGGGTTTGGTGAAGTCAATCCATTCCGCGATGCCAAGGTCTTCCTTCAACTTGGCGATGATTTCCGGCGCGGGGGCGTCGGGCTTGATGGTCTTCACGAGGGCGCTAATGGACTTGTCGAGTTTGGTGAAGTCCACGACCACGGCGCTGATCGGCGAGTCGGCGGGCATCATCCGCAGGACGGCCTCGACATCAGCCGGTCCCCCGCGGACTTCCTGGAGCGGCAGGAGTGCCAAAAGAAAAGCGGCGGCCAACAACGCGAATCTTTGCGATTTCATCATCTGCTCCTCTTTGATCATGTTCCATTGCGCCCTATTTGGCGTCATTCCCGACTGACTGAAAACCCTACGACCCTTGTCTTTCCGCGGGAGAGAATAACATACCGCTTCGCGTGGCGAAAGTGGTGCGGTTGACATCAAACCCCGCGCGGTTAGATTCGGCGAGAGGCAAAGCCCGTTCAAAACCGGGGCTCATAGCTCAGTTGGCTAGAGCGCGTCGCTGATAACGACGAGGTCCGAGGTTCGAGTCCTCGTGGGCCCAGTGAAGAAACTAATGCCGAGCGCGACAGCGCTTGGGCTCGATCCGCACGCCTCGCAAGGGGCATCGACCCGAGATCGACTGGAGCACCCATGCCGAAGTGGCTCTGGACAGAGCGGAAGTTCAACTTCGATTTTCCGGCGACGAAGTGGCCCGACTTGCTGGAGCGCGTACGCGGCACGCCGGCACGAATCGAAGAACGCGTCCGCGGATTGTCAAACGATATCCTCACCCGCCGCCGCGACGGCAAGGGGTGGTCCATTCAGGAAAACGTAGGGCATCTTGTGGACCTGGGCTGCCTGCCCCTCCAGCGGATCGAGCAGATCCTTGCGGGTGAGACGGTGCTGGCGGCGGCGGACATGAACAACCGCAAGACCAACGAGGCGAATCACAATGCCCGAAACATCGGCGAACTACTGGCCGAGTTCCGGGCCGATCGCGCCAGGCTGGTGGCACGCTTTGAGGGATTAACGGAACCGGATTGGGAAAAGTCGGCCTTGCACCCACGGATCAAACAACCGATGCGAATCGTGGATATTGCCTACTTCGACGCCGAGCACGACGATTATCATGTGGGCCGCATCGGCGAGTTGATCCGCGCCTTTACGTAGCGGGTTGTGCTGAGGGAGGGCGAGCCGCCGGTTCAATCGTCCTTCTGTCCGGTGGCTATGACGCGTTCGATCTCGTCGACCGACATGCCCCGCTCGATCATGGATCGCTTAAGCTCGTTCTCGTAGCGGACCTTGTTCATCTTGTACCAGGCGCTTCCGATGATGACCGCCAGGGGAACCGAAAATGCGCCCACGATCGAGAGAGTCTGCTTATCCCAGACGAATTCCGACAGCAAAGAGAGCATGGCCCAGCCTCCCGAAGGTACCCAACTACGGCATTCTATTACGAATTCTCGTGCCGGGCCAGAATATTTCATGTTCCGCAACGCCCATCAGAGCCCCAAGCGCGAGCGCGGGGTCATTCGCCGGACGGGGAGAAGCTCAAGACCGGTCGCTTGCGCTCCCGGCTCTGATCCCAGGCGTCAAGTTCGCCGGGTCCGCAAGAGGATCAAAAACATCGGCACGCCGATGATGGCCGTGACCACGCCGATGGGTAGGGTCGCGCTTCCTAGTTGCTGGCCCGTGAGCCATCCCGCAAAGCGCATGGTAAGCTGTGAAATCCAGTCGCAGAGAATTAGAAATGCCCCGCCGAAGATCGCCGACGCGGGCAGGAGGATGCGGCAGTCGGAGCCGAACAAAAGAGTGACAACGTGCGGCACGACCAGGCCCACGAACCCGATCGGCCCGCAATGAGCGACGACCGCCGCCGTCGCCAGCGTGCATACCACCACGCAAACGCCCTGTAGCGCGGCGACGTTCACTCCGCGCGTCGCGGCCAGATCCTCGCCGAGGCGGTATTGATTGAGCGCCCGGCCCAGGGCCACGAGGACGATCCACGCGGGAAGCATGAGTGGGAGCATCACCGCCCCTTCAATGGTGCGAACCGGGTCCAGTGAACCCATCATCCAACGGACCATGAAGAACGTCTCGCGTTCGTTGGACACCGCGGTGACGAACATCATCATCGCGGAGCAGAACAGGCCCAGGGTCACGCCCGCCAGCAGCAGTTCATTGGAGGTCAACCGCCGCGATCCGCGGGCGATGAGGAATACGGCGGCCACGATCAGCACCGCCCCCGCGAATGCCGATACCGCGACGCTGGATATGCCCAGGAACGCCACGGCCCATCCGTAACGCAGGGCGATCAATGCCCCAAGCGATCCGCCGCTGGCGATGCCCAACGTATACGGAGTGGCCAGCGAGTTGCGAAACAGGATTTGAAACGTCGCTCCGCACAGGGCGAGGGTCACGCCGACCTGCAAAGCAAGCCATGTTCGCGGAAAGCGTTGCCCGAAACCGATGTGCCGGGCGACGGCGACGAACCCGGCGTGTTCGGCGTCCGAGATCGCACCGTCGCCGTCGAGGTCCACCAGCGGCCGTCCGGTCAATTCGGTTTTGTCGATCGGCCATCCGAACCGCGCTCGCCATGCGTCCCACCATCCGAAAGAAGCGGATTCGGTGCCGATGCCGGGGCTGAGCAACAAGAGCAGCCCCAATCCGACGACGGCCAAGGTGAGACGGAGCACGAAGTTCCGCGGCTTTAGTGCCGTCATCGGCCGCCTCCGTCGTCCGAGTTGAGCGGCACAATCCAGCGGTGCTCGGGATGATCTGGGGCAGTGAGTGTCACCAACCTGACACCGTAGACCGGTTGCAGAATCGATGGGGTCAGCACGGAAGCGGATTCTCCTTGGGCGACGGTGTGGCCATCGTTGAGCAGAAGAACGTGCGTACAGAACCGGGCGGCCAGATTGACGTCGTGGGTCACGACGACCACCGCCAAACCATCGCCGCAGGCCCGTTCGCGCAGGATGCGGAAGATGGCCAGTTGATGCTGAAGATCGAGCGACGCGGTCGGCTCGTCGAGCAGCAGGATGTGCGGTTCCTGGGCGAGGGCGGCGGCGAGGTGAACGCGCTGGGCCTCACCTCCGGACAAGGTTGCGATCGGACGATCGGCAAAGGCAAGCGTCTCGGTCAAGACCATCACTCGCTCGGCCACGCGATGGTCCTCGACGGAGTCGAAGAGTCCTAACGAACGGTGCGGATAGCGCCCTAACAGCACAACGTCGCGGGCGCAGTAGTCGATATCGACGGGCGTCCGCTGGGGAAGGAAGGAAAGTCGCCGGGCGCGGCGGCGGGCAGACATCCGGCGAAGTGATTCGCCGCTAATCTCAGCTTCGCCCCTATGCGGCGTGTACAGCCCGGCCATCAGTCGCAGCAAAGTGCTCTTGCCCGCGCCGTTGGGACCGACGATCGCCCAACACTCTCCGGCGGACACCGCGAGCGAAATCGGACCGAGAAAGTCGGGACGAGTTGGAAATCCGAAGCGAACGTCCCGCAGCGTTAACAAGGCTCGTTCGTCAGGGGGCAACGTCGGACTCCGGATGAAGCAGTCGCGAAACCTTTTCAATGATCTCGACGTAGCGCGGCGAGGGGATCAACACGTTATCGTCGGCGAGAACATGGATGCGATCGTTGGCGACGGCCGGCATGGTCCCAAGTTGTTTCCATTGTTCGCGCAGTTGTTTTTGGAAGGCTTCGGTCAGCTTCGCGCCGGGCATCAACTCGATGATGACTTCGGGCTGCTGGGCAAGCATCCCTTCCGGGCTGACCTGCGGATAGATCATGTCCAGGTGGCCGAAGACGTTCACTCCGCCCGCGACTTCGATCATCTGATCCAGAAAAGTGCCCTTGCCGGTGGTGAGCACGTTGGCGAGCCGGTCCGGCTGACGGGAGACGGTAAGCAGCACTCGTGGCTTGGCGTTGCCCTCGTTGCGTAAGCGGATGGCCTCGATGTGCTCGCGGAATTGTTTGATGGCCTCTGTCGCGCGATCGGCCAAACCCAGCCGGTTACCCATTTCGCGCAGGCAAGCCTCGATGCCCGGCAGCGTATCGGTCTCGTCTTTGTAAATGGGGACATGCAGGTCTTCGCAGAGCCGTTCGAGGGCGTCGTTCCTGCCGCGCATGACCAGCAGGTCGGGTCGCAGGGCGGCGATGCGTTCCAAGTCGGGATCGGACAGGCCCCCGACCTTCGGCCGGTCGAGAAGCGGCGGCGGATAGACACAGAACTTGCTGACGCCGACGATGCGCTCGCAGGCGCCGAGCGCGCAAATGACTTCGGCGGAGTTGGGGGCGATGGCGACGATCCGCTGTGGACTTTGTTCCGTTGTCGTGGTCGTGTCCACGGTCTTCCGCAACGAGGGCACTATGAGAAGCGCGAGGAGGGCTACGCCGGGAAGCCCAAACGCAATGGCGGTCTGGGTGCCGCCGCTTGGCATGACAAGGGTTGAAAGGAAGCGAGAACGCATCTCAAGAATTGTAGGATGCGGGCTTTACCTACACCACGATTCCAGAAAAAGATGTGACCTTAGTGCCGTTTCAAAAAAGGTCGATCGGGATATTGCCCCGAAAGGGCGGAATATACCAGCCCAGGGCAACGCCCTGGGGAACAAGGTACGACACCACATGAAAAGCCCTGTAAGGGCGCGACAAGACTTTCTTGAAACGGCACTAGCCGCCATGTGAATAATTACACCAGGCAAACATCCTGAATGCTGCGGCCGGTGAGGCTGGCGAGGGCTACGGATGCGAAAGGCTTGCTCGGATGGCCCGGTGTCCAGCAAATCAATCGGTCGCGAAGTTCCGTAGTGGCCACGAGCAGGTCCGGGGCGACTTCGACGCGGCGAAGCGTCTGGCCGCCGGCTTCGTAGTGACACGTGAAATTGTCACCCAACACGCGGGTCGCAACTCGATGCGACATATCCGTGTAGATCAGGCGCCTCACACCGTGCGAAGAAAGCAGCCAGAGCGACTCCGCCGGTCGTCTTGCGCCGCGGTGGATCAATTCAGGTTCGGCGTCTTTGGATGCGGGCCAGTGAAGAATATCTCCATCACTGTTGCCCGCAAAAAGGCCCTCTGTGCTCGGACACAGAGCGGTGATGGTCGAGCCGCTTCCGGCGTACACGCGGCTCGGCCGATCGCTCGAATCATCGCCCGACCAGCGAATAATTCGGTCGTCGATGGAACAAAAAAGGTCGCCGTCAAAGAACTCCACGTCACGCACGGCCTTGGCCCCGCGGGTCATGGACTCGAACCGCGGTTTGCCCGAAGTTGGTTCCGAAACGTTCCATTCATAAATGCCAAGCTCCGAGTGCGTGCCGAAGAGGCGATCGCTCGCGAGCACGGCGGCGTTGAATCCTCCGCGCACGCGCGGGCCGTCGCTGACAAGAAACGTCGTCTCCGGCGTGCTTCGGTCGATCGGCCAAAGGTACACCCCCGTCGCCGCGCCGATGAGCAAATTCCCATTCCCTTCCAGGGCGGTCTGAACCGACCGCCCCTGTCCGGCCTCACCGTCGATCTTCAAGCGGCGGCTCGGCGTGCTCGGGGCCGAGGGATCAATGAAGAGCAGTTCCTCCGCGGCCGCGACGACGATCCACTGGGTTCGGGCAGCGGGCTTTTCGGTGGCGAACAGAGCTTCGTAGAGCTGCCCCCGCTGTCGCTCCGAAAAGGTGCGGAGCAGGTCGGGCAGCTTCACGTCGGGCGAAGCGGCCGCAAGCTCGTTGAGCCGAGTCAGCAGCGAGGCAAGCTGATCGACGTGCTCGGACCGAGCGTGGTGCAGGGCGTCCTCAAGCTGCCGCGAGGCTTCATGTTCCGCGCGACGAGCGACCGCGGTTTGCTGCACCTGTTGAACCTGTCGCAATGCGGACGATTCAAAGCGTGCCGTCGGGCGGCGGTCCAGCATCAACCCCGCGGCGAAGCAGGCAGGTTCGAGAGCGTCGGCCAGGGCGTTGGATACGGCCTCGCTGTTTCGAGCATCAACCAGCAAGGCCGCTTCATGCTCGGCAGCGAAGCGGGCCAAGGCGGCGTGAATCGCCGATCGAAGGTAGGCGGCCAGTCCCTCCACCTGTCCGACGCGGCGGCTGCCCAGAAGGTGTTGCTGGAACGAAACGAGTTCGCCGCGCTCCTGAATGACCGCCACGCGCGTCTTGACCTCGGCTTTGCAGGCGAAGCCGTCGCGGCTGATCAAATCCTCCTCGGCCACCGACACTTCCACGGGCGTCACGCGGATGAACATGACCCCCTGGGCATCATCGGCCGTTACGCTGCCGCCCGCCGGTACGACCTCCCGATCGCCCGTGCTGCGTGCAATCAACGCTCCCCATTGGACCGGCAGATCGAGCGAGCGCTTGAACAACGAGAACAGTTCCGAGGCCGGAACCTGCAGAGCGATGTTCTCCGTGCGATGGAAAAACTGCTGCGGATCGAACTTAGCGGAGATCATTGGGATTCACATCGTAGTCCAGCCGCCCTCGGCTGGGGTTCACTCCGGGATACTAGAACCTATCCCAAAACCCTGCGAGCCGCGAACTTCAGTTCGCGCGGACTCTCGATTTCCTGGGGTGGCGCTGCGTTTGACACGCCCGAGTGATCGAGTTTTGGGATAGCTTCTACTTTCGTCCCTCGACGAACTTCTCGTAATGCACCAGGTCCGCCGGTTGCACGGAGGGCGGCGTTTCGGCGATCTCGGCCAGAATGTCTGCCTGCGTGATGGGACGGGCCGCCTTTCCGCCGATCGCCTCCAGGAACGGACGCTGCGCCGCTTGATGGGCGATGCTCTTGATGTCCGCTCCGCTGTATCCCTCCAACCGATCGCACAAGGCCCCGAAGTCCACGTCGTCGCCCATCGGTCGATCGCCGAAGTGAATCTCCAGCAATCGGAACCGCGCCGGTGCGTCGGGCAGTCCGACGTATACCAGCGCGTCCAGCCGTCCCGGACGTAAGATGGCTTCGTCGAGCATCCACGGTTTATTGCTCGCCCCCATGAATAATAGCGCGCGGTCGGCCTTGCGATCAAACCCCTCGAGTTCCTGTAGGATTTGCGGCACCACCCGCTGCATGACGGTGGAGCTGTCGCCCTGACGTTTGGGCACCAGGGCCTCGGTTTCGTCGAGGAAAATGACCGAGGTCTGCTCCGCCTTCGCGGCGTCGAAGAGCTTGCGCACGTTCTGCTCGGCCTCACCGACCCATTTGCTCATCATCTGCGCGGGGCTTACAAGAAAAAACGTTGCGTCGATTTCGTGGGCGACGGCCTTGGCGATCATGGTCTTGCCCGTCCCCGGCGGGCCGTAGAGCAGAATCCCCCCGCCCACGCCGATGCCATATTGCCGGGCCAGCTCCGGATGCTGGAATGGGTAGATCATCTTCAGGCGGATCTCGGTCTTCACGTCCTCCAAGCCCGCGATATCGTCGAAGCCGATGGTGGGCTTGTCCCGCACGATCCAGTCGGAAGCGTCAGTCCCTCCCTCGTCTTCTTTCGCGCGTTGTGGGCCACCGCCTTTGCCTGCTTCGTGCCTCCGTGGCTTCGTGCCTCCGTGCCTTCCCCCTGCGTTCAGCCGATCACAATCCTTAGCCAGTTCGATCAGTTCAGCCGCCAATTCTTCATGCTGTCGGCGGGCGTCGGTGGTTTTGGCTTCTTCCGCCATGGCCACCATGCACTCCGCCGCATCCACGAGGTAGGTTCTCGCAGCGAGGTAGTCGCCGTTCTGATACGCGGCCACACCCTTGCTCTTGAGCCGATCAAATGTCGCAAATGAGACGGTCATTCCGCCCTCTGTAGCTCGGACTCTTGGCTTCGAACTTCTGTCATTTCCTTGTCGCCATGAGTGTTCAAGAGATTCACCGAATCCAAGAGGGCGGGCAACCGAATACGGAGAGAAACCAAATATTCAATGCGACCACCGCTATGGCGACTACGATCTTCCCAATGGTCGCGAAGAACTTTTCGTCAGTACTACGTTCATCAAGAAGCTCATCGATGCTGTCCTCATCGTCGTCGTCTTCATCATCGTCTTGCGATTTCCGTTCATAACCGCAAGCGTAACATTCCTCATCATCAGCAATGGACCAATGCTCTCCGCACTTTGGACAGTGCCAGGAAGGTTCGATTTGCGGTTCCCCGCAGACGGCACAAGGGTGTTCCGCGACCGGATAAGCGTCATTTTCAGACATGGAGGTATTTCTCCAGTGCGCTTCGATTGATCGCCCATTCGGTGCCGGGACCACGTGGTGAGAGTTTCTCCACAGGCGGGCCTGCCTCTTTCCGGAGTTCCGCAAGTGCCGAGCTTACTTCTCGATCAGTCATATCGATTCTCACGAACGCGGCCCATTGGACCACACTCGTGTGATGGAACGTATCTTTCGCGAATTCCCTAATCAGACCACCCACAATACGAGTCTTTCCTCCATCCAGTAGAGAGTACATGGTTCGATTTATCTCGAACCGCTTGGCGGCGTCCGCCCACTTGCTTGCATCTGATGCAGGAACTTCGACAATTGACGTCAATTTCATAATATGCAAACCACCGCCCGCCAAAGGAAAACAATGAAAAGCCGGTGTCATCAACGTCGTGTGCTGCATGGTCTATCGCTCCTATCCCTTTTCAGCGTGCCGTAGGCATGAAAGCCGAAAAGGATGATCTTATCGCGGTTGAACGCCTCGGCGATGCGATGGCTCAGGTCTTCGATGTGGCTCATCGCAGCCATCCGATCATGATACCCGGAGTGATTGTCGAATGTCGAGTTGCAACGGGTAGGCGGTGCGCCGATTAAACTAGTGTTGCAAGGGAACGGCGACGCAAAACCAACGACCCCGCGATGAGCGTCAGCAGCGACATGGCGACCATCCCCCAGGTTGAGACCGTGGGGATCGGCGGTGGAGGAGCGCAAGCCTCAAGCTCCGGCGGCTCACCGCTTGCCGTCCACGCGGCCTGAAAGCCGATCCAATCCGTGCAGTCAATGTCCCCATCGCCGTCCATGTCGCCGGGCTCGCACGAGGGCGGATAGGACACGTTCGGTCCCCTGTAGCAACCGGCAAAAAGCGAGAAGTCGTCAATGTCCACGTCGTTGTCGCCATCCATGTCGCCCGCCACCAGCGTCGTGCTCACCAGTGCGATGCGCAGTATCCATTGCTGCGGATCAAACTGCACCGCACTCGGCGCTTCCGATACCGGCAGCACGAAGCGCTGCGTTCGGGCGTCGTTCCACACCATGAGCGTCTGCGGTGAACCGCCGACCGTGGCCACAATGTCCACGGGCATCGTGAATACATTCGGATAGGGAGATGTCTGTGTCTGCTCGATCTTCACGTGCAGATATTCCGCGCCGTCCACGTTGATCGAATCCCACCCGAAGCGATATCCGGGTGCGCCTGGTTGATAGACCCATTGGTCGAAAAACCAGGTGAGGTCCTCGCCGTAGGCGTCCTCTGCCACGGCCGCGAAATCGTCCGTAGTGGCCGCCGAACCTTCATAGGCCGCGCGGTAGTCCGCGATGATCTGAAAAAACGTCGTCTCGCCCACCACGTGCCGCAGTTGGTGAAGCACCCATGCGCCCTTTCGGTAACTGAAGTCTCCGTTGAAGATCCGATTGACGTCCATCGTGCTGGCAGGCACATAAACGGTCCCGCTGACGTTCGTGGGTGTTCGCGACAGGATGGCCGACTGATAGGCCGCCGGATCCTGCACGCCGGTCCTGAATTCCAGCCAGAGAACTTCCCCGTAGGTTGCGAACCCCTCGTTCAGCCAGATATCCTGCCACGTCTTGCACGTGACGTTGTCGCCCCACCATTGATGGGCCAGTTCGTGCGAAGTCAGGTTTTCGCCGAAGGAGCTCTGTCCGGTCATGGTTTGATGTTCCATCCCGCCGCTGAAGGGGAAGTTGTAAATCCCATATTTCTCGTTGATGAACGGATACTCGCCGAACAGCGGGCGGAAGACCGTCATCATATCGGTTGCTTTCTCCCACCCCAGCCGGTTGCCGGCGTTGTCGAATTCCGGATAGATGAAGAACTCCACCGGCATGGTCCCGCCGGGATGCACGTAGTTTTTCGTCCAGGTGGTGTAGTTCGAGGCCGCGAAGGCCACCAGGTAGGTGGCGATCGGGTACTGGCTTGCCCATGCGTATTGATTGCGGTTGCCCGACAGCGGAGTCACGCTTTGCAGCACTCCGTTGGCTGGGACGACGAAGTTGTTCGGCGTTGTGATGGTAAAATCCATGGTGGCCTTGTCCGAATTGTCGCCTGGGAGATTGACGTCTCCATCCTTGCAAGGCCACCAACTGTATGCGTAGTACGGCTCGCTCAACGACGCCACCACTGCGGTGCCGGAGTGATTGGTAATGCGGATCGAGCCGAATCCCAGCGACACCGACGTACCGGTGTAGGCGATGGTGAGCGTGAATTCCTCGTCCATTCCATACGTGCGTTCCAGCGTCGCGGAACGCGTCGTGGTCGAAACCGTCGTCACCGTCACGGGGATGGGCGGCGAGCCTTCGATTTGGGCGCTGGTGATTGAGTATTGATTTCGGAGACGAAAAGTAAACGCGGTGAGGGAAGCCGACTTACTCTTAATGGTTATTCGGTTCTGCCCGGTGATCGTGCAGGAATTGGCGCCTGGATTGAGGTTGCTGATTTCGATGCTCAGATCGTAGTGAAGAACATCGGTCTCGCTCATCGCCTCCGCGACGCCGCCCGGAACCGGTCCCATTTGCTCGGCCGCGAAAAGCTCCCGCAAGGCCTCGGCCTTGCCGCATCCCGTGATGGACGGGTCGTCCAACGGGTCCGCATGGCTTGTCGCAACCTGGGCCCTCACCTGGCCGCCGGCAGCCCACAGAACCCCCATCGACAGGAGCGTTGCGCAGCGCACGCCACGGCGCAAAAATCTTCTCAAAAGCATGATCTTAAGGAGCGGCTGACTTTTACGACCCCATTCCTGCAGTTGTACGCAAAAAGCCGCGTCCCCCCTTCACCCGCAAACCAGCCCCCGGAACCGCTGTAGCGGATCTTCGCCGGTACCTATCATATCGGAAAATGTGACCAGATTCAATCCGTCGCACAGGCCAAACAGGGTCTTTCAAAAGTCGTCTTTGCTTCGGATAAGGGCCAAGGCTTCGTAAGGTCGGGCGGCGTGTCTGCGGAGGGCGGCGGCTTTGTTTTGGACGGCGTGTCGATTGAGGAGATTGAGA